>ORMF010614502.1_pt1 | contig 30477 bp, 20 predicted proteins | sample 1779871 | NCBI WGS metagenome assembly ORMF01 (sample SAMEA104232316, study PRJEB22302) | groundwater metagenome | biome: forest; feature: aquifer; material: groundwater | place: USA | collected 2011-08-07 | depth 5.4 m | reverse complement strand
TGCAGCGCGCTCACGAACGTAAACGTAATTCACGGACTGCGGCGTATTCAACGAATCGATCTCCTTCATTAAGCCCGAACCTGGTAGATTGCCAACTGAATTACCAGGACTACGACCTAATCATTTATCGAAACTGATGGGAAGATGGAATTGAAAGGCAGCTCATTGAGTTCGGGAATTGAGACATTGAGGACAACCGAGTTTGTTTAGATAAGCGCACGACGAATAGGAAAAGACTATCGACAGCTTTAATTTCTAAGGCCGAGTTCGCTGCCGGGCCGTTTCATGCGCGAGTCAGTGCGTTTTCACTGATGAAAAGATTGCGCGAGCGGAATGCCGCCGGACTTTCCAAAAGTAAAACCGTCCGCAACGCCGCCAGTGGCGACGCGAACCAGGGCTGATGCAGCTTGCGCGCATCCGCAACCGTCCATGCAGGCACAGGAAATTGGTGGGCGCGTGCCAGTTCTTCAGCGGTTGCCGCCAGATAGGCATCTTGCACCCTTCCCGACTGGCCCAAGTCCGGCGCCAGCAACACCGGCGCGTCGGCCAACGCCTTTGGGTTTGGAGCGGAGTAAAACTCGTCCAGAAAATTTGCCAGGCAGCGATCGAATGATTCGCCGCGCGCCGCGAGTTGCGCCACTTCCGCCAATGTTTTCGGTCTCATATTTTGCCTTCTTCAAACAAACCCTCGACCAGATACTGCGTCTTCGGAGAATTCTTGTCAAACGAAGAAGGGCGGGTTTGAAACCCGCCCCTACGTCCCGATTTGTTCCTTGAATTTATTTTGCGTCTACTGGACAAAATCTACGGCCATGCATTTGCCGCGCAACCACCCCAGGGCGTATGCCATACGCCCCTACGTTCGGAGTTCCTCTCACGAGTGTTTTTGCGTTTTTTGCATTGCTAACCGAAAAGTTTGCGCGGCTTGCGAAAATTTTCCGGGAGTCGAACACTCTCGGATTCGCATATACCTCGCACCAAGCATGGCCTGAGCTGAGCCGAAGGAACGCAAAGACGCCAAGTAATACTCGTTGTCATTTCGACCGAAGGGAGAAATCTTTCTTGGATCCCTCGCGCGCGCTCGGGATGACGGGCTGAGGGCACGTCACTTGCTGTCTTTGCGTCTTTGCGCGAGTCATCTCTTGCCCTATTCTGTAAGGCACGACTCAACCGACAAATTCAAATATCTTTGGCTAGACTTTTAGTCGCGAGTTAGAAGAAAGGACTAGGTGAAGCTATGGTCATCGATTTTCAACATCACTACATACCGGTGGAGCTGGCCAAAAAACGGGGGATCTATTCGGAGGGCAACAACACTATCCTTCAAGAAGGCGGACTGCCGTCGACGACGATGCATCGAAGGCTATGCGATTTGGACTTACAACTGAGCGAAATGGATGAGGCGGGCGTCGACGTGTCCGTCCTGTCCTGCCTGCTCGGCTGGTCCGGCTCACTGGAGGACTGTCGTTTTATCAACAGCGATCTGGCGGCGATTCAAAAAAAATACCCCGGCCGCTTCGTCGGCTTGGCCCAGGCGCCGATCTTGGAAGGCAAAGCCGCGCTCGACGAGCTGCGCCGTGCAATCGGCGAATTGGGATTGCATGGCGTCACGATTACCTCCCAGGTTCATGGGCTCTCCCTCGACTCACCGAAGCTCGATGATTTTTATGCAACGGTCTGCGAGCTGGATGTGCCGGTTTTTGTCCATCCGGCCCTGGTGCCGACAGGCTACGAGCATTTGAAAGATTACGATCTGCCGCGTGTGCTGGGGCGGGAAGTGGATTTGATGGTGGCTACCACTCGATTGATCGCCGGTGGCGTGTTTGACCGCTTCCCTGCTCTCAAGATCGTCATGGGGCACTTCGGCGGCGGCATTGCCGCCGTCAAGGACCGCTTGGTTGGCAAAGGTTACCGCTTCGGCACGCTCAAGCGGCCCTTCGCCGATTATTTTGACATGGTTTATTTTGACATGGCCGGATTCGAGGGAGGCTTGGTGGCGCTCAATTGCGCGCTTCAAGCCATTCGCCCGGAACGATTGGTTTTTGCCAGCGACTATCCGCAGGATTTCACCGGCGTGAACACCGATACCGGCAAAGGAATGCGGGAGCTGCGCGGCTATATCGAGGCGATCAGGCGGCTCGATCTAAAGGACCAAACGAAAGAGGCCATCTTGGGCGGCACGGCCGCGGGGCTGTTGAAGCTCTAATTATGAGGTTCGCGATTTAATTCCGCTCCGAGGGAATTCGGCGGCAAAACAAAACGGCAGGCATCGATGCTCCCACTGGTGCTTTTGTGGACGGACCAAGCAAACGTATATTGGAAGGCGATCGAGAACGCCGGACTCGGCGACCGTCTTGAGATCCAATCGGTGCGGCGCGAGGAGACTCCGAACGCGCAGCAACTCGAGCGCACCGAACTGATGCTCGCATGGCACGCTGCGCCGGGGCTGATCGAGCGGATGCCTCGCCTGCGCTGGATCCAGACCCTCAGCGTCGGGGTCGGGGCCTGGCTGAAACGGCCGGACCTGCACGCCGGAATCGCACTCACTTGCGCGCGCGGCGTCCATCGAGTGCAAATGCCCGAGAATATTCTCGGGGCGCTGTTTCACCTCACCAAGCACTACGCGGAATACACGATCAGCCAGCGTGATCGGCACTGGGCAAAGCGCAATTCGGAACCGCTCGCGGGGAAGACACTGGGCATTCTCGGCTTGGGGACAATCGGCCAGGAGCTCGCGCGCAAGGCCGCAGCGCTCGAGCTTCATGTGATCGGCACCAAGCGCTCGCCGCAGCCGCTGGCTCACGTCGACAAGGTGTATCCACCACAGGCGACCGACGAGGTGCTCGGGCAGTCCGACTACGTTGTGCTGCTCCTGCCCGATACCCGTGAGACCGACGGGTTCATGAACGCCCTGCGCTTCCGGGCGATGCGAAGCACGGCCTATCTTCTCAACTTCGGCCGCGGTGCGTTGGTGATCGACGAGGACCTCGTCGAGGCAGTCCGGTCGAAGACAATCGCGGGCGCGGTGCTCGATGTCTTCCGCAGGGAGCCGCTCCCGCCCGACCACCCGTTCTGGACGACCGAGGGTATCACAGTGCTGCCTCACATTGGCGGCAGCCACCCGCAGCGTGACCGGATCGTCGCCGGCCTGTTCGTCGAAAACCTGCGCCGATATCTCTCGGGCGAGCCGCTGCTGCAGCTAGTGGATCGCACGAAGGGTTACTGACGCCAAGTGCAGAATGCAATACGGATTCTGCTGCAAACCGCCCTAGACAGGGGAAGATTAACGTTGTTGACTAAATGGAATAACTTCGCGCCAGACACTTCGAGATGAGGAACAACTTGAAGATAGGTATTTCGCGTCTGAGTTGGCGGATTTTCTCGGCTGCCACCCATCAAATATGTGCCGTGCATTGCAGAAAGGCTTGAGTTAATAGAGTTAGGCAAGTCTGACACGGCAATGCCGCAAGGCGTTCCGGTCAGTCGCTTTGATGTCGTTAAGGCTCTCGGAAGAGACCCACTGTTAGGGAATGTGTTCAAACTTATTGCCGAACGGCAGAAACGCGGAGAGGCTCTTTTCTACAGAGCGAAGCGCAATGAGTTTACCGGAGTGCTAAAGAGGCTTCAGATTGTTGCGAATTTGCCGGACGGAAACTCAAAGGTAGATCGTATGTGGGAGCGATTAATGGAGATCGTGTTGTTTTCGAGATCGAAAAAGCACCGGACTCCCGTAGAAATACTAAAAAGCTTCATTAAGAGCGGCGAAAAGAATCCTCGCCTCGAAGCATCCGAGCAGAGGCATCTAAGAAAAGTCTTTCGGTTTCTTAACACTGCGTATAAAACGTCCGCCTTGGCCGAAACTAGGCTTGCGACAGACCAGCCTCAGTTTTACACGATGATAACGTCTCTGCTTGGAGACGGAATACTTACCAACTTTCCCAATGGTACATTGATAGAGAAAATGACCAAGTTTGGTCAAATAATTGATGGCAAGTTACCAACTCCAAAGGACAAGAAACTGCCGACGATCATCAAAAAATATCAAGAATTGTCAGCGAGACAAACCACAAACGTGGGGCGCAGAGAGGAAAGACAAGAGAAATTTATTGAAGCGATCAATGCGCTTTAGGCCGCTGATTTTTTCTTAGCCTCATCCGCTTCTCATAGCGGCACTAGGTCCGAGACTTCCCAAAGCTCTTTCGTCACGCCCGCGACCATTGCTGGAGGACATCGCAACGAGGAATGAATCCGAAGGAAATTGTAGGCGAAATAATTCAAGGCAACAGCCGCTGAATGATTCGTTAGTTTTTTGCTGAAAGGGTTCGTCAGCCTCGTATACTGGCGCATCATCTTCTGGCAAGCGGACGGCTAGACCGACCTGGCCCTCATAACGGAAGTGGCGGCTTTTTAGAGGTGAAACGTACGCTCTAAAAGAGCGATCGCAGGTCGCGGAGTGGGCGGAACGCACACACTGCCGGAACACGGGGAAGCTTGCGCCGATGAGTTTGGCGGAGAAAGTGATGCGCTAAGGCCGGGAACCAATGTCTCTTGGGCGAAAACTTGTAAACGTACTCGCACATAGCGTGGTCCGATCCGTGTGACCTAGCGGACAGATTGTAAAGAGTGTTGTGCCAGACCCCGTCTCAAAGATCGGCAAGAATTGAAAGCACGACCCCATCACGAAGCATTCCCGAGCGGATCGGTGATCGGAATCACCTAACCGAAGGAATCGCAAATATCACGCCTGACCCCCCGCACTAATACCTGTCTCTTGGGCGAAAAATTCTAAAAGTACTCACACATAGCGTAGCCCGAGCCGTGTGTCCTAGCGGACAGATTGTAAAGAGTGTTATGCCAGCCCCCCGTCTCCGCCATCGATTTTCTCGAAGCCGGATAGTTTAAAAACAATCGCAAATTCAATCAATTGCAACTTGCTATAGCGTTTGTTATATCGCGTCTTGACATTATTGCGATCAAGGATTAATGTTGGGTCCGTGAACAGCGAACAGATCAAGAACGTCCGGAAGCAGATGGGGCTGTCTCAGCAGGCATTCGCTGAGGTTTTAGGCGTTTCGTTTGCGACAATCAACCGCTGGGAAAACGGCAAAGCCGTTCCGCAGAAGGGGCGTGTTGCTCACATTCGCGCCCTCTTGGCAAAGAAAAATACGGTGCGGGATGAAGTGGCAACGCAATCGAGGAATGTATCCGTTCCGAGTTTGAATTTTGAGGGTGATCCTGAAGCGGTCAAGCTGGTCGTGGAAGCGACCCGCTTGCAGAACGGGCATTTGTTCAACAAGGCGTATGGCCTGGAAATTTCGAGAGTCGTCCCGCTACCTCACCAGCGGATTGCGGTTTACGAGCATTTGTTGCCGCAGAATCCGCTTCGTTATCTCCTGGCTGACGACGCGGGCGCGGGCAAGACCATCATGACTGGGCTTTACATCCGGGAGATGATCAACCGTGGGCGAATACGGCGGGCAATTATTTTCTGTCCGGCCGGACTAACGTGGAACTGGCGGAGCGAGTTGCATCACTTCTTCAATTTGGAGTTTCGCGTGCTGCGAAGCGCAGATTTTGATGACCGAGACCCGTTTTCTGAACCGGGCGGACAATTTACCATCCTGAGTGTGGATACAGCAGCAACACCGAGCATCCGCAAATTGTTTCGAAGCGAGAATGGCCCACATTTCGATCTGGCTGTCTTTGATGAGGCGCACAAACTTTCCTGGTCTGATCCTCACCGGGCGGACACTAAGACTAACCGCTACCAGCTCGCGGAAATTGTCGGCAAGCAATGTACGCATCTTTTGCTCCTGACCGCGACGCCGCACATGGGGAAACCGTTTCCCTATTTCGCGTTGTGGCGCCTGCTGGATCCGAACGTGTTTTCGACTCCTTTGGCGCTGGATGGCGTGCCTCAGGAAAAGCGGCGTCGTTTTTTCATTCGGCGGCTGAAAGAAGAGATGATCGATTACGATGGGAAGCCGATCTATAAGCCGCGTCTCTGCCAGACGAACAGCTTCCCTTTGACCCCGGCGGAGCGCGCGTTCTACGACGCTTCGACCGAGTATTTGAAATGGAGTTACCAGCAAAGTGTATCGAAGGACCGGAACGCTGCAGCAATGGTGGTCGCCGTTCTTCAGCGGCGCCTGGCCAGCTCGACTTTCGCCATGCTGGAATCGTTGCGCCGTCGGCGTGAACGCATCACGAACGAGCAAGCGCCGACCATGGGTGAGCAAATGTCTTTGGATCGTCTGACGTCACATTTCGATACAAGCACTGCGGACGAAGACGAGCCGGAGGTCACGGGCCGAGAGGGCGAGGAGGTGTTTGAAGAACAAGCACTGCGTCTGGCGAGCCCAACGGACTCGGCACAGCGCCGCAAAGAACTGGAATACCTAGATCATATCATCGAACTAGGCGGAGGGGTGCTGGCCCAGCAACAGGAGGCCAAGTTTGCGAAGCTGAAGGAGCTGGTGGACTTGCCAGAGTTCCAACGGGAGAAGCTTCTGATTTTCACCGAACACCGGGACACGCTGCGGCATCTTCAAGGGCGGTTCGAGGCGTTGGGCTACACTGGGCAAATAGCGTCAATTCATGGCGGCATGGATGTGGCGGAGCGGGAGGAGCAACGAATTTTCTTCATGCCGCCAGAGTTTCGACGGGCACAAGGGCTGGACGATCCTGACCGGCCCAGCGCACGGGTGATGCTGGCGACGGATGCCGCTGGTGAAGGCATCAATCTGCAATTCGCGTGGCTGATGGTGAACTTTGACATCCCCTGGAATCCGGCGCGACTCGAGCAACGGATGGGCCGGTTGCATCGTTACGGTCAGCCGCACGATGAAGTACGAATATTCAACCTGGTTGCCGAGAACACCCGCGAGGGCGACGTCCTGGCCACGTTGCTGCGCAAGTTAGATGAAGCAAGACGCGAGTTGTGCAGCGACAAGGTATTTGACGTAGTGGGACAACAGCTTCAAGACATCTCGCTGCGCGACCTGATGCGCGATGCGTTGTTTGAGAGCTCGCCTTACTCCGGCCAACGCAAGCTTGAGAACCTACTGGCTACACAACAACTCCGGGCACGCGTGGAAAAGGAGCGCGAACGTGCATCGTCGTTTGGCGATGTGGCGAAGCGGCTAGGCCAGCTCAAGGGTGAGATGGAAGTAGAAAACTTTCACCGTCTTCTTCCGGCCTATATCTCAAACTTTGTAACCAAAGTGTCGCCTCGGCTGGGCATCCGAATCGACGGAGATTTGAATGCCGCAGCGAAGTTGACCGTGGAAGCGGACGGTTCATGGCTGTGGCGACGAATCGGAAGTCCTGGCACGCCATTGCCTGCGTTCGTGTCGGTTCGCCGCGATGCCGCGCCGGAAGGCGTGCCTGCGGACAAGGTCGCGTTTCTCCGACCGGGCGATCCCCTGTTTGACGGACTCTGCGCGGAGACGATCGAGCGCTTCGGTTCTGAGGTCGCGCGGGGGGCATTGTTTTGCGATCCAGCGGCGGAGAAACCCTACTACGCCGCGATTTACTCCTGCGAGATTGGTGAAACGACACTGCCAAACGGGAGCGAGCGGGCGAGCGCAACACCCAAGCTCGACCGGCGGCTGGTGGGAATACGATGGGATGAAACCGGCCAGTTTTCGCCCTGTGCCGCGAATCATTTGCTAGCGTTGCTGCCCGCTTCGCCATCATTGGCGTGGAAAGCCGAAGCGCTGCTACAAAACCCGTCGGACCAAGTGACGCGCGCCGACGCCTATGCTCGCGCCGAGGCAGAGGCGAGCATCTTGCAGCAAGGCCGGGCCGCGTTGCGAGCAGAAGCTTCAACGCAAATAGAAGATTTGCAGCGCGGTTTTGATTTCTACGGCGGTGAACTTGCTGAAGAGCGAAGTGAACTCTCCCGTCGCGTCCGCGAGGGCGATGTGACCGCCGTGAAACGCCTGGATCAAGTCAAAGCCCAACAAGCCTGTTTGGCAGAGAACAAGGTGTCGAGCTTGCTCTATGAGCAACGTCGCTCGGAGTTGCTCGACATTGTGAAGTTCCAGCGGCTGGCCGTGGCGCTGGTCATCCCAGACACTAGCCCAGATGCGAAAGAGGCCTATGACAAGAACATCGAAGCCATCGCAGTTCGTATCGCCACGAATTATGAGGTTGATCACCATCGCGCACGAGTTTTCGACGTTTCGTCTCCGCACCTGGCGCGGGGCTATGATTTGGAAAGTCACCGGATGAACGGCGACAAAATCGTGATTGAAGTCAAGGGACGCGCTGGGCGCGGCGCCGTTCACTTGACGGACAATGAGTGGCCGACAGCGGCGAATGTTCGTGACAAGTATTGGCTCTACGTCGTGGTAGACTGTGCGACCGAGCCGCGGCTTTACCGCGTGCAAGACCCGATCCGACTCGCGTTCAAGACCCGGCAGAGCTTCACTATCAATCTCGGCGACATCGTGGCGGCAGCGCAAACCGATTAGGAACACTATTTCATGACTGCCAACAACACCGCGCCAATGACCGATAAACCTCGGCTGATCGAAGTCGCCTTTCCGCTGGAGCAAGCGTCGGTCGCGAGCGTACATGAAAAGAATGTCCGGCACGGGCATATCTCGACGCTCCATATCTGGCCGGCGCGCCGACCGCTGGCGGCAAGCCGCGCCGCGCTCCTGGCGACTCTGTTACCAGATCCCGGCAACGCGGAGGATCGTCAGAGGTTGCTGGATTTGATTGGCGGAAAAATCGTGGTGAAAACCGTCACCGAACAGGATGAAGATGGAAACTCTGTGTCCGAACAGAAAAAGACGGTCGAGGGGGGCGTGCTCGCCTGGGGACAAGAAAATGATCCGGCTATGGACAAACTGCGCGACCAGATTCTTGAATTCTATGGCGGACGCGCCCCCAAGGTGCTGGACCCATTTGCGGGCGGCGGGGCGATTCCGTTGGAAGCAATGCGGCTGGGCTGTGAGGTGACTGCGTCTGATCTGAACCCGGTTGCTTGGTTTATTCTCAAATGCACGTTGGACTATCCACATCAATTCGCCGAAAAAAAATGGCCATTCCCAAGTTTTGTGAAGAACTGGCCTGACTTTATCGAGGATTTTTTAGCAGGCAAGGTGAAGAAGCGAAGAGGTGAGGACCGTCCTCACTTCAACGATCCGAAACAATTTACTTTTGACGATTCACCAAAGGAGGCAAGCACCGATAAACAGCCTGACGCGAGCAACTTTTTACCCGATGCTGACTTGGCGTGGCAAGTTCGCGCGTGGGGGCGTTGGGTGATGGATCGTGCTCGACAGGATTTGGCTACACGGTATCCAGTGGTAGATGGAGAACCAACGGTAGCGTATCTATGGGCGCGAACTGCTAGAGACCGCATGGGCGGCCGAATTCCACTGCTCAAGACCTTTCTCCTATGCAAGAAGAAAGGCAAGCGAATCGCTCTGTTACCAGTGCCAAGCCCAGATGGCTCAGGTGTAACTTTTAAACTGCTAAGAGAAGATGATTTGAATCATCCACAGAGGGTTGTTGATGAAAACCCACATTTGCAGGGATGGGAGATTACGGGCGAAACGCTTCTGGATTTCTTGAAGAAAGGAACGATGAATCGTGCCGGAGTTTGGAGTCCGTGCAGCGGCCGTCCCGGAGTGGTCGCGCTGCGGATGAAGGATGATTTACCTCGGCAGGGTCAACAAGGGTTGCTTGGCACCCAAATGACAGCCGTGGTAGTTGAAGTGCACGCAGCGGGCCGAAAAGCCCCCGTCAAGGACTATCGATTACCCGAAGAAGCAGAACTTAAGGCCGCGACAGTTGAAGCAGAGGAATTGGGCGATGTCTTCGAAGGCATACCCTACGGTGTTCCGCACGAGTCTTTGCCTGACGTGGGTGCGTTGGGGATTCGAGTGCCACTTTACGGAATTAGGAAATGGCGCGAAATCTTTACGCCGCGCCAACTGCTTGCACTGGGTGTTTTCGTGAAGCATACACGTGCCGCCATAAGGGAGGTAGGCAGACTAAACCCAGATGCCCAGGAGGTTGTTGCGGGAGCATTGACAATTTTTTTTGGCCGGCTCGTTGATTACATGAGCGTGTTTTGTCTTTGGGAGCCTGATAATGGCGAAGTCAAACACACCTTTGCGCGATACGCGTTTCCTATAACTTGGGACTATGCGGAGGCAAACCCCTTGTCGTGGTCCGCACGCTACTATGCTGGGGGAATTGAAGTCGCCGCACGAGTTATAAATCGCCTCCTAAAAACTTTTCCGAGATCGGTTGCTAGACCAATCGTTTTTTGTGAAAGCAGTCTTTCAACACAGTTTACTCCTCAAGATATCGTGTTCACTGACCCTCCGTACTATAACGCAATTCCTTATTCCGATTTGATGGATTTTTTTTATATTTGGCAGAAGCGCATCCTAAGTGATTTTGGTGAGCCACACTCCAAAATATTCTCACGCGATTTGGGACCAAAATGGGATGGCGCAAGAAATGACGGAGAGCTCGTTGAGGATGAGTCGCGGCACGGGGGTGACAGAAACAAAGCTAAGCAATCATATGAGGACGGAATGACGACGGCTTTCAAACGTAGCTGTGACACACTAACCGACGATGGACGTTTTGTCGTCGTCTTTGCGAATAAGAGAATCGACGCTTGGGAAACATTGGTAGGAGCAATGATCCGGTCTGGCTTCGTCGTTTCTGCGAGCTGGCCAATTCAAACAGAAATGCCAAATAAGGTCACACAAAAACGGTCAAATCTCGCGTCATCGGTATGGATTGTCTGCCGGAAGCGCCCCGCTGTGGCTCAATCCGGATGGGACGTAAAAGTTTTTGAGCGAATGAGAGAGATTCTCTATAACCCACGGATGATCCTCGGTGGCAGGAACATCCTGCAATATTATTTCGACTTGGGCATCAAAGGACCCGATTTCATTTGGGCCGCGTTAGGTCCCGCATTGGAAGCCTACAGCTCGCATCCCTTCGTGAAGAAAACTGAAGGAGGAATAATGACGGCGTCGGAGTTCCTCGCCGAAGTTCGAAAACTGGTATTGCACTTCGCACTGGGCGAGCTACCGGGATTCCACGAGTTGCAAGCGCAGACCCAGGGCCGGGGTGAATCCATTGAACTCGATGCTGTCACTCAATATTACCTGCTGCACCGGTCGTCATTTGGTCTCGCACCGACGCCGGCTGGTCCGTGCATCATGTACGCGCAGGCGTGCGGAAAAACGGAAACAGAATTAAAGGTAGTGTGGAACATCCTAGAGCAAGGCGGGAAATCGAAGAAGGGCCGTCCTCGCAACGTCGTCGAAGATGGCGAAGACGAAGAAGAGGAGAGCCGCGGGAACGAGTTTCGCCTCCGCGATTGGGAAGAGCGGGCGGCGGATGAAAATTTGGGTGTGCCGCACAACGGTCAGCCTGCACCGCTAATTGATAGACTGCACCGATTAATGGCTTTATTTCACCGTAACCAAGCGGCCGACGTGCAAACACAATACGAAGCGTGGGGTCTCGCGAGCGAGCGCGCCTTCCCACCGTTGATCCAGGCCACACGCGAACTGGCCATGTGCGACAGGAACGACACGGAGCGTCGTTTGATTGAGGCAGTTGCCACGCAGTTGAACTTCACTCGTCGGCAAGTGGTGGAACAGGGGGTCGTGAAGGATGAACCGTTTTTCCCAGCGATGGTGAGTTACGGAAAGAAGGATTGACCAATGCCGAAGAACGTAATTGTTCCCTGGAAACAGAGTTGCACGCTACGGAACGAGATTCGCACGAAGGCACTGTCTGCCGCGGACTTCGCAGTAGATATACACCGCGTCATTCACGAGACCGCGCCAAACAAGCCGCTTTATTGTGACCCGGATGAATTCTTCAAGACGACCTATGCCACGCCCAACCTCCGTCGGTTCTGTGCGGACGTGCTGCGGCGACTAGCGGGGCAACCAGGTGGCGAGTCTATTATCAACGTGGCGCAGACGTTCGGCGGCGGGAAATCCCATACACTCACGACGCTCTTCTACACAACGACGTTGGGCAGCAAGTTGAACCTAAAGCACACGGCGATTCAGAGCATCCTGGCCGAAGCGGATTTGAAGAAACCGCCGCAGGCAGTCGTGGCAGCGGTTTCGTTCGACAAGGTGGACTGGAAGGTGGGGGGCATCGCTAAAGCTCCAGACGGAACGACGCGATACTTCCGAATGCCGTGGAATCTAATTGCGTGGCAACTGCTTGGTCAGAAGGGCCTCGATATTCTGAAGCGAGACGAAGCGCAGCCGGATTTCGACACGCCGCCAGCAGACACGCTCTGGCGCGAGATCCTGGACGAAGTCGAGAAGAGCGATAAAGGCGCGCTCATCCTGATGGACGAATTTCTGATGTGGGCGCATGACGCAGCTTCTCCCGACCCGACTGGAATGAGCAAGGAGCGCGGGCCGTTTTGGTATGACCGGCTGAAGAACTTTTTCCAACGGCTCTCTCAAGCGGTTGAGGCATCGCAGCGCTCGGCGCTCGTCGTGTCCTTACTTGCAACAGATCCGGCGCTGAGTGACGAAGTGGGGAAAGACATTCTTAGCGCCTGCAATCAAGGTCTGAACCGGATGGCGACGGTGCAATCGCCGGTGGAAAAAGGTGATCTCGCGGAACTCTTGCGGCGGCGGATGTTTGAAAAGTTTCCGGAGAATCCAGCGGATCGGGAGCCTTACATCATCGCGTTCTGGGACCGCATGAAGGCGATCCATCCTTCCAGGGCAAAAGACCCAGGCGCTGAAGATCAACTAAAGGACTCCTATCCTTTCCATCCTGACCTCCTCACCCGTTTTTTTGGAAAGTGGACCGAGTTGAAATTATTCCAGCGGACGCGCGGCGTACTGCAAACTTTCGCGATAGCCCTGCGCGATGCGGAAAAGTGGGATGACTCGCCGTTGATCGGAGCACAAGTCTTTCTCGCGGAGCCGGGTAACTCTGGGTTGAGCGCGGCCTTGGACAAGCTCGCGGAGGTGGCAAAGGATTCGGACCGCGAGAAGAACCCGCAGTGGCCGACCAGTTTGAAAACAGAAATGCCGCGGGTGATTGACGCGCAGAAGATGGCGGCGGCAACTTTAACCGGGCGCGAACTGGAGGCGGCGTGCGTGGCCGCGTTCGTTTTCTCGCAGCCAATTGGCGAGGAGGCGGAATTATCCGACTTGCGCTGGCTGCTGGGGCCGACGTGCGACATGCCGGCCGTGCTGAACAACGGTTTGATCGCGTGGGCGAAAACGTCCTGGTATCTGGAAGAAACCGACGCGGTCGAAGCAGCGACGAACGTGCCGAAATACTGGCGCCTGGGGCCTTTGCCTAACCTCAATCAGGTGCACGACAGCTTTAAGAAGAAGGCTCTGGCGGTTGCAAAGGCGAAGTTCGACGAACTGGCCAAGAAGTGCAGGCCGCTCTCAGAGAGCATTGCCGAAGGCGTTCAATACCATAAGCTTCCCGACAGTCCGAGCGACATAGAGGATGACGGACAATTTAGGCTGGCGGTCCTGGGGTCTGATTTTGCCGGCGTAGCAGGTGGCAAGGCACCTGCGGCAGCGGAAAAAATGCTGCGGACCCACTCGTCAGATAGCGACACGCGCAACTATCAGAACGTGATGCTGGTAGTGATCCCGAGTCAAGCGGGGCTACAGCAAGCGGAGCAACAAATTGCTGACTGGATTGCATGGCAGGAGATCATGAAGACTCCGGAGTTCTCAAAGTTTGATTCGATACAGCAAGAGCGCGTGAAAAAGAGCGAAAAGACTTCGAAGCAGCAGGCAGAGACTGCTGTGAAGAACGCCTACGAACTGGTACTCCATCTGGATAAAGTCGGTTCAGTAGCCATGAAGAAGTTTACAATGGGGGCACAGGCGCTATTTCCGACATTGCTTCAGGAAAAAGATTTGCGCCTATTCCGGGATAAGATTGACGCCGCCGCAATCATGCCTGGCGGACTCTACAATGTTTGGCCGAGCGGGGATGATTATGTACGAGTGCGTGACCTGTTCCAGGCTTTCGGCAGCGACTACAAGCTGCCGAAGATGCTGAGTGCTCAGTCTGTGTATAACACAATCGCGGACGCAGTGGAGCGCGGGCTCCTAGCTGCGCGATGTCCGCGCCCCGATGGCTCGGAGCAGTGGTTCTGGCGCACGAAGATCGACGTCGTCGATTGGGAAAAGTCCGCTGAGGCATGGCTTCCACAGAAAGCGACCGTGAAGCCGGTGAGTGCTCGGGCCGTGCTGCCGGAGTCACTGCCGGGACTTTGGCCGGGTGGAGATCCTGGTGTTGAACTGGCGACGGTGTGCGGGTGGTTCGATGGCACGAAGCAATTCCAAGAAGTTACTCAGCTCGGCTACCCAGCCGAGTCACGTCCGGTCCCAAAGGCCGCAGTGGCGGACGTACATACGGCCGTGGCGCAAGCGGTGAAGGCGGGTGATCTCTGGCTGGTTTTTGGCAACGACAGCGTTTGCGGAGAGGAGCCTTCGGTGGTGCAATTGGACGATGCCGCGAAGCTGTATCAAAGGCCAGCGCCGTTAAACGCGATCGACCTTCTTCCAGGCGCCTTGCCGGATGCCTGGAGCAAGGATGCAGAACCGACGTCCACAGTGGCCGAACTTTACGCAGCGCTCAAGAAGTTGAAGTCGCGGCCATGGCCACCGAATGTCTTCATGAACATTCTTAAGGAGGCGCTGGGACAGGGCGTCATGTGGCGGTCGGAAACCGGCGGCGTACTCGTTTCCTTGGCCCAAGACGGGGCGGTGAAGCTAGTGTTGAAGAATGTGAGCACGCCTCCGCCGCCGACACCTCCCGGTGGTCGTATGACTTCCAAGCGCGTTAATCTAAGCCCCGCCGACCTGCAGAACCTAAGTGACGAGGCGGCAGGATTGGCGAAGACGCTGGCGGGTTGCGACGTGCAATTTGAAGTGGCCGTCACGATTAAGGCGAAGTCGGACGCGAATCTGACTGAGGCGAACAAGGTACTAGAGAAAGTAAAACCCGGATGGCGTCTTCCGTAAATGGTGCTAGGCTCGTCAAGCGGTTACCATGACGGGCGGTTGATTTGGGCTCTGGCGAACTTATCCCCCCCCAAATCGACCGATGAGTGCTTGACAGGGCTGTACCGTTTAGAGATGTCTCGTTTTTGATCCTTATATAAGGCGGCTACTACGAGGAGATTCTAACCATGTCTTTAGGTGATGAGATCTTTGGAACGCCCTCCTACCTCGTCATGGACCCAGTGCACGGCGGGATATCATTTTTTGATCACGAGAAACGGGTTATTGACCATCCTCTTTTCCAACGGCTTCGGTACATTCTTCAAAACGATGTAGTGTTTCTGGTTTTTCCTGGAGCAACCCACAGCCGATTTGAGCATTCAATCGGCTCCATGCACATTGCCGGGAGATTATTTCAAAGTCTTGTCCGTTCCTACCTGAGCGATCCTAAACGGCTTGATAGTGGACGCATGTCCGATACTGCCAAGGAGGCCGTACAGTACTTTAATGCATGTTTTCGTCTTGCGGCTCTTCTCCACGACGTTGGCCACTCACCCTTTTCCCATCAATTTGAAAGGGCAGAGCTGCCTCAATCGCTTCTTGCTGACCCTCAGATTATTTCATCGCTATGGCCAGACGGAAGTTGGAAATTATATTATTCTGACTCTCAGCAGCCAACTCTGTTAACACATGAACACTATTCCGTTTGGTGTGCACACCATATTCTGACTGACGCACTTAAAGACGACCGGTCCGGGATTGCTCCTCTTGACGTTATTGCGCTACTTGAAACAACGCACTGTTCGCCAAGCGATAAATTTACAAACTTTGCTGCTGATTTTCTCCAACTGTTTTTAAGACCGGGCGCCGACGCTAGCAGGATCAGCAAAAATGAACTAGCGAAGCATATTCAAGCGTTTCTGCGGAACCTGATTTCCGGTGAACTCGACGTTGACAAAATGGATTATCTTTTACGAGATTCATTCTTTTCTGGATGTAGATATGGCATGTACAACATAGACCATTTATTGAGCACTCTCAGAGTAGGTTTTGATCTTGAAAATGGTTGGCTTGGGTTAGCAACAACGCAAAAGGGACTGGGTCCACTTGAGGATTTCGTTAACGCACGCTTCCAGCTGTATCTCCAACTATACAGTCACAAGACCGTGGTTGGATTTAAATGGCTTTTGAAGCAAGCCATTGCTGAAGCCCTGTCCGATTCTACGAATAAAGTAGAGTTGCGGGCAGCACTAACTCAAAGCGAACTTTTCGCTTTATTCACTGACGGTTTCTTCTGGCAGGCATTTCGTAAGCATGCGCGAAGCAACCCGAATTCGGCCTGCGCACGTTTGCTCCGGCGGGAGCGCTTGACCTATCTGCAAGGGGAGAAAGATCTGAGCTCTTTAAAAAAGAAGCAATTAATGAGCAAGCTGCGTAAGAATCTAGGCAAGGACGTGGCATCATGGGAGAGTGAAGCCAAGTTTTCAAACATTAGTGGAACATATGAAAGTCTGAGATTGCTGGTTGAAGACCGCGTGCAAAAGACAAGAGAATTAGATGATATTAAGCGTCACACCGACTTTTTTTATAAGTTTCGCAATACAGTTATTACCCATTTTTTTGTAAATCCTCTCGCTAAGGATTCCAGGTCCACAGCCACGGAGGCAGGGGTCACCCATTAGCCGGCAGGTTAAGTAGGCACAGACGTTCCCGTGAAAAAGAATTTTCTTCTTTCCCCCTTTTTTCCTTCTCGCACAGTCCGTGATCTTTCGGTTACGCGCCCCTGTTTTCTTTTCATGCGGTGTCGGACGCTGGTCCGCACCAGTCACCCATCAGGATCAAGGCATGGGAAGTTTTCTAAAAGAGAATTCTTCCCGCCCCTGGCAAGTTAACTTGCCCCAGAAAACTGCCTGCCTGTGCCCGGCAGACAGGTCGGTACCACGCCGCCTCCTATGCGTATGCGGTATGCGGTATGCGTGTCAGACTTGCCTGCATTGCCTAACTGTTTAGGGGCAGGCAACGGGGTCAGGCTGAGGTGACCCCCACTCCCATGACCCGAAGTCTACCGGCCCCTTTTTCTCTACCTGCGGTGTTTGACCGTCTCTTCTACTCTCGGCGTTCTCTCGCATTTTCTGAGATTCCTGTCTTTGCAGGTTCTCTGCTTTCTCACGTTTTTCCAGGTACGGCCTGATTATACTAAATATCACGGACAACCGCGGAATGAGGATTAATATTAGATTAATAAGTGCTTGTCTCTTGAACATAGTAAACCTAGCCGCTGGCGGTTTGCTTGCCCGTAAATGCTGCGCCCAAGACCGGCGAAGCTCCCGAGACTTGTGGAGCCCCACGGGCAAGCCCGTGGTACCTTCCAGTCCGCCCGTGGGGCGGAATCCTGAGCAAGCGCCCCGGCCAAGTCTGGGGCGCGAGTCGAAGGGCCGAAAACGTCAACGACTTGCGCTCGGTTTCGCCAGGCTGGCGTCGACGTAACCCGGCTTGTTGCCGCGCTTCGATTCGACTTTGAGCCAACCGTTTTCTTCACCGACGACGTTGATCTTGGTCCCCTTGCCGATATCCGCGACCGCCGGATAACTGAGACCGGGGCCGCCGCGCACCTGAGTGCCGGTTAGAGTCTCAAATTGACCTTCAACCTTGGGAGCAGCGGATTCCTGTTCCTCCCCTGAACTTGGTTTCACGGATGCCAATTCGATGAAGCCGGGCGCGTTGCCCTTTTTCGACACGATCAGCACCCAGTCTCCGTCTTTGCCGACGACCTGGACCTTGGCGTTTTGCGGAATCTGGGCGAGGGTGCGAAATTGAGGGCCCGGACCGGATTTTACCGTCGCGTTGGCGGTCGTCACATAGGGACGGATCAGGGTGTTGAGATCGGGAAGGTCCTGCGGGTTGCCGCTCGGTCCTTTGTCTTTGCACGCTGATAAAACCAGCGCACTTAAGAGAACAATCAGGCAAGTATCAGCAATTTTCGCGCGATTACGCATATTTTTTCCTCCGAACCGCTTAAGTGAAGTGATGCCATTATAACACGCTGGCCGGATTGGTGAACGGCAGCGGGTGCGAGGGGTTGGGGGGGGGTGCCGAGACCGTATCGCGCGTCGGTCAGCGAATCTCTTTCCAGACTTTTGCCAGACTCTCGCCGTAGACGTCGAGATTCCACTCGCAGAAATAACCGAATGGCGTGATCCACACTTGATAGCCGGTTTCACGCAGGCGCTCAGCCAGCATAACGATGATGGATTCGGCGCCGGCGGGGGATGCCGTGGCGCCGCCGAGGTGGGTAAACGAATGAATGACGATATTTTTGAGCCCTCTCTTATTGGCCAGCCACTTCATGTGCTTGAGCGTTTGGCGCAGAACTGAAGTTCTTCTTTCCTCAATCTCGTCGGATGCCTCGGCGTGGATGAAGGCCACCAGGGTTTCCGCGACTTCCGCTTCGACGTTCTGGTCCGGCACGTCGGGAAGCGTCTTGGCGTGGGTTTTCCAGCGGAAACGTTTCGCCTGAAAGCAGAGAAGCTTCATGCGTGGTCAGTAACAGTCGAGAAAGTTTTTGAGCAGCTTCTTGCCCTCTTCGGCGAGAATCGACTCGGGATGGAACTGCACGCCTTCGATGGGGAATTGCTTGTGGCGCACGGCCATGATGGCGCCATCGGCGGTGCGGGCCGTCACGTTCAGGTCCGCGGGCAACGTCTTCGGGTCGATGACCAGCGAGTGGTAGCGCATGGCGGCGAAGGGATTTTTGAGCCCGCTGAAAATGGTTTTCCCGTCGTGGCTGACTTCGGAGAGCTTGCCGTGCATGATCGACGGCGCGCGGATGATCTCACCGCCGAAGGCGGCGCCGATGGATTGATGGCCGAGGCAAACCCCAAGGATTGGAACGCGGGCGCCGAAGCGCTTGATGGCGTCGCAGGAGATGCCCGCTTCTTTGGGGGTGCAGGGGCCGGGAGATATAACGATCTTCTCGGGCCGCAACCCCTCGATCTCCTCCAGCGTGATTTTATTGTTGCGAAATACTCCGACGTCAGCACCGAGTTCGCCCAAGTAATGATAGAGGTTGTAGGTGAAGGAATCGTAATTGTCGATGAGCAGAATCATCGCCTCCTCCACTGCTCGGCGAGTTCTATCGCTCCAAGCATGGCCCGGGCTTTGTTCAGCGTCTCCTGATACTCGGAGGCGGGATCGGAATCCGCCACGATGCCGGCGCCGGCGTTGATGAAAACTTTCTTGCCCTTCATGACGATGGTGCGGATGACGATGCAGGTGTCCAGGTTGCCGTTGTAGCCGAAGTAGCCGATGGCGCCGGCGTAGAGTCCGCGCTTCTGCGGTTCCAGTTCGCTGATGATTTGCATGGCGCGGATTTTCGGTGCGCCGGATACCGTCCCTGCGGGAAAAGCCGATACGAACAGGTCGAAAGGCGTCTTGCCAGGGGCGAGCTTGCCGCGCACGTTGGAGACGATGTGGATCACGTGGGAATAGCGTTCGATGGCCATCAGCTCGTTGACCTCGACGCTGCCGATCGCGGCGACGCGCCCGACGTCGTTGCGCCCCAGATCGACGAGCATGATATGCTCGGCGCGCTCTTTGGGATCGGCGAGCAGGTCGGCTTCCAATTCGCGCTCCTCCTCCGGTGTGGCGCCGCGCCGGCGCGTGCCGGCGATGGGACGAAGCTCGATGGTATCTCCGGTGAGCCGAACCATGGTCTCGGGCGAAGAGCCGATGACGCGAAGATCCTCCAGCTCTAGATAGAACATATAGGGGGACGGGTTGATGAACCGAAGCGCGCGATAGATCTCGAACGGGTCCGCCTCGGTCTCGGTTTCGAGTCGCTGGCAAAGCACGGCCTGGATGATGTCGCCGGCTTTGATGTATTCCTTGGCTTTGATGACGGCTTTTTTAAATCCCTCTTGAGTGAGATTGGAGCGATACTTTCTGGTGCCTTTGCCTTGGGTCAAATCTCGCGGCTCGATGCCGCGCGGTTTTTTCTGCAATGAAGAGATGACCTTGCGAATTCTCGCAATACTTTGGTCATAGGCCCGGCGCAGGTTGGTCCCATGCTCCACGCGCGCGTTGTCGATCACTTTGATCGTATGTTTCAGATTGTCGAAGGCAACCAGCGTTTGGACGAAAACAAAAAAGATCTCCGGCATGTCCAGCGGATCTCTCTTGTCATTGCCAATCTCGTGAAACTGCTCGACGGCGTCGTAGGAGACGTAACCCAGCGCGCCGCCAAAAAAGGGCGGGACGCCGGGAACAGGGACGGGCTGGCAACCCTTGAGCAGATCTTCGAGCATTTTCAGCGGCTCATCGGCAACCCGGGTCTGCGTCTTGCCGTTCTCGATGATCGTGATCCGATTGCCATGGGCCTTGAAGATGCGGTGCGGCCGCGAACCCAGGAAGGAATAGCGCGCCCAGCGCTCGCTTCCCTCCACGCTCTCGAGCAAGAAAGAATAGCGGTCGCGCTCGAGGCGCTTGAAAAAAGAGAGCGGCGTCTCCAAGTCCATCAGCAGCTCCTGATAGACCGGAACCAGATTGCCCTGCTTGGCGAGCCGGCAGAATTCTTTAAAAGTCGGTTGAATCATTCGGTCAACGAATCAGTGTCTTCAGGGCTCCATGTGGTTCACCGCGGAGGCGCTGAGGACGCGGAGAAAATCGAACAAGGATTTCATTTTGAAAAAATCTCGGCGAACTCCGTGTCTCCGTGGTGAGTACGCCTTCGCAAAAAACCCAGAAACGCGCCAAACAAAAAGGGCCATAAGTGCATTACCTATGGCCCCTTCCTTTACCGTTTTTCCCGAATGGAATCAGCCATAGCGCGAGCGCTGGAGTGAGCGCCAGTACCACCAACCGCGGGCCAAATGAATTGTTTCCAGCCGGTTTGTCACGTGGGTCATATTGCCCCATCCGCGACGGTCGGTCAAGGATAGCGAATGCTCATGCGCGATTTGACAACCGCTGAGCTGGTGGGGTAGGTTAAAACGCCTTTTTGGAATAGTCTTTTTGTAACACTAACAGGCGTCTTTGTCGTTATTAGGCCGCGGAGGTCGCATGGTCCGGCGTGAGAAATCCAACTATGTCATTCGGTCCGTTTCCCATGCGTTTGATGTGCTGGAGCAGTTCAACGGGAACGTCGACGAGATCGGCGTGACGGAATTGAGCAAACGGCTGAAGCTCCACAAGAACAACGTTTTTCGTTTGCTCGCCACCCTCGAAGCGCGCGGTTACATAGAGCAGAACAAAATAACGGAGAACTATCGGCTGGGCTTGAAGTGTCTCCAGCTGGGCCAGATCTTTATCCATCAGATGGGATTGCTGCTCCAGGCCAAATCAACCCTCAAAGAATTGGTCAAAACGACCAAAGAAAGCGCCTTCGTGGCGATCCGAAAAGGAAATGCGATTGTTCCCCTGGATTTCCTGGAACCGGTGCGCGCGGTGCGCGCGGTTTCGTTCTTGGGCATGGCGCTCCCGCCGTACTGCACCGCAGCCGGAAAGGTCTATCTCGTCTTCGAGACCGAGGGTGGCTTGAGCCGGAATCTCCCGGAGCGCCTGGAGCCTTATACGGAAAGGACAATTAGCGACCGTCAGTTGTTGTTAGAACAGATGAAAGAAATCAGTGCCACCGGTTTCGCGGTGGAACAAGGGGAGTTCAACGAGGACATCAGTTCAGTGGCAGTGCCGGTTCGAGATTACACGCGCATGCTCGTGGGGACGCTTGCGATTGTCGGGCCGTCGCATCGCTTTGGCGCTGAAACCATCGCGAAGGAAATTGCCCCGGCTATCCTGCGGGCCGGAGGCGACCTTTCCAAGCGACTAGGGTATGCGGGGTGAGTCGTAGCCAATCAACCGATGGCGCAGCGGGCGCCGAGAATTTGCGTCTCGCGTCTCGGGTTTCGGGTCCCGGGTTTGAACTCGGAAATCGGGACTATATCGCTCTCTGTAAACTCTGTACTACTATAGTTCAAAATTTGCGCGGCGTGCGCAAATGATCTGGAAACTGAAAGCACTCGGAGTCGGAAATTACTCCCGCCAAGGCGCAAAGTCGCCAAGTGACGTGCCTTCGGCCCGTCATCCCGAGCGAAGGCGAGGGATCTAAGAAAGATTTCTCCCTTCGGTCGAAATGACACGTAGTGTCACCTTTGCGGCCTTGGCGTCTTTACGGGAGATACTCCGAGATTCGGTTGCGGCTTTGCCGCGCTGTGTCTCTGTGGTGAATATCTCTTCACAAAAACCCAGAAGAGGCGAAATTCACGGGTGAGGTGCGGTTCAGAAAACGTGCGGCAGGCGCCGTTGCTTTTGATAGATTAGGTCCGGTAAAGATAACAAAGACGAAGAACGGAGGTCGAAGAGACCGGCATGCTTACAACAGTCGAGAAAATTATTTTCATCTTGCTGGTGATCGGCTCCTCTTATTACGGTGGGAAGCGGTTCTATGACGTGTACCGAACCATCGCGCGCGGCAAGCCCGATGATCGTTTTGACGACCTCGGCGGGCGCATTTGGCGCGCTCTCTGGATCGTTGTTTCGCAACAATCGGTGTTCAAGACGCGCCCCCTGGTGTCGTTTCTCCACGCGCTGATTTTCTACGGTTTTGTTTTCTATTTTCTGGTGAATGTCGTCGACGTATTCGAGGGTTTTGTCGCGCTGCACGCGCGCGGCGGCGGCTGGGACGCATTCAATCTGGCGGCCGATCTTTTGACCGCGGCGGTGCTGATCGGGATTGTCGGCATGATCGTGCGGCGGTTCTTCGTCCACCCCAAGGATTTCGCTTTCGCGGACAACGTGCCGCTAAGAGACGGAGCGCGCGCCGGAATCGTGCGCGACTCGTCGATCGTGGCAGGATTTATCATTTTCCACGTCGGCTGCCGTCTCTTGTTCAAAGCGACTCAGTTGACTCTGGAGGGCGGAGATCCTTTCCAACCCGTCAGCTCCGGGTTCGCGGTGCTATTTTCCGGCCTTGACCCGAGGGCGGTGGAAGGGTTGAATCATTTTTTCTGGTGGGGCGCCCTGGGCGCGATTCTGCTCTTCATCCCCTACTTCCCCCGTTCCAAGCATATTCATCTCTTTATGGCGCCTATCAATCTGGCGCTGAAAAAGGGGAAAGCGGGTGTCTTGCAGCCGATGGACTTTGAAAAGGAGGAGGTCTTCGGCGCATCTAAGCTCGAAGAGTTTGCTTGGCCGAGGTTGCTCGACGCCTATAGCTGCATCATGTGCAATCGCTGCCAGGACGTTTGTCCGGCGACGACCACCGGGAAAGCGCTCAGCCCGGCGGCGATCTTGATCAATGAGCGCTACGAGTTGAATTCGCTTTTCCCGAATTTTGCCGCGGGCCAAGAGAGTCCGCGCCCGCTGCTCGACTTCGCTCTTTCCGAGGAAGCAGCCTGGGCGTGCACGACCTGCAACGCCTGTGTCGAGGTCTGCCCCGTCGGCAATGAGCCGATGCTCCACATCATCGATGTGCGCCGGGAGCGGGTGCTCTCAGCGGCGGAGTTTCCCAACGGCCTAAAGAATACCTTCAATAACATGGAACGCGCGGGCAACCCCTGGGGCATGCCCGCCGATGAACGGAAGGCTTGGGCGAAAGGATTACCGTTTCCGGTGCCGACGTTGCGAGAAAAATCCACACCCGAGGTTCTATATTGGGTCGGCTGCGCCGTGGCCTTCGATCCGCGCGCGCAAAAGATCGCGCGCAGCATGGTGGAGCTTTTCAATGCGGCCGGTGTCGACTGGGCGGTGATCGGCAAAGAGGAAAAATGCACCGGCGACACGGCCCGCCGCACCGGCAATGAGTATCTATTCGCGCAGATGGCGGCGGAAAATATCACGGCGTTGGACGAGGCAAAGCCCAAGGTCATCGTCACCACCTGCCCGCACTGCTTTCACACCATTGCCAACGAATATCCGCAATTCGGCGGCAACTACGTCGTCAAGCACCACACCGATTACATCAACGATCTGATTGGTGGCGGCAAATTAAAATTATCCTCGCAAGGCGACGGGGCGGTGACCTACCACGACCCCTGTTATCTGGGACGCCACAACGGCATCTTCGATGCGCCGCGCGCGCTGATTCAGTCCACCGGTGCCAAGCTGACCGAGCCCGGTCGCACCCGGAGCAATAGCTTTTGCTGCGGCGCCGGCGGCGGGCAGTTCTGGAAGGAGGAAGAGAAGGGCAATGAAAAGGTAGGCGTCAACCGTTACCGCGAGCTCAAGCAGACGGGCGCCAAGACGATAGCGACCGGATGTCCCTTCTGCATGCGCATGATCACCGAAGAGACCGCCAAAGAGGAGCCGGAGACGGCCATGGAAGTCCTGGACATCGCCGAGATCGTCGCCCGGAATTTGGCCAAGTGACATGCGGCGCTGGTATCTTGCCACAGCCCTGTTTGCGCTCATGTCGATCACGTCTTCCTGCGGCGCGGAGCCCAGGGTCATAATCTCGACCCGCGAAGGTCGAGAGGCCGCGTTTCAAGTCGAGGTCGCGGACACTCCGGCAAAGCGGGAGCTTGGCCTGCAATACCGAAAGAAACTCGCAGCTGACCGCGGCATGATCTTCCTGTTCCCGGCGCCGTCGCTCCAGTCCTTTTGGATGAAAAACACGCCGCTCCCGCTCGACATGATCTTTATTGGCAGCGACCGTAAGATCGCCGGCATCGTCGAACAAACGGTACCGTTCTCGTTGGAGCCCCGGTCCGTCGGCGCGCCCAGCCAGTTCGTGCTCGAAATCAACGGGGGGCTCTCCAAGCGGCTCGGCATCAGAGCCGGCGATGCCGTTCGCTTCGAAGGCATCCCGCCGGATAGCGTCAAGGAATAGGCACGACGGTTCAAGGGTTCAAAGTTCAACGTTCAAGGAATGAAGAAGTCTTCTACCCTTGAAACCGAAAAGCTTGAACCGCGAGCGTTGCTAGATTTCGTTAAAGAAGTACTGCTTAACCGGTTTGAGCCGCTCCTCGTAGGAATCGGGATATAAAAACCACAGCGTCGCGGCCAGGCTGCTGTAAAGCGAGTTGCCGTCCTGGGGAGTGAAGCAGGTGCCGATGATCTCTCTATCGCCTCTCATGGCCAGGCTCTGCGTCACGATCACCGTCTGATTGAGGATGCGCCCGAAGATGCCGTGGTCCCGGCCGAACGAAAAGACCGACGCCGAGGACTTTTTGTTGGTCATCGCGACGCGTCCGTTGGATTGAAAACGGCGCATCAGCTCTTCTTTGTTGATGCCGCGGCGCAGCTTCAGGTTGAAATGGATCGTGTGCATGTATTGCGTGTTCAATTTGAGCGCCGAGGAGTAAATGTTCAGATCCAATCCCACTGTCTTGAACAGGTAGTGGGCGTCGCGTCCCTGGTGGGTGCCGAACTGCACGTCGTCGTGCTTTCCGGCCTCCGGCGCCGGGATGAAGTCACCTTCCTGGCTTAAGTCGTTGGCGCGGCGCATGCAGACGAATCGCGCTTCTTCGAGATTGTCTTCCTTTTCCGGACCCAAGGCGATGGTATCGATCAGAACCGCTAAATTGTGCGTGTTGCAACTGACGACTTGAACAAACTGGTCCTTGCCTCTCTCCAGTGCTTTGTCGTTGATGCCGCGCGCGTACATCTTGCCGAAGCCATATTCGCTTCCCTGGGCGATGAAGCCGCGGCCGTTGCCGGTGAACTTGTTGTAAAGTTTTTCCTTGTTCTCATTGCCCACCGGCGTGCAATCGATGATGACGTTGGCGCGTTCGATGGCTTCTTCGGCCTCGTAGGTCGGCTCCATCCCCATGTCAATAAACTTTTGCCGACGCTCCTTGTCGACCGCGAGCTTCGCCCCGTTTTTGCACGAGACAATGACCTTGGAACGGTCCATGAGCAAGGGCGTGCGCTTATGGAAAGTGACTTCGTCAATGCCGAACTGCTCCCGGAGCGTGGAAAGAATTCCGACAAGCGGTTCACCGATGGTTCCGGTGCCGACGATGTGGACAATTTTTTTCTGCGCCATGGTCTTTCCCCGTAATGCCTTGATAAAAGGAATCCTAGCTCAACAGAGGTACGCGATCAACTGATAAAGTCCCGATTTGGCAGGTTTGCGCGCTGCTTGTCACCCTGAGCGGATCGCCTTGCCATTTAATGGCCAGCGCAGGTGTGTTAGAAGTACTCCTAAGGAGACCCCATGGCAAAGGACAACCTTCCCGCAGTATCGTTTCTTAACCGGAATTTCGGCATTCAAGAACGTGATTTGGAAAGGGTCCTTACGAGCGCCGTGGGCCGGAAGGCCGATTATGCCGAACTTTATTTCGAATACCGGCGCAATGAGGGGGTGAGCCTGGAAGAGGGGTTGGTAAAGAACTGCTCTCAGGCCACTGCTAATGGGGTGGGCGTACGCGTCTTGGCGGATGCCAAAACCGGCTACGCCTATACGGACGATATCACCATCCAAAATCTGGAATTGGCCGCGCGCACGGCGCAGTACATCGCGCAAAACCGGCCCTCCCAAGTGCCGGCCGCCGTCGGCCAGGCGCGCGGGGAAGCTCACGATCTCTATCCGATCAAGACTCCAGTCAATGACGTGGCTTTGGAAAAAAAGGTCGAACTGCTTTATGAGATCGACAAGTTTGCGCGGGCGCTCGACGCGCGTGTAAAAAACGTGTTTGTCTCAATCGGTGGCGAATACAAGGTTATTTTAGTGGCGTCGTCGCAGGGCATGGTGGTGGGAGATATTCAGCCGCTCACCCGCCTCAACGTAACCTGTATCGTGGAGGAGAATGGCAATCGCCAGGTCGGCAGTTTCGGCGGCGGCGGTCGTGTCGAGTTCGGTTTCTTCGTCGATGACAAAGACTACGAACGCTATGCCCGCGAGGCGGTGCGCCAGGCGGTGCTGAACTTGAGCGCCGAGGACGCGCCGGCGGGGACCATGGACGTCGTATTGGGACCCGGCTGGCCGGGAATTTTACTTCACGAAGCGATCGGCCACGGACTCGAAGGCGATTTCAACCGTAAAAAGACCTCCGCTTTCAGCGACCGCATTGGCCATCGAGTAGCCTCGGAGCTGTGCACGGTGGTCGACGACGGCACGATCCCGTCGCGCCGTGGCTCGCTCAACGTCGACGACGAAGGCACGCCGACCCATCGGACGGTGCTGATCGAAAAGGGAATTCTCAAAGGCTACCTGCAAGACAAGCTCAACGCCGGGCTGATGAAGATGCCGCTCACCGGCAACGGGCGGCGCGAGAGCTATGCGCATATTCCGATGCCGCGCATGACCAACACGTTCATGTTGGCTGGCGAGAGCGTGCCGGAGGATATTATTCGCTCGGTGAAAAAGGGCCTCTACGCGGTTTCTTTCGGTGGCGGCCAGGTCGATATTACGAGCGGCAAGTTTGTTTTTTCCGCCAGCGAGGCCTATCTCATTGAAGACGGCAAGGTAACCAAACCGGTGAAGGGCGCGACGCTCATCGGCAACGGGCCGGACGTGCTCACGCGCGTCTCGATGGTCGGAGCGGATCTGAAGCTCGACGAAGGCGTCGGCACCTGCGGCAAGGACGGGCAATCGGTGCCTGTGGGCGTCGGCTTGCCGACGATTAAGATCGATGGGTTAACCGTCGGCGGAACGGCGGCGAGCTAGAAAAGCTTGAGACGATAGATAAACCCTCCGAGCATTGCTCCCAAGACGTTGCTTAAAATGTCGGCGGATGAAGGGATTCGATTGTGCATGTAGACCTGCGCGAATTCGACTCCGAGGGAGAGCGCCAGGGCGGCTACGACGGTGCTCAACATTTCCCGCCGAAGTAAATTGATTTCGGCCCGTAGCTGCAAGTAACCAAACGGCGCAAACAGGAGAACGTTGGCCAAAAAATCGACGAAGAAATATCGGCTCATTTCGCCGGCCTGAAAGGGAAACCAGCGGACCCAGGGCCAATGAGAATGTCCGACGTAGTTGCTCCACGGGAGGAGCGTTACTGCGCCGATTACCAGGACCCACCCGATCCAGAGAAGCCGCCACAAGAGTTTAGTCATCTCAAGCTGCGCGCGTTTCAATCACGGCATCCTCTGACTTGCCGCCGGGTACGAGGCCAATGATCGGATTCCTATCAGCGGCATGAACTCCCCCGCGCATTAAACAAAATGGCAGTTCATTACTGCTGGATGCCGTAGCGGCGCGCGATCAGATAATAGGTGATCGCGACGGAGACCAGGATAAAAGTCCAGAGCACGCCGAAAGCGGCCAATTCTCCCACCTGTCCGTTTTCCCATAGCTCGTAGATCGCGACCGACACCACCGGCGTCCGCGGGCTGACCAAGAGAACCGACATCGAAAGCTCTTTGGCGGACAGCAGGAAGATAAACACCCAACCGCCTAAAAAGGACGGCGTTAACAAGGGTAGAGTGATGCGCCGCATGCAATTCGTCCACGAGGCGCCGGAGGCATAGGCCGCTTCTTCCAACTCCCGGTGCAATTGCAGCAAACCCGCATGGGTGTAGCGTATGCCGTACGGAATGTAACGCGTGACGAACGCCACGAGCAAAATCCACAGCGTGCCGTAAATCGGAATCGGCACGATCAGATAAAAGCGCATGATCGCCAAGCCCATGACGATGCCGGGGAACAAGAGAGGGAGGGTGGTCAGCAGATCGAGCAACCAGCGCCCGCGCAGTTTCGTGCGTACGAGAATCCACGAGGCAAAGGTGGTCAGCAACATGACGGCGCTGGCGCTGCCGAGTCCGAGCAAAATACTGTTTTTTATCGAGTCCGTGATTTTCGGAAAATGGATCGCGGTGACAAAATTTTTCACCGTGAACATGGAAAAAGCCTCAATGGACGGCTGCATGTAGAACGGTAACAGCGACGCCCAAAGGACGATGAGAAACGGCAACACGAGTAGAACGAAGGAATAGAGCAGCAGCGCGGCGGCGGCCAGATAGCGCCAGCGGCCGAGATGGATCACCGCGGGCCGGTAGCCTTTGCCGGTAATGGTGTGAAATTTAGAGGCTTCCCGCGTGACGCGAAAATAAACATAAAGAGTGACTGCCACCACGAGCATCAAGAGCACCGCGAATGCGCCTGCGCTGCCGTAGCTTGGCGGCAGGCGTTGGGCGTCGAGAAGAATCGACGTTGTCAGAACGCGAATGTCGCCGGGAAGCCCGACCAGAGCCGGGATCTCAAAGGATTCGAACGCGCGAATGAAGATCAGCAGCACAACGGAAAAAAACGCCGGCAGCATCAGCCTGAGAGATATCCTTCTAAGCGTTTGCCAGACCCGGGCGCCGCACGCGGCGGACGCTTCCTCCAGAGATGGATCCATCGAACGGAAGGAAGCGGCCAGCATGAGAAAGACAAAGGGCGACCACAGAAGGGATTCGACGAACACCATCCCCCACAAGGAATAGACATTGAGCACCGGCGCGCTTTGATTGAGCAGGGTGCGGAGCCAGTAGTTGACCGGTCCCGCCCTGCCCAGCAGCAGCAACCAACCGATGGTGTATAAGATAAACGGCGTCCCAAAGGAGGCGAAAGCCGTGAAGTATCCCAAGCCGCGCAGCGGCGCATCGGTTCGGGTTACGATCCACGCGACGACTCCGCCGATGCAGGTCGCGAGCAGCGCGCTGGCGACGGAAAAATAAATGGTATTGAGCAACGGGCCAAAGACCTGAAGCTCCCGAAACAGGTCTTGGTAGTAACGTAGTGTAAACTCATCCAACTCCCCGGTAAACTTGGTGGTGAAAAGGCTGGTTTGAATGACCGAGTAAAGCGGCGGAAGAACCAGGTAGGCCGTGACGACGGAGACCAGTATCAACACGTAGCTCTCCGCGCTGAAACGGCTCACGGCACGCAGCCACCACCCCCCGCGCGCGGCCCCTTCCCCGGCGGATTGAAGCGCTACGTCAACGGTCTCAGATCGCTGTCGTGGGGCCACAACGGCTCAACAACTTCACTTGAGAAATTGTTTCTGAAAATAATCGGCCCAGTCGTTGCCCTGATCGAACTGCATATCCGGGCTCATGTAGAGGGCTTTGGTAAATCGTCCGCCGCCGACTTTTAAGTCCGCCTGTTTGGCGGGCACCTTGGGGTGGGCCGGCAGATAGTCGGCTTGCTGAAAAACCTTCTGGCCCTTCTCGGAAAAGACAAAATCCAGAAATAGCATGGCCGCGTGGGGGTGGGGCGTATTTTTCGCCAAGGCGGTGGTTTGAATCGTCGCGGTCACCGGCTCGATGGGATACCAATCGACCGGAGCTCCCTTGCTTTTGCTGATGTAAGCATGATGGTTGAAGATGTGAAGCCCGATCGGATACTCGCCCGCGATCACCAGGTCGAGGATCTGCCGGTTGCTGGCCGTGCTCTTGGCGATATTCTGAGTTTTAAGTTTCTCCAGGTAGGCTTTTCCGGCTTCCGCTCCCCTCGACGTTAAAACATTGCCGATGAACATCGGCGCGCCCGAGCCGCGGCTCGTCGACCACATCATTTGGCCTTTCCAGCGCGGATTGAGGAGATCTTCAT
>ORMF010009457.1_pt1 | contig 30481 bp, 21 predicted proteins | sample 1779871 | NCBI WGS metagenome assembly ORMF01 (sample SAMEA104232316, study PRJEB22302) | groundwater metagenome | biome: forest; feature: aquifer; material: groundwater | place: USA | collected 2011-08-07 | depth 5.4 m | reverse complement strand
GTGAACACGCCTGGGACAATGTCTCCGAATTCTGGATGCCGTGAGTCCCAACTTCCTCGAAGGCGACTTCTCGCCCCCGGAATGGTTTCCGGTTAGGCCGTAACCGCCCGCGACCGCGGGAAGCACCAGGGGCGCTTAACATGTTTACTTGTGAGATGGCGATTCATCGCCGGTTATCTTCGTAAGGTTCTAGCTGAAGTCACGTAGATCATCTCGCCCTGATAGACGTTGATCCAGTTCAGCAGATTTTCTGCGCGATTGTCCTGGATCGCTTGCTCGAACTGCCCACGGGTAACGCCCGGCTTCAAACCCAACCCAATCTGCGACCCCGGCCGCGCATGCGCCACATACCAGCACTCCGTCTTGCCCCAGGGCTCGCCAAATTGCCGAGCAGTCGCGTCGTCGGGATGCACCTGAACGGAGAGCTTCTCTTCCGGAAACGGAAACTTCAGCAGTAGCGGGAATCGTTGCGGGTCAGACGCGGCGGTACCCACGAGATCAGTACCGAATTCTTTGCTCAGCTCGGAGAGCGTGCGTTTCGCGAGCGGACCGTTTGAAACCGCGCAGCTGTGCCTGTGAGCCATGCCTCGCCGATCTTCTCGCTGAACTTGCGATTCGGATAGATCGGCGCCAGATCAAGCGTTCCCCAGGGGCGCGGATCGAATGCCGGCGACATCAGGAGTGGGTAAAGTTGGGTCATGCGGTCGAGCCCAAATGTCACAGAATGTATGCAGCATCCGATTCTAGTCTTTGGTCGCCAACGCAACCCGGCGTTAACTGCCGAAGATGTTCTTGTTCAGGTACTCATTGCGAAACTTGCCCTGCGGGTCGTACTTCCTACTCAGCTCAATAAACTCAGGCATCTTCTTGTAAATGACCTTCAGTTCCGCCGGAGATGTCGTAAACAGCTTTCCCCAGTGTGGCCGCGCATGAAACGGGGATAATTCTTTCTCGATCACAGGCAACAACTTTCTCACGGCGGGCCAGTCCTGCTTCCAGGTAAAGTGAATCGTTACGCAAGGTTGCTCATAACAGGGACTCAACCACAGCTCATCGGCGGCGATCGCCCGGATCTCGGAGATCAGCAGGCGCGGACTCACCCGATCGCGTAGTCGTTCCACCGCCAGAATCGCTTCGACCGCATGCTGTCGTGGAACGAAATATTCGGACTGCAGCTCTTTGCCGGCGCTCGGAGTAAAACCCATACGAAAGTGAGGCAGCCGTTCGTACCAAGGACCGGGCACGCCCATCTGCTCGGTACAATTTTCCGCTGATAGTTCTGCAATCGGGTGGAGATTACGGGTCGCCAGCTTCGCCCCGAAAAATTCTGGAGTAGCGTGAAACGCCTGTCCTTCTTCGACGCGGCTCTTGATCCAAACTTCGTTGATGCGCTGCTTTTGCCAGTCGGTAAACAAGCTCACGCTATACGCGCTGGATTCGATCGCATCAAAATGATCCTTCAACTGGCTGAGCGGCAGGTTCTCGTAAACATACTGCCGCATCAGGAACGTCGGCTGAATATCAAGCGTGACCTTTGTGATCACGCCGAGCGCCCCTAGCCCCACTACCGCCCCGGGAAACTTATCCCCATCGCGTTCGCGCGATAGACTCACTACGTCGCCTGACGCCGTCACCATTTCCAGTCCAGACGCCGCGGTAGCCAGATTTCCATTCTTCTCGCCTGAGCCGTGCGTCGCCGTGCTGCACGCCCCGGCTACAGAAATATGCGGCAAGGATGCCAGGTTATGTAGCGCAAACCCCTTACTGTCAAGATATGGGCACAACTGACCATACGTAATACCGGCACCGACTGTCACAGTATGCTTCGCCGGATCGACTGCAATTACTTTGTCCATCGGCTTCACCGACAGGAAGCTGTCCGTACTGTCGGCAATATTGTTGAAGCAATGACGCGTGCCCAGTACCTTAAGCTTGCTTTCCTTCTTGACATAGTCCCGCACTTGTTCGATCGATGTCGCGGCATATAGGCGGTCAGTGCTGTACTCGAGATTACCCGCCCAGTTTTTTAGTCCTTCCCCTCCCACCCGCGCCAGCAGGCGCGAGACTGCCGGGATCGCTATGGCAGCAGCGAAGAGTTTGATAAAGGTTCTCTTGTTCATAGCTAAACTCCAGGTAGTACTGAGTTGAGAGCCAGAGATGGCGTTCAGCATGGCCTAGCCGCCATGCTCCGCTGCTAGAAATTGCCGCATTGCGCTACGGTCTGCTACATCACGGTCATTCATAAGCGCAATGTTTGACGATTGTTCACAGGATTTTCATCGGCATCAACTCAAGCAATCCCCAGCTTCTTCTGCATCTGCTCGAGCGAAACACCCTTGGTTTCAGGGTAGAAAAAGAGGACCACGAAAAACTGCAACACCATCATGAGAGAGAAGAAAACGAAGGGGTATCCGCCGGAAGAGGCGGCCAAAAGTGGAAAAATTCCGGAAATAAGCGCATTCATGAACCAGTGGGAAAAGCTGCCCAAACTTTGACCTTTCGCCCGGACTCGATTGGGAAAGACCTCACTGATGAAAACCCAGATGACCGCGCCTTGAGAAAATGCAAAAAAGGCGATGTAGCCGATCAGCAGCCATACCAGAAGATTCTGGTGACTCCGAGTAAAAAAGATAGCGGCGACGCCGCCTAAACACGCCGCCGTGCCCACCGAACCTATCAATAACAATGTTTTGCGGCCGATGCGGTCGATGACCGACATCGCGAGCATGGTAAATATCAAGTTCGTAGCTCCGATGGCCACAGCCTGCAAGTCAGAAGACACTTTGTTGAAGCCAGCATAGGCGAAAATATCGTTCAAGTAATAGAGGATGGCGTTAATTCCGGAAAGCTGGTTGAACATGCCGATCGAGACGGCCAGAAAAATCGGGAGGCGGTACTTCCACGAGAACAGGGAATCATCGGTGACATGTTCTGCATCAATCGAGGCGATAATCTCCTGGAGCTCCTGCTCGTAGTCTTGCTCTCCTGTCATCCGCAGGACTTCTCTCGCTTCCGCGATTCTCTGTTTCTTGACCAGCCAGCGGGGGCTGCGAGGGATTCCAAACAGCATGACCAGGAACAATACCGCGGGAACCGCGGGGATACCCAGCTTCCATCGCCACTCGGCGGGGCCGAATTGCATCGTGCCTACGATGTAGTTTGACAGATAGGCGAGCAGGATTCCAAAGACGATATTGAATTGAAACAAACCCACCAGCCGCCCTCGCCATTTGGCGGGCGCAACCTCCGCGATGTACATGGGCCCGAGCACCGATGAACCTCCAATGCCGAGGCCGCCGATGAAGCGGAAAAGAACGAGCGCGTACCAGTTCCCGGCAAAAGCGCATCCCAGCGCCGAGACGAGGTAGAGTACGGCCATAATGCGTAAACTGTCACGACGGCCAAATTTATCGCCGGGAATTCCAGCGAGCATGGACCCAAGGATTGTTCCCCAAAGTGCCGCGGAGACCGTCATCCCCAGCGCCGCTGGTGACAGATGAAATGTTTCCGTCAGGGCATGGGTGGTGCCAGCGATCACGGCTGTGTCGAACCCGAAGAGAAGTCCACCGAGTGCCGCCACAATAGTGCTCTTCAGAAGATAGGAGTTCAGTTTCATAGCACCTTTCGAAGATTCAATATGATTCCAAGCCGTCGGCTTGGCAAGTAAACGTCCTGCTGACGCCTTTCTTGGTTGCGCTTCCTCTTATTCACAGAGCGCGGCGGCGCCGGCAATCCCGGCGTCTTCGCCATAGTGAGCAAGCACCAAAGGGATGTCCAGCGGGCGTGGATTGATGCATGCTCCTCGCCAGCGTTCACGAATCTCATCAAGAAAGGGCGCGAGAAGCGAAGAAACCCCTCCGCCGATCACGATGGCATCAGGCTCCAGGAGATCGATGATGCTTCCGAGCCAATATGCCAACAGGTCCAGAGTCTCGCGCATCACTTCTTTGGCGACAGGATCATTTACAGCATGAGCCCTTCCCACCATTTCGCCGCTCACGGTCTCAATATCGCCGCCCGCCATTTCCCAAAGGACGGAATTCGGATTCTTTTCAAGTTTCTGACGTGCTCGTCTGGCGATCGCGGGACCCGCTGCCAGCGTTTCGATGCAGCCGCGTTTCCCGCAATTGCAAACCGGTCCGTTGCAGTCGATCCCGAGATGCCCGCCTTCCGCCGCAGCGCCTGTCTTTCCATGAAAAATGCGGCCATCAAGAATAATTCCTGTGCCGATTCCGGTGCCCACGGTGGCGTAAAAGAAGTTCCGATAGCCACGACCCGCGCCCCACTTCGCTTCCGCCAGCGCCGCGGCATTGGCGTCGTTATCGACTCGTACCGGCACGTTATACACGCGGCGCATTTCCTCGGCCAGCGGGTAGTTATGCCAGATGGGGAGATTGGGAGGATTGATGATGACACCAGTTTTCGGATCTAGCGGTCCCGGGGCGCAGATGCCGATGGCCGCGATCTGATTCTGCGAGGACGCGTCACAGAAAAGCCCCTGAATCGCTGTAGAAACCGCGGCGAGACCGTTGGATGGCGCACCCGTGGTCAGCATCGGGGTCCGGTTTTGTGCGAGAATTTCGCCTTCGGCATTCACCAGACCGGCCGCGACTTTGGTTCCACCGATATCTACTCCAACGACGACGCGGGGCTCGTTTTTCATGTGTTATAGGGCATGAAGTTTGATGTGTGACTGCATTGCAAGGAGCGATTGTTCCATACGACTTACTCTTGGCTCTCACCCTTTGTCAGCTCTATATCGTCGATTATCGTCGATGACTTGTGTTTGCGAAGTTCCACGAGTCAGCCTTCCCGGCCAGGTGATCTCTAGAGCACTGGCGCCGTTGCGACGCCGATGTTTTTGTCAGCAGCGCCGTAGTAAAACAGCCAGCGGTTGCCGTCCCGAACCATGCCCTCAACAAACACGACATTCGGAACTTGCCCCACCTTTTCCCATTCTTTGTCGGGCGCAAATACTGGTTCTTCCGAACGCGCCAAGACCTTGGTAGGATCATTCTTGTCGAAGAGAACCCAGCCTGTTGAATAAACCAGTTTGTCATCGGCGCCGTTGTAAATCAGGAAGATCCCCTGCGGCGTTATGATTGGCGGAGGACCCGGCTCTACAACTTGCGAGTCAAACGAACCTGGGCGGCTCGCCAGAACTGGGTGGTCAAGGGCCTCTGTCCAGTGGAGCAAATTTTCGGAGTAAGCAACGCCCATTTGGGTGTCCTTCCCCTGAGCATCGGCCAGATAGTACATCCAATACTTGCCTTTGATTTTTTCTGGAACAATGGCGCCAGACTTCGTCCATTTCACATTCCATTTCCCCTTGAAGCTCGGGATGATAACGCCTTGCCGCTGCCAATGAACCAGGTCCGTGGACGTAGCCAGGCACAATTGCGCATCCTTCTTGTCCGCCGCAGCTCCATCCACGTTGTTGTATCCGGTATAGGTCAGGTAGTAGGTGTTGCCAACTTTTTGCAATCTCGGGTCCTCCACGCCACCACCTTTTTCATATGGAGCCTCCGAGACCATGACGGGTTCCGGCCGGCGAGTAAAATGAATACCGTCGTCGCTCGTGGCATAGCCGAGCGATGAAGTACCGCTATGATCCTGCGCCCGATAAAGCATTAGGAATTTTCCGTCCTTCTTTACGACAGAGGGATTAAATGTTCCGGCAGACTCGAACTTATCGCCCTTTGGAGACACAATGGGGTCAGGTGAAAGCCGGGTCCACTTTCCGAAGGGTGGTGTAAAAGGAACGGCCGCAAGAGCCGTAAGAGTAATGAGAACCAACGCTGAAACAGTAGCTGTGTGTGCCCTGCGGGTCGCAGAAAAACAGACTTTGATCATAGCAGGACTTCCTTCCCTTCCGAATAGACCGGACATAAGCAACAACCACAAGAAAAAAACATTTTAGGCGATCACAAACTAGTGACCGTCAAAACTCGGCCAGCAGTTGAATGAAAGACCGTTTCGGTACCTGCAACGTCTCGGCAGCGGCCTTGCCGTTCACGCTCAGACGAACGGTGCGCTGTCGCGCCGCCGGAATCGTAATGTTTGCAGGCCGGGTGCTGAGCGTGGGGTTATACAAGATAAAGTTCAATTTTGGCGGTGGAAATTCCTTTACGTGGGTCACATCTAGAAGGTCAAGGTTCACCAGCAGTAGCTCCCGGTCACCGACCTGTCCCAGGGCTTCAAACATCAAATACATCCAAATCGATTCGCCCGCGCCGTAGATTTCTTTGCCAACGTTTCCCGTCATGCCCGCGAGTTCCAGGGTACCCAGATTCTCGTAAGGAATGAATGCGGAGGTCCCACGCTTGCGGTTGGTCGAACAGTCCTCGAAGAAATAGAAGTTGTTGCGCCGTTGCTGATCCATGAAACGGAGCAGGCCTTCAAAGATGATTCCGCGTTTCATGATGCCGGTCCAAGGCAAAATGGCTTCCACGTTCTCTTTGAAAGCTGGATAGAGGATAGAGGCGGCAGCCTGAACCATTCCGCGAATATCGTGAGACTTCTGACTGGGATCGGAGTACCAGTAAAACATCCGCAGCTGTTCGTAGAGCAGGTACTTCGCCTCCTCTGCCATGCCGAGCTCCGCCGCCGCAAGCGCACCGTAGGCAAGTTCCTGGGGCTCGTGGAAGAGCCGTTCTGCGGGAACGGTGTACAAAACATGGACCGCGCGCCGCGCCTCTTCGAGATACTGATTTTCTCCTGTCAATCTGTTTGCCAGGATCGCGGCCCAGGCATACAGACCGCCCACGGCATAATTTGTGCCAGCACCTTCCGCTCGAAGAGTAGCCACCCGGTAATAAATTGGAAAAAGATAGTTGTACTGCTGGGCCATCTTCCGGGCAGTCTGAAAAGCGTCCAGGAAATGATCAATGACTTCCTTTGATCCCGCCAGGGAGCCAATCAGAGGATATTTGATAAGTGCATTCTCGAAGGGATACCACGAATCGGCCCGCTCATCCGGCTTACGCGCGAAATCATTGCTGATGCTGTGGGTGTCTGAGTGGTAGAAAGCAGGAAGATCGGCTAGAAGAGCGTTGCATTCGTGTTCGAAACTGGGCGAAGGATGTAGCTGAAGGTAAAGAAGGGAGGGCCAGAGAACATCCGCTACGGTCATCAGTTCGAAGTTGTCGGGGGAATCGTTCCAAAGTTGGGAACTGGCCTTAACGTAGGCGCGCAACCCGGTATAGCCATTGACCTCGATCTGCGCCGCGCTCTTGTCCTGCAAATCTTGCACTGTACCTGTGGCGAATTCTTTCCAGGAAGTAGCACAAGCGGGCCAGGTAAGTTTTTCTTCGAACAGCGGAAGCAGAGCTTGCATCCAGCGCGCCACAGACTCCTGCGCCGTCAGCAAGCGAGTCATAGGCCGTTGAAGTAGCCAGTAGGTGAAGTTGATGTCACCCGCGGGCAGCACATTGCCCGTAGCCTGATCGGCCAACAGCCCCACTCCGAGGCGCTGCGTACCGTCGCGCTCGATTCGTGAAAGACTGCGGCAGCGATAAACCAGAAAGCGGGGGAGGTTTTCTGTGGACATCCAACCCATATCGCTGACATCGAAGTACATCAGGGTCTCGACGCCAACCGTCTGGTCCAGAAGATAAACTGCGGGAAGATCGTTGCCGTAGGTACCCAGAGAGTTCCGCGTAGGCTGCTCCAGCAGCACGCGCCTCCAACTTCCTGACTGGCCTTCCATCAGAGTGGAAGAGGAACTTAACCAGGTGATGACCTGTGGCTCTATGCGGCTGTCCTGTCGCAACTTGACCGGCGCAGGCAGATGGAGCGTGGTGCGAAAGCGGAACCACGGCGCATCTTCAACCTGGCGCACAGCGCTGATTTCCGACTCCCAGCCATAGGACAGAGCTTTGCCATCCGCGCCTTCCGCCTTGCCCTCTCCTTCGCAGCGGATCCGGGAGTCCTCACGCTGCACACGCGCGGTAACCAGTGGAAAGGATTCGCCGACGATGAACGGATTATTGGCCAGCGTTGCCGGTTTCCACTCGTCGCCGATTCGCAGGAAGTTTTGAAAGGCCAGTGGTGATCCAACTGGCGAGATTCGGAGTTGCTGGGATCCGTGCTCAAGGTTTGTGGGCAGCGATGAAAGGTCTGATTCGGAGAATGGCCAGGCCAAGCCGGCGGTGATGCCCGCATGGGCTGGGCCAGCAACCACTCCGGCGACCAGCAGCGTTCTCATGAAGCCGCGCCGATTCAACTGACTCATACGGCTCCCATTCCGCTATTCGACGAGTGGACAGAACTCTGCCCAGTTTGGTTCCTAGGCAGAGTTTTCCGAAACTAATATTCGATCCTCAATCCAAATTGAATGGTCCGCGGTCCGCTCGTATCGGTGACCGCGCCGAATCCACAAGCAAGCGGCCCAGAACAACTGCCAGTCCCGGCTGGAGTGAACGGCGTATTCAGGTTGGGAGCGAAACCACCCGGCGCCGAGAAAATGTGCCGATTGAATACATTGAAGAAGGAAGCCCGGAAATCGATCGTACCCTTCTCTCCATAGAGGTGTGTTTTCTTCCCGAGCGTGAAGTCTTCATTTTTGAAACCGAACGTACGCGCGGACGGAAGGGAGCGGCCTTCATTGCCAAAAGTAAAGGGAGCTGGAATCGTGAATGCGTCTGGATTCCAGAAGGGTGTGGTGGCGGGATTAAAATGCGACTTGTTCGTTTGGGGAACACCCGGAACGACGTTGACACGGGCTAGCCCTGTGAAGTTACATCCGGCGAACAAGACATCGCCTGCTGTGCCGGAGCAACTACTATAAACCTCGGTGGGGAGTCCGGAATGGTAGGTCAGGATACCTGAAACGTACCAGCCGCCCAATACGCGGTCGGTCACGCCACCCTGACTCAAGTATGGCTTTCCACGTCCGACCGGCAGTTCATAGAAGAAGCTGGCCACCAGGGATTGGGGAGTATCGAGCTGGCTGACGGCCTTCTCGGCCTTCCGATTGTAGGAATTTTGGCCGATGAAACTGTTTGTGCCGATAAAGCCAGAAACGCCTGGACCCGCTGAATCAGCATCCGTTATGTTCTTCGAAACAGTATAGGAAACCAGGAAACTCAGGCCCTGGGCAAAGCGCTTGTCGACCTTCATTTGCATCGCATGATAGGTGGAGTTTCCCGTGCGATCGGGAGTAAATGAATTGTCTTCCTGATTAAAATTTCCGTACTGAGGGAACGGCCGAAGAATCTGGTTGATGTTCCCCGAAAAAGTTGGATATGGCAATTGGATTCCAGCGGCAATCGCGTTCGGACAGGAATCGTCTGCAAGGCAAGACGCATTCATTGTCAGTTCGCTACCCAGCGAGAGAAATGTAGGATTCACCTGGTTCGGAATGATGTTTAAGGCCGGCCAGTGGGTTCCCTTCGAACCGACGTAGGCCACACTCACGACCAGGTTCTTCATGAGCTGTCGCTGAACGTCCAGGTTCCAGGTCTGGATGTCCGCCGGGCGTCCGCTGTTCGCCGGAACCAGGATCACGCCGTTTTGGTTGTTTTGAGCTTCCGGTGTCAGAGGTCCGAAATCAGGAAAGATCCTCGTCACGCCGTCATCAATCTGGGTCGGACCGCCGTTCGTGACGTTCACCGTCTGCCGATTGAAGAATCCCAGTCCATCCTGGTCTGCGAAGGATCCTTCCTTTAGTGGTTGGTAGTAGATGCCGTAGCCGCCCCGCAACACGGTCTTGTCGTTGATGCTGTAAGCAAATCCGAGGCGTGGACCAAATGCTTTCTTGTACACATCTTGTGGGCGAGTCCGTCCATTTCGTCCCTCTCCCTTGCCAAAAAAGGTGTAGGCCCCGAGGATGTTTCCAGCACCCGGGTTAGGAAGGGTTGGGTCAACGGCAGAGAATCGATCGAATGCTTCGGAAGCCGGCAAATCGATATCGTAACGCAGGCCGTAGTTCAGGGTGAGGCGTGAGCTGACTTTGTATGAATCCTGCGCATAGAACGAGAAGTCCTTGTACCGAACACCGCTGAAACTGCCATAGTTCAGCGTGGCGGTATCCACCAGGCCGAAGAGCGAACTGGCTACCGGATCACCTCCCGTTCCAGACGCGTCGCCGGTGCTGCTAGTCTGAGCGGAATTGAAGTCGAACTCGCCGGAGGCTGTTGTTAGACGCCGCACGTTGAATTGCAGCATGCGAACTTCGCCGCCGAACTTGAAGTTGTGTTTGCCTTTGATCCAGCTCAGGCCGTCATTGACTTGATAGACATTGTCCGCAAATTCTGAGTCCCCGCAATTATTGAGCTGTTCCTGGTAGGGGCTGCCCGTGAATTTGATGCACGGAAAAGTAGTGTTCCGTACTCCTTTGAGCCCAATTTTTTCGGGAAATCCCTGGCCGAGACTGTTCGCGACTTCAGCGCGGTAGCGACGGCTAAATCCGAAGAGAATCTGATTAACGAGCGTGGGGGTAAAAACGTAATTGTCGGTGACACGCGCGTAGCGAGTGCGCTGGGGGAGTCCCGAGCCGAAAATGGGGCCCAAGGCAGAACTCCCGCCTGTCCGGGTGTTGTCATAGTCAAATCCACCCGAAATTCGGTGTTTTTCAGAAATGTTGTGATCGATCCTGATATCGAACAGGTTCGCGGTGGTCCTTGAAACGCTGCGGTCGGTTACGTTGTCGGTGAGGCTGCCGTTGGTCGGAGGAAGCAGACCAAAAACATTGGTCATTACTACGCTCGGCGTGAAGTTAGGATCGTTTGTCAAGACGTTGCCGGGAATGGCTGCGTGGGTCGTGGGATCGTAGAGCTGGTGACTCGCGTTGTTACAGATGCCGCCGTTGAACCCTTCCGTACAAAGCGCGGAGAAATCCCCGCTGCGGAAATTTTCGTTGGGTAAGCTTCTTGTTCCGGTGCCTCCGTTCTGAAAGCGGAACCCCTCATAAGCAAAGAAGAAGAAGCTTTTGTTCCTTCCATCGTAAAGTTTGGGGATATAGACGGGCCCCCCAACGGTGGCGCCGAAATCATTCTGCCTGTCCAAACTCCTCTTTGAACCCAGGAGGTTGTTCTTCCAGCTGTTCGCGTCCAGAACAGTGTTTCGCAAATATTCATAAGCCGAACCGTGCAATTCGTTGGTTCCGGATTTCATCGTCAGGCTCACGATGCCGTCGCCCGATTGCCCGTATTCCGGAGAAAAGTTACTCTGCAGCACCTTGAATTCTTGTACCGCGTCCGATGAAACTCCCTTGTTCCACTGCGTGTTTGGAGACACCAACGAGATCGAAACGCCGTCGACGAGTATGTCGGTTCCACCTTCCTGACCGCCGTTCACTTTAAAATCGTCACTCGAATTGCTTCCGGGATTATTGTCAACGCCACCCACAAATCCGGGTATCAGCTTTATGAACTCCACGGGGTTGCGAATTGTGCCGGAGACCGCCAGCGGCAAATTTGCCACCAGGGGCGACTGCACGGTCGCCCCGATGTCGGAAGTGGCCGTTTCAAGCTGCAGCGCGTCAGCAGTCACCGTGACGCTATCGGAGACGGCACCGACTTGCATCGGAATGTCCAGCGACACCGTCGAGCCCGTTGCGACCGTCACTCCCGCGCGGGAGTACTTTTTCATATTCGGCGCCTCTACCGTCACGGAGTAGCGACCCGGCGGGAGGTTTGGCAGAGAATAGATACCGGCGTCCGTCGTTGTGGTCCGTTGGGTAAGCCCGGTATCCAGATTTCGACCAGTCACGCTGGCTCCACCGACCGTTGCACCACTCGGATCGGTTACAGTGCCCTGAATGCTGCCATTTGTAGTCTGGGAGTGAAGAGAAACCGCGCACACCAAGAGAATAAACGCAGAAAAACACAGGAATCTTTTCATCGAATCCCCCGCCCTACCATCCTGATCGGAAACACTTGAGGCTCAGAAGTTCTCGCCAAAGCTTGAACTCTCGGCCGCAACGCTGGACACCCCTTTTACGACCGTTTCGACGGACCCCGCACATAGTGTTTTTGTACTATGCGGAGAATGTCAACGCATAGTCCACCCATGTGCCGATTAGAGGAAAGGGCGTAACACGTGAATTCATTGTGATTCACCTGAGGAAAACCCTTCCTCCCAGTCTACGCTCCATTGAAAGGAATGAGGTTAACTCCGGAGGAGGTTCAGACTTCTATGAAAAATCGGATTCTCTCGCGTGAGCTTGAAGATGATCAGGATCCATTTCTGGGTTCCTAAGACCTGCTTGCTCCAGCGCCTGAAGAATAAATGAATTCCACGCAAACACGCGATGATAGCCAAAGAACGGGTGCGCCGCGTCGGTGGCCAAGTATTCGTGGCTGGTGGGGAAGTCAGGGGCTATATTGAGTTCCGCCCACAGCCGGTTTTCGATGGCCTTCCTGGCACCGCTCCATCCGTGAAGCTGGCCGGTGACATAACCGCAGATTTCAATGCGCATCCAGCTGCCGCCGTTGTAATAGATCCCGTCCATGGCGCGGTTTGCGTAGCCCAACGCGAAGGAATCACTGACCATGGGGTGCCAGTTCACGCCGAAATAGCTCCACTTCTTGCTCCCTTCCGGAAGTCCGATCAGTATCGGCCGCACCGTGCCGCCCGCTTCGAGATGCGGGCAATCCGTCCTCGCCATCATGACGGGAATGCGATCGAGATGGTTGACAACCATTGCGTCGGTCAGGATTTTTCTCTTAAATAGCCAGAGAGAAAGATACTCCGGGAAAATCTCTGCAAATCCAATGGCATCCGCGATGTCTCTTGCCGGGCGCATGAATTTTCGTGCGGGGTCGTAGTAGCTACGATAGAGTGCCTCTGCCCGGCCGAGATGTTCTTCGGACAGCGTTTCACTGACTCCAGGGATCTGCAATTCCTTAATCACTCTCAGGGTGACGGCCAGCATCCCCTGGTTTTCACAGATAGTGGAAGTGCCCTTCGGGTATCGGATTACATCGAGTTGGCCCATTACGAACTGCGCTCGACAAACCGCGTCGCCTCCCGCATCATACGTTTGCAGACAATATTCCGCCGCCTTCCGTACCTTATCCATCGGCAATTTGGTGCCGAAGCGCCGGCGATTCAAGAATGCCCACATTAGCCAAAGGGGCGTCGAATCGTTCGATTTACGCTCCACGTTGGCAATATTGGGTTCCACCAGCGTGTTGATCGACCCGTCCGCTCCTTGATTTTCGCCCCACAGGCCCAAAACGCTCTCATTCAATGCACGGTTGTGTATCCCGTTCAGTGCGAAGAAACTGTCTCGGAAGTACATCTCACCAGCGGCGGAATACCAAATGCTGGGTGCAAGTATCGGCCGGAAACTTTCGGGACCTGCAATCCAGCAAAGCATCATGAGGTCGGCATAAACTACTTTTTCGGTTTCTCCGCCCTTGAAACCAAGCCCTTCAGCCAGATAGAGCTGGCTCGCGAGCCGGTGACCTCGGACTGTGTCCGGTATTTTTTCATCCGCAAACACGAATATCGTTTTCTCTTCGGCATGATCCATTTCCAACCGGTGATATGGTTCGCAGCGGCTGGCAATACGTTGAACTTGCAGCCCACGCACTTCGATCTTGGCGAACCCGGCGGGTGCCTCCACTTTCATGGCCTGCTCAGTTGGAGCAACGGACAGGAACAGGGCGGTGCCATATCCTCGCAGTTCTGGAACAAATACTGTCGTTTGAAACTCGGACCACGCCTCCGGTGATTCAGGCACGACATCGTTGTAAAGAGTGATGTCCTCCAGCTTGCGCAATTGCTCATCCACTCTCCAAACCCCAAGTGCCGCCGGAGCAGCCGAACGGTACTCCATTCGCACCGAAAGGATCGCGGATCCATTTAGAGCAAAGGGAATGACCACACCTTCTTCGGTACTCCGAGTGGACAAAATGGTCACACCATTGCGTTCGTCCAGAGTAGCCTCGCCAAGTTTTCGCCAGGAGGCGGTCTCGGGCAGCGCAACCATCTGCCGTGAATTCTCTCGGTCGATCTGTTGCGTAACCTCACCGAAGGTCTGCTGCACAAAGAAATTCCCGGCGCGACCTTCCTCGGAAGACGCACCGGTATAAAGATTGGCATCTGGAATGCGCCGAGGCGTAGGTTTGACGGGCTTGCCATCCCGGCGGACAATTCGCGTCCATTGATTGCGGTAACCGGAATCCGTCAGCAGGCCGATGCAGAGACCATTCTTCATTCGGAATCCGGCGGCTGGAAAGTATTCATGCAACGTCCCGCCTCGCCAGTCCAACTCATTGAAACTCCACATTTTTGCGGGACTCTCCTGTGGCTCCAAGCGATTGCTCAACTGGTGGAACAGCAGGAACATATCGGATTGGCGGAGCCGAATCTTCTTTCGCACCACACGCGGAGTGATTCGCTCATAGTCCACGTTCACAAACACCGTCGTGTTTAGATTCTTGAGCTTGCACTCACCGGAGAGGGCCACGTGCTTGGCATCGCCCGTCCATGATGTCGCCTTCCAATCGTCAACCCGATCCCCGAGGCTGCGTTCTTCGTTTTGGAAAACCGCCGAAAATTCCCCTCCCTGGTTGTGCCGAAGAATGGGCTGGCCGTTGAAGAGAAGGGCAACACCGTAGCCCTTTCGGGCGTCGCCAGTCACTTCCAAAGTCAACCCATCCGTACCAGGGGTTATGGCGGGGGCGGTTTTGCGTAAGGGATCGGCTCCCAATCCAAGACTCATAGCCAGACCACCCGTGATGGAGCTTCCGATGAAGAGACGCCGCGACATGAATCTGTAGGGCATGCGTTTCCTTTGTCCCTCGCTTATTAGACAGAACTTCGAGACTGCCAGTCCAGTATTCGTGGGTTGTCCTGCGCCCCCGATCGTTTAACGTCCATCGCCCTATTTGACAATGCGCTCTCGCGCTATCGATGGAGCGTGGACAAATGCTTGAGCTCGTGACGAGCGGGTCCCACGTTAAGTCAAGATGATTCACTGGCTATCGCAGGGCAAAATCTCGTGAAATTATTGGAAAGAAGTGAGTTAGCTCTTTAACTTTGGGAAATTATGTGATAGCATCCCCTTCGCTTAATCTAGAAAACTGATCGTTGTTGTCCTCACCTAGAATGAGCAGCCCACAACCAGTAGCGATGGAGGACCTCCGAACTGACGAGCGTTGGCAGCTCGTTCAGCGAATTGTGTCCAGTGCACCCTTCCAGAAGAGCACGCGGCTCCGCGAATTGCTGCAGTACATCGTCCAGGAGACCTTGCGCGGCAGTGCGCATGAGTTAACCGAGCAGCATATCGGCAACGCGCTGTTTCACAAACCCTCGGATTACCGCCCCCTGGAGGACAGCTCCGTACGAGTGCACGTCCGGCAGTTGCGCCTAAAACTTCACGAGTATTTCAATGAAGAAGGCCGTAATGAGCCCATTATCCTGGAAATACCAAGAGGCTCCTATGCCCCAATCTTTCGAGCGGTTCAGAAAGCAGCTCTTGTCCCCGGGGCAGTCGAATCAAAGGCGATCCCCGTCTTGCCCTGGCGCTACCGAGCGAAGTTGCCTTGGATCCTCTGCGGCATCCTGACCATGTTGTGCGCCGTGTTGGCGTACCGCGTTATCGCGCACCGGACGGCCACCGAAGTGCGGCCGCCCGCTGCCCTTTCCTGGCCTTTTTCCCAGATCTTCGATGCGCAGCACCAAACGATAATCGTGGTGGCGGACATTAACTACGGGATGTCTCGTATTCTCGCCAGTCAAACTGGATCCCTCGACCAGTATCTTCGGCAGGAATTTCTTCAGGGTCCCGAAGTCAGCAAGATCGGTGCGGTGGATTCGAGCTTGAGTGAATATATTTCTAACTCCACGCTCACTTCGTTTGCGGATGTGGCCGATGTCGTTTCTTTGTACAGAATGGCCGGCCCCCTGCAACCGCAGGTTGTGGTCCGTTATCCGCGGGACTTGAGGATGCGCGACCTCGACCACAACAATTACGTCTTTATTGGAAGTCCCGGGTCCAATCCCTGGGTGACGCTTTTGCAGGACAAGCTCAACTTTCGCGAGACTGAAAGCGTAGTCGGGAAAAGCGCCAAAGTATTTGTGAACAAGAACCCGCTACCGGGCGAACAACCGGAATATGTAGGCCTTCGGTGGACAGGAAGCGTGGGAGAAGATTATGCGACCATTGCTCTTCTTCCCAACGCCACCCATGACGGCAGTGTGTTGGCACTACAGGGTCTACAACAGGAAGGGACAGAGGCCGCCGGCCGGTTCCTTGCCGATGAGGAAAATCGCCGCCAGCTCATGAACGCGCTCGGCATTTCTGCCTCGGATAGCACCTCTCAAAATATCTGGTTTGAAGCTCTGATTCGATCCCGCACGGTTTCCGGCGCGCCCAAATCCACGACTCTCGTTGCCGTTCGTCGAATTCGGTAGATTGGCGTCCCGCACTTGGAGCAACCTATCCATCTAAAACTATCGCCGAAATCCGTGAGTTTCAAGGCTGCTCAAGCAGCTCGCATGGAGAAGCGCGTGGGCTGCGCAATGGGAGTATTCTCTCTTTCTAAACGTTGCTGGGACAGTTTGCTATACTTCTGCAGAAATTGGCTGTCTTGTGGTTTCATACCAAAGGCAGGTAAGCCCTTGCCGGGCGGGGTGTCAGCCGTGTCGACGAGTTTAGGTAGGCGCTCAGCCTTCGCTCGGCTGCACGTCCTGCGCGGGGTCGCATCCTGCCTATTCGCTATTTTCGGCTTGGTCTCCGCCACATCTGCCGGGGCAGCGCAATCGCAAAGTGACCTCGACGCCCTGCTCGAACAGGCCCGCGGAGAAGAAAGAACTGGAGACTACGCCGCTGCGGAACGTACCTACAAACAAGCGTTGGCGCTGGCGCCCGAGAACCTTGAAACCCTCAAGCGCCTCGGAGTTCTACTGCAGACGGAACTGAGATTCGACGATTCTATCCAATCTTTTAAGCAAGTACTTGCCATCGACCCAGCATATCCTGGGGTCAATTTCTTTCTCGGTGTTTCTTACTTTGGCAAGAATGACTTAGGCCAATCAATCGACAGTTTTGACCGTGAACTTAAGACGCCTAGCCCGCACCCACGTTCTCATTATTACTTAGGGCTGGCCTTTCAGTCTTCCGGCCGTACCGAAGAAGCGATTTCGCAGTTCAATCGGTCGCTTAGTCAGAACGCCAAAGACGCGGACGCTCTCTACCAATTGGCGCGCATTCACAAGAATGCTTCCCTGCGTTCTATCGAATTACTCAAGGCGCTAGACCCGGATGCCTTTCAACTTCATGCCTTGATGGGTGAGATCTACGCGGAACAGGAGCACTATCCCGAAGCCATTGGGGAATACCAAGCGGCGCTTGCCAAACGCCCGGATGCTCAGGGCATACACTTTGCCATCGGAGTGGCGTATTGGGCCCAGCATCAGACGGACCTTGCCGAGAAAGAATTTCACGAAGCCTGGAAGGAAAACCCGAACGATGCCATGACGAATTTGTATCTGGGCGAGATTGCAGTGCGGGAACAACGCTTTTCCGACGCTTTACAGTTTCTGCTGGTTGCGCAGCGCGGGCAGCCGAATATGCCGCAAGTCCACGTTCTCCTTGGAAAATGCTATCAGGGTCGCAAGGAACTCGAGAAAGCAAAAGCCGAATTCCAGGCAGCAATCACGGGGGACCCGGCGGCCGCCCAACCACACTACCTGCTGGCCAAGGTCTATCGTGATTTACACGATACACAGGCAAGTGCCGCCGAACTTGCTGAATTCGAACGGCTTTCAAATCTGGGAAAAGAGAAATCCTCGCAACATATTCCTCAGAACTAGCGTGAAAGACGGTATTTTTCGCATGTAGAATTCCATCATGACCCTGCAATCGATGGCGACGCGCTATTGTGCCCTTCGATTCTGGAGGGTCTTATCTCTGATTGTTCTCCTGGTGGCAGCTGCGAAATTGGCGGGGCAGAATGTGTCCCTGCCGATCGCGAATCAGTCGGCGTTCGAAGCCCACTTCGCCGCAGCCCAACAGGCCCAGCGCGATAGGGACTACCTCACGGCGGAGCGGGAATACCAGGCCGCGCTTGCCCTCGCCCCTGAGTTCGCAGAAGTTCATATGAACCTGGGATTGGTCTATCAGCTTGAAAATCGTTCTCCTGAGGCAATGACGGAATTCCGCCGAGCGCTCAAAATCAAACCGGGGCTTGCGGGCGCCAATTTTTTCCTGGGAGTGAACTATTGCAAACTGGGCGAAGGTGCGAAAGCGATCCCCTACCTCAAGGCAGCGCTTCGGGCCGAACCCAATCGACCGGACACGTGGCTCTGGCTGGCCACTGCGCAAGAGATCTCCGGCCAGCTGCAAGCTGAAGTGGTCACCCTCCACAAGGGCCTGGACCTGCAACCTAAGGACATCGATCTTCTCTATCTTCTGGGGAGCACTTACGAGCGACTGGGGAAACAAGAGGTCGCGCATCTGGAGAAAAGTGCACCAGGCTCTTCGCGTAGCGAACAACTGCTCGCGGAAAGTTATGCCACCAGTAACGAGTGGCCTTCCGCTGTGATTCATTTTCAGAATGCCCTGGCGGCCTCGCCGAACCGCGCCGGGCTGCATACCGAACTCGGTGAAGTTCTTCTCCACGCCGGAAAATTAAACCAGTCGATTCAGGAATTTGATGAGGAATTACGGCGCGATCCCGGCAACTTGCGCACACTGGTGCGTCGCGGCGAAGCAAGGTTGATCCAGGGCAATCTGGATGCCGCTCTGCAGGATTGGGAGAAAGCGATTGTCATCGACCTGGAGCAAACAGAGAGGATCTTGGGCCTCCGCGAAACCGGATTCGGCGATTCCGCTCTCGAACAACTTTCCGATTCCAATCGGGAAAAAATCCAGAGACTCGCATCAGACTTGCAACATCGGGAATCTCCGGCTGCGCACTTGGCTCTTGCCTTCCTCGCCGAACAGAACGGGAACTTCTCTCAAGCAGTCGCAGAGTCGCGTCTTGTGCAAGCCGCCACCGCCAAGGAGCATGATGCGGGCATGACCTGCACCGCAGAAGCAGTTAACCTCGCACTCCAGCGCAGGGAGTATTCAAAGATCCTTGCGTGCCTGGACAAGATTCTCACTCCACGATCCTCTGCTGAACTTCGCATTCGAGTGGCGGCCGCATTGCTGGAAGCGGGGCAGTCTGGACGCGCTCTCCAGACTCTCGAGGGACTACCAGCAGCAGAAAACAGTTCGGCGGAGGCGGCCTACTGGCGCGCGCGTTGCTACGAAAAACTGGCGACCGCGGCTTATCTCCAGCTTTACCAGGCAGACCCCAATTCGCATCGCATGCATCAACTGATGGGCGATCTTGAAGCGGCGAAAGGAAATGATGGAAAAGCCATTGAAGAGTACCGTGCGGCTATTGCGTTGAAGCCCTCCCTGCCCAATTTGCACTACAGCTTGGGCCATCTATTGTGGAAGGATCTCAAAGTTCCTGAAGCACGCGTTGAACTCGAGGCGGAACTTGCGTTGAACCCGCGTCACCCCGGTGCGTTGAACGACCTGGGGGACACCTACCTGCTTGAACACCAACCCAATGAGGCATTGCCTTATCTCGAGAGAGCTCTGGCGGCTGACTCCGCAAATTCCGATATACACCGTGATTTGGGTACCGCATACTCCGAGCTCGGCGACTACTCAAAGGCGGAAGAACACTTCAAGATCGCTGTATCCTCCGATCACGACGGGTCGGTTCACTACAAGCTGGCCCGGGTTTACCAAGCTTTAGGCGAGAAGGAGAAGGCTGCACGCGAATTCGCACTCTCCGCTGCACTGAATCGTGACTCGCACAATAAGCTCGAAAAGCGAACGGAGCGTTTGGGAGAAGTAACCAAATCCGTCGAAGATCCATAGCATGAAATACTGCCTGATTCTGCTTTTCTATCTCTCTTCCTACGGGCAACAGCTGTGCGCAGACTCTCCCAGCGGAGCCGCAAATCAAGTGGCCAAGCAAGGAGATGCATTTCAGAGAGGCCTCACGGCGCTAAAAGAGGATCGGCCTCAGGATGCCCTCGAAGAGTTCACCGCTGCGGAACGCGAACATCCCGATGACGCACGCGTTCGTAACTTTCGCGGGATCTTGCTGCTCCAGATGGGCAAGAATGCCGAAGCTGCCGCCGAATATCAAGAAGCGATTCGCCTCGATCCAACTCTGGAAGATGCCTATCGCAATCTCGGTTTTCTCAGGTGGACCGAACACCAGCTTGTCTCGGCCCGCGAGGCGTTGGAACGTGCTGTAAAGCTTTCCCCTGACGACTCCTTTGCCCACTACTATCTCGGCAGGGTAGAACTCGACGCACAGCGATACGAACAGGCCTTCCATGAATTGGACCTATCCCGAAAACCATTCCCTGCTGACGTTGAGCCCTTGATCCAAGTCACAACGGGATACATTGCGTTAGGGCGCCAGCAAAATGCCCGCAAATCGCTCGAGCAACTTCTGAAAGTGCCTTTGACTGAAACGCAATCGCTCCAAGTAGCTTCCTTGCTACTGTCCATCCACGAGAATGACCCGGCAATCGATCTCGTTCAGAAATTAGCTAGGGGTCACTCCCCAACTCAGGCAACGTGGGCGCAATTTGATCTCGCCTTGGCTTACTTTCTTGCCGAGAACTATGAAAAAGCACTTGAACAAGCTCTCGTCTATGTACAGGCTGAGAGCCAGTTAGCACCAAAGTCTCCTGAACAGGCGCAGGCTTGGTCTTTGATTGGCATCGCATATGCGCGTCTCAACCAGGGCGAACGGTCCGTCAATGCGCTTCGTCAGGCCGCCACCCTCGCACTCGATGACGAGGCGCATTGGCTGAACCTGACGCGTGAGCTAATGGAATTGAACCGCTATCCCGAAACAATCACCGCGGTGCAGAGTGGACTTGCCGCCAACCCGAAGTCTTACGCTTTGCATTTACGGCTGGGCGCGGCATACCTGGCAGCTGGCCGCTACGCAGAGGCGGAGAGTGTGTTTCGCGATCTTGTGTCGGCTGGCGACCCTCTTCCGACGGGATACATCGGATTGGCACAGGTCCTTCTTAGAACCGGTCGCGCCGAAGAAGCAGCAGCTGACCTCGGCGATGCGGAGAAAAAGTTGGGACCCACCTTCCTGATCAGCTATTTTCGTGGACTGGCACTTGATCGCGCGGGTAAGCCGTCCGAAGCATTGGTCGCTTTTCAAGAGGCCATGCACTTGAATCCGAATAGCGCCGAAGCCCACCTGCATTTGGGAAAGACGGAATTCGCCTTGAGCCACGTGAGTGAGGCGATTGCCGAGTTCCACGAATCGCTTCGCCTTGATCCTGGCAACACACAGGCCAAGCGACTTCTAAGTCAAGCCTATGGCCGGGCCGGCGACGCGAAAAATGCGACGAAGTTCGCAATGGCATCCACTGAAGCGCCTGGCGCCCCTGCAGGCGACCTTCTTGGTGATTTCCTCGTTCCACAGTGGCAAGCTCCGATCGAGGCTACCGGAAAGTAGCGAACAAAAATTCCAAATTATGCTCTCAGTGTGCGTGGCAACTTCCTTGACCCGCCCGAAACTGCAATCTACCCTTTAATGCGGAACTGAAATCTCACCAGACCATGAATTGTCTGATTTCACACCTCTCAGAATCCACGGTTCGCTTCGTCACACCAGAGGTAGACGCGTGACGAGTATAAGTTCGGGGCCACAGGTAGTGCTCGTTCAGAGAACATTGTCTTGGCTCGCGATGGCCATCCTGCTGTTCGGCGCCCCTTTGTCTTCTCAGGCTCCAGCGCAAAAAAGTGGCGACATTGCAAGCATCGCAAATTTCGTCGACATCGCGGAAAAAGCCGAGCTGACCGCAGTGAATATATTTGGCGGACTCGATACCAAGAAATACATCATTGAGACCACTGGCACGGGCGTGGCCATCTTCGACTATGACAACGACGGATGGCCGGACATTTTTGTCGTGAATGGAACGACGCTAGAAGGGTTTCCCTCCGAACAGGCTCCCACCAACCACCTGTATCGCAATAATCACGATAAAACCTTCACGGATGTCACCGCCAAGGCCGGCTTGCTGGCCACGGGATGGGGCCAGGGGGTTTGCACCGGCGATTACGACAATGATGGCTGGGAAGATTTGTACGTTACGTATTTCGGGAAGAACCGTCTCTATCACAATGATCATGGCGTTTTCAGCGAAGTGGCCGAAAAGGCGGGTGTGGCAGGATCAGGAAAGGCGTGGGGAAGCGGATGCGCTTTCGTCGACTACAACCGTGACGGCCGGCTAGACCTTATCGTCGCAAATTATGTCGACCTTAATCTATCCACCACCCCAGTCCCTGGTCAGGGAAGCTCTTGCGTGTGGAAGGGCGTCCCGGTGATGTGCGGGCCTCGCGGCCTGCCTGGCGCGAAGAATATTTTGTATGAGAATCGCGGTGACGGCACCTTCACGGATGTCACCGCCAAGGCTCACATCGGCCAGACCAATGGACATTACGGGATGAGCGTTTCCACCTTCGATTTTGACGATGATGGTTGGCCAGATGTCTACATTGCCTGCGACAGTGCCCCAAGCATCCTTTATCGCAACAACCACGATGGCACCTTCACCGACGTTGCGCTAACGGCGGGGGTTGCGTTCAACGAAGATGGCCGCGAGCAGGCGGGAATGGGCACGACCATCGCAGATTACAATGGCGACGGCCGGCTGGATATTTTTAAGACCAACTTCTCCGATGACCCCCCGACCCTTTACCGCAACGATGGTGAAGGCCTTTTTTCGGATGTTACCTTCGCGGCTGGACTCGGCCTGCATACGCAGTACCTGGGCTGGGGCACCATGTTTTTCGACTTCGACAATGACGGCTGGCCAGACCTCATCCTCGCCAACGGACACGTCTATCCGGAGGTGGACAAGTTTCACCTGGGTAGCGGATACAAGGAGCCACGCCTCCTTTATCACAACAATGGCAATGCCACCTTCACCGACATCTCGGCGACGGCAGGACCCGGGATTAACGCCGCTTCCTCCGCGCGCGGATTGGCGGTGGGCGATCTGTGGAACGATGGCCAACTTTCCGTCGTCATCAATAATGTTTACGAGAAACCAAGCCTTTTGGTGAATACGGCGCGTTCTGGAAATCACTGGATCGCATTCAAAACGATGGGAATCCGCTCCAACCGTGACGGGATCGGTGCGAAGATCACCGTCAAAGCTGGAAAGAGAGCTCTGGTGGATGAAGTGCGCAGCGGTTCGAGCTACATCTCCCAAAACGATCTCAGGGTACACTTCGGTCTCGGATCTGCCGCAAGAGTTGACGCTGTACAAGTGCGCTGGCCCAGCGGACTTGTGGAACATTTCGATAATTTATCCGTTGATGCCATCCACACACTGAAAGAAGGATCTGGTGTCGCAGTTGCGGCGACCCCGAAAAAACCATGAGCAAGCGGAGAGAAAATCAACTTTGAGGAATACGTAATGCTACCGGGGAGAGCCTCTTCCCGTCGCTTTCGCAGCAGGTTCCTGAACTTGAAGGATTTGATCGCCACGGACGTCTTTGAGTGTTTGACGAATCCCGCTCGGCCAGTGAATTTCGATTTTTTCGGCCACCGTTTCGGCCCCCAGACCGAAATGTACGCGTTTATCACTCGAGGAAAGATAACTGCCCGCGGTCGTCACGGTGGCCCATTGAGAGCCTTTCGCGGTTGTCACCTTGACTTCTGCTCCGATCGCATCCCGGTTGCTCTGGTGGCCGACAAGTTCCAAAGTCAGCCAATGGTTTTGGGTCTGCGACACATTATGTAAAACGTGCAAGGCCCCGTCATTGCTGGTCACTACAGCGTCCAATCGTCCGTCATTATCAATATCACCGATCGCCAAGCCGCGTCCCACCCAGGCTTTTTGAAAAATCTCTCCGGCTTGCGCCGAAACATCCACGAAACCCTTGCCGGTATTTCTTACAAGTAGCATGGGTTCCTTGTAGCGAAGGTATGGAAAAGTCAGCTGGATCGTATCCAGATCGTGCCCCTGGGCGATGAGAAGGTCCTTCCATCCGTCGTTGTCATAATCAAGGAAACGCATACCCCAACCGGAGTGCTTGAGGGAAATGCGTCCGATTCCGGAAGGGTAGCTATCGTAGGTGAATGTGCCATCGCCATTGTTGCGATAAACCGCGTACATCTGGCTGGCCAGATCGGTAACGAACAAGTCCGGCAGACCGTCGTTGTCGTAATCCGCGAAGTCCACACCCATGCCTGCGTAAGAATGGCCCTCGCCATCCAGGGCGACGCCGGAATTCAGCGCAACTTCTTCAAATCTGCCATCGCCTTTATTGTGGTAAAGAAATTCCGGCATGGAGTCGTTTGCGAAAAAGAGGTCGAGGTGACCGTCGCGGTCATAATCCGCGAAAGCGATGCCCAATCCCTTTGCGGGCTGCGCAAGACCCACCTTTTCCGCGATTTCCGTGAAATGTCCCTTTCCATCGTTGTGATACACCAAGGGCGCCATCGCATGGAAAGAATCCGGATGGCAGTATGCCCGGTAGCCTTCTCTACGCTCGCCACACCAGATATCGTCAAAGTCCCATTGAAGATATCGAAGCACGATCAAATCAAGCAACCCGTCGCCATCCAGATCTACCCATGCCGCGCTGGTGGACCATCCGCTGCCGGCGACGCCGGCCTTTTGCGTCACATCGGCAAATGTTCCGTCTCCATTGTTGTGATACAGCTTGTTTCCTCCGTACGCCGTTACATATAAATCTTCAAACTCGTCATTGTCGTAATCTCCAACGGCAACTCCCATGCCGTAACCCACCCCCTGCAATCCGGCCTTTTCCGTTACATCTTCAAAGGTGCCATCACTCTTCTGATGGTAAAGGCGATTCCAATCCTTGGGCCCCGTCTTCTGCGGAATCGTGCCCTTCGGCGTTGGATCGCTGAGCGGAGCTCCATTCACCACGAAAATATCCAGACGCCCATCGTTGTCATAGTCAAACAGGGCCACACCCGAGCCCATTGTCTCAATCAAGTATTTCTTGGACGTATGCGATGCGACATATTCGAAACTCAGACCTAACGCGGAAGTCGCATCAGTGAATTTTGCCACCTCGGGAATGGAACCAACCTGAACTGCAGTTGCCGCGCCAACCATTGATGTCGGTCCCATCTGGGCCATGGCGCAGGGAGCAAGCAGACCGAATAAAGCCACGCCGAGCGCCCGTCGACTGCGTGAGCGGGGGCTTCCTTTAACTGTCGTCCGTAATCTGTTCATTGTCCCAGCGACAACTTATTCAAGAACAACCTCAGCTCTGTACGAAACGCTGAGAAGGCAGTCTTTACGTAAATCGGAAGAGACTGCGACTTACCGATGCCCTGGTTCATCTCTGACCAGCGGCGTATTTGACCAGGGAAGACGGATCCCATCGTGTTCTCGAATACCTCCACCGTGAGATTCTATCTCACGGCCACAGGGCTCGAAATTTCCTTCGGAGAACCCAGTAGCGCAATTGTTATCAACACGTTACAAGCACCCAAATGATCCGTACAATGCTTACCACGGTTTTTGGGAGGGCTGCACGAGGCGTCTCTTTGTTGACGTGGATTCGAAGTGCGTCTACTGCCTTTTGGGCAGCGGCTTGGACTGGATATTGCTCGACCGTGCCGACGACGATCTTGCGGTTGGTCTTCTGACCGTTTGGGTTCAGTTCTCGCCATCGAAAGACCCAAACATCTGGTCCGTTATTACGTCGTTCGCGTTGCAACACAACCATGCTGATAGCGTATCCGCTTGAGCATTGGCTCTCATTTCTCCTCAGTTTTAGCAGACGGATTGGCGATTTGAATTTTGCCGAGACTGCAGCCAGGCGTCCAGCTCTGTTCTTTCAAAATACCAGTGGCCTCCGATTCGATATCCGGGGACACTTCCCTGCCGGGCAGGTCAACTGTCACTGCACCCTCAAATATCGTTCCGCCGTACCGCCTTGAGAGATCAACTTGAAACGGGTCTTTGTCCCAGCAGACTGCTTTGGCGATCATGCAGGAGTGGTGGCTTCAAGAAAACTTCCCAGTTTCGCCGTCGCTCGGAATTGCGGGATCGGATCGAGTTCCTTGAACGCCGAAGTGAATGCGTTCGACAGACTCCACATAGTTCGGGGTTGGAACTCCTCGTGCTGCGGATTGAAGTAGAGTTCGTGTACCCTCCGCGCCAGATGCCTCGGGACCTCCAAATCCCCCTCGATGAACGCGCGGTAGATCGTCAGCTTTGCCGCCTCTGCTGACAGTTGTTCGGCCCGCCAACTCTCGACCTGTCGCCGCATCGGCTCAAAGTTCCGCTGCATCCGGTCCACGCCGATCGACAGTGCGTCTTCGAGTGAGAAATGCTTTGAGTGTTTCGCTAGGACGGGGTTGTAGTCTCCCCGAAACGCAAGATTGTGACACATGAACACTCGCAGCCCGACCGTGCATGCCAACCGGAATCGCTTGTTGTTCGCGTTTCTGATTCCGATCGCGAATCGGCATCCCTCGAAGCTGGTCTCCAAGTCGAGGACACCAAACATCTCCATATCATCCTTCGACACGGCGAACTCCTCGCCGACGACCGCAATCTGGCGGTGACTCAAGGTCTCGACCAGAGTTTCCACGACCGTAGCGTGAGGGATCGGAATATGTGTTTCTGTTGCCGGGGCCGTTGGCAGCTTCGCCAGTTCCGCCCGCGTGATTCTTCCAGTGCATGAAATAAGCGTGCTTGTTTCTGACATTGTAATTCTCCTTCCAGGGTTGAATTCAGTTCTTACAACACTCGCCCTTGATTGCGGCCAGACGATCTCCCAGCCTCTCCTCGGAGGCTTTTATGACGACAATTCGAGCCGCGTTCTACGCGCGCGTTTCCAGCGAACAGCAGGCGACCGCGCACACCATTGAAAGTCAGACAGCCGCGCTCAGCGAGCGTGCCCAAAGCGACGGCACACCGGTGCCGCACGAACGACAGTTTGTCGATGATGGATACAGTGGTGCGACCCTGATTCGCCCGGCTCTGGATCGGCTGCGCGACCTAGCCACCGTCGGCGCCATTGACCGCATCTACGTTCACTCGCCCGACCGGCTGGCCCGCAACTACGCGTATCAGGTTCTTCTCCTCGACGAGTGGCGGCGGCGCGGAGTTGAACTGGTGTTCCTGAACCGACCTCTCGGCCAAAGTCCAGAAGATGACCTGTTGCTGCAAGTGCAGGGCATTGTCGCTGAATATGAGCGAGCCAAGATCATGGAGCGCAGCAGACGAGGCAAGAAACATGCGGCACAGAACGGATCGCTCAACGTGATGTCCAACGCCCCATTCGGATACCGCTACGTTCCCGTTCGGGAAGGCGGAGGGCGGGCCCGATTCGAACCGGTGGCCGAGCAGGCACGAATTGTTCAACAGATCTTTTCCTGGATCGGATGCGACCGATGCAGCCTAGCCGAAGTGTGCCGTCGGCTGCAGAAAGCGGGCGAAGTGACCGCGACTGGAAAGCGAATCTGGTCCCGCCAAGCCGTGTGGCACATTCTCCAAAACCCGGCGTATCAAGGTCGAGCAGCCTACGGGAAAACGCACATGATGCCGCGGGGGAAGAAGGCCCGACCGCGGGCAGCGCGCGGCCGGCCGGCGGAACCCCGGCGCAGTAATGCACCAGTTGCAGCCGACCCAAAGGACTGGGTATTTGTGCCGGTTCCCGCGATTGTTGATGCCGCATTGTTTCGAGCGACACAGGAACAGATGCAGGAGAACCGGAGCCGCGCACGCCTAGGACGGCGCAGGCCGGGATACCTGCTACAAGGGCTCACTTGCTGTGCAAGATGTGGCTATGCCTACTACGGCAAGACCACCCATCAAATGGGCGCTGGTCATCAAATGAAGGACTTTCGCTACTACCGATGCAGTGGATCAGATGGCTATCGGTTTGGCGGCGAGCGAATCTGCAGCAATGCTCAGGTCCAAGGTCAGTTTCTGGAATCGGCCGTCTGGCACGAAGTCTGTGATCTGCTAACGCACCCGGAGAGGTTGGAGCGTGAACATCAGAGTGGGGACAGGGTTGGCACTTCCTTGGAACATGTCGAAACCCTGAAGGCCCAGCGCCTCAAGCTACGGCACGCGCTGGAGCGTCTGATCGACAGTTTCACGGAAGGTCTGATTGAGAAAGATCAGTTCACATCGCGGATGGCTCGAACAAAGAGCCGCATTGCCGAGTTCGACGCAAAGATAAAGGATGACGCAGGAGACGTCGATCAACTGGAACATCTGCGGCTTGCGGCGAACCGTCTTCGTGAGCTCGCGACCGCTGTCGGGCCAAAACTTGCAAATCCTAACTGGCATCGCCGTCGAGACTTGATTCGCACGCTCGTCCAGCGCGTCGAGATCGGACTTGAAGTCATCAAGATCGTTTTCCGCGTGATGCCGGAAGCACGAGGCTCGGGACCGGAGTCCATCGTGGTCACATTGCCGCGGATGTAGGACCTGAATTGAGAATCGGCGAACTCTCCCGGGTCTCTAGATCGAACAGGTTCGTATTTTCAGGGAAGATTTGCGGGACCGAAATTCGCCCTATGCCGGAGAGCACGAATCGGGTGTGGAGGCGGGCCAGCTAGAGATTCGTTCGTTTCCGAAGTCCACAGCTGTCACATTGTCGCAGGTGTGAAGTCACCGCTAAATGCCATGTTCGAACAGACGAACACACGCAGGCCAGCGGTCAGTCCAAGGCGCAAGGACTTGTCGTGCGAGTTCCGGATGCCAATCGAGAACCGGCAGCCTTCCATCTGGGTCTCAAGGTCGAGTACACCAAATATCTTCATGCCGTCGAAAGAGACCGCATATTCTTCATTCACCACGCCGATGTGGCGAAAACTCAGGGTTTCAACCAACGCCTCAACGATGATGTGATGGGGCACTGGTTTATGGGTTGAAGTTGCTTCGGGGACAGGGATTTGTGCCAGTTCCGGCCGCCCGACCTTGGGCAGAGGACCGGCGACAATGTTCCGGTTCAGCTGGAAATGGAGAAGCGTTCCCCCGTTAAGATAATGGAGCGAACGCATGAAGAAGCAACGGAAGCACTACACGCCGGAAGAGAAAGTTGCCATCCTAAGGAGGCGTCTGCTGGAGCAGGTGCCGATCTCGGAGCTGTGTGACAAACAGGGACTCCAGCCCGCGGTCTTCTACCGCTGGCAGAAGGAGTTCTTCGAGAACGGCGCGGCTGCCTTTCAGCCGAAAGCGCGGCCCAACCATTCCGCAGAGCAGGAGCGGATCGCCTATCTGGAGAAGAAGATCCAGACCAAGGATGAGGTGCTGGCGGAACTGATGGCGGAGCACGTCGCACTAAAAAAAACGCTTGGGGAACTCTGACCGGGGTCTGGGTTCCGCACGATACGCGGGACCAGATCGTGGATTTCGTCCGGCGCTGGTCGGAGAAGACCGAGATCGCCGCCGCGCGGTTCATCGGGTGGCTCGATGTGGCCGCCAGCAAGTTCTACGATTGGCGGGAACTCTACGGCAAGGTGAACGAGCACAACGGCTGGGTTCCCCGCGATTTCTGGTTGGAGGATTGGGAGAAGCAGGCCATTATCGGCTTCCATCGGAAGAACCCGCTGGAAGGCTACCGGCGGCTGACGTTTATGATGCTCGACGCGAACATTGTGACGACGAGTCCGTCCAGCGTCTGGCGGGTGCTGGGGCAAGCAGGACTGTTATCGAAGTGGAACGGCAAGCGGTCGAAGAAGGGCACGGGCTTTGAGCAGCCGCTGGCGGCGCACCAACACTGGCACATCGACGTGTCGTACATAAACATCAGCGGAACTTTCTATTACCTGTGCAGCATTCTGGACGGCTGCAGCCGATACATCGTCAACTGGGATCTGCGGGAGTCGCTGACCGAGGCGGACATCGAGATAATCTTGGAGCGGGCCAAGGAGCTTCACCAGCAGGTGCGGCCCCGGATTATCTCCGCCAACGGGCCACAGTTCATCGCCAAGGACTTCAAGGAGTTCATTCGGATCTCGGGCATGACCCACGTCAGAACTTCGCCCTACTATCCGCAATCGAACGGAAAGATTGAACGCTGGCACAAATCGCTCAAAGGAGAGTGCATCCGGCCGGGAACGCCGCGGTCGCTGGAAGATGCGCGGCGTCTGGTGGAGGGCTACGTCGAGCATTACAACAACGTCCGCCTGAACAGTGCGATCGGCTACATCACGCCGAAGGACATGCTCGCCGGGCGTCAGCAGGAGATCCACGCCGACAGGGATCGGAAGCTGGAGGCGGCGAGGCAACCGGCAGATTCCTCGCCAGTCGGCCGCGTGAAAAAGCCAAGACGCTAGTCTCCGGGCGGTTCCGCGTGACGGATGAAGTGGATTACTTCCGGATGGCCGACGATCCACCCGCAAACTCTTCCGTCGGATCCGCTGAACACCGACGGATGGCGAAATCCGGGCCCCATATGAGTTGTCCATTAGAACTAGGCCTCCTGCGTGCGGCCGTTTCCTGGGATGCCGAATCGCTGGCAGGG
>ORMF011997078.1_pt1 | contig 30498 bp, 28 predicted proteins | sample 1779871 | NCBI WGS metagenome assembly ORMF01 (sample SAMEA104232316, study PRJEB22302) | groundwater metagenome | biome: forest; feature: aquifer; material: groundwater | place: USA | collected 2011-08-07 | depth 5.4 m | reverse complement strand
GATGCGCTCGGTGCGATCCTTGTAGTTGAACACGATCGTGCCGTACTGCGTGATCTGGTTCTGCTGCGCGAGTGCCGGCTTCTTGTCCGGATCGATGAGCTCCATCGACACCTGCTTCGATCCGTACACGTATTCCTTCAAGCGGTCCTGGTAGTTCTGAAACTCGGGTTCCTGTGCGAACGCCGTAATCTTCAGCGGCGCGTCGAGTTTCGAGAGCATGTTGCGGCTCTGGTCCGAGAGGCTGAACTGCTTGGCCGCCGTCAGGTCCCAGCGCTTGTTCTGCCGCTTGCCGATGTAGTTGATGGCCACCAGAATGCCGAGCACGACGAGGATACTGACGCCGGTGAGCGTGCCATATCGGGCCGACCGCCCCGCGAACATCTTCGCGAACTCACGCCACTGGCTGAGCATGTAGACCAGGATGCAGACCAGGCCGCCCCACGCCAGGTAGAACGCGTACTGATCCCGGGCCGGCAAACCGAAGCGAATTCCGACCGCCGCGACGATCAGCGCCGTTCCGAGCCATCCGATGATGTTGAAAATTCTATTCACCATTATCCGCGCCACCGTTCACTGTCGACCGACTTGGCGGTCAGGAAAAGGCCGAACGTAATGAAGCTGAGGTAGTAGATGAGATGCGTGGTGTCGACGACGCCCTTGCCGAAGTCGTCGAAGTGGTCGACGATCGACAGATAGCTCGCTACTGAGGCGACCGAGGGGCTGGCCCAGCTCGAGGTGCTGATCCAGCTGATCACCCAGAGGAACAGGAAGATCGAGAAGGTCGCCATGAACGAGACCACCTGGTTCTTGGTGAGACTGGAGATGAACAGGCCGATCGAGATGAAACAGGCGCCAAGCAGCAGCAGTCCCAGGTACGCCACAACGATCGGTTTCCATTCGGGACTGCCGTACACGAAGAGAAGGCCGATGTGGAGCCACGTCACCATGAGCATCAGCGCATAGAGCGCGAGGGCGCCGAAAAACTTGCCCATGATGATCTGGAAGTCCGTGATCGGCGACGTCAGCAGCAGTTCGATAGTCCCCGAACGCTTTTCTTCCGAGTACGTCCGCATCGTGACGCCCGGGAGGACAAACAGTACGAGGATCGTGACGTTGTAAAGGAGCGGCCTGAGCATGTCCTGATTGATGTTCACGGAGGGTGCGCCGCCCATGGCGGCGGCCATCTGCATACTCTGCCTGACGAAGTACGCCAGGATGTTGATGTAGAACCAGCCGAACAGGAAGGCCCAGAAGCCGATCAATACGTACCCGATGGGCGACGAGAAGTATGATCTCAGCTCTTTTTGTGCGATTGTCACGATGTTACGCATTCACCGTCTCTCCTCCGGCGGCTGCCGGCGCGTCAGTCTCCTCGGTGGTGAGCGAGAGAAAGATCTCTTCGAGACTCATCCGCATGGGTCTGAGCTCCAGGAGGCCCCATCCGCTCGTGACCACCGTGCGCGCCAGGTCGCGACGGATGTCGTGCCCCCGCTCGCTCTCAACCTCATAGCCAACCCGCCCGTCTCGGCGATCCGCTTCGGCGACCCGCGTCACGCCGCTGATAGTCGAGAGAACGGTCGCGGCGTCGCTGCCACCCGCGTCGACCTGGATGTACATGGTCTCAGACCCCCGGAGGCGGGCTGTCAGATTGTCCGGGGTATCGACCGCCACGACGCGCCCCTTATTGATGATCACGACCCGCTGGCAGGTTTGTGAGACTTCGGGAAGGATATGGGTGCTCAGGATGATGGTGTGATCGCCTGCGAGCTCCTTCACGAGCTCACGCGTTTCGATGATCTGCTTGGGGTCGAGGCCGGCGGTCGGCTCGTCAAGAATCAGCACGTCAGGATTGTGAATGAGCGCCTGCGCCAGGCCGACGCGCTGTCTGTAGCCCTTCGACAACTTGGCGCAGAGGCGGTTGGCCATGTCGTCGATCCGCGTCCGCTCCATCACGGCTTTGACGCGCTGGTTTCGTTCCAGCCCCGCCACGCCCTTCACCTTCGCGACAAACTGGAGGTACTCGAGCACCGTCATGTCGGGGTAGAGCGGTGGCGTTTCGGGCAGGTAGCCTGTGCGCCTTTTGGCTTCAATCGGCTGGTCGAAGACGTCGAAGCCGGCCACGATGGCTTTGCCCGCAGTGGCCGGCATGTAGCCGGTGAGAATTCTCATGGTCGTGGTCTTGCCGGCCCCGTTCGGACCGAGAAAACCGAGAATTTCGCCCCGCTCGACACGGAAGCTCACATCGTCGACGGCGGCTATGCGCCCGTAGCGTTTGCTGAGGTGCTGGACCTCGATCACAAGTGACTCCTACATGATTGGTAAAGTCGGACTGGGGCCCGTTGGAGGCGCACCAACCGAAAATGCTATCCGAACCACATCAAAATGGATAGAGGACCAATGGCAGACGCGACCCTCTCCCTCGACACGCTCCTCGGGCTGCCTGAGCGAGGCGCCGGGGCCCTCAAGGAGGTCCTCCGGATGGCGGCCCGGGGCGACTGGCGAACTCGGGCACTTTCCCTCTCCGCGGCGGGACGCATCGCTCGTGCCGACCCGTTCGCGAGGCGCATTCACCCCTTTCGACATTGGATCGCGCGCCGGGTACCGGGTTTGGCAGACCGCTTTCCCAGTGCCGGCCACGAGGGCAAGTACGTTCGTAACCACATCGCCAACGCCCTTGTGGACCGGTCATGGGTTGTGCGCACTGCGGCCGCGCTGGCGCTCGGGGAGTGTCGTGCTCCCTCGATGACGGGGGCATTGGAGCCCCTCCTCGCCGCTCCGTATCGCGCCGAGCGGATCGCCGCCGCGGCGGCTCTTGTCCGTTGCGGGCACCGCGTCGAGTCGGCCCAGTCGCTTCTCGAGGGCGCGACGCCCGCGCCACCGCGAATTGGGGACACCACGCGAAGCGTGGACTTCCTCTCCACCCTGGCCTCCTGTCACCTGGAGATGCTCGCAGCCTGGCTCCTGATCGATGGTGCCGAAAGGCCAGGTGCAATTACCCCCGAAGCTTGGGGGAAATTCCTGTCGGGGCCTGTCCCGGAAGAGACGTACGGGGGGCCCGAAGCCGAGATCCAGCGCTACGACGCCGCCGGGGAGGTTGCGTACCTTCTCACAAAGCCATTCAGCCCTATCAACCGTACCCAGAATGTCCGACTCCTGCATGCATTCCTCGTGGCGGTTGAGCATCTCGGCCTGCCGCCGGCGGGGCGGGTGCTGGACCTCGGTGGAGGTTCGGCTTGGGTAAGCGAGTTGCTGGCCAAGCTGGGCTTCCGCGCGTTCACGCTCGACCTGTCTTCCGCACTCCTGGGCATCGGGAGGAAGCGGTTCGCGCGGGAGGGATTGCCGGCGCGGTTTGCCGTCGGAGACATGACCTACCTGCCAGTGGCGACCGGATCGATGGATGCCGTAATCGTGCTTGACGCCCTCCATCACGTTCCGGACGTGCCGGCCGTCTTCCGCGAGGCATATCGTGTCCTTGCCGAGGGAGGACGGTTTGTTCTGGCCGAGCCCGGCGAAGGTCACTCCGAGACCGAAAAATCGCGTGGCGAGATGCTGGAGCATGGCGTGCAGGAGCGCGAGATTCATCTCTTCGAGGCGATCGGCTACGGACGTGATGTGGGGTTCAGCGACATCGACGTCGTGCCGCACTACGTGCCGTCGATTGTGATGAGGCCCGAGGATCTGCAGCGCGCGATGAAGTCCCCCGCCGATCAATGGGTCATCCATCAGGAGGACCGTCCAGGCCTGCTTCCGCAGTTTCTCCTGCAGTCCATGCTCGATCGACCAATCGCGGTGTTTCGCAAAGGTCGCCGGCCCATCGATTCGCGGATGCCGCGCATCCTGAAGGCCCAAATCACCCCACGGCTTCTGCGCACCGGCGGACAGGTCAGTGGAACCGTTGATGTGCGAAACCTTGGCGATACCACTTGGTTGGGAGGGGCCGACGAGGTGGGGAATGTCCGCCTGGGCATCCAGCTTCTGAACGCCGATCGGAAGCTCCTGGACATGGAGTTCAGCCGGACTCGCCTCATCGGACACGTGCATGCCGGGGGCGCCAGTGAAGTCACCGTGGGGTTGACGCTCCCCGACGCGGACACGTCGTACGTCCTCAAGATCGACCTTGTGGACGAGGGCATCTGCTGGTTCGAGGATGTGGGCTCGAGGCCTGTCTACGTGGCAGTTTGAGGAATCTCAGAATCTCAGAATCTCAGAATCCAGGAATCTGAGAAGCTGCGAATGACTCGGTTGTCGCTTCGCAGATTGCGCATCATCAACCAGCTTCGCGAGGGCGGCGACGATGGCGTCGGTCAACGGCGCGGTGGGTTGGGTCGGGGGCAGTTGTCATCTAGACATGTCTGGATAACCGCAAGCGCTTCGCAAAGAGCACGAACAACCATGAAAGGGTTGCTTGACCCTCAAGACTGGCGGCGCGCAGGCGATCGCACACGGTCCGGATCAGCGGCACTCAAGACGATGCGGCACCAGTGACCTGTCAGATGCATCGCTGCTAAACGCATCCTCATTCTTGATCACATCTCCGTTGTTACAACTCTGTGATGCTCCAGCGGATGAACTTCTTAGAGTGAGCAATTAGTCGATTGCCATTTCACGCCACCATTCCTCTTGACAGAACAGGTGGCCTGCTCAATGATCGCCCCCATGGCTAGTCCAAATGCGATACATACTTGCGCGTGCGCGCGTTCTGCGCGGTGGCGCTCCTGCCGACCCGCCCAGTCGTGTCTAGCCATCATCACGATTGTGGCCTCTCTCGCCGTCCCACAAGATGCACGGGGGCAATCGTGCAATGACATCGCGAGCGGTGGCGGCCAGTCGGTAGGAGGCTTTTTCAAAGCCAACGATAACTCGTGCACGGTTGCCGAGAACACCTACATCGTTAACAACTTCCAATACAAGTTGGATGCGCGCTCGACGGCCGACGGTCAATGCACAGTGAGAGGGTTGGATTGCTCATCCTCGCCGTGCCAGTGTGTGACTATTGAGGTACAGCAGCGCGGCGTGTATCAGACCCTTCTGAGCCACATGCTTGGAGGCCCTAGTCCGCCCTACTCCATCAATGCCCTGAAGCCGCTGCCATTGAACTCCAACCCGCACGTCTCTGACAGCCGAGTTGCAGGCGCTACGACTCCGGAAGGCGCAACGTGGACACCGCTCAATGCTGGCGAAGAAACCGTAAGGTTTAAGAACATCATAGTCCCGACATATTGTGGAATGTCTCCCACGGAAGTCTTGTATGAGTTCCCAGTATTTGTCGTGAACTGCGCCCCGAAGTTCCTCACGCCAGGAACCGGCGGGACTCTCCCGCGGCACCTGCCTGCAGGTCCTGTTGAGATTTACTACAACAATGTTAGCGCTGCGGTGATTACCGCCGTGGGTACCGCCACAGACGATTGGGAACTCGTCCAAGGGCAGACGTGGTTCGTCCCCGCCCTCGGACCATGCAACCCAAGCAATCCATCGTGCATCACCGTTCAGGAAACAGAACCCACCTTTTGCGCCGTTGAGACCATTCCACCTGCCGGCTCTGACTCAGTATTCACTGCATCGCCCGTGGTGAACTTCAAAGTCGGCTCGTCCGGCTATGGTGCTAACGCTCTTCGCCGAACGGCCAATCATGAACTCGCTCATATGCTTGGACTGGACGACCTCTTTTCCTCCTGCTCGCAGAGCAAGGGTCTAATGGGCACAGTCGCTAGCTGCAATGGTGTTTCTGGATATGCATACAAGCCTCAGCATACGGAGATTCTTCCAGTGACGAAGTCAGTGCAGGGTCCGTACAGCACGGCGAGCTGCCCCGCAGCGCCGTAAAGGAGAAGTCATGGCTCGCACGGCCTGTTTACTCGCTTTGATGTCGTCGCTTGTTCCCGTCGTGGCGTCAGCCCAGGGACTTCGCGAACGGGTGAAGACGCTCGGCAGGGACTATGTGTTTGAGTATCGAGCCATTACTCCCGATCCGGGAATTGAGACGATCGTTCGTGAGTCGGATACGATCGTGATTGGAATCGTCGAGGCAAGTGTGTCTTTGCTCACTCAACAGGAAACAGCTCTAGAAACGGATCACCGGATTCGGGTGGAGCGAGTCATTCGCCGAACTTCCCAGCCGGCACTCGCTATCGGCGACAGAGTGACCGTGCGGTGTCTGGGCGGGGCGATCACGATCGATGGGCTCAACATCGTTGCATCCGTTCCGGAATTCCCTCCTCTGCAGACCGGAGCCACCTATGTGCTGATGATGAGGAGCGTCCCCGGGGTGCCCTACCTCTACTTGTCGTATGCCGGGCGCGGGGCATTTGGCGTTGCAGCGGATGGGAAGGTGCGCCCGACGTCGCAGGGCGAAGATACGTGGGTGCAGGAGCACGGCATCGTGGGACTCGACGTGCTATTGGCCGAAGTTCAGAGAATCCTCGCGAAAGCGCCATAAGAGCACGCGGGAGCGCCGACCTTGAGCAAAACCGAATCGACGCATCAATGAATTCGAGACGAATTGCACTATTCGCTGCCGCGCTGGCCGTGCTGACTCAATGTGCGGTCTTTGCCGGGCAAAGTGACCAGTCTGTCACCCAGCGTCTTTCGGCACTTGAGGCCACAGTGGGGCGTCTAGAGGGGCAAGTTGCCGAGCTGGTGAGGCTGCTGAAAGGGGCTTTACCGCCCTCGCCAGTGGAGCACGTGAACCACACTGGCGTGCAAATCGCGTCCGCCGTCACCAAAGGGGTGCCGACAGCAAAGGTCATTCTGATCGAGTTCTCAGACTACCAGTGCCCATTCTGTAGTCGGCACGCACTGGGGCCCTATGGGGAGCTTCAGAAGCTCTACGTTGACACGGGGAAAGTGCGATACGTGCTGCGGAACTTGCCAATTGAAAGCATTCACCCACTAGCCGTGAAGGCTGCTGAGGCGGCCGAATGTGCCGGAGACCAAGGGCGGTACTGGGAAATGCACGATCGAATGTTCCCAAACCAGAACGCACTGGCCGAGGCCAACCTGCTGGCGCATGCTGAGGCAATCGGGGTTGACATCGCTCGATTTCGCCGCTGCTTGAGTGAGGGGCAAATGACAAGCAAAGTGCGAGCGGACATGGCCGCTGCTGCGCGCCTGGGCCTCACAGGAACACCGGCATTCCTGATCGGCACGATACAGAATGATGGAACTGTGCACGTCACCCGAAAGATCGCGGGTTCCTATCCCTTGAACGTCTTTCGTGAAGCACTGGACGATTTGTTGGCTGCGGGTGGGGCATAGGGACGGCGGTTCTGAGACTGCGCTTGATCCGATTTGGTGGACATCTTCCGAAAGGTGGATACGATGTTCGCAATGGCAGACACACGAAGCCGGCGAGCGCGCAGCTACCGTCGTGCGCCCAGGGGGGCGAGTGGCGCCAGCTTATTGGTGTCGTCACGAACCCGTAAAAAACATGGTTCGGGGGTGTCTTGCGCACTTGAGATTGGTGACGTCTCAAGCGGGGAATCTGAGAGCCACGTTTAGGGAGAGCCGTCAGCTCCGCAGCGGGCGTAGGGCCCGGGTAACAACAACACGGAGTCGTCCAGATTCATGGAGGCCGTTGAGATCGCCGGGTCGCGCAGTGCTGGGATGTCGCCAGAGGCCAAGCGCGTCCTGAACGATCCGTACAACGACGCGTCCATGAGCACCGGCCGCTGCTGCGACTGATCGTAGAGGTAGTGGTGGAGCTTGACGTCCGCCGGCGTCTCGTCTCGCTCCCACGGACGCAGACCTCGGAAGTAGTAGTAGTGCTGGTGACCGAACGCGCTCGCAGGTCCCGCAACGTACAGACCGCGCCAGGAAGGCGAACCATCTCGGATTTCCGCCCGGACGTCCGTGAGGCAATCACGAGCCGATCGCATCGGATGGTCCTCGACGACGAGGCGGGGCAGGGAGGCGCGGTACGTCGGCAGGGGCAATACCCACAACACCACCACAGGAACAGTCAAGACGCGTCCAACGATCTTCCACTGTCCTCCGAGCAAGCCGAAGGCAGCGGCAATGATCCACGGTCTGAAGATGGACGAATTCTTCAGCAGCACCATATCTCCGACGGCGATCCGCACCGGTCCAATCGCCAGGGTCCAGACCACAAGGGCGCCCGCAGCCGCGGAGATCGCCAGAAAGACGAATCGCAGGCCCGGTCGCTGCCGTCCGGCCACCACACTCGGCCATCGGCCGGTCACCCATTGATCGACTGCGACGAGCGCTCGCTCGGCGAGTGGCTGAAGGTACTGTGAGCCGCGCGCCACCAGATAGCCCGCCGCCAGACCCACCGGCGGCAAAAACGGGTAAGCGTAGTAATAGAGCTTCGAGGTCGCAAGTGAGATCAGTGCGAGCGGCAATGCAAACCACAGGAGGATCACGAAGCCGTCCGACCATCGGCGTCGCATCGTATCGATGAGGAGCAGGACGCTGCCAGCGACCGTGATCGGCCAGACGTTGCTGAACTGCAGATTCGTGTACAGCTGTGAGAAATAGAAGCCGGCCGCATGCACGTGGGACGGATCGAGCCCGACGGTCATGCGGTCGTACACGTGGATGCCGAAGATCACGTGCCAGAAGTGATCGCCAAACCTCTCGTGCGCATAGACGAACCACGGGACGATCAGCAGAAGCGCCACGACAGCGGACGTGCTCCAGAGCCGCCAGTCGCGGAACAGGCGGGTTCGGTGACTCGGAAGCGCCAGGCTAGCGACGGCAAGGATCAGAGGCAGGAACAGCGCGGCGACAAACTTCACCATGAACCCAAGGGTGAAGCACAGCCCGACCGCGATCGTGTGCCAGCGGCGTCCGGACGCCCGTTCGGTGGAAGCCCAGACGAGGTAATGGTAGAGGCCACCACAATAGCTGAGAAAGAGCGGCGCCTCCATGTTGTTTTCGCGAAGACCGTGCTCGTACAAGAGCGGTCCGTGAATGAAGAGGACCAGGACTGCCACCACGCCGCACACTGGGCCGGCGAGTCGGCGCCCGATGGCCACGATGTAGAGGAACGCCATGCCACTGAACAAGACGTCCCAGAACCTCATGCCGAACTCGTCGTGCGGCAGCAGGCCGACCTTCATCGCACCGGCGACGATCCAGAATTTCAGCGGAGGTTTTTCAAGGAAGGGTGCGTCTTCGTGCGGGCTGCTCTTAGGGATCAGCCAATCGTTGGTCTCGAGCGTGCGATCGACCGCGAACGAGTAGAAAGCCTCGTCTCCGCGCAGGTCGGTGCCGCGCAGACCGGCGAAGAGCGGCAGGCAGAAGAGGGCAACGACGACAACGGACCAGACAAGCCCGCTCAGTCCACGAGGCACGTCAGGTGCGACCAACGTCGCAGGATGTCCACCGGTCGTCGTGCGCCACAGCCCAGCGAATATACCCTCGAAACCTCGACGAGATCCATGACGCAGGCCCGAGTAGTCGTAGGCCCGACCTTCAGGTCGGGCGCATCTCCGTCTACGGTAGACTGGTCATGCGAAGGAGGCATCCATCTCTATGTCGGCAGATCTTGGATCGACGGCGCCGGATTTCACCCTGACCAACCAGGATCGTCAGCCTGTGACACTCAGTGCGTTGCGCGGCAAGCCCGTGGTGCTCGCGTTCTTTCCCGCGGCGTTCAGCTCTGTCTGTGTCAAGGAAATGTGCACGTTTCGCGACAGCCTGGGCCGGCTCGACGAGGCCGATGCGCAGGTCTACGGCATCAGCGTGGACACGTTTTTTGCCCTGAAGGCATTTCAGGACAGCCAGAAGCTGACGTTCGCGCTGCTGAGCGATTTCAACAAGCAGGTCATCCGCGACTACGGTGTGTTCAACGAAGACATGGTCGGCCTCAAAGGGATCTCGAAACGCGCTGTCTTCGTCCTAGATCACGAGGGCGTGGTCCGTCACCGAGAGGTGTTGGACGATGCCCGGAACGAGCCGAACTACGACAAAGTGTTCGAGGCACTCGCCACGATCGGGTTGTAGTGAAGGGTGATGTGGCTACTGCGTGCACGGTCTGCGTGCTCCATACGGAATCGACCTTCAGAGTCGAGGGGATGGATTGTCGCGAGGAGGTGGCGCTGATTCAGCGCCGGTTCAAGCATCTCGCGGGCATTGAAGATTTCTCTGCAGACCTGACGGGCGGGCTGCTGCACGTCAAGTACGACGCGACGAAGCTCACGGCTTCAGCCATTGCTGCGGCGGTTGCCGACGCCGGCATGCGCGCGTGGCTCAAGCACGAAGAGCCACTCGCTGCCGACGTCGGGGCGGGCAGCACGCGTCAGCGGTTGCTCGTGGCATCTGGCGCTGCCCTCGGCTGCGGTCTGGCCGCCGATGCCTTGGCTGGGCCGCCGTGGCTCCCCCCTGCGCTGTTCGCGATCGCGCTTGTCAGCGGGCTTCCGCTCACTGTTCCCAAGGCCTGGCGTTCGCTGCGCCTCGGTTCGCTCGACATCAACGTGCTCATGCTCATCGCGACGGTCGGCGCCATCGCGATTGGTCAGTGGTCCGAGGGTGCGGCCGTGGTGTTTCTGTTCGCCTTCGCGCAGGCACTCGAGGTTCGCACGCTCGAGCGCGCACGAACGGCCGTTCGTTCCCTGATAGCCCTGATGCCGCCTGAAGTGCTCGTTCGCGATTCCGCGGGCGAGCGGATAGTGGCGGTGGATCGAGTGACGCCAGGCGCGGTCATCGTGATCAAGCCTGGTGAGAAACTCCCGCTCGATGGCGAGGTCCTGGCCGGCGTCAGCGCCGTCAATCAGGCGACGGTCACCGGTGAGTCGCTGCCGGTGGACAAGGGTCCGGGCGACGAGGTGTTCGCGGGCAGCATCAATGGCCGAGGCGCCCTCGACATTCGGGTGACCCGTCTGCGGCGCGACACCACGCTCGCACGGATCATTCATCTGGTTGAACGGGCGCAGGCCCAGCGGGCGCCGGTCCAGACGCTTATCGAACGCTTCGGCCGGGTCTACACGCCATCCGTCATCGGTCTTGCCGCCGTGGTGGCCCTGGCCGGCCCCGTCGTGATCGGCGGCGGCTGGCAGATGTGGTTCTACAGGTCACTCGTGCTGCTCGTAGTGGCGTGCCCGTGCGCGCTGGTCATCTCGACACCCGTCTCCGTGGTTGCGGCGCTTGCGGGTGCTGCGCGTAAGGGCGTGCTCATCAAAGGAGGGGCGCACCTCGAGCGCGCAAGCCGTGTCCGGTGCATCGCGTTCGACAAGACGGGGACGCTGACGAGCGGCGTGCCGGAGGTCATCGAGGCCATCGGCCTGGGAATCTCGTCGTCCGAAGTGATTGCGCTCGCGGCCTCGGTTGAGCAACGGTCCGAACATCCCATTGCTCAGGCGATTCTGCAGTATGCGGCCGCGACGGGTGTTCGCGTGCCGGCGGCCGTCGGCGTGTCTGCGTTGGCGGGTCGCGGTGCCGAAGGGTCGGTCGGCGATGTGCAGGTGATCATCGGGAATCACCGGCTGTTCGAGGAGCGTCAATTGTGCTCATCGGCCGTGCACGACGAGCTCCAGGCCATCAGCGCGCGCGGCCGCACGCCGGTGCTCGTGGCGAACGGCGGCAAGGCTGTCGGCATCATCGTTGTTGCGGATCGGATTCGCACGACAACGCGAGATGCCATCGATTTGCTGCATCAACAGGGTGTGAAATCGGTCGTCATGCTCACCGGCGATGGGGAAGCGACGGCGCGGGCGATTGCCGACCAGCTCGGGATCGACGACGTGCGCGCCGACCTCATGCCGGAAGACAAGGTGTCCGCACTGGAGGATCTGCGGCGGCGCTTCGGATCGGTGGCCATGGTCGGCGATGGCATCAACGATGCGCCGGCGCTCGCATCTGCCGATCTCGGAATGGTCATGGGGGCGGCCGGGAGTGACATCGCACTGGAGACGGCCGATGTCGCCCTCATGTCTGACGACCTGTTGCGGGTTCCCTATACGCTGCGCCTGAGTCGCTCGACGCTGCGCAACATCAGAACCAACCTCGCGATTTCAGTCATCATGAAGGCGGCGTTCGTCGTGGCTGCCGTGCTCGGCGTCGCCACGCTCTGGATGGCCGTGCTCGCAGACACGGGCGCATCGGTCATCGTGATCGCGAACGCGTTGCGGTTGCTGCGGGCAGACTGAGGCGGACCAGATAACCAAATTCACATCACCGGTTTGTGTCCTCTGTGTCCTGTGTTGCGGCGTGGTTGAGTGGCGTCGACAGCCACACCTTCGCCACGCGCAGGCCATCGATGGCCGTGACACGAAGTGTTCGGCCCCCGAGGTCGAGCGTATCCCCCACGCGAGCCCGCCGGCCGATGCGGCCGAGAACGTAGCCGCCAATTGTGGTGTATGTGTCCTCGTCGATTGCGAGACCAAACTGTTCGTTCACGTCGGTGACGAGCGTCAGTCCTTCGATGTCTGCGGATCCGTCGGGCTGCACCGAGATCCGTCCCCCGGGGCCGGCCTCTCCGCCGAGGTCCCCGACGATGCGTTCCATCAGTGAATCGAAGGTGACGAAGCCGGCCGTGCCGCCGTACTCGTCGATGACCAGCGCTTCGCGCACGCCACGACGGCGGATGGCAGAGAGCAAGTCGTCCGCTCCGAGTGTTTCCGGCACGGTGAGGGCCTCGCGCGCGAGCGCCGCTGGATGGATGTCCGCGTTGCCGCTAATCCACTCGCGAACGAGATCGGTCACGTACAAGATGCCGATGACATTGTCGAGGTCCTTGCGGTAGACAGGAAGCCGCGCGTAGCCGGAACGACTGATAAGCTCGAGGGTCTTTTCTTTGGGCGCGTCAGCGTCGACCGCCACCAGTTCGGTCCGCGGCACCATGACCTGGCTCGCCGTCAGATCTGCGAAGCCGAAGACGCGGTGGAGCATCTGTTCTTCGCGCTCCTCCAGCACGCCGGCTTCCTGGCTGGCCGTGACGAGCATTTTGAGCTCCTCCTGGGAGTGCACGAGCGCGTGACCCGATGTGGACATGCCGAGGAGGTTGACGACCGCCCGGCCCATGCCGTTCAACAGACGGATAAATGGCCAGAGCGCTTTCATGAAGAGCTCCGTCGGCTTGACGACGAGGAGCGCGGTGGCTTCGGAGCGATCGAGTGCGATCGTCTTTGGCGCGAGTTCGCCAAGAACGATATGGAGTGCGGTGATGAGCGCGAACGCGACCGCTACGGCTGCGGTGTGTGCCGTGGTGTCGGCGATGGCGATCGGCAGGAAGGCTACCATCGGCTGGAAGATCGAGGCGAGCGCGGGCTCGCCAATCCATCCCAGCCCGATGCTCGCCATCGTAATCCCGAGCTGGGTGGCCGCGATATAGCTGTCGGGATCGCTGACCGCCCGGCGTACGGCCCGCGCTCCGCGATGTCCTTCGGCGATCAACTGGTCGATGCGCGTTTTGCGCACCGTCACAATCGAGAATTCCGCGGCCACGAAGAAGCCGTTCGCGAATACCAGCGCCAGCACGCCAGCCAGACGCCACAGCATGCCGGCCAACGAGTACTCCATCTTAGGTCCTCACATCTGCCTTTCGACGTTACGGACGGGCAGCGGCCGCCGAACGCTCGGCGACAGCGATGTCGAAATCGACTCTGACTTCATCCTTCACTCTGATGGTGCCGCCCACGATGCTGATTGGCACTATCCCGAAATCGCTCTGCCGCACGGTCGCGGACCCTTTGTAGCGGCCGTTCTGGAGCAAGACGTTCACCGTCATTTCGCGGAACTGACCATGCAGTTCCAGCTCGCCGCGAACGAGCCACCGGCCCGAGTTGAGTCGCTCAATTGCCAGGGAGTGAAACGTGATCCGCTGGAATCGGTTCACGTCGAGTACTTCCGAGCCAAGCATTCGCGCCTGCACGTACTGACGGTCTTTTGCTGAAAGACTCGGATCCAGCACACGCATCCTGCGAGCATCGATCACGATCTGGATGTGAGGAGGGTCGTCGAGCGTGCCTTCCTCGAGAGGCGCCTGAATGATGTGGTCATCCGCGAAGGCGCGGAACAGGCCCGACTTGAAAACACGAACAGTAACCGTGGATCGTTCGGTGTCGACGAGACGTTCGTCTGCGGAGCCGGGCGCAGCCGAAGCCGGACCGCAGACAACGGCGACGATAAGGAGGACATTCTGAGCTCGCATCACCCTCGTAACCCGCTCACTCGCCGTGCTAGTTGTCATCTTGATACCACGAAATCGCGCGAACCGCCGGAATGAACGGCAATGGGGCGCTCAGCCGCGAGCCGTCGTCGCTCGCTGTATCGACGGTCTCAAACTCCATGCCCATGCCGACGCGCCGATTGCTCCAGGCGCCCGGACAGGAGGGTTTGTCTGTGCAATCGTGGGAAGGAGCGGCGCTCATGACGGCCAGATGTAACTTTCGGATGCCGACCCGGTCCTATTGGTGTGAGGATTGCCGAGCCCGAACTTAGGGCTCATAACGAGGAGCGTATATGCGGAAGCACATGGTGTTGATAGCAGGAGTCTTTGTGTGGGGAATCGCGGCGATCGGTTCTGCTCAGCAAGCGCAGGCGACTGATATCAGGCAGGATAGGAAAGAGATCGCCCAGGACAAGAGGGAAGTCGCTCAGGATCGGCGCGAGATCCGAGCGGATCGCAGGGAAGTGGGCCAGGACACCCGCGAAATCCGTGCCGACCGGGCTGAGATCCGCGAGGACCGGGCCGAGGGTGACAAGGCCGAGGCCAAGAGGGACATGGCCGAACTGAAGAGCGACAAGAAGGAGCGCCGCGAGGACGTCAAGGACGTCCGAAGCGATACGCGAGACCTTCGCAAGGACAAGCAGAACCTTCGGCGGGATCGTCGCGACCTGCGGAAGGATCGCCGAGACCGCAAGGCCAAGTAACCTGCCGCCGTCGCGGGCCTCGCGCGGGGCCCGCGATTCCTTCGATGATCAGGGCCTGGTCCCTGTTCCTCCCGCTGCCCTCAGCGCGCCCTGCGCCTGGCCGCAGTGATCGAGCACCTGAAGGTAACGCTGCACGCCGTCGACGCCGCCGACGAAGGGATACTGGCGAGTAATCCGACCACGCGGTCCTTTCGCGGTCACGCCTTGCGATTTGAGAAGAAATGTGCGTCGACGAAGTTGTCGATGATCGTCTGATGGGCCGGATCGACGGTCTCGAACTGCACACCCATGCCGACGCGCCGATCGCTCCAGGCAATGCGGCCTTCCGCGTCGATGTCGAGTTTGGACCCGGGCATCCGGAAACGCACCTTGATCTTGAAGCCGAGATCGAGGGGGCTGGTGGTGCGGATCGCGATGCCGCCGTGGCTGAGGTTGAGCGTTAGGGCAGCGGCGATGGTACTGCCGAAACGATACTGAATGGGAATGCCGAGCACCACCCGCGGGCTGCTCCTGCGGTTGAAATTGTCGGGAAAGAGGTGTGGCGCGAGCGACGGCAGGATGTGCTGCACTGCGCTGTACTCGTTGACGTAGCCGGCCACGCCGAGCGCGGCGAGCTCGCGCACTTCAGCGGAGCTTGCGATCGTTCCGCTAAAGATCAGGATCGGCAGTCGCCCGTCGTCGAGCTTGCGAATGGACCGCACCAGATCGACGCCGGGCGCGTACGGGAGCCGAAGATCGAGCACGACAAGATCGATCGACCGTAGATCCGCCCGCACGCGTGCCAGGAGCTCCGCTGCGCTCTTGACGGGAATCGCCTTGTGCCCGGCATTCTCGAGGGCTGTACGAAAACGGTCGCGCACGAACGCGGTGTCGTCGGCGACGACGACGCTCTTCACGGACGCCAGAGTGCTGGCCATTGTACGAACTTATCGGACCGCGCGGTGCAGGTCGTCACGTTGCGTTGCAGATTCGCGCACCTTGTCGCTATAATTCGGACTCTCATCGAAGCCGGGGCCCGCCTCGGATTTTGGCACGTGTTGCGCAGAATTGCCAACCAGACGGCGCGAACACCCCTTGGAGATTGTCGAGACTATGGCCACCTGCCCCGAATGCGATGCCGAGATCGAAGTCGATGAATTCGATATCGATAAAGGCGATCAGCTGACCTGCCCCGATTGTGGGTCCAACCTGGAAGTGACCAGCCTCGCTCCCCTCGAGCTCGACCTCGCCGACGACGAAGACGACGAAGACGAAGACGACGAAGAGGACGAAGAGGACGAGCTCGACGACGAGGATGACCTGGACGATCTCGAGGATGAGGACGACGAGGACGTCGAAGAATGATCGAGAAGGAGGCCGCGCTTCGCGCACGGCTCTCGTCGCTCGGCGCCGTCATCGTCGCCTACAGCGGCGGCGTGGACAGTGCGTATCTCGCGTGCATTGCTCACGATACCCTGGGCGACCGCGCGTTCGCCATCACCGCAGACAGCCCGAGTTACCCCAAGCGGCACCGCGAAATGGCGGTGCGGATTGCGGCCCGGTTCGGTCTGCATCATGAGATCATCCGAACGAACGAACTCGAGCAGCCGGCGTACCGGCAGAATCCCTCGAACCGCTGCTACTTCTGTAAACACGAGCTCTACTCGCACCTGACGCGGATTGCTGCGGAGCGCCACGCGACGGTAGTGGATGGGAACAATGCCGACGATCGGGGCGACTACCGGCCTGGCCGTGAGGCGGCGCGGGAGTTCGGCGTCCGGAGTCCGCTGGATGAAGTGGACTTGAAGAAGGATGAGATTCGGGAGCTATCGCGGCGTGCGGGGCTGTCGACATGGGACGAGCCGGCATCGGCATGCCTGTCGTCGCGGATTCCGTATCACAGCGAAGTGACCGACGAGAAACTCCGGATGATCGAGCGCAGCGAAGAGGCGATCCGGGCGCTCGGGTTTCGCGTGTGCCGGGTGCGGCATCACGACGAACTCGCGAGGATCGAGATCGCGCGCGATGAACTGCCGCGGGCTCTCGAGCCACAGACCGCCGACGTCATCACGCGTGAGTTGAAGGCCGCTGGGTATCGCTACGTCACGATCGATCTGCAGGGATACCGCACCGGGAGCCTCAACGAGGGACTTGTGTTGCGGCTCGAGCCGGCTGAGCCTGCCGCGCCGAAGCGCGAGAGCGCGTAGGCGGGTGAAAGCGTCCGCTGGTTTCGCCGGTATCACCGCGGCCGCGTTCCTGTTTCTGCACCTGCCGTTTCTTCCCGCTTCCCTCGAGGACATTGATTCGATCAACTTCGCCCTCGGCGTGCGGCATTTCGATGTCGCTCAACACCAGCCGCATCCGCCGGGATATCCGCTGCTGATTGCAGCGGCCAAAGCGGTGCACGCCGTGGTGCCTTCCGAGGCGCACGCGCTCAGCCTGCTGAGCATCGTGTCCGGCACGTTGTTGGTGCTGGCACTGGGGGCGCTATTCCGACGCATCGATCGCGACCCGCGGTCCGGCCAGTGGGCGACGCTCGCAACGATCCTGTCGGCCACGGCGCCGCTCTATTGGTTCAACGCTGGCCGGCCCCTGAGCGACATGCCGGGACTTGCCGCCTCGATCGCGGTGCAGGCCTTGACACTTGGCGCGACGACGCGCCACCGTCTCGCGGCCGCCGCGTTTCTCGCCGGTCTTGGCGGGGGCATTCGATCGCAGGTGATGTGGCTCACGGTTCCTCTCCTTCTGGTCATGGCGGCGAGACGGCCGCGTCTGTGCCGGACGGCAGACGCGCTCGCTGCTCTGGGAACGCTGGTCATCGGCGGTCTCGTCTGGTTTGTGCCGCTTGTCTGGCTCAGTGGCGGACCGATGAATTACTGGCGCGCGCTGTCGACCCAGGGGACCGAGGACCTCACCGGCGTGGGTATGTTGTGGACCACCCACACGTCGCGCCAGGTGGTGATCGCTCTCAACAGTACGTTCGTGGCCCCGTGGGGCACGCCGGTGCTCTCCGGCATTGTCTTGGTGTTCGCGGTGCTCGGCCTCCTGCAGCTGATGAAGGGATCACGGCCGACCCTGGGGCTGCTCACGGCTGCCTTCGGGCCGTATCTCGTGTTCGATCTGCTCTTTCAGGAAAGCATCACGACTCGATATGCACTCCCGATCATCGTGCCGCTGGCCTATCTTGGCGTGAGAGGCGCGGCGGTGTTTCCGGCGCGCATGGCTGCCGGGATAGTCGGTGTGCTGGCGACCGCATTTCTCCTGGTGGGCGTGACGAGCGTCCAGGCCTATGCCGGTCAGGAGGCGCCCGCGTTCCGGCTGCTCAAAGACATGCGCGCAGCCAGCCCGATCCCAGGCGCGGCGCCCGCTCTCGCGACCCACCGCCGCGAGGAGCTCGATTTGCGACGGCCGTTCACCTGGACCGCGGAGCGCACGCCGACGTTCTCGCAGCGGTTGCCGGCCACGCCGAAACACGAGTGGCTCGAGTTGGTGAAGTACTGGAACGCCGGCGGTCGCGCGCCTGTCTGGTTCGTCGCCGATCCGCTGCGGAGCGACCTTGCACTAATCGACCATGAGCCGCCTGCGGCGTACCGGTGGCCGCTCAGGTTTCCGATTCTTCTCGGCGGTGTGCGGCCGAGCGAGATGGATTGGTACGTGTTCGATAAGCCGGCGTGGTACCTCGGCGAAGGTTGGGCGTTGACACCCGAGACGGCCGGCATCGCTGACACGGGGGGCCGTGGCCGAGGGCGGGCGCCTGCCGAGGGATGGATCCGGCGTCCATCCCAGCCTGTCACGATGGTGATCGGCGGACGTAATTTTTCTGGCGATGGGGCGATGGCGTCGCTGAACATTTCGTTCGACGGCCGCAGCATTGGCGAGTACACGGTCGCCCCTGGGTTCTTCCTACGGCTGATGACGGTCGCTCCTGGCGTGCTGTCCGGCGCCGGGGACTACGGAGCGCTGGCCATTGCAACGCATGGGGACGTGGCGATCGAGCAGTTTGATGCGCAGCCGCCCGAACAGGCGGTGTTCGGCTATGCAGAGGGCTGGCACGAGCGCGAGTACGACGCTCGCACGGGGAACCTCTGGCGCTGGATGAGCGAGCGCGGTGAGTTACGCGTGCGCGGTACCGGGCAGCCGCTGTTCTTCAGCCTGGCGGGCGTGACGGAGACATTTTCGAAACCCTCCCACGTCACCGTCCGCGTCGGCGACCGCATGCTGGCTCGGCAGGATGCGGGGCAGACGTTCTCCGTGCGCACCGAGATTCCCGCGGACGTCATGGGTTCTTCAGAGCAGGTCATTACGATCGAGACCGACCAGGTGTACATACCGGCCGACGTCAGATCGGGCACTGCTGACAAACGTCATCTTGGCCTCAAGGTGTTCGACTGCAGGATTCGTACGCGTCCGAGCCTGTGACGCCTGACGCCCGACCTGAAGGTCGGGCCTACGTCCTGCTACGTCCTGTGGCCGGTGTCAGCGCGGGTCGTAGCCAGACTGTGCGGGTGGGGCCTACTGCCGGATTAGTACGCGTCCGAGCCTGTCAGGTCGGGCCTCGGCGACATCGATGGTTGTAGGCCCTCAGGTCGGGGTCGGCCACAGCGATGGTCGTAGGGCGTCAGATCAGCTGTCGGCCCACGACGTGGTTGTAGGCCCGACCTTCAGGTCGGGCGTTCAGCGGGCCCTGGTTTTCTCGCCAGACACAGGAGTGAACTGCCGAAGGGATTGTCGAACGCACGCAGCCACACGCTCTCGAGGCGCAGCGCGACTGTCAGAAGCGTGTTAATGGGGCCGGAAGGAACGGTAATCTCCCCTGTGAGCTTCTCATCCTCCATCGAGAGACCCCGGAGGCGCTGGATGGCGCGGCCGACGAACATGGGCGGGAAGAGCACTGCGTTGGTGTAGGTGAGGCGCACAATCGAGAATCCGACGCTCGTGAGCAGCTGCCGGAGGCCCGCCCGACTGTAGCGGCGAACCTCTCGACTGAGTACGGAGTGGGCGCCACGAAGGCATTCCATGGCGGCGACATTGATGATGACGAAGCCCCCAGGCTTCGTCATGCGGTACATCTCAGCGATGGCCGCCTGTTCATCAAACGTGTCGAGTGAGTAGATCACATCGAAGGACGTCACGACGTCGAAGGCGTTGCCCGGAAAGGGGACGGCCGTGACGGACGCGCGGACCAGACGCCGACGGCCCAATTCATGGCCAATCTGCAGCCCGGTGTCCGACAGGTCGAACCCATACGCGCGGCCGAACGTCTCGAGCCACGCTACGTTGGCGCCGGTCCCACACCCACAGTCCAGAAGGCAAACGTCCGATACACCCCTGGTAGCCTGTTTGAGAAGCGGGCCGACGAAGAACCTGAAGCCGCGAAACCAGAAATGCCGTGCCTCGGCATCGGCCGTGGCGCGCAGGAGATGGTCCACGCGGCAGATTCTACCGCCCGATTGATGGTCTCCATCGACGGGGGCGATTGACACACTACCGAGCCGACTTATAAGCTGCGGCATCTCCGAGGAGAGTGATACATGATGCGTTTCCCTCACTTCGTCTCGATCATGGCCTTGGCTGCAGTGCTTGGTTTGACGGCCGCCGCCTGCAGCAAGAAGGCGCCGCAGGTCGCTGCGACGCCGCCACCACCACCACCACCGCCGCCAGCGCCACCGCCGCCAGCGCCGCCCCCCCCGCCACGGCCACCGGCGCCGCCGCCGCCGGCCCCGGCACCGGCCCCTGCGCCGCTGACGGAGGAACAGATCTTCGCCCGCAAGACGCTGGATCAGCTCAATCAGGAGCGGCCGCTCGACGACGCGTTCTTCGATCTCGACAAGTCGACGCTCCGCGAGGATGCGAAGGCGCCGTTGCAGAAGGATGCGGACTGGATGAAGAGGTGGACGAGCACGCAGGTGATTGTCGAGGGCCATGCCGACTCTCGCGGTAGCGCCGAGTACAACCTCGCGCTCGGATCACGTCGGGCGGACACCGTGAAGCAGTACTTGGTGAGCCTCGGCGTTCAGGCCTCTCGGATCACCGTGGTCAGCAAGGGCAAGGAGCAGCCGTTCTGCAGCGAGGAGACCGAGGCCTGCTGGCAGCAGAACCGCCGCGGGCATTTCATCGTTTCAGCGAAGTAAGGGCAGGCCGGGCAGGCCGGGCAGGTAGGACAGGTGGGGCGGGCAAGGCGGGCTGGGTCGACGCGGCAGAGATCTTCCAGCCTGCCTCGCCTGGCCCGCCTGCCTAGCCTGGCCCGTCCGCGAGCAGTCGCAGCAGCGCTCCCTCCGTCACACGGAACTTCGCCGCCTTCTTCCCTTCAATCATCAGTACCGGAATTTCGAGGCCATAGAGAGCTTCGAGTTTGGGGTCGGTCGAGATGTCAACCTCTTCCAGCGCGAGCGGAACGGCTCGTGCCACTCGCGCGACGACAGCCTTCATCTCATCGCACAGATGACACCCGGGACGGGAATACAGCGTGAGCAACCTCACCCGACGCGCGTTCCTCGGCAGTGCGCGGCAATACGGTCGGCCGCTTCGCGTGGATTAGCGGCCGATGTAATTGGCCGGCCGATGACAAGGTAGCTCGCGCCCGCTCTCAGCGCCTCGGGGGCGGTCGCAGTGCGCTGTTGGTCGCCCTTCTCGTCGCCCGGACCGCGGATTCCCGGAGTGACGATGATGAAGGAGTGTCCACACGTCGAGCGAATCAGTTCAATCTCTCTCGGCGACGCCACGACGCCGTCCAGTCGCGCTTCCTGCGCGAGCGCGGCAAGGCGTTCCACCTGAGCCGTAACGGTCGACGTGACACCCGTCTGGGCCAGTGCCGCATCGTCCAGGCTCGTGAGCACGGTCACGGCGACGACGATGGGGGCTGCGGGTCTAGACAGGCGGGCGGCCTCTTCCTGTGCGGCATCCCGCGCCGCGCGCATCATGGCGCTTCCCCCAGAGGCGTGGACCGTCAGCATCCACGCGCCGAGCCTCGCGGCAGACCTCACGGCACTGGCCACCGTGTTGGGAATGTCATGAAACTTGAGGTCGAGGAAGACCCGGTCCCCGCGGCCTGCGAGCTCTTCAACGATCCCGGGGCCCTGGCTGGTGAAGAGCTGTTTGCCGATCTTGAAGCCGCCGACGCTTCCACGAAGCTCGTCGGCGAGGACGCGCGCCTGCGCCGCGGTATCAACATCGAGCGCGACAAGGAGTTGGTTCATGTGATCCTGACCGATCCCACGAAGTCGCTGATGCGCGTGAAGTTGTGGCGCCGCATGTAATCGCTGATGCCGTCGGCCAGCTTGGGCCAGATGAATGGATCCACGAAGTTGGCCGTCCCAATTTGCACCGCGCCCGCGCCCGCGACAATGAATTCCAGAGCATCCCGCGCGTCCATGATGCCGCCCATGCCGATCACGGGGATCTTCACGGCATCGTGGCATTCGTAGACCATCCGGACGGCGATCGGCCGGATAGCCGGTCCGCTCAACCCACCGAGGCCGTTCGAAATCTTCGGCCGGCGTGTCTCCACGTCAATCACCATCGCGAGGAATGTGTTGACGAGCGACACGGCGTCCGCGCCGGCGTCCTCGGACGCCCGGGCGAAGGAGGCGACGTCGGTGACATTCGGCGTGAGCTTCGGGATGAGGGGCAGCCGGGTGGCTTGGCGAACGGCGCTCACGACGTCGAAGGTTCCGTCGAGACTGCACCCGAACTGAATGCCACCTTCCTTGATGTTGGGGCAGGAGATATTCAGCTCGATCGCCGCTACGCCCTCGGCATCCGAAAGAATGCGGGACACCTCGGCGTACTCGTCGATGGTTGTGCCGCACACGTTCACGATGACCGTGGCTCGCCGACGCCGCAGTTCCGGAAGCTTCTCTTCCACGAACCGGCGCGCGCCGATGCCCTGCAGGCCGATGGCGTTGAGCATGCCGGCTGGCGTTTCAACGATACGCGGCGCCGGATGGCCCTCACGCGCGTTCAGAAACAATCCCTTGGTGACGATGGCACCAAGCGACGAGAGGTCGATGAGATCGGCGTACTCGACGCCGTAACCGAAGCAGCCGCTCGCGGCCATGAGCGGGTTGCTGAGGGTCAGCGATCCAATGCGGACGGAGAGATCCACCATACGTTTTCGAACGAGCGGTCTTTCACGAAGCCACGACGATCACGAGGACCTCGTGTCTACTCCCAGAGTATCTGATCTCCGGGCAGCACAGGTCCGGCGAGGCACGATCGGACGTGATGGTTCCTGCCATCGTCGCCTCGCATGGGGACGACGCAGCTATAGCAGCCGCCCATCCCGCACCCCATGATGCGTTCGACCGAGACCTCGCAGGGCCGCGCGTGTGCCGCAGCGGTTTTGGCGCACGCGGCCAGCATTCCCTCCGGTCCGCACGCGTACACCATCACCCGTACGCCCGGATCGAGAGAAGCGAGTCGGCGATCGAGGGGCGCGATGATGCGCCCGGGCTCTCCAACTGATCCGTCCTCGGTGGTGAGCACCAGTTCGACGCCGAGGCCGCGGAACACGTCGAGATAGAAGAGCTCGGCGCCGTTTCGGGCGCCATAGAACAACGTCGTGTTGACCGATCTGGCGCGAAGCGTTTCAGCCAGCGCAACAAATGGAGCCAGGCCGACGCCGCCCGCGACCATCCAGGCCGCCATGGGCGGATCGACGACGGTGAATGGCCGCCCGAGCGGCCCGAGACACGCGATGGTGTCTCCCGGCTCTGCGCGATACAACAGCTTCGTCGAAATGCCGATGCGCTTGTTGAGCAGCGAAACACCGGTCGGTGCGCCCGCTTCGTCGCGCAACACTTCAAAGATGGAGAATGGCCTGCGGAGCAGCGGGTCGTGACGCGCTGCCGCCTTCACCATGACGAACTGGCCGGGCATTGCGGCGGCGCCAAGCGCTGGAGCCGAGAGCGCGAGGACGTTGTAGTCTGCCGACAGCCGCGTGTTCGCAATCACTTGCGCGGCGGTGTCGAAGGGCATTCTCGCCAGTATACACTTTGGTCCAAGGACCAACTGAGTGCGCTACCTCAGAACGCTCAGTAACTCATTCGTCGCCGCCACGATTGGCACCTGCTACGTGCTCGTCCTCTATCTGCAGCTCAATCCCAGACTTTCGGTTCAGCCCGCGCGGCTGGTGCCGCTCGTCACGACCGTCGGTGTCTTCTACGCGGTGCATCTGACCGCCGTCTTCTATGTCGTGCTCGTCGTGCGGCAGTTGCTCGCGGTCTCACCGTTCTCGCCAGCCTGGATCAGCGTCGCCGTGCTCGCGTGGCTGGGCGCGGCAGCCGCGGCGGCAGGGGCGGCGCTGATGTGGGCCAACCTGCGGACGTTTGGCATCGTGCTGGCGCCCGAGACCGCGGAGGCCATGACGAGAGGCGCGCTCGTGCTGGGATTATCGGCGGTCCTTTTTGCTGCGGTCGGCATTGGCCGGCGCGCGACCGGACGCTCCTTCCACTGGGCGTGGGCGCTGAGCGTGGTGTTCATCGCGGTCGTGTCGGTGGCTGGTCCGCTGCTCCTGAGGGGACCCGCCCGTATCCAGCCGCTCGAGGCGCGCCCGCTCGACACCATGACCGACCTCGCGCCGGAAGAACGTGGAGCGCGCGTGACGCTCATCGCCATTGATGCCGGGTCGCTCGAGTTGATCACGCGGGCCACGGGCGAAGGCCGGTTACCGAACTTCGGCCGCATTCTCGATGCCGGCGCGGTCATGTATCTTGCCAGCCTGCATCCGACATCGGCCGAGGCGGTCTGGTCGGCTGTGGCGACAGGCAAGCTGCCGCAGAAAAACGGCGTGCGATCGGCCGGCACCTACCATCTTCCGAAAGGCGTTGAGACGATCCGCCTGCTGCCAGATTTCTGCTTCGCGAACCGTCTCGTGCGCTTCGGATTCCTCGAGGAGGAGCCGTACACAGCGATGGCGATTCTGACGCGCCCGTTCTGGAGCATTCTGAGCCTGCAGGGCTTGACGGTGGGTCTCTCGAACTGGCCGCTGACCTATCCGGCGCCTACCGTCCGCGGTTTCATCGTCAGCGACATGTACTCGCGTCTGGCGCTCACGACGGCTGGCTTCGATGACCGCGCGCTGCTCTACCCACCCGAGTTACGGGAAGAAGTGTTGCCGGTCATGCGGGCGGTGACGACCGACCCGTCCGCGGTGGTTCCAGTCCGATCCGATCGCGTGCTCGATGAACGCCACCAGTCGGCCGGCCGGACGGATCTGCTCTACGATCGGGTTGCGCGCATGCTGGCGGAGCGCCGGCCCACGCAAGTGACGGCCATCCGCTACCAGAGCCTCGACGCGATCGGGCACTACTTCTTGCGGTACGCGGTGCCGTCTGCGTTCGGCGACGTATCGGAATTGGAGCGCAACATGCTCGGTTCGGTGCTCGAGAGCCACTATGCGCCCATCGACGACGCCATCGGCCGAGCCATCGCGAGCCTCGGCGCCGACGATCTCCTGCTTGTGGTGTCGGGGTACGGTATGGAGCCGCTCGGTTTTGGCAAGCGGATGCTCGAACGCCTCATTGGAGATCCGGAAATCAGCGGAACGCACGAGATGGCCCCCGACGGTTTCCTGATGGCCTATGGCGCATCAGTGTCGAAGGGCCGGCTCAGGCGTGCGTCGGTCGTTGACGTTGTGCCGACGCTCCTGTATTTCCTGGGCCTGCCGATTGGCCGTGACATGGACGGGTACGCCAGAACCGATCTGTTCCGAACTGAGTTTACCGGGGAGCGGCCCATCGCCTTTATCCCTACGTACGATCGCTAGCACGGGAGACAAAGAGCGCGTTGCGAAATCAACGTGTGCGCGGGTGGCCGAGAACGGGGCGCCCCGCCGAGCGCGGAGGCGTCTCCCGTGACGGGCGCTTTTCGCCGAGCACTCGGTGGGGCTGTTCGAGGACAGGCCCCGCCAGACGTTAATTCTGCAACGTGCTCAAAGTAAGGTGCGGGCTCCGCTTATGCGCCAAGTTGCCCAGCCAGATCGTTGAAATCCTTCGCTGTCACGTCAACCGATGAGTCCGGCCTCGAGTCGGGCTTTCCGTCTGGGCCAAACTCGAGGGGTCTGGCCACAAACGCGGTCCTCAACCCCACGCCTTTCGCCGCGCGAAGGTCGCCGAGATGCGCCGCGACCATCATCACATCAGCGGGTTTGAGATCGAGCAGGTCTGCGGCCGACTGATACACCTCGCGGTCTGGCTTGTAGTGGCGAACGAGCTCGGCCCCCAGAATGCAGTCCCAAGGCAGTCCCGAATATTTCGCGAGGTCGGCCATCAATGAAATGTTCCCGTTCGACAGGGGGGCGATCACGAACTTCCGCTTCAATCGTGTGAGTCCTGTGACTGCGTCAGGCCAGGGCCGCAACCGATGCCAGACGCGATTCAGGTTGTCGACCTCTGCCTCCGGCAGTCCAGCAATACCGAAGTCGGGGAGGAGTCTGTCGAGAATCATCCGATGGAGGCCGTCGAGTTTCGTCCAGGGTAGTTCACCACTTCGGACGCGGTTCATGCTCGGGCTATAGCCTGCGCGCCACGCATCGGCGAACCTGGCGGCGTCCACAGCGAGCCCCTTCCGTCTCGCCAGGGCGTTCACTTCCTGTATCACTGAATTGCGCCAATCGACAACCGTGCCGAAGACGTCAAATACGAGCGCCTTCACCGATGAGAGCGACAAATTCAACCGCGCGCGACTCCGGACCTGACCGGATGCCATCGAGCTGGGGGCTGCCAGGAACCCTGGAGTGAGGATTCCAACCGCACCCACGCGCAGCCATTCACGGCGTGAAACAGCGACGAACTGGCGCGTCATGATTGCTCCTTGAGCCCTGACCGAGAAAGTCTGGGGGAACCATCCGCGACGTGCGGGCATTATTACCGCGGTTCGCCCAGAGGACAAGTCCCGCCAGTGCGAATCGCTTCCTGCCTCGGCCCAACAATCCTGCAATTTGCAATCCTGCAATCCTGCAATTGGAAATGGTATGATCCTCTTCCGTTCTCTTTAACGCGCTCCCGCGAGAGCGCAAAGAGGTGAGGATGCCGCTCCACGCCTGTCCGCGCCGCCTTCCGCCAAATTACCAAATTACCAAATTACCAGATTACGAGATCCCGGGTGTTCCATGCCCGTCGTGATGGACGCCGATCGGATGGCGCGAACGCTGGCCCGCATCGCCCACGAGATCGTTGAGCGCAACAGAGGGGTCGATGAACTGGCGCTCATTGGGATCCGCACGCGCGGCGTGCACCTGGCGCAGCGGCTGGGCCGGTTGCTCGCGGATATCACCGGCCACGCCGTACCGACTGGAGTGCTCGACATCACGCTCTATCGCGATGATCTGATGCGCCACGCGGTTGGCACGCAGCCTGTTGTGCGGAGCACCCAGATCCCGTTCTCCATCGACGACAAGCGGATCCTGCTCGTCGACGATGTGCTGTATACGGGCCGGACGATTCGCGCGGCTCTCGACGCCCTGGTTGAGTTCGGACGCCCGAAGTCCATCCAGTTGATCGTGATGGTGGATCGCGGTCACCGCGAGCTGCCCATCAAGGCCGACTATGTCGGCAAGAATGTGCCGACCTCGCTGTCGCAGAGCGTCAAGGTGCAGCTGCAGGAAATCGACGGCCGCGACGAAGTGGAGATCGAAGGATGAAGAAAGATCTCCTCGGTATCGCGGATCTCTCGCCGGAGGAGATCTACCGCATTCTGGACACGACCGAGGCCATGCGGGAGATCGGCGAGCGGCCCATCAAGAAAGTCCCCACGCTTCGCGGCAAGACCGTCGTCAACCTGTTCTACGAGCCCAGCACGCGGACGCGCACGTCGTTCGAGATCGCCGAGAAGCGGCTGAGCGCCGACACCCTGAACATTGCCGTCGCCGCGTCCAGCGTGCTCAAGGGAGAGACACTGTCGGACACCGCGATGAACATCGAGGCCATGGCGCCCGACATGATCGTCATCCGCCACGCCTCGTCTGGCGCCTGTCATCTGCTCTCCCGCATCTGCAAGTCGCGCATCATCAACGCCGGCGACGGCATGCACGAACATCCAACACAGGCGCTGCTCGATGCGTTCACCATCCGCCAGCACAAGAAGCGCATCGAAGGCCTCAAGGTCGTGATTGTGGGCGACTTGCTGCACAGCCGCGTGCTGCGATCGAACGTGCTGCTCCTCACGATGCTCGGGGCCGATGTATGGGTGACCGGCCCGCCGACGCTGATTCCGCGGGGGATCGAGACGCTGGGCGTGAAGGTCTGCACCGCGGTCGATCGGGCCGTGAGCGACGCGGACGTCATCATGATGCTGCGCATCCAGCAGGAGCGGATGCAGGGCGCGTTCGTGCCGTCCCTGCGCGAGTATTTCAATGTCTTTGGGATGACGCCGGCGCGCGTGAAGCGTGCGAAGCCCGATGTGATCATCATGCACCCGGGGCCGATGAACCGGGGCGTCGAGATCGCGTCCGAGGTGGCGGATGGACCGTACTCAGTAATTCTCGAGCAGGTCGCCAACGGCGTGGCCGTGCGGATGGCCGTGCTCTATCTTCTCGCTGGCGGAGTTGAAGATGAAGCGGCTGCTTAAGGGAGGGCGAATCGTCGATCCTGAGCGCGGCCTCGACGGGGCGTTCGATCTGCTGATCGAAGACGGCACGGTGGCACGGCTGGGGAGCAACCTGCGGGCCGACAGCGACACCGCCATCGTGCAGATCCCGAAAGGACTGGTCATCTGCCCCGGGTTGATCGACATGCACGTGCATCTGCGTGAGCCAGGACAGGAGTACAAGGAAACCGTCGCAACAGGAACGGCCGCCGCCGTGGCGGGCGGGTTCACGGCAGTGGCCTGTATGCCGAACACGTCCCCCGTCAACGACAACGCCGGCGTCACGGGTTACATTCTCGGGAAGGCGGCCGAGGCGAACCTGGCGCGCGTGTATCCCATTGGTGCCGTCTCGCGTGGGCAGATGGGCGAGCAGCTTGCCGACATTGCGGAGCTCAAGGCCGCGGGCTGCGTGGCCATCACCGACGATGGGCGGCCCGTGGCGACGGCGCTGCTGATGAGGCGCGCGCTGGAGTATGCGGGTATGTTCGACATGCCGGTCATCGAGCACTGCGAGGAGCAGACGCTCAAGGGAGACGGCGTGGCGCATGAGGGATACCACGCGTCCGCGCTCGGGCTCCGCGGCATTCCGGGCGAGGCCGAATCGATCATGGCGTTGCGGGATATCTCGCTGGCCGAGCTGACCGGAGGCGTCGTTCATATCGCGCACATGAGCGCCAGGCAGACGCTCGATGCGGTGCGGTATGGCAAGTCGCGCGGGGCGCGGGTGACCTGCGAAGTGACGCCGCACCATTTCATTCTGACGGACGAGATGCTTGGCGCGCCTGTCGCGTACGACACCAACGTGAAGATGAATCCTCCGCTGCGTGAGGTGGCCGACCGTGACGCGATGCTGCAGGGCATCGCCGACGGAAGCGTCGATGTGATTGCGACCGACCATGCGCCGCACCACTATGACGAGAAACAGGTGGAATTCGACCAGGCGCCGTTCGGCATTACGGGCCTCGAAACCGCCGTCTCGTTGTGCTTCGATCGTCTGGTCCACCCAGGCGTCATCACATTGCCCCGGTTGATCGAGCTGCTCTCTGTCAACCCCGCGAAAATTCTGCGCGTGCCGGGCGGAACGTTCGTTGAAGGCGCCCCGGCGGACATCACGATCCTGGCGCCGGACCTGCCAGTCCTTGTCACCGTCGGCCGCATGCGGTCGAAAGCGAAAAACTCCCCGTTCGATGGATGGCAGCTGCGCGGCGGCGTGGCGGCGACGCTCGTAGCTGGAAGAACGGTCTATCTGAATGAGGAATGTGGGAATCTGAGAATCTGAGCATTGCGAATTGCAAGTTGCAGATTGCAAATTGCAGGATTGCAGAATGGCGTGATGGCCGGCGGGATGAAACCGAGACGAACGGCAGGAGTAGATCGGCCCTCGCGCAGGTGCTGAGGAGCGACACCAGGTGAACTGGATTGGCGTGATTCTGGTGCTCGCGACCGCGTCGGCGTCGTGCGCCGGGGGCGACCGGCCCGCCCGACCGGTGCCCGCGACGCAACACGAGGCCGCGACGGCTCGGCCGACGTCTGAGTCGGCGCCGGCCGCGCCTATCGATGAAGGTCCGAACTCTCTGACTGGTCGATGGAAGCTGGTGATGGGCACCATGATGTGGAGCGTTCAGCTCGCGCCTCGACCCGGGTTGCCCGGGGAGTACATCGGCGTGGGCGCACGCGACACTCGCGATGAGGCGGGCAAGCCCGTCACCATGGAGATCGCCGCAGTTGTCGAGGGTTCGAAGAAAGACACGCTTCGAGTCTGGCTCGGACTCGGGGTCATCAAATGCAAGGGCCCGTTCCGGCCCTCTGGAGTAACAGAGGGGAACTGCACCGAGATGGGTGGCGACGCCGCCGGGCCGTTCAGGGCGGAACGGCTTCGCTGAAGGACGAACCTCCGCCGCTCGACAACATATCCGGAAGAACGCGCTGCAGCACCTGCACCAGGAGATCACGATCACGCGCACCACGCGGAGGAGCGGGAGCGGCTGCTGGCGTAACGGGGCGGAGCAAGCTCCACCCCTACACCCTGACGTGGAGGCCGACCACCCGGTTACACCGGTGGTTCGTCGCAAGGCCGACGACAACGAGCGGGATTCGGCGCATGAG
>ORMF010292529.1_pt1 | contig 30511 bp, 28 predicted proteins | sample 1779871 | NCBI WGS metagenome assembly ORMF01 (sample SAMEA104232316, study PRJEB22302) | groundwater metagenome | biome: forest; feature: aquifer; material: groundwater | place: USA | collected 2011-08-07 | depth 5.4 m | reverse complement strand
CGCCCTTCATCCTCGGCGTGATCCTGGGCGACCAGATCGAGATCAACCTGGTTCGGGCGATCATGACCGACGCCGACCCGTGGCTCTTCATCACGCGGCCGATCTCGGGGGTGATGCTCGCGCTGTCCGTCGTCTCGGTCGCGCTCGCGCTCTGGCAGCACCGCCGCACCGAAGCCCGCATCGCGGAATCCGCTGAACCGGAGGTGGAATTCTAGGGGTCACTTCGCTCCGGCTCGCTTCAGCAAGCCGGCCATGGCCCCGTAGCCGCGCGCCGTCGCGAGAGCCAGCGGGGCGTGCCCATTGCGATCCGCCAGGTTGACGTTCGCCCCCGCCTCGACCAGCGCTCTCAGGGTCTCGGTGTGCCGCGGCCCGCCGTCGCCGAGCACGATGGCCTCTATCACCGCCGTCCAGCCGAGATTGTTGACGTGATCCAGCGGAGCGCCGGCCCGGATCAGCGTCCGGACGACCTCCACATGACCCAGATGCGCGGCGGCGATCAAGGCGGTGCCGTCGTACCGGCTGGTCACGTTTCTTGCGCTCGCTCCCAGCGCGAGCGCCACGTCGAGCGTCGGGACGTCGTTGGCGACCGCCGCGATGGTGACGATGTCGTAGCGGTCAAGCTCCAGGGCGTTCGGATCCGCGCCGGCGGCCGCGAGCACCCGCATCGCCTCATGGTGGCCGCCATAGGCCGCCACGTGCAGCGGCGTCCGCTCGTAGGCGTCCCGAACGTCCGGTCTCGCTCCATTGGCAGTGAGCGCCCTGATCTGCGCGGCATCTCCACGCGCCGCCGCCGCCAGAAGCCCGGTGTAGCCAGATCTCTCAGCCGCCGAAGGGGGGATTTGGCCGAAGGCCGGAGAGGTCCAACACGCAATCAACATCAGACACACAAGCACGGAGGGGTCAGGTCTTGAAATACGACATCTGGTTGCCGCAGATGATCGCTCCCCGCGGGGGAGGCCCCAGGCGAGGTATGAATTCAAGACCTGACCCCGCTATTTCGGAAGGCTGAAGGTGAAAGTCGAGCCCGCCCCGACCGCGCTGGTGACCCGGATCGTGCCGCCGTGGAGCTCGATGAACTTCCGGCAGAGGGCGAGCCCGAGCCCCGTCCCCTCCTGCTTCGCCGCGCTGGCTCCCACCTGACGGAACTCCTCGAACACCGCCTCCTGGTCCTCCGGCGCGATGCCGACCCCTGTGTCGCTCACCGAGACCTCGACAGCTCCGTCCGCCGGCGCGGCCCCGACTTCTATACGGCCCCCCTCGGGCGTGAACTTGATGGCGTTCGACAGCAGGTTCAGGAGCACCTGCCGGATCTTCCGCTCGTCCCCCCGGATCATGCCGACCTCCGCGCCGACAGCCGTCCGCAGCGTGACGCCCCTTCGACCCGCGCGCTCGCGAACGAGCGTCAGCGCGTTGTCGATCGCCGCGGGAAGGTCGAAGTCCGTCAGCTCCAGCTCCATGCGCCCCGCCTCGACCTTCGAGAGATCGAGGATGTCGTTGATCAGCGACAGCAGATGCTGCCCGGAGGCGTGGATGTCTTTCAGGTACTCGTCCTGCTTTTCGTTCAGCTCGCCGAACATGCGCTCGTTCAGCACTTCCGAGAAGCCGATGATCGCGTTCAGGGGCGTGCGCAGTTCGTGCGACATATTGGCCAGAAACTCCGACTTGTGCCGGCTCGCGACCTCGAGCTGGCGGCTCTTGTCCGCGATCTCCCGGAAGAGCCGGGCGTTCTGGATGGCCAACGCCGACTGCGTGGCGAAGGTCTTCAGGACCTCGATCACCTCGGGAGGGAACTCGCCGGGCGCCTTCCGGTTCAACGATAGGCTGCCGATGATCTGTTCCTCGCGGAGCAACGGCACCGAGAGGAGGGCCCGGTACCCGAACCGGATGAGCGTGTCCCGGATGCTGCTCTCGTAGGCCCCGGGCTGGGTGATGTCGGGGACCTGTATCGGCTCGCGCATCTCAGCAGCCCGCCCCATGAGCCCTTCCCCCCGCCGGAGGGGCGCCGCGCGGAGGGCCTCGACGAACCTGGCGTCGTAGCCATGCGTCGCGCGCAGCTCGAACTGCCCGGCGGCCTCCTCGTACTCGTAGATCGCGCAGCCGGCTCCGCCGGCCAGCTGGCTGGCGTGGGAGACGATCGTGTCGAGCACCGTCTCGACGTCGAGCGTCGAGCTCAGCGCCTGGCTGACCTCGCCCAGCGCCGTCAGCTTCTCGACAGATTGGGTCAGCTCGCTCGTCCGGGCCTGCAGCTCCTTGAAGAGGCGCACGTTCTCGATGGCGATCAGGGCTTGGTCCGCGAAGGTCTTGAGCAGCTCGATCTGCTCGTTCGGGAATGGCCGCGCGTCGGTCCTCGCCACCGAGATGGCACCGATGGGGCGTCCGTCACGCAGCATCGGCACGGAGAGGAAGCTTCGGTAGTCTGCTGCCTTCGCGAGGCCGCTGAGCACGTACTCCGAGTCCTCGCGCACGTCAGGGATGTGGACAATGCTGCGAGTCAGGATGGCCCGCGGGGTGGCGCCACCCCGACCTGGTGGCATCGGGAACGCGGCGCGAATGGCGGCGGTGCCCTCGGGGTTGACGTTGTGAAGAGCGGCGAGATGAATCAGCGTCCCGTCGAACCGGAAGACGGCGCTGAACTTCGCGTCACAGAGCCGGAGCGCGTTGGCCGCCATCGCCTCGAAGACCGGTTGCACGTCCGTCGGTGAGCTGCTGATCACGCGAAGAATCTCGCTCGTCGCCGTCTGCTGCTCGAGGGCGACAGTCAGATCCCGGTTGCGCGCCTCCAGCTCCTTGAACAGCCGCACGTTCTCGAGCGCGATGACTGCCTGGTCGGCGAAGGTCTGGAGGAGCGCGATCTGCTTGTCGGTGAAGGGTCTCACTTCGCCGCGCCAGACGCTGAGGGCGCCGATGGGGAGCCCCTCCCGAAAGATGGGAACCGTGAGGATGGACCGGAGCGCGATGGTATCGCGGAGTGGATGGGTGTACTCGGGGTCGAGCCACGAGTCCTCGATGTGCACGAGGCGCCGATCCAGGATCGCGCGCCCGGAGGTAGTATCACGCGCCACCGGGCGCGGGTACGCTCCGTGCAGGGCGGCGATCCCGCCCGAGTCCACACCATCGACAGCCGCGAGGGAGAGCTGGTTAGCCTCGACGAGGAAGACGAGGCTGAAGGTTGCCTCGCAGAGCCGGCGAGCGCTCTGCACGATCCCGTCGAAGACCGGCTGCTCGTCCGTGGGGGAGCTCGAGATGACACGGAGGATCTCGCTTGTCGCCGTCTGCTGCTCGAGCGCCTCGGTCAGGTCGCTGTTGCGCGCCTCCAGCTCCGTGAACAGGCGCACGTTCTCGATGGCGATGACGGCCTGGTCGGCGAACGTCTTGAGCAACGCGATCTGCTTGTCCGTGAACGGACGAACCTCGAGACGACGGATCAGGATCACGCCGATGGCCTCGTCTTCGCGCAGGAGCGGCACGCCCAGGGTGGTCCGGTGGCCGGCTTTTACGGCGTCTGCCTGGCCCAGAGGGAACTCGGCCTCGCTTGCGGCAAGGTCGTGGACGTGAACTGGCCGTCGGTCCAATACAGCGCGGCCCGAGACCCAGCCGCGGTTGAGCGGTCGTGAGTCCGCCCGCCACGGGATCGGGATCGGTCCATGATGGGCCCGGACGCGGAGTCTTTCCCCTTCCGTCAGGGCGATCATCGCATCATAGGCCTCGCACAGCCGCGTCGCCCTCTGGGCGACCGCATCGAGGATTGGCTGAGTATCGGTCGGCGAGCTGGAGATCACCCGCAGGATCTCGCTCGTCGCCGTCTGCTGCTCGAGTGCCTCCGTGAGGTCGCGGTTGCGAGCCTCGAGCTCCGTGAACAGGCGCACGTTCTCGATGGCGATCACGGCCTGGTCGGCGAAGGTCCGGAGCAGGGCGAGCTGCTTGTCCGAAAACGGGTTGACCTCCGTCCGGAACAGCGCGATTGCCCCAAGGGGCTCGCCCTCGCGGAGGAGCGGGGCGGCGAGCAGGGTGCGGTGGCCGAACTGAAGCTGAAGCTCGCGCCCCACTGGGAACTCGTCCTCGGGCTCGGCGGCGAGGTCGTGGACGTGGACGGTGCGGCGCTCCAACACCGCGCGCCCGGTCACGGACCCGCGGGTCAGAGGCACCTCGATCCTTTCGGGACTCCCGACGCGGGCCACCATCGCATCCCCGAACGGACCCACCGTGGCCGCGCCACGGAGCACGCCGCCGTCGAGGCGCAGGATCGCGACATTCACTGCGCCGCAGAACCGGGCAGCAGCGCGGACGACCGTCTCGAGCACCGGCCGGATGTCGGTCGGCGAGCTGCTGATGACGCGCAGGATGTCGCTGGTCGCCGTCTGCTGGTCCAGGGCCTCCGTCAGGTCCGCGTTGCGCGCCTCGAGCGCCTGGGACAGGCGGGCGTTCTCGACGGCGATGGCGGCCCGCTCGGCGAAGGTCTTGAGGAGAGCGATCTGCTTGGGCGTGAAGGGGCGCACCTTGGTGCGGCGGATGATGATCGTGCCGATTGCGGCGCCGTCACGCAGGAGCGGGGTCGCGAGCATGGTTCTCACGCCCAGGGGGAGCTGACTCGCCTTACTTGCGAGGAATCGGGTGCGGGGCGTCTTGGCAAGGTCGCGGACGTGGATCGTCCGCCGTTCGACGATTGCACGGTGCGCGACCAAGTCGAGGGTGAGCGGACGCACCTCACCCAGCCTCCAGGCCATTCGAAGCCGTCCGTACGTCGCGACGAGCCGCGCCTGGTCGCCCTCGACGAGGAAAATCGTAGCGTCGTTGGCCTCGCAGAGGCGGGCCGCCGTCTTTGCGATGGCGGCCAGCATCGGCTGGGCTTTAGCAACCCTTGAGGAACGCTTCATCCTGGGGTCACTGAGGACGCCGGGGCAGGTATCGTCGCACGGTAGGGGTGAGCTTAGCCGCAGGCTGCCGGAGGGTCAAGGGAGACGCGGGAGCCGTTCGACGGGGCCAAGCCTGGAGGGGCGCGGAGACCCGCGCGTCCCAAGCCAAGGGTGCGTTAGATAAGGAGCTTGTTCGGTTTGCGGCCGGTCGGGAGCCATGCTGGCCAAGCTGTCTCTGATTTGGGGAGTGCGCCGGAAGTATTGAAATAGGCTTGACTTTCCCCCTCTCCATCAGTATCCTTTGGCGTTTCCTGAAGGCTACTTCAGGGCGACGCCATGCTCGACAGCCTAACCTCGCGTCTCACAGGTATTTTTGACCGGCTCCGTGGCTACGGCCGGCTGACGGAGGAGAATATCCAGGAGGCCCTCCGGGAAGTCCGGGTGGCTCTCCTCGAAGCCGACGTCAACTTCAAGGTCGTCAAGGGCTTCATCGAGCGCGTCCGCGTCAAGGCCGTGGGCCAGGACGTGCTCACATCGCTCACACCGGGTCAGCAAGTAGTCAAGGTCGTGCGCGACGAGCTGGTCGAGCTGCTCGGCGGCTCGGGGCATCGCCTGGCGATGGCGTCTCATCCGCCGACGGTCATCATGCTGGTCGGTCTCCAGGGCTCGGGCAAGACCACCTCGGCCGCCAAGCTCGCGCGGCACTTCCAGAAGCAGGGGCAGCACCCGATCCTGGCCTCGGCCGACGTCTACCGCCCGGCCGCCATCGAGCAGCTCCGCCGCCTCGGCAAGGACCTGGGCATCCCCGTGCTTGGTGACGAGACGCAGAAGCCCGCGGCCATCTGCCGCGCCGCGCGCGACGAGGCGGCCCAGCGCGGGCTCTCGCCCCTCATCCTCGACACGGCGGGGCGGCTGCACATCGACGACGAGATGCTGGACGAGCTCCGCGTGATCAAGAAGGACGTGGCACCGCACCACGTGCTGCTCGTGGTGGACGCGATGACGGGCCAGGACGCGCTGACGGTCGCGGAGAAGTTCAACGCCGCGGTGGGCATCGACGCGGTGGTGCTGACCAAGCTGGACGGCGACGCCCGCGGCGGCGCGGCGCTGTCGGTGCGGGAAGTGACCGGGCGGCCCATCGCGTTCGTCGGTGTCGGCGAGAAGACGGACGCGCTCGAGCCCTTCCATCCGGACCGGCTCGCTCAGCGCATCCTCGGCATGGGCGACGTGCTCTCGCTGGTCGAGAAGGCCCAGGCCCATGTCGACGCCTCCCAGGCCGAGGCGATGGCGCGGAAGATCCGCGATGAGAGCTTCTCCCTCGAGGACTTCGCCGTCCAGCTCAAGCAGCTCCGCTCCATGGGTCCACTCGGGCAGATCATGGAGATGCTGCCGATGTTCAAGGGTTCCAAGGGCATTCCCAAAGAACTCAAGGGTGAAGAAAAGGATCTCAAGCGCTTCGAGGCGATCATCGGCTCGATGACGCCGGACGAGCGCGTCAAACCCGCGATCATCAACGGCAGCCGGCGCTCGCGGATCGCCAAGGGCAGCGGCACCCAGGTCGCCGATGTCAACCGGCTGCTGAAGCACTACGCGCAGCTCAAGCAGATGATGAAGGGCCTCAAACAGATGGAAGGGCGCATGGGCAAGTTCAAGGGCGCCATGCCGTTCTTGCCTAGATAACCACACGAAAGAGGTGAACAAGTGGCGGTACACATCCGACTGAGAAGGACCGGGACGACACGGAAGCCGTCCTACCGCGTGGTGGTGGCCGACTCGCGCGCGGCGCGCGACGGGCGCTTCATCGAGGTCATCGGGCACTACAACCCGCTGACCAAGCCGCCGACGATCAAGATCTCCACGGAGAAGGCGGCGGAGTGGATCAAGAAGGGCGCACAGCCGTCGAACACCGTGAAGCACCTCCTGGCGCACGCCGCGAAGGCCGCCACGGCGTAGCGACGGCCAAGGCGTAGCGACGGATGAAGCCCGGGGCCGCCCTCGTCGCGGTGGGAGAGGTACTGAGGCCCTGGGGGCTCCAGGGCGAGGTGCGCGTCAAGCCGCTCACGGATCACCCGAAGGAGCGCTTCAGGGCTCTCTCCGAGTGCGTGCTGTGGGAGCCCGTGCCCGACCGGCGGGCGACCTGCCGCATCGCCTCCTGCCGCTTCGAGGGCGAGACGGTGCTGGTGAGGATGGAGGGCGTGACCTCGCCGGAGGACGCCCGGCGGTTCACGGGTCGGTTGCTCGCGGTGGCACAGGAGGACGTGCTGCCGGCGCCCGAGGGGCACTTCTACCCCTGGGAGATGGCCGGCGCCGCCGTGGAGACGCGCGACGGGCGGCGCGTCGGAGAGTTCGTGCGGGTGGAGGGCAGCGAGGGCCAGCCGCTGTGGGTGGTGGCCGAGGGCGGCCGCGAGCACCTGGTGCCCGCGGTGCCCGAGATCGTGGTGGAGGTGAACGTGGCGGAGCGGCGGATCGTCATCGACCCGCCGGAGGGGCTCTTGGAGCTGTGAGAATCGACATCGTCACGCTGTTCCCCGGGATGGTGGAACCGGCGCTCAGCGACTCCATCGTTGGTCGCGCGCGCGCGCGCGGGATCGTGGACATCCGCGTCCACAACCTGCGCGACTCCGCCCCGGGCAAGCACCGCGTGACGGACGACACGCCCTTCGGGGGCGGCGGCGGGATGATCATGAAACCCGAACCGCTCGCGGCGTGCATCGAGACGTTGAGAGCGCCGGGGGCGCGCGTCATCCTGCTCGACCCGGCGGGGCGGCGCTTCACGCAGGAGGTGGCCCGCGATCTCTCCCAGCGGCAACACCTCGTGCTGGTGTGCGGGCGCTACGAGGGCGTGGACGAGCGGGTGCGCGAGTATCTCGTGGACGAGGAGCTGTCCATCGGCGACTACGTGCTGTCGGGCGGCGAGGCGGCGGCGCTGGTCGTAAGTGAAGCGGTGACGCGGCTCCTGCCCGGCGTCTTGGGCGACGAGGGAGCGCCGGCGCGGGATTCATTCTCGCGGGGGCTCCTCGAGCATCCGCAGTACACGCGCCCCGAGGTGTTCGGGGCGTGGGCCGTGCCGGACGTGCTGCGCTCGGGCGACCACGCCCGGATCGAGCGGTGGAAGCGCGTCATGTCCGTCTGGCGGACGTGGCAGCGGCGGCAGGATCTGCTGGAGACGGCGGACCTCTCGCCTGAAGAGCAAAAGTGGGTGGCGGGCTTCAGCCAGGGCCGGCCGCCCGAGGACTATCTCGAGTAAGGAGCCACGAATCATGCAAGCCATTCGCATCGTCGAAGCGGGACAGCTGAAGAAGGACCGGGCAGGCCTCGTGCCCGGCGACACGGTCCGGGTATCGGTCAAGGTGGTCGAGGGCGAGAAGGAGCGGATCCAGGCCTTCGAAGGCGTGTTGATCCGCAAGCGCGGCGACGGGGTCAGCGCCTCGTTCACCGTGCGGCGCATCTCGTATGGTGTAGGCGTCGAGCGGACCTTCCCGCTGCACTCGCCGCGGATCGACAAGATCCAGGTGATGAAGCGTGCCACCGTGCGGCGCTCGAAGCTCTACTACCTGCGGGACCTCGCCGGCAAGGCGGCGCGCCTGAAGGAGAAGCGCATCGTCCAGGTGCCGGCCACGGGCGAGTCGGAGTAGCGGGAGACATCGGCCACGGGCGCGCCCTATCGCTTCGAGCAGGCGGCTTGGCGGCGCGGCCTGACGCGCGTCGCCGGGCTCGACGAGGCAGGCCGCGGCCCGCTGGCGGGGCCGGTGGTGGCAGCGGCGGTGGTGTTGGAACCGGGCACGCGAATCGACGGCGTGGACGACTCGAAGCGGTTGACGCGGGCCGGTCGGGAAGAGCTGGACGCCGTCATTCGCGCCCGCGCGATGGCGGTGGCGGTCGGGTCAGTGGACGCGGCGACCATCGACCGCGTCAACGTGCTCGAAGCGACGCGGCAGGCCATGGGACGGGCGCTCGCGGCGCTCGGCGTCGAGCCGGAGCTGGTGCTGACGGATTTCGTGAAGCTCGAGGGGCTGCGCTGCCCGCAGCGCAACCTGGTCAGGGGAGACCAGCGGTCGGCCACGGTGGCCGCCGCATCGATCATCGCCAAGGGGGCGAGGGACAGAATGATGGCAGAGGCAGACCGGGAGTACCCGCAGTACGGTTTCGGGCGGCACAAGGGCTACCCGACCGCCGACCACAGGGCCGCGCTGCTGGCTCACGGGCCGTGTCCCTTGCACCGCCGGAGCTTTACAGGCATAGAGGAGTGAACCGTGCCGATTGACACGAGGAAAGCCACAGGCATCAAGGGTGAAGAGGAGGCGGCCCGCTTTCTGACGCGCTGCGGGTACGACATCCTCGAGAAGAACGTCCGCACGCGCGTCGGCGAGATCGATCTCGTCGCGAAACAGGGCAAGACCCTCGTCTTCGTCGAGGTCAAGACGCGCAAGGACATCGAGAACGCGCCGCCACCCCAGGCCGGCGTCCACACGCGCAAGCAGAACAAGCTCGGCAAGCTGGCGCAGAGCTACCTCCGCTCCAAGCGCCTTCGCGAGCAGCCCTGCCGCTTCGACGTCGTGGCGGTGGTGGTGAACGACGAAGGCGGCGTCAAGGCCATCCGCCACATCCCGAACGCCTTTTCTGTGGCGGCGTGGTAGGGCGAGGCGCAGCCGCAGGCGAGCCGAGCAACTCACGTGGTAGGGCGAGGCGCAGCCGCAGGCGAGCCGAGCAACTCACGAAGACAGTTTTCGACGCCGAGCATTGAGCGATCGCACCGAGGCTTTTGAAGCAGCGCTGAAGCCGGCCCCCGGCAAAACGGCTCTCGTGGTCGTGGACATGCAGCGCGCCTTCCTCGATCCCGGCGAGGCGATGGAAGTCCCGCCCGCCCGCGACATCGTCCCGCAGATCCACACGCTCCTCGACCTCTTTCGCAAGAAGCGCCTGCCCGTCCTCTTCACCGAGTTCACCTACTCCGAGCGGGCGGCTCTCCTGGTGGGCGAGCTGCATCCCGAACACCGCAGGGCCGCCCCGGGCGCTCCTCGCGGGTTCGGCATGCCGTCCTCTTCCTGCCTCGAGGGCGAGGCCAATCTCCGCGTCGTGCCCGCGCTCCAGCCCCGCCCGGACGAGCTTGTCGTGACCAAGTTCCACTACGACGGATTCAGCGGCACGCCGCTGGACGCTGCGCTCCGCGCCCGCGGCGTCACCCACTTGGTGCTCACGGGCACGATGACAGACATCTGCGTGCTGGCAACGGCGGTCGGCGGCATGAACCGCGAGTACCGCATGACGGTCGTCGAGGACGGGACGGCCACCCTTTGGCCCGAGATCCAGCGCGCCACCCTCGACATCATCCGCCGCGCCTACGCCCGCGTCCTCACCACCAAGCAGATCGCCGACGAGATCGGCCGGTGGTAGCGCGAGGCGCAGCCGCAGGCGAGCCGAGCAACTCACGTGGTAGCGTCGTCACCCAAGGCGTGGTAATTTCGTGGCCATGAACAACGGCTACCGATTCTCGGGATGCATCCCGGCGAACCTGCTCCCCTTCACCGCCGACCTCCAGATCGACGTGGCGGCGTACAAGAAGCACCTGCGCTGGCTGGCGGACACGAAGGGCGTGACGGCCATCGTGGCGAACGGCCATGCGGCCGAGGTCTCGTCGCTCTCGCGCGAGGAGCGGAAGCGGGCGCTGGCCCTCGCACTCGAGGAAGTGGGCGGCAAGGTGCCGATCATCGCGGGCGTCTACTCGGACGGTACTCACGAGGCGATCGAGCTGGCACGCGACGCCAAGGCCGCGGGCGCCTCGGGGCTTCTGGTCTTCCCGCCGACCATCTTCATGTGGGGCGCGCAGGTGAAGCCCGACATGGTGCTGCGCCACTTCTCCATGCTGGCGGACGGCGTGGACCTGCCGCTGATCGTCTTCGAGTACCCCCCCTCGTCAGGCATCGGCTACTCGCCCGAGACGCTCAGCGAGCTCTGCAAGATCCCCACGGTCGTGGGCGTCAAGGACTGGTCGAACGACATCGTCGCCTACGAGAAGAACCTGCGCGCGCTCCGCGCCTCGGGGCGTCCCGTCGCCATGCTCTCCTCCTTCACCATGTCGCTCATGGCGAGCTTCTGCCTGGGCGCCGACGGCTGTATCTCGGGCATGGGCAGCGTCGCCGCAGATCTCCAGGCCGAGCTTCTGGCCGCGGTCAAGGCGGGCGACCTCGTGGGCGCCCACCGCGTCAACGAGCGCCTGGCCCCGCTCGTGAACGTGTTCTACGCGCCGCCTTTCGTGGACATGCACAACCGCATGAAGGAGGCGCTGGCCCTCCTCGGCCGCATCCCGGCCGCCCACGTGCGGCCCCCGCTCACGCCGGTCTCGGACGACGAGCGTCACCGCATCCGCCTGGCGCTGCGGGCCTCCGGACTGTCTTCCTAGCGTATCGGTCACTGCGCGCCGTGCCAACCCAGTGGGACGCGTACCGTACTGCTCTCGATTCGATCGCCCAGGCCGTCGCCCGCACGCCGCTCGTGCGGCTGAACCGGCTGACGGCGGGACTCAAGCCGCCCGTCTACGTGAAGATCGAGTGGTACGGACCGACCGGCAGCGTGAAGGACCGGATCTACCTGCACATGTTCGCGCGGGCGGAGGCCGGCGGCCAGCTCAAGCCCGGCATGCGGGTGCTTGAGTGCTCCACCGGCAACGCCGGCATCGCCTGCGCCTTCGCCGCCGCCGTCAAGGGCTACCGCTGCACGATCGTCATGCCCGAGGGTATGAGCGACGAGCGGAAGAAGATGATGCGGGCCTACGGCGCCGACATCGTCTTCACGCCCGGCGGGGAAAGCGACGTGGACCTCGCCGTCGAGCGCCTGGAGGAGATCCGGCGCGCCGCTCCCGGCGCCTACTGGGTGCCCGGACAGTTCGACAACCCCAACAACGTCGACGCCCACTACCACACGACCGGCCCCGAGATCTGGGAGCAGTGCGGAGGCGTCGTCGGCGCCTTCGTGGACGTGCAGGGCAGCGGCGGGACGATCACCGGCGTGGGGCGCTTCCTGCGCGAGCGCGACGCGAAGGTCAAGCTCTACGCCGTCGAGCCCGACGAGTGCGCGATGCTGACCCGCCGGACGTGGGGCCCGCACGGCATCGAGGGCATCGGCGACGGCTTCATCCCCGAGAACCTCGACGTCACCCACCTCACCGGTGTCATCACCACGACCACGGCGGAGGCTATCGAGGCCGCGCGCCGGGCCGCCGCCGAGGAAGGGATCTTCTGCGGCATCTCCAGCGGCGCCAACGTGGCCGCCGCCCTCAAGCTGGCCCGCCGTCACCCGGAGCTGCCGTCGATCGTCACCATGATCAACGACACCGGCCAGCGGTATTTCACCACCGCGCTCTGCGGCGAGGCCAAGCACGTGGAGGTACCCGAGCGCGAGCACCCGATGGACCCGCGCACCAGTGAGCTGCTCGACCGCTACCAGGCACGCTGGGAGCTCCTGGGCTGAAGGCATCCTGGTACGACTTCGTCGCCGCGCGCCGCCGGCTGGCGGCCAAGGCGAAGTCGGCAGGGGAGAAGCGGGCGAGCGTGGAGGACGCGAGGACTACGTTCTCAGGAAGCCGTGCCCCCGGCCATGGCGACAACCTCAGGGAGGGAGACGATGGCGAAGTACGTCGACATCAACTGCGACATGGGGGAGAGCTACGGCCGCTGGACCCTCGGCCACGACGAGGAGGTCATGCCCAACATCACGTCGGCCAACATCGCCTGCGGATTCCACGCCGGCGACCCCCACGTGATGCGCCGGACGGTGGAGCTGGCCGTCCGGCACGGCGTCGCCATCGGGTCCCATCCCGGCATGCCTGACCTGATGGGCTTCGGACGGCGCGCCATCGACGTGACGCCCCAGGAGATGAAGGACTACCACCGCTACCAGACCGGAGCGCTCTGGGCCTTCTGCAAGGCGGCCGGCGTCGAGCTCCAGCACGTCAAGCCGCACGGCGTACACTACTCGATGTTCGAGCAGTATCCCGCGCTGGTCCGGGCGACGGCTGAGAACGTGATGGAGATGGACAAGAATCTGTTCCTCTTCACGCTCTCCGACACCAAGTACGAGGCCGAGGCCAAGAAGACCGGGGTCCGGATCGTGAGCGAGGGGTTCGCCGACCGGATGTACCAGGCGGACAAGCAGATGGTGCCACGCAAGGCCGGGCCGCACGCCATGATCGCCGACCCCCAGCAGGCGGCCGACCACGCCGTCATGATGGCGAACGAGGGGAAGATCCGCACCATCGACGGTACGCTCATCGACGTCGATATCCAGACCATCTGCATCCACGGCGACAGCCCCGACGCGCACAAGATCGTGCGCGCGGTCCGTGAGGGCCTGGAGAAGGCCGGCCTGATCGTGCGCCCGCTGCGCGAGTGGTTCGGTCGATGAAGGCCGTCGTTTTCCACGAGTACGGCGACATCGACGTCCTCCGCTACGAGGACATCGAGACGCCCACGCTCGGCCCCCGGGACGTCCTCGTCAAGGTGCGGGCGACGGCCCTCAACTACTACGACGTCATGACGCGCGCGGGCACCTACCGCCCCAACGAGCGCCTGCCCCACATCCTGGGCGGCGACATCGCCGGGGACGTGGCCGAGGTCGGCTCCGAGGTCACGCACCTCAAGCCGCGGGACCCGGTGGTCGTGTACGCCGCCCTGGGCTGCGGCCACTGCGAGCAGTGCCTCGTCGGCGAGCCGAACTGCTGCGTGGACTACCGCTACGTCGGCGCCCACGTGTGGGGCGGCTACGCCCAGTACGTGAAGGTCCCCGAGAAGAACCTCGTGCCCCTCTACCAGGGGATGTCCTACGAGGAGGCGGCCGCCTGCAACATCGCGTTTCTCACCTCGTGGCACATGCTCGTCACGCGGGCCAACCTCCGGTCGGGCGAGGACCTGCTCGTCCTATCCGCGGCCAGCGGCATCGGCGTGGCCGCTGTGCAGATCGGCCGGCTCATGGGGTGCCGCGTCATCGCCTGCGTCGGCTCCGACGACAAGTTCCCGCGCCTGCGAGAGCTCGGGGCGGACGTCCTCATCAACTACCGCACGGACGATTTCTACCAGGAGGTCATGAAGGTCACGGGCAAGCGGGGCGTTGACGTGGTCTTCGAGAACACCGGCACCGAGACGTGGGACCGCGCGGTCCGCTCCCTCACCCGCATGGGGCGGCTCGTCACCTGCGGCGGGACGTCGGGCTACCAGGTCACCGCGGACGTCAACTACATCTTCCACAAGCAGCTCTCGATCATCGGCTCCAACCACGGCACCAAGCGCGAGCTGCAGACGCTGGTGAAGCTGCTGGAGGCGGGCAAGCTGCGGCCGGTGGTGGACCGCGTGCTGCCGCTCACCGAGGCGCGGGAGGGACACCGCATCCTCGAGGGGCGGGAGGGCTTCGGCAAGGTCGTTCTGGTCCCCGAGCACTGACGATGGCCGTGGGCCCCGGGAACTTCGTGGAGGCCGGGCGCGCCCCCGGCCGCTTGCGGGACCGGGCGCCTTGCGGTATAAGGGGGGCCACCTGATGGCGCCACAGAATCCCACGACGCCGCGCAGTCCCGAGGAAACCGCGCTGCTACGCACGGTCGTGCGGCGCTTCCCCGGTGGTGTGCTCGGCGGCTACTACGCTCCCGATGATCTGCAGTTCATCGTCAAGGAAGCCAGGGGCGCCCACCTCTACGACTTCTCCGGGCGCGAGTACCTCGACTACCTCCTGGGCTCGGGCCCCATGGTGCTGGGCCATGCCCACCCGGCGGTGATCGCGGCCGTCGAGGCGCAGCTCAGCCGGGGGACCACGTACTTCCAGCTCTCCGAGCCCGCCGTGGCCCTGGCCGAGGAGATCTGCCGCGCCATGCCCTGCGCCGAGCAGGTGCGCTATACCTCCTCCGGCAGCGAGGCGACGTTCTTCGCGCTGCGCGTGGCACGGGCCTTCCGCAAGCGCGACAAGATCCTGAAGTTCGAGGGCGGCTTCCACGGCACCCACGACTACTCCCTGATGAGCGTGGGGCCGAAGGCGCCCAAGGCCTTCCCCGCGCCCACGCCCGACTCGGCCGGCATCCCCCACGCCATCGGCGAGGAGGTGCTGATCGCGCCCTTCAACGATCTTGGGGAGACCGAGGCCATCATCGCCGCCCACCACGAGAGCCTGGCGGCCGTGATCATGGAGCCCTTCCAGCGGCTGATCATCCCGGACAGGGGCTTCCTGGCGGGCGTGCGCGAGGTCACGCGTCGCTACGGCGTGCCGCTCATCTTCGACGAGATCGTGACGGGCTTCCGCTTCGCCTACGGCGGCGCCCAGGAGTACTACGGCGTCGTGCCGGATCTCGCGGCGGTGGGCAAGATCATCGGCGGCGGCTTCCCGCTGGCGGCCGTGGTCGGGCGCGAGGAGATCATGCGCCACCTGGCGCCCGCCATGGAGGCAACGGGTGAGTTCGTCCAGCAGGCGGGCACGCTCAACGGCAACCCGGTGGCGGCCGCCGCGGGGCTGGCCACGCTCGCCGAGCTGCGCAAGCCGGGCGCCTACGAGCGTCTCTTCGCGACAGGCAATCGCGTCAAGACTGCGCTCGCGGAGGCCGCGAGGCGCGCGGGCTTCCAGGCGCAGGTGGCGGGCGAGGCGCCCGTCTTCGAGATCTACTTCACCGACCGCCCCCTCACCCACTCCCGGGCCACGCTGCCGGCCGACCGGGCCCTGCACGCCGCCTTCACCCGCGCGCTCCTCGAACGGGGCGTGGTCAAGGCGGCTCAGAAGATCTACGTTTCCCTCGCTCACAGTGAAGAAGACATCCAGCGGACCGTCCAAGCATTCACCGCGGCTCTCGAGGCCGTGGCCGAGCAGCAACCCTAACGACCGCAAGGAGGCCTGACACCATGGCAGAGAGATGGAAAGCGGAGAAGTGGGCTCAAGCTGAAGATTTCTGGTATAGCGGCAAGACCACCCGGCGCCGGTTCCTCGGGTTCGGCGTCGCGGCGGCAGGGGCGCTTGGCGCCACCGTGGCCGTGCCCGCCTGGTGGAGGGACGCCTTCGGCCAGGCCAAGGCGTACAAGGTCGGAACGCTGCAGCCGCTCAGCGGCGCGGCCGCCGCGGGCGGCAAGACGGCGCTGATCGGCGTGCAGATGGCCGTGGACCGCATCAACAAGTCGGGCGGCCTCAACGGCCGGCCCATCGAGCTTCTCATCGGCGACTACGAGTCCAAGCCCGACGTGGGCCGGGGCAGGGCCGAGAAGCTGGTGATCGACGACAAGATCGACGCCCACGTGGGCGGCTACCTCTCCAACGTCTGCCTGGCCTGCATGCCCGTCTACGAGGAGCACAAGGTCCTGAACATGATCGGCGTGTGCCTGGACACCACGATCACCACCACCAAGTGCAGCCGCTACACCTTCCGTCCCTTCGACTACGCACCGTCCCAGGCCGTGGCCTTCGCGCCGCACCTCGTCAACAAGATGGGCAAGAAGTGGCACATCGTCTTCCTCGACTACGCATGGGGCCAGACCACCCGCGATGCCTACATCGAGCAGATCAAGAAGGAGGGCGGTGAGACCGTGGGCACCACGGGCGTCCCGCTCGGCACGGCCGACATGACGGCCTTCCTCTCGAAGATCCAGGGCAATTTCGACGGCCTCTTCGGGATCCTCTTCGGCGGGCCGGCCGTCACCTTCGTCAACCAGGCCTACGACCTCGGCCTGACCAAGAAGTACAAGCTCGCGGGCGACGGCGCCGTGGCCGAGTCGACCCATCTAGCCGCGCTCGGTCAGAAGGTCGAGGGCTTCGTGGGCGTCAACCGTTACGTCCCGGTCCTCGATCCGCCGCTGAATACGCCCTACCACAAGAAGTTCTACGACGATGCCGCCGCGCGGCTCAAGGCAATCGACCCATCGGGACCCAAGGCCGACCGCTACGTCCAGTCCAACTTTGAGGCCACCAACTTCCTCAAGCTCGGGATCCAGAAGTCGGGCTTCCGCGGCCGCGAGGACACCATGAAGCTCATCGAGGCCCTGGAGGGGATGGAGGTCAAGGAATCCGACGACTTCCCGCAGGGCGACAAGACGCTGCGGAAGGAGGACCACCAGGCCTTCCTCCGCCAGTTCATCTTCGACATCAAGGACAACAAGCACCGGATCCTCGAGACCATCCCGAAGGAAAAGACCATCGTGCCGCCGGCCTGCAAGTTCGCGTAGTGGCCGCTGACCGCTCCCAGGAGGCGGTGGCCCCGGCCGGCAACGACCGGGGCGCCGCCTCCGGCCCCATCCTGCGCACCGAGGAGCTGACCATGCGCTTCGGCGGGCTGACGGCCGTCAACAAGGTCAGCATCGCCATCCAGCGCGGCGAGATCCGGGCCATCATCGGCCCGAACGGAGCGGGCAAATCCACCTTCTTCAACTGCATCACCGGTGTGCTGAGGCCGACATCCGGCCGGATCTTCCTGAACGGCGAGGACGTGGCCGGCTTGCCGCCAAACGAAGTCTCGCACAAGGGCCTCGCGCGTTCCTACCAGATCACCAACATCCTGCCCGGCGCGAGCGTTCTCGAGAACGTCCGGATTGCCGCGCAGTCACGCCGCCACGCCTGGAACATGGTGCGCAACCGCTTCTCGTTCCCGGACGTCCTCGACCGGGCCCGCGCGGTGCTGGACTCCGTCGGACTCCGAGAGGCGGAGGACGAGCTGGCGGCCAACCTCTCCCACGGCGCCCAGCGGAACCTGGAAATCGGCATCGCGCTGGCGACCGAGCCCCAGCTCCTCTGCCTCGACGAGCCGACCGCGGGCATGAGCGTCAGCGAGACCCGAATCACGGTCGAGCTGGTACGGCGGATCGCGAAGGACCTGACCATCGTCATCGTCGAGCACGACATGGAGGTGGTGATGGGGCTCGCCAAGACCATCACGGTGCTCCACTACGGCGAGGTGCTGGCCGAGGGCACGCCGGCCCAGATCCAGGCCAACCCGCGCGTGCAAGAGGTCTACCTCAAGACCTGATGCTGACTCTCGACAACGTCCATACGTACTACGGCAAGTCCCACATCCTCCACGGTGTGTCCATCGAGGTCCGGGCCGGGGAGGTGGTGGGGCTGCTCGGCCGGAACGGCGTCGGCAAGAGCACGACGCTCAAGACCGTCATGGGCCTCGTGCGCCCGTCGGAGGGCAGCGTCACTTTCGAGGGGCGCGAGATCGGCGGCATGGCGTCGCACCACGTGGCGCACCTGGGCATCGCCTGGGTACCCGAGGACCGGCGCATCTTCCGCCTCCTGTCGGTCATGGAGAACCTGCGCACCGGCCTCGACCGCCCCGGCGTGACCGAGGCCCGGCGCACGGCGCTTCTCGACAAGATATACGCCTCGTTCCCGGTGCTGGCTGAGCGGCGGAACCAAGCCGGCGGCACGCTCTCGGGCGGCGAGCAGCAGATGCTGGCCATCGCGCGCGCGATGATGCTCGAGCCCAAGATCATTCTCCTCGACGAGCCGACCGAAGGGCTCATGCCGAGGATGGTTTCCCAGATCCGCGAGATCATCGAGGTGCTGCACCGCGACGGGGTGGCGATCCTCCTGGTAGAGCAGAACGTGCCATTGACCCTCGAGGCATCGGAGCGCGTCTACATCATGGAGAAGGGCGTGGTCCGCCACCATGCGCCCGCGGCCGACCTCCAAGCCAACCACGCAGTCATTCACCAATACCTGGGAGTCTGAGGGCCGTGGGCATCCCCTTCGATCAGATCCTCATCCAGACCATCAACGGCCTCGTCAACGGCATGATCCTGGCGCTCGTGGCCTCGGGGCTGACGCTCATCTTCGGGATCATGGACGTGGTGAACTTCGCCCACGGGGAGCTGGTGATGCTCGGGGCCTTCACCGGCGCCACCACCCTCGCCGTGACGGGGAACTTCTGGCTCGCTCTGATCGTCGCAACGCTCGCCATCGCAGCGTTCGGAGCGGTTCTCCAGGTGAGCACGCTCCGGCCGCTCCTCGGCCGCGACCCCCTCACGACGATTCTCGCCACGTTCGGGATCTCCCTCGTGCTCCAGAAGTACGCGCTCTGGCAGTGGGGCCCCTCGGCGCGGAAGCTCCAGGAACCGATCACGGGGCAGTTTACGCTCTTCTACCTCCAGTACCCCTGGTACCGGATCGCCACGGCCCTGCTCTCCGCGGCCATCATCGGCGCGCTCTACCTCTTCCTCAAGTACGGAAAGTTCGGCATCTGGATCCGCGCCGCCATGCAAGATCGCGTCATGGCCCAAGCGATGGGCATTCCGGTCCCGTCGCTTCACATCGCCGTCTTCGCGATCGGCGCGGGAATGGCGGCCGCCAGCGGTGTGCTCTTCGGACCCCTGGCCGGCGTCACCCAGAACATCGGCGCGGACTTCACCTTGCGCGCCTTCATCGTGGTCGTGGTGGGCGGGATGGGCAATCTTGGCGGCTCGATCCTCGCGTCCATCTTCATCAGCCTGCTCGAAGCCTACGCTTCGCTGATCGTGAGCCCCTCCCAGGCGGTCATCGTCTCCTTCGTGGCCCTGATCCTCACGCTCCTCTTCAGGCCGACCGGCCTCTTCGTGCCGACACCCAAATAGCCATGCGACGTCCCGCCACCTCCTACTGGATCGGCTTCTGCGTCATCCTGGCTCTCCTAGTCGTGGCCCCGCTCGTGCTGCCCGAGTTCTGGCGGCGCTTCGTCACCGAGATCCTGATCTGGGGCCTGCTCGGCATGTCCTTGGACATCCTCATCGGCTACACCGGGATGGTCTCCTTCGGCCACTCGGTCTTCTTCGGGCTGGGGATGTACGGGGCGGCGGCCGCGCTGCTGGCCGTCAAGCCCGCCAACCTGTGGCTCGCCCTGCTCTCCGGGCTCACCGCCGCCGCCGTGGTGGCCAGCTTCGTCGCCTACTTCGCCACACGCCTGCGGGACATCTACTTCGCGATCACGACGCTGGTGTTCTCGCAGATCTTCTACGTCATCATCTTCACCTGGACGGAGGTGACGGGCGGCGAGAACGGGCTCAACTTCGCGCGCCCTGCCCTCTCCATTCCCGGCCTCTTCTCGGTCCCCTTCACCTCGGAGACACTGCACTGGTTCGTGCTCGCCGTGGTGACGGTCTCCTTTCTGATCCTCCGCCGCGTCACGCAATCGCCCTTCGGCATGGTGCTGCAGGCCATCCGCGAGAACGAGCCCCGCGCGCGGGCCATCGGCTATTCCGTCGAGCGCTACAAGATCGTGGCGGTCATGCTCTCGGGGCTCTTCGCGGGGCTGGCGGGCATCCTTTACGCGATCCAGAACAAGTTCGCGGCGCCCGACTTCGTCTTCTTCCTCATCTCCGGCGAGGCCGTGATCTTCAATGTCATGGGCGGCATGGGCACGCTGGTCGGGCCCATCGTGGGCGCGGCCTTCTTCCTGCTTCTGCGCGAAGGTCTCTCGCGCTACTTCACCGAGTACTCCCTGATCCCCGTCGGGATCATCTTCACGGCCATGGTCATCTTCATGCCCCAGGGCCTCCTCGGCTTCGCGAAGCGCCGGCTCAACCAGTAGCCGGCGTCAGCGTCCCGTGCTCCCAAAGCCGCCCGCGCCGCGGGCGGAGTCGGGCAGCCGCTCCTCCTCGACGAGGCGCGCGTGCGCCACGGGCAGGACGACCAGCTGGGCGATGCGCTCGCCGCGCTCGATCCCGACGGCCTCGTCGCCGTGGTTGATCAGCAGCACCTTGAGCTCACCGCGGTAGCCCGAGTCGATGAGGCCCGGCGCGTTGAGCACCGTCACGCCCTTCTGCATCGCCAGGCCCGAGCGCGGCAGCACGAACCCCGCGTGGCCCTCGGGGATGGCGACGGCGAGCCCGGTGGGGACGAGCCGCCTCTCGCCGGGCTTGAGGGTCACGGCCTCCGAGGCGCGCAGGGCGAGCCCCGCGTCACCCGGCCGAGCAAAGGCGGGCAGCGGCAGCTCACGATCCAGCCTGACGGCGGCGATGTCCACGGTGAGCCGAGAGTAGCAGACCCGGTGCGCCTGTATCCGTTTTGAGTCGTTGACGGGCCGCGGGCGCGTCCCGACACTGGCGCCATGCCAGCCCGGGTGCGCTCAGCCACGGTGTTCGGCATCGAAGCCGCCGACGTCCTCGTGGAGGTGGACGTGGCCCCGGGCCTGCCGTCCTTCACCACGGTGGGCCTGCCGGACTCCACCGTGCGCGAGAGCCGCGACCGCGTGCGCGCCGCGATCCGGAACGCCGGGCTCGAGTTCCCCGTGGACCGCATCACGGTCAACCTCGCCCCCGCCGACCTCCGCAAGGAAGGCGCGGCCTTCGACCTGCCGATGGCGCTCGGCATCCTCTCGGCCACGGGCGTCGTCAAGCCGGGGCTCATCGAGGACGCGATCGCCATCGGCGAGCTCTCACTCGACGGCCATATCCGGCCGGTCCGCGGCGTGTTGCCGGTGGCGCTCCTCTGCCGGCGCCGCGGCGTCCCGCGGCTTCTCGTCCCGGCGGGCAACGCGGCCGAGGCCTCCGTTGTCAGCGGCGTCGACGTCATCCCGCTCGCCACGCTCCACGACGCCCTCGAGTACCTGAACGGCGAGCGCGACATCCCTCCTCACCGCCACGACGCCGACAGCTGGACCGCCCGGGCGGAGCCCGACGGTCTCGATCTCGCCGACGTCCGGGGCCACGCCTGGGCCAAGCGCGCGCTCGAGATCGCCGCGGCGGGCGGCCACAACCTCCTCATGCTGGGCCCGCCGGGCTCGGGCAAGACGATGCTCGCCCGCCGCCTCGCCACCATCCTGCCGCCGCTGGCGCTCGAGGAAGCCATCGAGATCACCGCGGTGTGGAGCGTGGCCGGGCTCCTGCCGGCGGGGCACGGTCTCGTGCGCGAGCGGCCGTTCCGCGCGCCTCACCACACGGCCTCCGGCGCGGGGCTGATCGGCGGCGGCAGCGTCCCGCATCCGGGTGAGGCGAGTCTCGCGCACCTGGGCGTCCTCTTTCTCGACGAGCTGCCCGAGTTCTCCCAGCGCGTCCTTGAATCGCTGCGTCAGCCTCTCGAAGACGGCACCGTGGTCGTCTCGCGCGCCGCCGGCAGCGCGGCCTTCCCTGCTCGCTTCCAGCTGGTGGGCGCCGCCAACCCGTGCCGGCGCGGCTGCGCGTCGCTCGAGGCGTGCGTGTGCACGGCAGGCGAGAAGCGTCAGTACCTGGCGAGGCTGTCGCGGCCGCTCCTGGACCGCATCGACCTCCACCTCGAGGTACCCGCCGTCGCGTACGCCGAGCTGTCGGCAGGCGGGGGCGAGTCCTCGACGGCGGTGCGCGGGCGGGTCGAGGCCGCGCGCCGGTGCCAGGCCGACCGCCTCGCGGGCTCGGGCGCGCGCGTCAACGCGCGGATGAGCGGGCGTCAGGTACGCCGCTTCTGCCCCGTGCCGCCGGAGGCGACGCGATTGCTCGCGCTGGCGGTCAGCCGCCTGGGGCTCTCCGCCCGCGGCCACGACCGCGTCCTGAAGGTCGCGCGCACTATCGCCGACCTGGCGGAATGTGAGAGGATAGCCGCGGAGCACGTGTCCGAGGCCGTCCAGTACCGCGGCCTCGACCGCGGACTCTGATCTTCAGATCAAGGAGACCCGCATGCCGACCCCGCACCCGATGACGCTCACACGCGAGGGGACGACCCTCCTGATCGTGGACGTACAGGAGCGCCTCTTTCCGGCCATGGACGCCGATCACCGCGAGGAAGTGATGCGCAACATCAAGATCCTCGCGGCGACAGCCCGGCGGCTGCGCCTGCCGGTGGTGGCGACCGAGCAGTACCCCAAGGGCCTCGGCCACACCTTGCCCGAGCTGAGCGACTTGCTCGGACCCGAGACCCAGGCCGTGCCGAAGGTCAGCTTCTCCTGCTGGGCCGCGGAGGAAGTGCGCGAGCGGCTCCGCGCGGCCGGGACGCGCCGCGTGATCGTGGCTGGGATCGAGGCGCACGTCTGCGTGCTGATCTCGGCGATCGAGCTCATGAGTGCGGGCCTCGCCGTGCACGTGCCCGCCGACGCCGTCACCTCGCGGACCCAAGCCAACTGGCGGCTCGGCACGGAGCAGCTGAGACAAGCGGGCGCCGTGGTCACAGCCACCGAGACCATCGTCTTCCAGCTCCTCGGCCAGGCCGACACGGACGACTTTCGGGAGCTCGCCCGCCTCGTCCGCTGATGCCGCGCTATGAGGCGGTAGAGCGCTTCGTGAAGGAGGGCTTCCTGGATCGCTTCTTCGACACGGTCTGGAGGCGGAACGACTAGCGGAGGTTGGCGCCGGGGCCGCCCCGCGGAGGGATGTTCGTGAGGGTCACGGTCCCGTCGCTCTCCGTGTAGCGATAGACGACGCTCCGGACGGCCACGGCCTTGTCGTTACCCGCGCCGCCAGACCCGAGGATCTTCTGGACGTACTGTTGGGTCTCGGCATACGGCGGGATACCGCCGTACTGGTCCACGGCCTTCTCCCCCGCATTGTATGCCGCCAGCGCGAGCGACACGTTGCCCGGGTACTTGTCGAGGAGGTGGCGGAGGTGGCGCACCCCGCCGTCGATGTTCTCCCGCGGGTCGAAGGCGTCGCGCACACCGAGCGAGGAAGCCGTGCGCGGCATGAGCTGCATCAGGCCCTGGGCACCCTTGTTGGAGACGGCCCGCGGGTTGAAGGCGGACTCCACGCGGATCACCGCTTCGACGAGGCCGGCCGCCACCCCGTGGCGCGCGGCGATCTCACCGATCTCCTCGCTGAAGCGCGAGCCGATCCCCTCGGGCAGCCTGAGCAATCCCTGCGCCGTCCCGGACACGGAGCCGACGCGCTGGAAGCGCGGGTCCGTCGGTGCATTGGTGAAGTGGGCGACGCCGGCCTCGTCCACCCAGCGGTAGAGGCCCGAGGCGAAGGCGGCGGGCGCCAAGGCCGCGATGAGGGTCAGTGAGGTGAGGACGGCAAGCAGAAGCACAGTGAAACGAAGATAGCGGACAATAGCCGATCTCGCAAACTGAAAACGGCTTCCGGAATTCGGCGGCCGTTTCGTCCTTCCAGAACGGCTACTTGACACTAGTTCCGCGAAGACAGCAGGGCGTCCCGAATCCGGCCGCCACGCGGCAGGGCGTCTTCGAGGGCCAAGTCGAGCACTTCATGCACCGAGTCCACGAGATGGAAGGTCATGGTCTCCCGGAGCCGCTTGGGCACGTCCTCGATCAAATTCTTCTCGTTCCGCCGGGGCAGGATGACCGTGCGGACCCCCGCGCGCCGGGCCGCGAGCACCTTCTCCTTGATGCCGCCCACCGCGAGGACGCGGCCGGACAGCGTCACCTCTCCCGTCATCGCCAACCGCGGCTTGACGGGCCGCTGGCTCATCAGCGAGGCCAGCACCGTGACCATGGTCACGCCGGCCGAGGGGCCGTCCTTCGGGATGCCGCCGGCCGGGACGTGGACGTGGATGTCCGACGTGTCCCAGAAATCGGACCGGATGCCGAGATCCGCGGCGTGCGAGCGGACCCACGACAGCGCGGCCTGCGCCGACTCCTTCATCACGTCGCCCAACTGGCCGGTGAGCGTGAGCGTCTTGCTGCCCTGCATGCGCGTCGCCTCGATGAAGAGAATGTCGCCGCCCGCCGCCGTCCAGGCCAGGCCCACGGCCACGCCGGGCACGCGAGTGCGCTCCTCGAGCTCTTCCAGCAGGAAGCGGGGGGCGCCCAGGAGCTCGCCTACCAGCTCGGGTGTCACCTCGACCGACTCCAGCGCCCCTTCCACCCGCCGCTTGGCGACCTTGCGCGTGATGGCGGCGATCTCGCGCTCGAGATTGCGGAGCCCCGCCTCGCGCGTGTAGTGCCGGACGAGCTGGGTCAGCGCGGCGTCGGTCCAGCGGATGTGCTCGCCCTCCAAGAGACCCCCCGTGGTCAATCCATGGTCCCGCGCCTGCTTCGGCACGAGGTGCCGGCGCGCGATGCGAACCTTCTCCTCCTCCGTGTAACCGGGCAACTCGATGATCTCCATCCTGTCGCGGAGCGCGGGCGGCACGGTGTCGAGGAGATTGGCAGTCGTGATGAAGAGCGCGCGCGACAGGTCGAACGGCACGTCCACGTAGTGGTCGCGGAAGGCGCCGTTCTGCTCGGGGTCGAGGACCTCGAGCAGCGCCGAGGCCGGGTCGCCGCGGAAGTCCATCCCCAGCTTGTCGATCTCGTCGAGCATGAGGACCGGGTTCTTGGACTCGGCGCGGCGCAACCCCTGGATGATCTGGCCCGGCAGTGCGCCGATATAGGTCCGCCGGTGGCCGCGGATCTCGGCCTCGTCGCGCATCCCCCCGAGCGAGATCCGGTGGAACTTCCGCCCGAGCGCCCGCGCGATCGAACGGCCGAGCGAGGTCTTGCCGACGCCCGGCGGGCCCACGAAGCAGAGGATCGGATCCCGGCCGAGCGGGCGGATGGTCTTGACCGCAAGGTACTCGAGAATGCGATCCTTGACCTTCTCGAGCCCCGAGTGGTCCTCGTCGAGGACCGCACGCGCGGCCGGCAGATCGAGGGAGTCCTCGGTCTCCTTGCTCCACGGCAGCGCCACGAGCAATTCGAGATAGGTCCGCGCCACGGTGTACTCGGCGGCAGCGGGCGACATCCTCGAAAGCCTGTCGAGCTCGCGCAGGGCCTCTTTCTTGGCCTCGTCGGTCATCCCGGCAGCTTCGATCTTCTGCCGGAGCTCGTCGATCTCCTGGGTGCGCTCGTCCGTCTGGCCGAGCTCCTTCTGGATGGCCTTGAGCTGCTCCCGGAGGTAATAGTCGCGCTGGTTCTTCCCCACCTCGGACTCGACCTGGGACTGGATGCGGGAGCCGAGCTCCAGCACCTCCGCTTCCTTGGTCAGCGCCCCCACGAGACCCGCGAGCCGCGCCTTGACGTCGGCCGTGGCGAGTAGCTCCTGCTTCGTCTGGGTCGAGAGCGAGGGCAGCGAGGCCGCAATGGCATCGGCGACCCGCCCGGGATGCGTCAGCTGCGCGACCGCGTCTGCGATCTCGTCAGGGATGAAAGGCGAGAGCTCCGCGATCCGCCTGAAGAGCGTCGTGGCGTTGCGCGCGAGAGCCTCGGCCTCGAGGTCACCCGGGGTCGGCATGATGTCCGGCACCTCCTCGACGCGCGCGCGCAGGAACGGCTGGGTCTGCACGATCTCGAGCAGGCGGATGCGCGTGAGCCCCTGCACCGCCATGCGGACGGACCCGTCCCGCTGCCTGAACACCTTGTGGATGGAGGTGTAGGTGCCGACCCGGTGGAGATCGCTCTCCTGCGGCTGGTCCAGCGCTGGATCCAGCTGCCCGAATGCGCCGATGGCAGCGCCGGCGCCCACAGCATCCTCGATGAGCTTGACCGAGGACTCGCGCCCGGCGGCCAGCGGCAGCATCGCCTGCGGGAAGAGCACGGTGTCGCGCAGAGGGAGCAGCGAAATCACGTCAGGCACACCCGTCGCCGCGTCGTTCGTCACCAAGTCCACCTTCAGTTCTTCAGCCATTTTCGATTCGTCCTTTCAGGGCCGGCTTAGAAGAGATCCACGGGCTTCAAGTGGTTCGAAGCCGCCCGCACCAGTGCCTCGCTGCGGCCGCGGCTCGCGGCATCCCGCGTGTCGTCCATCCCGCTCCGCACGTGGCTCGTGAGGTCCTCGATCTGGTGCTGCATGTCCAACATGCGGCGCCTCATCTTTAGGATGATCTCAATGCCCGCGAGATTCACTCCCAGGTCCCGCGCCAACCGGATCACCCGGCCGATGTCCTCCACATCCTCGGCCGAGTACATCCGCGTCCGGCCCTCGGTGCGGGAGGGGCGGATCAGGCCCTTCTTCTCGTACATCCGGAGCGTCTGGGGGTGGAGCCTGAGCATTTCCGCCACGACGCCGATCATGTAGACCGGCTTGCCCTTGTCGGTCACGCTCTCGCCTCCTGCCGCGGGGAGGCCGGCAGGAGCCGGCCGATCTCGCGGAAAAGCTCCTGCGTGCGGGCGTCGATCCCTCGCGGAATGGCCACGCGCACGGTGACGTAGAGGTCGCCCCGTCCCTCGCCGCTCAGGCGCGGCAACCCCCGGCCCCGCAGGCGGAGCACCTGGCCGCTTTGCGTTCCCGGCGGCACCACGACCTCCGCCGTGCCTTCGAGGGTGAGCACCTTTGCCTTGACCCCCAGCACGGCCTCGACCACGGTCACCGCCAGCTCGATGTACAGGTTGTCGCCCTTTCGGGTGAACGCAGTGTCCTCGCGCACGCGCGCGATCACCATCAGGTCGCCGCGCGGCCCGCCGAACGGGCCGGCATGTCCCTCGCCGGGCACACGCAGCTGGACGCCGGTGTCCACGCCGGCCGGGATGGCGACGGCTACCGTAGCGGTCTCTGGGCGCGCGCCGCGGCCACGGCACTCGGAACAGGGATCACTGACTCGCTCACCGGTTCCGTCGCACGCCGGACAGGTCTCCGGGGCGATCGCGCCCCGGTCCGTCCAGACGGCGCCCGTGCCGCCGCAGTGACCGCAGTCCGCGGCAGCTGCCCCCGGGCGGAGACCCGTTGCCTGGCAGGTGCGGCAGGGGGAGAGACGCTCCACCACCACGTCGGTGGCGACACCCGAGGCGGCCTGTTGGAAGGACAGCTCGACCGGCACGTGGAGACTCTCGCCGCGACGGCCGGCCATCGGCCGGGAGGCTCTCCCGGGGCGCAGGATCCCATCCCCGACCACAGGTCCGCGGTCGTAGAGAGTGCGCGCGGTCGGATTGCTCAGCACCCGGTACGCCTCGACAATCTCCTCGAAGAGAGCCTCCGTATCGCGGTCCAGGAAGTTGACGTCCGGAGAGTACCGCCGGGCCAAGCGCTGGTACGCCTGCCGAATCTGGACAGGCGTGGAGCTGACACTGACCTCGAGCACCGCGTAGTAGTCGCGTGGCATGGGTGGCTTCGCGGGGGCGGCCCGGATCATGGGCCGCCCCCGCGGGTCCCTACTTCTTGTCGCCGAGGTCCTTGAACTCGGCGTCGATCCCGTCGCTCTTCGGGGCCTCCGCACCCGCGCCGTCACCGGAACCGGCCTGGCCGCCCGGCGGCTGCGCGGAGGCCTGCGCCTCTCGGTACATCACCTCGGCGAGCTTGTGGGACGCCTTCGTCAGCGCCTCCTGCGCGCGCTTGATGCGGTCGAGGTCGTCGCCCTTGAGAGCCTCGCGCGCCTCGCCCATCGCCGCTTCGATCGCCTGCTTGTCCTCGGCCGGGACCTTGTCGCCGTGGTCCCGCAGGGTCCGCTCGGTCGAGTAGACCAGCGAGTCGCACTGGTTCTTGAGCTCGATCGCCTCTCGGCTCTTCGCGTCCTCGGCCGCGTGGGCCTCGGCTTCCTTCTTCATCCGATCGATCTCATCTTTCGTGAGGCCGGACGAGGCCGTGATGGTGATGTTCTGCTGCTTGGCCGTCGCCTTGTCGCGCGCCGACACGTTCAGGATGCCGTTCGCGTCGATGTCGAACGTCACTTCGACCTGCGGCACTCCGCGCGGGGCCGGCGGGATCCCGTCCAGGTGAAAGCGCCCGAGCGTGCGGTTGTCCCTGGCCATGGGCCGCTCACCCTGGACCACGTGCACCTCGACCGACGGTTGGCTGTCCGAGGCCGTCGTGAAGGTCTCAGTCTTCTTCGTCGGGATCGTGGTGTTGGCCTCGATGAGCCGCGTCATCACGCCGCCGAGGGTCTCGATGCCGAGCGACAGCGGCGTCACGTCAAGGAGCACGAGGTCCTTGAACTCGCCGGCGAGCACCGCTGCCTGCACCGCGGCCCCGACTGCCACCACCTCGTCCGGGTTGACGGTCCTGTTCGGCTCCTTGCCGAAGAGCTTCTTGACCTCCTCCTGCACCTTCGGCGTGCGGGTCTGGCCGCCCACCAGGATGACCTCGTCGAGGTCGCCAGCGCTGACACCGGCCTGGCGCATGGCCTCCCGGCACGGGGTCAGGCTGCGCTCGATCAGGTCAGCCACGAGAGACTCGAGCTTGGCGCGTGTGAGCGTCAGCACGAGGTGCTTGGGCCCGCTTGCGTCCGCCGTGATGAACGGCAGGTTGATCTCCGTCTGGACCACGGTCGAGAGCTCGCACTTGGCCTTCTCCGCCGCCTCCTTGAGACGCTGGAGGGCCATGCGGTCCTTCCGGAGGTCGATGCCGTGCTCCTTCTTGAACTCGTCGGCGATCCAGTCCATGACCTTCTGGTCGAAGTCGTCGCCACCGAGGTGCGTGTCGCCGTTGGTCGCCTTGACCTCGACCAGCCCCTCGCTGATCTCGAGGATGGAGATATCGAAGGTGCCGCCGCCCAAGTCATAGACGGCGATCGTCTCGTCCTTCTTCTTGTCGAGGCCATAGGCCAGCGCCGCAGCCGTGGGCTCGTTGACGATACGCAGCACTTCGAGGCCCGCCACGGCACCGGCATCCTTGGTCGCCTGGCGCTGGCTGTCGTTGAAATATGCCGGCACCGTGATGACGGCCTTCGTGACCTTTTCGCCGAGGTACCCCTCTGCGGCTTCCTTCAGCTTGCGCAAGATGAGCGCGGAGATCTCGGGCGGTGCGTACTCCTTGCCCCGCGCCTCGACGCGCACGTCCCCGCTCGGGGCCTTAACCACCTTGTACGGAACGAGCTTTGCCTCCTGCAGCACTTCGTCGTAGCGCCGTCCCATGAAGCGCTTGATCGAAAAGATCGTGTTCTCAGGGTTGGTAATTCCCTGCCGCTTCGCCACCTGCCCCACGAGCGTCTCGCCTTCCTTCGTGAAGGCCACCACGGAGGGGGTCAGGCGGCTCCCTTCCTGGTTGGCGATGACCGTCGGATCGCCGCCCTCCACTACAGCCACCACCGAGTTCGTCGTTCCGAGGTCGATACCGATCACCTTCGCCATGTCGTTGTTCTCCTGTGGGAAGTCTCTCGTCAGTAGGCTCGCCAGCCTCCACCTCAAATCTAAGTCTATTCAACTTATATAGTCTGCGCTGATGAATGTCAAGATAGATGGATATTTTTCCAAAGTACTGAAATATGATGCCAGTGCTATGGTTTAAGCTCTATGAAGCTTAGTTGCGTCGGGTGCCTCATCCTTGTAATCGCGGTGACATTCCTGGCTGTCCTCGCAGGGGGCTTCATCTTCCTATCCGGCAACATCTTTGAGGAGCCCCGCTTTGAGGCCCTCGACTGGAGCCCGGCCAACGCCTCGACCGCCCGGGGCAAGCTCCATGAGATCGTCCAGCGGGACACCGGCCAGTCGGGGCGCCAAGATCCAATCATTCTCACCGAGCGGGAGATCAACGCCCTGGTAGCCCGCCACCTGGCCGAGACGGCCGGGCTTCGCTTCCATCCCTTCGCCATGAGGCTGGCGCCGGGGCAGTTTCTTCTGCAGGGCCGTACGGTCTTCCGCAGCTTCTTGCAGGGCCCGCCCTTCTCTCAACTCGCCGGCTACCTGCAGGCGTCGCAGCTCGACCAGCCCATCTGGATCACTGTCCGCGGCTCCATCGCGGTCCAGCCTGGAGAACCGGGGGGCAAGCCGGGTCAAGCGCGCGTGGTGCTGACCGAGTTCAACCTGGGGAGGCAGCCGGTCGGCAACTGGCCGTTCTCAGTTGTGATGGGCTCTACAGGAGCGGGGCTGCTCAAGTGGCAGGTGCCGGGAACGCTGCGCGACATCGACATCGAGGACCGGCGGGGCGGGGTCCCGACGGGCCGGCCCGCTGCCCCCGGGGCGG
>ORMF012369077.1_pt1 | contig 30513 bp, 20 predicted proteins | sample 1779871 | NCBI WGS metagenome assembly ORMF01 (sample SAMEA104232316, study PRJEB22302) | groundwater metagenome | biome: forest; feature: aquifer; material: groundwater | place: USA | collected 2011-08-07 | depth 5.4 m | reverse complement strand
TCACCTATTGCTATGTCACACGTCGAATGATGGATCACAAGAGCCGCGCACGAAGTAAGCGGCTGCGAGTGGGCCGCTTACTTCGTGCGCGGCTCTTACTTCTGGCGACTCATCAATTCATGCGTGACAGAGCACTATGCCAGTGACCATTTTTGAACCATGTCGCGCATGCGCTTCTCATAAATGTCGCAACTAATTGCAGTGAAATAAGTTATAAAAATGACCGGCGATTGCGCCAAACTCACAGAAGTTGGCGCTGCCGTGCGCTGGGACCGGAGTCGCGGCAACTCCCCGTCGCTCGCCCATCGCCGATAATTGTGACTCTGGGCAATGCGCGCAACCCCTGCGGCCGCCATCCTTCACCTTCTTGCCTTATTGCTGTTGCCTCTTTCCCTCTCCGCTTTTTCGGTAAATCCCGATTCAGCCGCACACGCGTTACAGCCGATAGCTAAGGATGAGTCGGGCGGGAATTGCCGAACGATCCACGGTAGTTCCGGCGAGCGAAATTGCACGGCGGCCGCGTCCGCCTTGTTTCATCATGCCTGCAAGTAAGGAGACCCATCCCATGGCGTGGTCAAAATGGAGAGGGGCGTGCGTGCTCACGCTGCTGGCCTCGGTCGGCCTGGCCTGGAGCCAATCCCCCATGTTCAACCGGACGGCAACCTCGTCCGAACGCATCATGACGGTGCATGAAAACGGCAAGGAGCTGCGTTGCCGCCTCGTCCAATCGTGGAAGACGTCCACCGGCGCGCAGGCGCACCAGCTTCAGGTCATCGAGACCGGCGAGCTGATGACCATCGTCGAAGACGGCTCGCCCACGACGGTGCCCGGCAGCCAGGCCCGCGCCCTGCCGATGCGCATCTTCCATTGGGGCCAGCGCGAGCGGATGTCTCCGGCCGGCGCTCCGTTGCCGCCGCAGACGATCGAGTCCGTGGCCGCGACCACGGCCAGCCCGACCATTCAAACCACGTCATCGCAAACCGTTACCTCCATGCCGACGACCACCAGCTCGGCATGCGACGGCGTCATTACCGGCCCGGCCCCGCGCATTATCGGTTCCAGCAAGGAACGCATCGTCTCCTGGGACGAACGCACTGGGAAACCGATCACGGTGTACCCCAGCGCGACCGCGCAGACGAGCGGCCCGGTCATCATCGACGGCGGCACGATCGTTGAAAGTCCACGGCAGGGACTGTTGCCGCGGCTGTTCGGGCCCAAGACGGAATCCGTCGTCGTCCAGCAGAATGCGACTCAGCCGGCCGGCGTGAAGACAGTGTCCGGCAACACGTCGCCGACGATCATCGGCGAAACGAAATCGGACACGAAAGTGCTGCCGACGAGCACGGTCGAAAGCAAGTCGGACGCGAAAGCGCCGTTGACGCTGCGTGAGAAGATGGCCAACATGTTCCACAAGCCGGCGGTGACCAAGCCCGCCGATCCCAAGCCGGTGGAAGCCAAGAAGGACGACAAGACTCCGACCGAACTTCCGGCACAAGCCGGCAAAAAGTCGTCCACGGCCAAGAAGGACGAGAAGCTGCCGTTTTCGACCGCGACGGCCCAGACCACGGCGACACCCAAGACCGCGCCGCTGGCGATCCCGACCGGCGCCGAGTTGGCCAAGAAGGAATCGATCAGCGAATCCAAGACCGAGCCGAAGGCGCCCGCCGTTCCGGACGCTGTATCCAAGGACGCTCCCAAGAAGGACGGCTTCGATTGGCGGAAGATGTGGGGCAAGCAGCCCGACAGCAAGGTGGAGCAGCCGGGTCAGGCGACGGTCGATCGCGAGAAAGTGCGCAAGGACCTGCCGCCCGCTTCGCAGACCGAACGCAAGAAGCAAGATATCCTGATGGCGCCCGAGAAATTCAATCCGGGCAGCGAAAAGGTGAATCCGAAGGTTCCGGCCGAACTCGTGAACCTGCCCGTGCAGCAGCAATCGTTCGCTCCCTTACCGACGCCGTTGGGCGTGCAGTCGGTGCTGTCGGCGCGGAACGGCGCCCAGGGCCCGGTGCAGTACATCCCGGTGCCCGTGGCCACCGTGCCCGAGCCGATTCGTCCGCCGACGCCGCCGGCCCCCAAGCTGCCCGAGCCGCCCAACCCGACGGCCTACCTGAACGCGTTCTCGCCGCCGCCGGCGCAGAACCAGCAACCGCTGACGCCTGAGCAGATGCAGGTGATCATGCAGCACCAGGCGCTCATGCAACAGCAGGCGTATTTGCAACAGCAAACCATGCTGCAACGGATGCAGAACGGCCAGACGGCCCAGCTCGTCCCGGTCGGTTATGGCATGCCGATGCAGGTCAACTATCCGGCGGTCTACGGCGGCCCGCAAGCGCCCAATCCGATCGCCCAGCAACAGCCGATGTCGCCGATCCAGCAGGTTGGTTTCGTTCCGCAGGCCGGCGGGGTCGTCAACGCGATGGACCGCCGCGTCGTTCCCGCGGTTGCCCAACAGCCGGCCCTGAGCGATAGCAACACATTGGCCCAGGTCATCAACGTGCTGCAGGAATCGCCGTATCCCGCGCAGCGTGAATGGGCTGCCGCGAATCTGTCGACGTTCGATTGCCGCGTCTACCCGCACCTGACGCAAGTGCTGGTGCAGGCCGCCCGGCAAGACGCGGTCGCGACGGTCCGGGCCGCGGCGATCTACAGCCTGTCGCGCATGAACATGCAAAGCGAGCCGGTCCTGGGCACGCTGCACGCCCTGCGCGGCGACGCCGATCCGCGCGTCCGCCAGGAAGTCGAGCAGGCGTATGTCCGCATGGGCCTGACGCCGACGCAGCCGTAACGTCAGGGTTGAAAAAGGTGCCAGGAACCTTTTTGTACTCAAGCCCGATGGGAACGAGAACAAGGGCGATGGCACGGGTCATCGCCCTTGTTCGTTGGGTTTGGTAATGATCCCGATTAGCGTAGGGCGGATTGCGTGAGCGCTAGGGAATGGGGACGAACTGACGTCCTGATTTCGGGTTGGCGTAGATCTCCGTGGCCTCCGTGCTGCATTTCACAGCAAGTAGAATGACCTATCGTGACCGCAAATCCTCTGCGGGCAATTCGATGCGCCGTTTCGACAAAAGCTGCGTTTCACAGCGCCCCCGGGGGGGGTGAAATGAAACGCTGCGCACCACGATAACCTCGGCAGGTTTTTTCGAGTTCCTAGACGGGTGCTGCTTTGGACATCGACTCGTCAAGGACGCGAATCAGCCGCTCCACCTCCTCGCCGCGTCGCAACAGCCAGTTCAGCGCCCAGATGCGGTGCAGCTTCCAACCAAGCTTTTCGAGCACTTCTTGCCGCAACCGGTCCCGATCGCGTGCGGCGGCGGCCTGGACATACATCGGGCCGTCGAACTCGATGCCGAGCAAGTAACGTCCCGGCTGCTTCGAGTCGGCCACCGCCAGATCGATGCGATACGACGCGCACCCAACCTGCGGCACCACGGTGTGGCCGCGCTGAGTCAGCACTTGCCGCACGTCCGCTTCCAGGGCGTGCAGAGGCGGCGTATCAGCCGACGACGAAGGCGCGGGCCGCAGCGCCGTAATCCCGTGTTCGGCGTAGTCGAGATACTGTTGCAGGAACTGAATGCCTTTGGTCGAGGCGCGGGCGATGTCGCGCGCGCGGATCGAGCTGACGACGATCAACTTCTGTCGGGCGCGCGTGACCGCGACGTTGAGCCGGCGTTCGCCTCCTTGCCGATTGAGCGGGCCGAAGTTGAGCGCGATCTTGCCGTCCGCGTCCGGGCCGTAGCCGATGCTCAGGAAGATCACGTCGCGCTCGTCGCCCTGCACCGTTTCCAGATTCTTGACGAACAAGCCTTCGAGCCGATCGTCCTGAAAGTACTTCTCCAGCTCCGGCGCATCGGCCAGGCGGCGGTCCAGCTCGTCTTCGATCGCGTCCATCTGGGCGTAGCTGAAGGCGATGACGCCCAGCGATTTGTCCGGCTGGCGCTGCAAGTGGTCGAACACGAGATCGGCGACGACCTGGGCCTCGCGCGCGTTGTCGCGCCGGCCGCCACGGTCGTACTTGCCGTCGGGCACGTGCCGAAACTGCACGCCGTACTCCGGATGCTCGGCGATCGCACCGGGAAAGGTCACCAGGCGGTTCTCATAGATGCGCTCGTTGGCAAAAGCGATGAGGTGTTCATGCCGGCTGCGATAGTGCCAGCGCAGCCACTGCTGGGGAAAACCCGCGCCCAGGCAAGCGTCGAGCACGCTTTCGAAGAGGCCCGGATCTTCCTCGTTCTCCTCCGCTTCGCCGGCGACTTGCTGGAAGAACATCGTCGGCGGCAATTGGCGATTGTCGCCCGTGACCAAGACTTGCTTGCCGCGTGCGATCGCGCCGATCGCATCCTCCGGGACGATTTGCGATGCTTCGTCAAAGACGATCAAATCGAAACACAACTTCTCCGGATCGGCCGGCAGAAACTGGCTGACCGACAGCGGACTCATCAGCAGGCACGGCTTCAGTTGCGGCAGCAATTTGGGGATCGCTTCGAAAAGGCGGCGCAGCGGCAAGTGTTTGGTCTTCTTGTGCGCCTCCTTCATGAGCAGGGCAACTTCGCCTTCGTCCGCCGCTCCGGCCTGCTCGGCGACACGACGCGGGATGCGCACGGCGGCGCCTTGCAGCAATTGACGATCGAACGCGCGAAATTCGGCCAGCACGCGCTCGTGTTCGTCACGCCGGAAGTTCGCGAGCGTCGAATCTTGCTGGAAGACCAATTCCAGCCAACGGTTCCAGAAGGCTTGTTGAAACAAATCGACGAGCGGCGGTTGCGGTTGCTCGAGTTGAAGTAGTGCGTGCCAGAGTTTCGCCAGGCCCAGGTGCCAGAAACGGTCGGGCAGTTGCCGCCATTCCAGCCAATCCGCCAGCTCGCCGACGCGCTCGCGCAGTGCCGTCAGGTGCTCCAACACCGCTTCGTCCGGCAATTCGCCCCACGGCTTTTTGTTAAGCAACGGCCCCGGAGCATCAAAGCGCTGTTCAAGATGGTGCAGCGCTTGCCGGAATTGCTCGTGCGCGGAACGCAGCTCGCCGAACGACGGCGCCGGCTTTTCGCCGGCGGCAACGGCAAGGAAAGTCTCGGTCGGCACGGCAGGCTCGCCGTCCTCGCTTACGTGTCGCCAGGCGTCGCGCAGCCGGCGCGTCCAGGCCAGCGTGTGCCGCAGTTTGTCCCAATCGGTGTCGGCGCCGGTAAAGAAGTTGCCGAAGCGCTGGCGCAGGTTTTGCGACTCGGTTTCCTGCTGCGCTTCGGCGTCGAGCAATTGCAGCGATTCCCAAAGATCGCGCACGAGAGCGACCATGTCCGCGGGCGGTTCCTTGGCGGCTTGCATCACCGGATCGGTCAGCGCTGCCAGAGGATTGAGTCGGCCTTGCAGCTCTTTGGCGAAGGCGACGACCGCCGACAGGGCCGCCTCCTCCAGCGCCGCGCCGACGCCCGGCAATTGGCTCATCGGCAACACCTGGCTCAGTTCCTGCGTCTCGTGCCACCAGGCGCCGAACGACTCCTGCAAGCGCTTGACCGCGGTGCGGATTTTTTCCGCCGGCGCACCGCTGCTGAGGGCTTCGCTCAGCTTCGCCGGCTGTTCCGCAGCGCCGAGCTGGCGGGCGAGGTCGAGCGCCTCGACGGCGATCTTGGCGGCTTTGTCGGCAGCGTCGAGGTCCGTATCCAGGCCGCGCTCGTAGCGTCCCAATTTCTGCCAGCGCTGCGGACTTTCGGTCTCCAGTTTCGTCTTGAGCGCTGCGACGTCACGGCCCAGGGCAACATCCTCGGCCACCGTCGTCGGCGCTTCGTGCTTATGCGTGCGGCGTGTGATGGCGCGGCGGTCACGCCGATATTTGCCGTTGAAGAAGCGGAACCAACTCTGATACGACCCGGCATAACCCTCGGCAATGCGCGCCAGCTCCAGTTCGAACAACGCTTCGGTGTAGGTTTCCAGCAGCTTCTTGCGGCCTTCGCGATACTTGGTGAATTCAGGGCGCACCGCGAGGATTTGCTCCTGAGCCGCGCGTAGTTTGTCCGGATCGTCCAACCAGGTCCGATCCGGCGGATAGTCGCAGTGACATAGTTGCGTCAAGCGCAGAAACAGCTTCAGCGTTTGCGGCGCTGGGTCGAAGCCGTCGTGTCCTGCCGAGATGGTCGTTGGCGCGCCTGCGCCGGTGGGCAGTGTCAGGCCGAGCCATTTTTCCAGGGAGCGCAGATCGCTATGCCAACTCGGCAAGCGTTTCTGCGTATCCGCCGCCCAGCCGCGCAGGCGTTTTTGCAGCGCCAGCAGCTTGCCGCCCGATTCATCCCCTGGCGCGAGCAGCGCCGCCGCATGCCGCCAGGTGTTGTCGATCCGTGGGGCCACGTCGTCCGGCAATCCCCAAATCCCGGCGCCGTACCGCGCCGTCAAAGGCGCGCGGCCTTCGCGCAGCCGGCGGTAAAGTTCCGACGCCTGTTCGACTTCGGCAGTGAGTGCATCGAGATCCTCGCTCAAGAGCCAGCCGCGCGGCACAGCGCCAGGGCGGTGTTCGAGCAGATCGCCGAGCTTCAGCAACCAGCCGATGGCGGCCGCGATGTCGAGCTGCGTGCAAACTTGCTCCGCGGTCGTTTCCAGCTTCGTGCCGCGCTGCTGCGCTTTGTCGAGCAAGCCGGTGACTTCGTCGCGCAGTTGCATCGTGAAGCGCTCGGCCTTGAACCCGGTCCAGGGATAATTCGGCGTACCGTGGATGTGCCAGAAGCTCTGCGCTCGCTGAAACATCTGTCGCAACTCGTCAAGCTTGGCGGGCGTCACTTCGGCGACGACCAGGCCCTGTCCCGGGTCGCGCTCCGGCCGGACGAGCGGCAATTCCAAAGGCAGCGCCGGCAGCTCACGCCAGCGCGGCAGCTCGGCCAACACATCCCACGCGCTCTTACCAATCGGCTCGCGGCGCTGGTGCAATGCGCGCACATAGCCGTTGAGCTGTTTCTGGCGTTGGCGCAATGGCTCGGCGCCGTCGTCAGGCGTTGGCGGCGCCGCCGGGCGCTGGCGTTCCTGCCAGCAGCGCGCCAGCTCGGCGACGACGGCTCGTTTGTTCGCCTTATGGCTATGCAATTCCAGCAGGCAATCGCCCAGGCCGGCGCGATTGAGCCGCTGTTCGACGACTTCCAAAGCCGCCATCTTTTCGCTGACGAAGAGCACCTTCTGGCCATGGGCGATGCGGTCGGCGATGAGGTTCGCGATCGTCTGGCTTTTGCCCGTGCCCGGCGGGCCGATGAGCACGAAGCTGGCTCCGCGCGCCGCCGCTTCCAATCCCAAGCGCTGGCTGGCGTCGGCGTCCAGGATGTGCTCCACCGCGCGCGGGTCCTGTTCATCCAGCTTCGATTCGTCGGGCGCATCATAGCGGGGCAATTGGCCCTTCACGCCCGCCAGCGCCTGCACCAGCGGATGTAGTTGGATGCGTTCGGCATGGTCTTGCAGGTCCTGGTAGATCACGCCTTTGTGAAACGAAAACGGCGCCAACACCGCCTCGGCCTTCACTTGCCAGCCCGGCAGTCCCGCGACGGCGGTTGTGACTTCCTTCAGATAATTGGCGAACGAGTCCTCCTCCCAATCCGCCGGCGGCGCGGGCAGACGAAACTCGAAGTCGAGCTTCAGACGCGCGGCCAGCGCCGGGTTCAGCCACGGATCGTCATCCGTCGGCCTCAGCGCGAACGGCTCCCGCAGCGATTTGCGTTCCAGCGCGACGGGCACGAGCAACAGTGGCGAGCGAAATTCATCATTGTCCTCATCGCGCCATTCGAGGATGCCGCACGCCAGGTGCAAAATCTGCAAGCCGCGCTCGCGGAAGTCGGCCCGCGCCCGGCGATGGAGGTTCGTCAACGTCTGTAACAGCCGCTGCCGATCGGTTTCGTGGGTGACGAGGTCGGTGCCACGCGGCGTGGCTTCGTAGGGTAGGCGGCTCGCCTGCCCGTCTGACGGCGCTTGCTCGGCAGCGGCTACAGCGGGCTGTGACGTGGAGGATGATGCCGCGGGCGCATTCGCCTCCTCACCCCCGACCCCTCTCCCCCGAAGCTGGGGAGAGGGGGGAAGAAAGAAAGTCCATGGTCTGTCCCGGATGGCAAACGCATTGAACAGCGCGGCAGCGTCCGGCTGTTTGATTTCCAGGTACGCGCTGCGAGTCGGCTTGAGAGCCAAGAGTGGGTTGCGCCGCGTCAGGTCGATCAGGTTGTTCCGCCAGCGCGTCAGGGCCAGTTCAACGGGGGAGTCGGGCATGGATCGTCCCAAGTGAAAAATCGTGTGTGCCTTCGATGGGACAAGTATAATCATCCTTCCCGACAAGGGGAACAAGAGGATTTGATATGTCCGAACCGCTCCGTCACGTCGCCGCCGACAGCGTCATTGCCGGCTGGGATTTCAGCACCAGCAGCGTCAAGTGCCTGGCATTCGATATTCACGGCAAGAAGCTCGCCGATGTGCGTTTGCCGACCGATCTTTGGACCAAGGGCGGCGTTTCGGAGTTGAGCCTGCTCCAGCTCGAAGGCCAGGCGCGGGCCAGCGTCCGAGCCATGACACCGCTGCTGCGCGATCTTGGGCTCTTGAACATGTGGGTCGCCGGCGGCATCTCGGCGACGCATCACACCTCTGGGCGGATCGACGCCAACAACGTCCAGGTGCGTCGGGCCATTTGCTGGAACGACCAAAGCCTCGCCAAGTATCACGCGATCGGCCTGGAGCGGCTCGGTGGGCAGAAAAAGGTGCGCGAGCTGATCGGCGGGCCGTGGGCGATTCGCTATGGTCTTACGCATCTCGTCAAGGATGAACTCAAGCTGAAGGAAAAGGAGTGGCGCCGCACCGCGCTGGTGTTGCCGCACGGCTCGCTCGCCGCCGGGTTTCTTACCGGGAATTTCAAGGTTTGCAGCGTGTCGTCGGCGGCATCGACCGGCATCATGGATTTGCGCACCGGCAAATGGCGCCGGGAGATGCTGGGCGCGCTCGCCAGTGAAGAACTCCAAGAACTCGCCTGGAAGCAGTTGCCGAAGATCGTCGATCATTTTGAACCAGTCGGTCAACTGACGGAATCGTTGGCGCTCGAAGCTGGCATAGAATCTGCTCATCGGCCCTGGATTTTTCCGACGTCGGACGATCAGCAAGCGGGCCTCGTGGGCGGCGGCGCGGTCGATGCCGGGCAGATGGCGATCATCCTGGGCAGCTCGGCCGTCGTCAATTCGTCGTCGCACAAGCCGCCCGCCACCGACGATCTCGATGCGATGCGCCTCAACTGGGACCCGTATCTGTGGATGCGTTGCTACACGAATGGGGCGCAATTTCTCAACAAGGTCGTCGGTCGCGAGCCGGACTGGGCCAAGCTCGAAGCGTTGGCCCGCGACGTGCCGGCGGGATGCGATGACGTCATGGTGCTGCCGTTCGTCTATTCCGAGCCGTCGCTGGGCGTGATGACGAAGCGTTTCCGCTGGTTGCCGCGCACCCCCCCTGGCCCCCCCTGGCGAAGGGGGGGAAACGGGGGGTCGGGCGTCAGGGCACGGGCCGCCCTCGAAGCACTGGCGTACATGATCGCGCTCGGCGTCTGGCAACACCGCGAAGCCGGCCAAAAGATCGATCGTATCACCGTATCCGGCGGCATCGCCAAAAACGCGCTCATGTGCGAAATCCTGGCGACGGTGCTCGGCCACGAATTGTATCTTCTGGAATCGGACGAAGGCCCGGCGCTCGGCGCCGCGGTCACGGCGTTGGCCGCATTGGAGAGTCATCTACGCCGACAGCATGGCGACACGAAACCGTACAAGGTCGCCGACGCCGTCGCGCAGATGGTGAAGTTCCAGAAAAAACCAGTGCAGCCGAACCCGGCCTGGCGAGCGGCATACAAGAAAGGGCTGGAGCGGTTCGTGAAATTGATCCGCGGCAAGAAGAAGTAAGGTGCATTCGGTAAACGCGTGTAGGCAAAACTCCCTGTCAGTTTGCCAGTTCGCCAACTCGCCACGGGATGTGGCTCGGTATTGAAGCTTTTTTCGAGAGCAACTCCAGGCCAAACAAGGAGTTGCAGAGAAAAACCACGTTCCAAAAACGCCAGAATTATCATGGTTCTTTGACCGCCGCTCTGCAGCCGGTGGAATCATGCGGATCGACGCAACTGCATATCCTGTTTTCCTTTGTGCTGTAAAAACCTCGACGGCGGCAACCCGTTCAGAAGCGACCTGTGCGCCAACTCGCCAACTCGCCAAGCGACTTCGTTTTTGGTTTGTCCAAGCAATGCGCATCTCGGCTGCGTGGGCAGGTCGCTGTCGGAGTCGAAGCGACAGGGCCAAATCACAGGGCCAGTTGGCCCCCTCGTGAGGAGTCGTGGCCGTAGCGTAACTGCTGACCTGGAAAACTGTTATGGCTGCCAAAAGTCGCGACAGGGCCACAATGCCACTTTTGCTGCACACACACACCCTGGCAACGTTGCAACATTTTGGCAACCGTGAAAGGTCACCTGGTGGCCTATTACCATTGCACAAGAATTAGGTGATCTACTGCTCTGTCACGCATGAATTGATGAGTCGCCAGAAGTAAGAGCCGCGCACGAAGTAAGCGGCCCACTCGCAGCCGCTTACTTCGTGCGCGGCTCTTGTGATCCATCATTCGACGTGTGACATAGCACTACTCCGCTCGGCGCAAAATGAGCCAAGAATGCGGCAGGTACGCTATCAGTATTGCACACCTGCCCAAGCCACCTAACCTGCGCGGACACAGGGAATATGGCTTCCCCAGATTTACTATGCTCCGCAATTAGTGACGAACTTTCGGCGCTTTTGGGTCGGCAAAGTCTCAATCTGGGGCGCGTGCAGTATAAGACATGATTTCAATCTTTGTATGCTCATCCACCGCGATGCTGCTCATTTCTTGATTATCCTTCGTGAAATGCACGATCGGCACGATGAAATCGTCGCGGGGATCGCGGTCCGTCGCTAAACCGGTCGCCAGGGAATCGGCGTGGCGGAACGTGCCGGTGATGATCGCCGGCCACGACTTCATGCCCACGCGGATGAGCTGCGTGATCTTGATCTTCTGCCCGGGCTGAAGCTGGGTCAGCACCGCGAGCACGTCCGGCTTGATGGGCCGGCTGGCGTAGATGGGTAATGCCGCGGTCATTGCGCATCTCGTGGTGATGGCCGGCCGCGGACCAGGGCGATTCTGCCGGTGCGGGCCAATTCGTGAATGCCGTAGGGACGCATCAAGTCGATGAACGCTTCGATCTTCGCTTCCGAGCCGCTCAATTCGATCATCATGTTGTCCGGGCTGATATCGACGACGCGGGCGCGGAACATCTCGACCAGGAGCGAAATCTCGACGCGCTTCTCCGGCATCGCCTGGACCTTGATGAGCATCAGATCGCGCTCGACGTAGTTTTCGCTGGAGATATCGACAACGCGGACGATCGAGACGATTTTGTCGAGCTGTTTGCGCACCTGGTCGAGCACATTGTCGTCGCCGTGAACGACGAAGGTCATGCGCGATAGTTGCGGATCCTCGGTCTCGCCGACCGCAAGGCTGTCGATGTTGAAGCCGCGCGAGGCGAGCATGCCGGAGACGTGGGCGAGCACGCCGGGTTGGTTTTGCACGAGGGCGGAAAGGACGTGGCGCATCAATAAACTCACTGATGGACGACACTGGCTTAGCATAGTAACGCAGCAAGTCAGCTACCAGAGTCTCAGCACCAAACGCAACCTATACAATAATGCTGCATGAGGTTGAGGCATGAAGAAAGCAACCCTGGAAAAAGTCCAAGCCGGCCTTGGCGACTATGTACGAACCAGCGCGAAGCAGCCGATCTTGATTGTGCATGACGGAGAACCGGTGGCCATGTTGGTGGGGCTGGCACGCAACGGCAAGCGCACCCGCGTCAAATTGCGGGATGTGCTCAAGGCTGCCTGGACCGACTACAAAAAACAGGACGGCATTCCACACGAGCAGTTCTGGGAGCAACTGGCCGAGTCCCGACCCTAGTGCTTTGTCACGCGTCGGATGATGGATGACGGAGCCGCGCACGTAGTAAGCGTTTGGGCCAGTCGCTTACTTCGTGCGCGGCTCTTCATCGCATTTGCCCATCCATCAGTTAACGTGTGACAATGCACTAGAGATGTCGAAATCTTCTGGACTCCCATGGAGCTGATCATGAATCGCTCAGAGCATGTGAAAAAATCAAAACCGTCTCTCGCAAAGGCGCAAAGGCGCCAAGAATACCCAAGAATTCATGGCTATCTTTCTTGTTGCTTGGCGTCTTTGCGACTTTGCGAGAGATTTTTTCACAAACTCTCAGCCCTTCTCGCACTGGCTATTATGCTGCTTGCCGCGCAACATTTGGATGCGCAGGCTGCTCTGAAAACAGAACCAATCTCCAAGCGTCTCATTCCGGCACGCTCGGCCGATGCTGATGCGCCGCCGACCGATCCTGTCGCTGTCGCCGACGGCTCTCCCGCCAAACCGCAAGTCAGACCCGCCGCCAAGGACAGCTTCGGCGACCCGCTGCCCGACGGCGCCATCGCGCGGCTGGGGACGACACGTTTACGCGGGTTTGTCCGAGCATTTTCCAACGAGGGCAAGACGCTCATTACGCTGCGTGGTCAAACGCTGCACTTCTGGGACGTGGCGACGGGGAAAGAGCAGCGCCGAAAACAACTCGCGCAATATGCCGCGGCGGTGTGGTCGCCGGACGGCAAACTCATGCTCGTCTCCGACTCGAAGTCGATTCAGTTTTTGGAAATGGAGTCGGGCAAGGAGCTGGCCAGCATTCGCCTCGCAGAGCCGCCGCAGTTCATCTGGCACCGCGTCATGTCGAATGGACCGATCGCCGGCGTGTTCGTTGATGATCGAGGAGCAGGCCAGGAAGGACCGATTTATGCATGCGACATGTCCACAGGGAAAATGCAGCGGCTTACTGACAAGGCTCACGCACACGACCTTGCCATCTCCCCAGATGGTAAGACGCTGGCAGCGACGACCAATAAGGAGATTCGCCTCTGGGAAACAAGTACAGGAAAGGAATTGCTCCCCATCAAGACAAGGGCGTTCCACATCGCATTCGCACCGGATGGAAAGACGCTGGTCGGCATCGGCTTGGATCGCAAAGTCAAGTTGTGGAACGTTGAAACTGGTGAGGAGAAAGCCGCTCTCCAGGCTTTTCCTGGACAAAAGCACGACGAACGCACCATTCCCCAGGTCACCTTGCATTTCTCGCCGGACGGCGGCATCCTGGGGCTCAGCGGCGAAGGGACGATCATCCTATGGGACGTGGCAACGCGAAAGGAACTGCATCGCATTGCAGCCACGTATCCCGGCCAGTTCGCCTTTTCTCCCGACGGCCGCACGCTGGCAGTCACGGGGTTCGGCAGCGCCTACCTGTTCGACGTTGCCACCGGCAAGCTGCTGTTGCCGCGCGAAGGTCACGATGGCAACGTCTACTCCATGGTGATTTCACCGAACGGCAAGGTGCTGGCCGCGACCGCGTTGTACGTCCGCACGATCCATCTTTGGGATACCGCCGGCGGGCAGCTCCTTGGCGAGCTGCACGGGAAGAAGGAGCACTATGGAGCCTTCCTTTTCTCTCCTGACGGTCGACTGCTGGCAACCGAGGAAGGCCGCAAGACCGTCCGCCTGTGGGATATCAAGACCCGCAAACAAATCCTCAGCCTGGAGATCAACGAAAAAGATGCTCAGAAGCACCAATATGACGTGGATGGTTTGCACTTTTCCAACGATGGAAAGCTCCTCACTGTGCTCGGCACTTTTCGCGACTTTCAGCGCGTCACGAGTTTCCACGGTCAATTGACCGTTTGGGAAACGGCAACCGGGAAACTCGTCCACCGCAGGGAGTTTCCCGGTAGCTATTCCTTGGCGCTTGCGCCCAGTGGAAAAACGATCGTGTCGAATGACGGGATAGTCCGTGATGGGAGAACCGGCGATACCCTCTTACCGCTAAGAGGCCTGATCCATCTGCCGACGCTGTTTTCTCACGACGGCAAGACTGTCGCCGTCGGGACTTACGAATCGCCCCCCGATCCTCGCATGGGTCCCAGGGGCAAAATGGAATCGCTCTGCTTGTTTGAGGTTGCGACCGGCAGAGAACTTTGCAAGCTTCCCACCGAAACGGTCACGCATGGTGACTTTTCTCCGGATGGCCGAATCGTCGCTGTCGCGGGTCGCGAGGACCTTACTCTCTGGGAAGTCGCCAGCGGCAAGCGTGTTTTGCGCTTGACAGCTCCTGAGCCTTTCGTTGGCGCTTACGGCCCTGGCTATCGGATGAACCTGAACCGCCCAGAATCTTTCGCCAGCTGCCTCGCTTTTTCACGCGACGGCGCCAGCATCGCAACCGGGCTCGCGGATACCACCATCCTAATGTGGGACGTCGCACCTGGATTTCGGCGAACGCCCCAACAGGCAACAGTGCTGAGCCCCGAGCAACTTGATCAGCTCTGGTCCGACTTGGCCGGCGACGATGCGCCTAAAGCGTACCGGGCCGGCTGGACGCTGGCTGGGGCGCCGGACCAAGCTGTTCCGTTCGTAAAAAATCGCCTCAAGCCGGCCGGCGATAGAACCCGGCGCGTCGAGAAACTCATCACCGATCTCGACAGCGACACCTTTGCGGTTCGCAACGCCGCCTTCCAGGAGTTGAAGAATTACGACATCGAGATTGAGCCTGCCATCCGGCGCGTCCTCGGTACCGGACCCTCGTTAGAGCTTTGCCGCCGCCTGGAGGCTCTCCTCGCGCAGCCGCCGGCTATCGTGCGCGATCGCGAAGTCCTGCGCGGCGTTCGCACGATCCAGATGCTCGAAGCGAGTGGCACGCCCGCGGCCCGGCAACTGCTGCAAGCTCTCGCGGCCGGCGCCGCCGGGGCCCGATTGACCCAAGAAGCCAAAGCCTCTTTAGTACGCCTGAAGTGAATGCTTGTCGGGGGACAATGTCGCACAATTCGCCGTGCGCAACGACGCCACTCGGCAGCTTGCTGAACTCGGCGATGCGGCGGCGAGCGCGCTGCGCGAGGCTGATTCAGCCGGCGCCACGCTCGAAATCAAGCGCCGGATCGATCAATTGCTTAAGGCGCTCGAAGTGCCGATCTCCAACCCCGAGCGACTGCGCGCCTTGCGGGCCATCGAAGCGCTGGAATACCAAGGCACTACTGAAGCTCGGCAAATGCTGGAAGAACTTGCCAAGGGATTGCCAACCGCTCTCATCACCCGCGAGGCCCAGGCATCGTTGCAACGCTTGGCCGCCCGCGGCGCGGAGAGGTAATTGCGGCCGCACCGGTCGCCGCGACGCCCAGCGGGCCGCACAGCGGACCATTCGATTCGCCGCCTTGAAACGCCGCGCCGCTGCGGTTGCGAAGTGTTGTGGTAAGTGATCACCCGGGCCGGCCCGATCTCCATTACTGTGCGAAATCAACGAGTAGGGGGGGGGCACACGTTTGCACAGCAATTGCACACAAACGGCTTCCCTACGCCAACACCGTCTCCCCCATCAGCCAACGATCGCATTCGCGGGCTGCGCCGCGCCCTTCATTGATCGCCCACACCACCAGGCTTTGGCCACGGCGCATATCGCCGGCCGCGAAGACGCCGGGCAGGCTCGTCGCGAACTTGCCGTGCTCGGCTTTGACGTTGCTGCGTGGATCGCGCTCGACGCCGAGCTTTTGCAGAAGCTGATCTTCCGGGCCGAGGAAGCCCATCGCTAGTAGAACGAGTTGGGCGGGGAAGACGTGTTCGCTGCCGGGCACCTCGCGCATTTGGAACTTGCCGTTGTCGCGGGCCCATTCGATGCGGACCGTGTGCAGCTCCTTGACGTGGCCCGCTTCGTCGCCGACGAACTGCTTGGTGTTGATGAGATAAGTGCGCGGATCGTCGCCGAACAGCGCGGCGGCTTCTTCCTGGCCGTAGTCGAGCCTGTAGACCTTGGGCCATTGCGGCCAAGGATTGTCCGGCGCGCGGTCGACGGGCGGCTTGGGCAGAATCTCGAACTGAACAAGGCTCTTGCAGCCGTGGCGCAGCGCCGTGCCGACGCAGTCCGTGCCGGTGTCGCCGCCGCCAATGACGATCACGTCCTTGCCCTTGGCCGAAAGGTAGTGGCCGTCGAGATGGTTCGAGTCCAGCAGGCTCTTCGTGTTCGCGGTCAGAAACTCCATGGCGAAATGGATGCCCTTGAGGTCCCGGCCCGGCGCCGGCAGATCGCGCGGCTTCGTCGCTCCGCCGGCGAGGACCACGGCGTTGAAATCCTGCATCAAGTTTTCCGCCGGGTAGTTGACGCCGACTTCGCAGTTGGTGATGAACTTTACCCCCTCGGCCTCCATGAGCTTGACGCGGCGTTCGACGACTTTTTTCTTTTCAAGCTTCATGTTGGGAATGCCGTACATCAAGAGGCCGCCGATGCGGTCGGCGCGCTCGAAGACAGTGACCCAGTGCCCAGCCTTGTTGAGCTGGGCGGCGGCGGCAAGACCCGCGGGACCGGAGCCGACGACCGCGACCTTCTTGCCCGTGCGAAACGGCGGCGGCTCGGGCTGCACCCAGCCTTCATCAAACGCCTTGTCGATGATCGAGCATTCGAGGTTCTTGATCGTCACCGCCGGCTCGTTGATGCCCAGGACGCACGAGCCTTCGCACGGCGCCGGACAAACTCGGCCGGTGAATTCGGGGAAGTTGTTCGTCTTGTGCAGCCGCTCGATCGCTTCGCGCCACAGGCCGCGGTAGACGAGGTCGTTCCATTCGGGAATCAGGTTGTTGATGGGGCAACCGGACGCCATGCCGTCGAGCAGCGTGCCGGTGTGGCAGAAGGGCACGCCGCAGTCCATGCAGCGGGCGCCCTGCTTTTTCAGGTCGTCTTCAGACTGGTGCTCGTGAAATTCGCTCCAGTCGGCGACGCGCTCGGCCGGCGGCCGGGCGAGCGGCAGCTCGCGCGGGTAGTCCATGAATCCGGTGGGTTTGCCCATAACGTAAGACCTCAGACTGCTTCGAGGAGCAAGGTCGTCTCGGGTTAGGCTGCTGCAGCGAATGCGAATAACCGCCCTTTCGGAGCCCCAACATAAAACACCGCAGAGTGTTTCGGCTTCAGCTTCAGGGCCTTCCGATAGACGACATCTCGATTCTTGCTGTGGCAAACAACGACGGCTCGCAACAAATTGAGATGCTTGTCCATCTTAAGGTTGCTCAGCAACACCCATTCGCCATTGAAGCGTTTGTCGATTTCAGCGCGGGTCAGAAATTCGGTCATAACGTTTTCTCCGAAGCTAGCAACTGCCTTTTGCCTTTGTGCTTGCCGCCGGGATCGGACCTGCCGCCACGAGCCTCTTCTTGCGCGGGTCCACGATGGCACCGAATCCTTCCAAGGTGCGCGATCCAAGCAACTGCAAGTCACCCGGCTCGGCGAAGACCACTTCGTCAACTGTCTCGAATCCTTCCGCACGCAAGATGGCGTAACCAATCGAGCGTGTGATCGCCTGACCATTCGCCATCAAGAAAGGCACGTCCTTCTTCTGCACCTTAACCGCGATCTGCCTCAGGGTTTCCCCAGTGATCCAGGTGTACTCCGACCCCGTGTCCACCAACAAATGTGGAACTTTGACTGACCTCTTCGGACTGCGAATGTGCGTAATCTCGCAATCGACGAAAAAATGGCCCATGATCATGCCCCGCGAAGCCGCTTGTCAATAGTCGAATTTGTCTTCGTCCTTTTCCGCCACAATCTCCTGGGCAACCACCGCTTGCCAAGCGCTCATGACGTCACGGCTCGCGCCGGCGGCCCGAAGTCGTTCAGCGACCGGACCTTCCTCTGTCTTGAGAGCTGGAAACGTTAGAATCAAGCGGCGCAGGTCGGCTTGGTCGATCAGCCCCTTCGCCGTGCTTGATCGATCGGTCATGCTTAGCACCTTGTTTGCCATTAACTCTGGAGGCGTCACGACCAAGATCTTCTTGACGCGCTGGCAAGGCGGCAATTCCGCAACCGGCCGCAGGTCCACCAGATGACGATTCTCGGGCTTGCGCACTTGATAAATGCGGTAACCCAAGCCGTCTCTGACGTTGCGCACGCGCGCCGCAATGTGGAATCGCTCGTTCAGGAACTTGCGCAGCTCCTCTGCGAGTTCCGGGGCGCGCGTCGAAGCAATGTCCACGTCTTGTGTCATGCGTGGCTCCTTGACATACGCGTTGACCGCCTGGGCGCCGAAAACCACCGCGTCGTCGCGGCCGCGCAGAAACTCCAACACCGCGTCGTGAATGGTCGCGAGAGGCAGTTTTTCGCGCATGGCAAACTCCCGGAACGTTAATGCGCCGTCGCCGAACATCGCACTCATTCCCCTTTTCTTAGTGCAGAAATCCAATAAACTCGTCGGTCGTCAAACCTGCTTGCCGAATCAATTTATGCAGCGTTCCTCGCTTGACCGGCTTGTGCATCGGCACGGACAGCAAGCCAGGTCGATTCGGGCGGGTCATGATGCAATGGCTGCCGCGCGTACGATCATGTTGCCAGCCGTTCATTCGAAAGGCTTTGACGACATCGGTCCAATCGACAATTGGCAGTTGTGCCATTACACGCCCGCCAAGGTTGGCAGTTCCACCTCCACGGTGGCGACGATCACCGGGGTTTCTTCCGGCAGCGTTTGCTGGTTCGCGGCCAATGATTCGAGACAGCCTTCAATCGCGTCCTTGATATTCACCAGTGCGTCCTCGACGGTATCGCCCTCGCTGACGCATCCCGGAATGGCGGGGCATTCGGCCACAAAACCGCCGTCGTCGGCATCCGGAGTCAGGATTACGGTGAACTTCATGGTTATTCCTTGGTCGTCACAAAGTTGTCCCCGCCGTCATTATTCATCGGCGTATGAAGCAAGCCAACCCGAAACACGAACCGGCTACTTCCCCCCCACCCGCGCCAAATCATGCGCGTTCTCCTCAAACGCCGCCATGATCGCTTCCTCGTCCGCCAATCCCTGGGCTTTGTAGCGTTTCTGCGTCTCGATGACGCGGCGATAGTCGTTCGGGTACACCTTCACGAACTTCGGCGCCATTTGCTCCCAGAGCGCGAGCACCTTCCAGGCCCGGTCGCTCTTCGTGTACTCGGCGTGCTTCTTGACCAGCGCGTGCACCAGCTCGATTTCTTCGTCGTCTTCGAGCTTGAACAGCTTCACCATCTCCGGATTGACCCGTTGCGCGAAGTCGCCTTGTTCATCCAGCACATACGCCACGCCGCCCGACATGCCTGCCGCGAAGTTCTTGCCGGTCGGCCCGAGAATAACCACGCGGCCGCCGGTCATGTACTCGCAACCGTGATCGCCGATCGCTTCGACAACCGCATTGACACCGGAATTGCGCACGCAGAAGCGCTCACCGGCCAGGCCGCGGATGTACGCCTCGCCGGCGGTGGCGCCGTAGAACGCGACGTTGCCGATGATGACGTTTTCCTCGGCCACGAACGTCGAGCCCTTGGGCGGATAGACGATCAATTTGCCGCCGGACAGGCCCTTGCCGAAGTAATCGTTGGCGTCGCCCTCGAGCGTCATGGTCATGCCTTTGGGGACAAAGGCGCCGAAGCTCTGGCCCGCGGAACCGGTAAACTGAAGCTGAATCGTATCGTCCTTCAAACCGGCCGCACCCCATTTGCGCGTCACTTCGCTGCCGGTGATCGTGCCGACGACGCGATGAATGTTCTTGATCGGCATTGCATGTCGCACCAGCTTGCCTTCCTCGATCGCCGGCCGGCAGATTTCGAGCAGCCGCGTCTTGTCAAGCGATTTTTCCAACCCGTGTTCCTGCCCTTTCGTGCAAAAACGGCCCACCTCCGGCTTGACGTCGGGTTGGTAGAAGATCTTCGAGTAGTCCAAACCGAGCGCCTTATAATGCGCGATCGCCTTGGTCATGGCGAGCAGTTCGCTATGGCCGATCATGTCGGTGAACTTGCGAAAGCCGAGCTGGGCCATTAATTCGCGCACTTCCTCGGCGATGAAGCGCATGAAATTGACAACGTGCTCCGGCGTGCCGGCGAACTTGGCGCGCAGCCGCGGATCCTGCGTGGCGACGCCGACCGGACACGTGTTGAGGTGACACACACGCATCATAATGCAGCCCAGGGCGACGAGCGGGCCGGTCGCGAAGCCGAATTCCTCGGCACCCAGCAAAGCACCGATGATCACGTCGCGGCCCGTCTTCAATTGTCCATCCACCTCGACGACGATGCGACTGCGTAAATCGTTCAGCACCAGCACCTGCTGCGTTTCGGCCAGGCCCAATTCCCACGGCACACCGGCGTGCTTGATGCTGGTAAGCGGCGATGCGCCCGTGCCGCCGTCGTAGCCGCTAATCAGCACCACATCCGCGTGCGCCTTGGACACGCCGGCCGCGACCGTGCCGACGCCCACTTCCGCCACCAGCTTGACACTGATGCGGGCATGTTCGTTCGAGTTTTTCAGGTCGTGGATCAGCTCCGCCAGGTCTTCAATCGAATAAATGTCGTGATGCGGCGGCGGCGAAATCAGGCCGACGCCCGGCGTTGACAGCCGCACCTTCGCGATCCACGGATACACCTTGTGCCCCGGAAGCTGGCCCCCTTCACCCGGCTTGGCGCCCTGGGCCATCTTGATCTGCAGTTCCTTGGCCATCACCAAGTATTCGCTGTTGACGCCGAATCGCCCCGATGCCACCTGCTTTATGGCGCTGTTCTTCGAATCACCCTCGGCGTTGGTCCAATGGTAGCGCTCTGGGTCCTCGCCGCCCTCCCCCGTATTGCTCTTGCCGCCGATGCGGTTCATGGCGATCGCCAACGTTTCGTGCGCCTCCTGGCTGATCGAACCGTACGACATCGCGCCCGATTTGAAACGCTTCACAATCGCTTCGACCGGTTCGACTTCCTCGATCGGCACCGGCGCGCGCGCCTCTGCCCCTCGCCCCTCGGGGGAGAGGGGTTGGGGTGAGGGGAATTTGATGTCCATAAGCCCGCGCAAGGTCGCCAGCCGTTGCGCTTGATTGTCAACCAGGGCGGTGTATTCCTTGAAGGTCTTGTAGTTATTGGTGCGGACGGCGTACTGCAGCTTGTGCACGGTCTGCGGGTTGAAGAGATGGTACTCGCCCTCGTTGCGGAACTGGTAATGTCCGCCGACGTCGAGCGTTTTGCCGTTGGTGGGCCGTTCGGAAAAGGCATGGTCGTGGCGGGCGCGGACTTCCTGGGCGAGCACATCCATGCCGACGCCGCCGACGCGCGACGGCGTCCACGTGAAATACTTGTCGATCACTTCGTCGCCCAGGCCCACCGCCTCGAAAATCTGAGCGCCGCAATAACTCTGCGCCGTCGAGATGCCCATCTTCGACATCACCTTGAGCACGCCCTTGTCGATCGCCTTGACATAGTTCTTGATTGCCTTCGAGACGCCCCTCGCCCCTTCGGGGGAGAGGGGTTGGGGTGAGGGGAGATGACCCTGGCGGATCATGTCGTCGATCGTCTCGAAGGCGAGATACGGATTGATCGCTCCGGCGCCGTAGCCGATCAGCAAACAAAAATGGTGCACCTCGCGCGGCTCGCCGCTCTCGAGCACCAGGCTGACCTGCGTGCGCGTGCCTTCACGGATCAGGTGATGGTGCACGGCGCCGATCGCCAGCAGTGCGGGTATCGGTGCGTGATGCCGATCGAGCGCCCGGTCCGACAGAATGATGTACTCGGTCCCCGTGGCGATCGCGCTCGACGCCTGCCTGCACAGCGCCATCAGCTCGCGTTCCAGGCCCGCGGCCCCTTCCTTGGGGTGGTACAGGATCGGCAGCGTCAGCGACTTGAATCGTCCGCGCGTCGTCCCTTCCAGTTGCCGCAGCTTGTCCAGCTCGTGATTGAGCAGGATCGGCGACTGGAGCATGATCTGCCGGCACGATTGCGGCGTCGGATTGAGCAGATTGTACTCGCGGCCGATCGTCGTCGCCATCGACATGATGCACTCTTCGCGGATGCAATCGACCGGCGGGTTCGTGACTTGCGCGAAAAGCTGCTTGAAGTAATTGTAAAGCAACTGCGGCTTGTCCGAGAGCACGGCCAGCGCGGCATCGTTGCCCATGGAGCCGATCGCTTCGGTGCCATCTTGCGACATCGGCGCCATCAGAATGCGCACGTCTTCGACGGTGTAGCCGAACGCCTGTTGCCGCTGCAGCACGGTCTCATGGTCCGGCTCGTGCGGGGCCGGCGCTTCGGGCAGGTCCTCCAGGTCGGTCAGGTTTTCATGCAGCCACTGCGCGTACGGTTGCTCGTTGGCGATCTGCATCTTCAGCTCATCGTCGGCGATGATGCGGCCCTGTTCCAAGTCAACCAGGAACATCTTGCCCGGCTGCAATCGGCCTTTGATCAGCACGTTTTCCGGCGGCACGTCCAGCACGCCGACTTCCGAGGCCATGATCACCAGGCCGTCCTTGGTGACGTAATAGCGCGACGGCCGCAGACCGTTGCGGTCGAGGACGGCGCCGATGCGGATGCCGTCGGTAAAGGCGATCGACGCCGGGCCGTCCCAGGGCTCCATCAGCGCCGAATGAAATTCGTAAAACGCCTTCTTCGCCTCGGGCATCGTCGGATCGCCGGACCACGGCTCGGGAATCATCATCATGACGGCGTGCGGCAACGGCCGGCCGGTCAGCACCAGCATCTCGAGCACATTGTCGAACATCGCCGAATCGCTGCCGGACGCATCGATGATCGGCAGAATCTTCTTGATATCCTCGCCAAACAGGTCGGAGGCGAGCATGCTCTCGCGCGCGTGCATCCAGTTGATGTTGCCGCGCAGCGTGTTGATCTCGCCGTTATGTGCGAGATAACGATACGGATGCGCGCGTGCCCAGTTGGGAAACGTGTTTGTGCTGAAGCGCGAGTGAACCAAGGCGAGCGCCGTCTCGATGGTCGGGTCTTTCAGCTCAGGATAATACGGCAACACCTGATTAGAGTTGAGCATCCCCTTGTAGATCAGCGTCTTGCACGACAGGCTAGGCACGTAGAACATGTCCTTCTGCGGAATGTTCGAGCGGCGCACGGCGTTCTCGATCAATTTGCGAATCACGTACAGTTTGCGCTCGAAGCCCAGGGGATCATCGGGCCGGTCCGCCGGCAATCCGGAAACCTTGCCGATGAAGATTTGTCGAACGGCCGGCTCGCCGGCGACGGCGGTGGGGCCGAGCTTCTCGTGGTTGGTCGGCACCGAACGCCAGCCGAGCACCTTCTGACCCTCGTCGCGCACGATTCTCTCGAAGAGCTGCTCGCAGCGCGCTCGGTCCTGGCCATCGCGCGGCAGGAATACCATGCCGACGCCGTACTCGCCCGCCGGCGGCAACAGAAAGCCGAGCTTGGCGGTTTCCTTGGCGAGGAACTTGTGCGGCATTTGAATCAGGATGCCGGCGCCGTCGCCGGTGTTAGGCTCGCAACCGCAGGCGCCGCGATGTTCGAGATTGAGCAGGATTTGCAACGCCTTTTCGACGAGATCGTGCGACCGGCGATTCTTCAGATCGACGATAAAGCCGACGCCGCACGCATCGTGTTCGTACCACGGATCGTAAAGGCCCTGCGGGCCGGGTTGGAGAGGTTGCATCGTAAATGCCTCGTTCTTTTGGAGTGCGGCGCTTTGCCGCCGCTTTTGCTTCTTGGTTCACCATTGCGTCGGCAATGCGCCGAAAAACCAAAGCGGCGGCAAAGCGCCGCACTCCAAATCATCGTGCCGCACTCCCAATTCAAGTTCGCTTGCGCAAGGCTCCGTTGCGTCGGTGAGCTTCGCCGTTGCGGGCCGGCGCCTTGCTGTCTTCGAGCAGTAACTCCAAGAACAGACGCGCCGCCGGACTGAGCCGTTGCCTGCGATGAATAATGCCGAGCGGCCGAACCAGGCGGCAACCGAACAACGGCCGAGCGACGAGCGTGCGGGCCTGGACTTCGCGGCGCAGCGTCGGCTCGGGCAAGAGCGCCACGCCGGCGCCGATCGCCACCGCTTGCTTGATGTTCTCGATGTTGTCGAATTCGCACGCCACCTCGACCGCGGCGCCTTGCTCGCGCAGGAAGCGGTCGATGCGCCGGCGAATCACCAGGTTGCGGTCGAAATGGACGAATTTCTGGCCGTCCAGCTCTTGCAGGCGCACCGCCAAATGGGCCGCGAGCGGGTTCTTCGGCGCGCAGGCCAGCACCATTTCTTCCTCGCGCCAGGGAATAGCGGCCAGATTCGGCGTCTTCCGCGGGAACGACACGAGCCCCAGGTCCGCCGAGCCGTCCAGCACGCGCTGGACGACCTGGTCCGGGTGCAGATAATCGATGTGGACCTGGGCATTGGCATGGCGGGCAGCAAAGCGCTCAACGTATTGCCCCATGTCGCCCAGGCCGACGGAATAGATGGCCGCCACCTCGACCTTGCCGGCGACTTCCGTGCAAGCGGAGCGGATGGAGGCTTCCAACTCGTCGTATTGCGTGAGCAGCGACTTGCAGCCTTCGTAAAACGCCTGACCCAATGCCGTCAGGTGCAACGGCCGCGTGGACCGGTCGATCAGTTGCGCGTCCATGCGCCGTTCCAGCTGCGACACGATCTGGCTGACGGCCGATTGCGTAATGTCATTGGCCTGCGCCGCTTGCGAAAAGCTGCGCTGGCGGACCACGTCGCAAAAGACCTTCAAGGATGCAAAGTGCATGGGGACATGATAGCATCTTAAAAAGTTATATCAAGAGGTTACATTATCATTTTACCTAATACATCGCCGTCGCAAGAAAGTGTGTGGCTTGCCGTTTCGCGCTCGCGGCGCACCTTCGCAATCTGGCGGGATGCTGGTTGCGCTAAGCGGCAAGCCACACGCGACCCGTCACTGTTGCAAGTACGCGTACAGATCGACGATTTCTTGATTGGACAACGAATCGAGCAGCCCCGCCGGCCGTCCCCACGAGAATCGCAATGACCGCGGCCTTACCCATCTACGCCAGCCGGCCGATCAAGCCGGACGTGCTCGCGGTGTTGACCCAGCTTCAGCCCGGGCAGAAGATCAAGATCACGCAGCTCATCCGCGTGGGCATGAAGTCGTGGCCGGCGATCATCACCGGCACGTTCCGCCACGCCGATTCCCTGGCGACCGGCCTGGCGACGGACCGTTTGCCAGTGGACGACATCATCGTGCCAGTGGTGCATTTCACGAAGGACAATCAAGAAATGAGCAGCATCGCGGTGGATGAGCATACGAAGATTGAAGTCATTTCTTAGCCACGGATGAACCCAGCGCGGCCGAGCCGCAATCAGAAGAAAAATCAGAATCTAGCCACAGATGAAACACAGATCAAACACAGATTGAAAGACAAAAGGCCGAAGCTTCTTCTGTCTTGAAATCTGTGTTTGATCTGTGTTTCATCTGTGGCTCAATTTGTTTTTTCAAACACCCGCGGTGGCTGCCTCCTCCGCCATCTTCCGTATATCCTGCGTGATCCGCATCGAGCAGAACTTCGGGCCGCACATCGAGCAGAACTTCGCCGACTTGAACACTTCCTGCGGCAGCGTCTCGTCGTGCATCGAACGCGCGGTTTCGGGGTCGAGCGACAGTTCGAATTGCTTGTTCCAATCGAATTCGAAGCGGGCTTTCGACAGGGCGTCGTCGCGCATTCTTGCATTCTTGCGGCCGCGGGCGATGTCGCCGGCGTGGGCGGCGATTTTATAGGCGATGACGCCTTGGCGAACGTCGTCCTTGTTGGGCAATCCCAAATGTTCCTTGGGCGTGACGTAGCAGAGCATGGCGGCGCCGGCTTCGGCGGCGAGGGCGGCGCCGATAGCGCTGGTGATGTGGTCGTAGCCGGGAGCGATGTCGGTCACGAGCGGGCCAAGCACATAAAACGGCGCCTCGTGGCACTCTTCACGTTCCTTCTCGACGTTCATCTTCACCAAGTGCATCGGAATGTGGCCGGGGCCTTCGATCATCACCTGGCAGCCGTGCTCCCAGGCGAGGAGCGTGAGTTCGCCCAGCGTCTTCAGCTCGGCGAACTGGGCCCGGTCGTTGGCGTCGGCGAGGCAGCCGGGGCGCAGGCCGTCGCCGAGGCTGAACGTGACGTCGTACCTGCGCATGATTTCGCACAGCTCGTGAAAGTGCGTGTACCAGAAGTTCTGCTTGCTGTGGGCCAGCATCCATGCCCCCATGAGCGACCCGCCGCGGCTGACGATGCCGGTGATGCGGTTCGCCGTCATTGGCAAATACTCGCGCAACACGCCGGCGTGGATCGTCATGTAATCGACGCCTTGCTTGGCTTGATGTTCGACCATGTCCAGTGCCATTTGCGGCGTGATGTCGGCCGGATCCTTGACGTTCTGAATCATCTGATAAACGGGGACGGTGCCGATGGGGACCGGCGAGGCGTCGATGAGCGCTTGGCGGATGCCGTCGATGTTGCCGCCGGTCGAAAGGTCCATGACGGTATCGGAACCGAGATGGACGGCCGTGTGCAGCTTTTCCATCTCGTCGTCGACGGTGCCGGTGACCGCGGAGTTGCCGATGTTGGCGTTGATCTTGCAAACCGCCGCGACGCCGATCGCCATCGGTTCCAGCCGCTTGGATAGATGATTGACGTTGGCCGGGATGACCATGCGACCGCGGCTTACTTCATCGCGGATCAGCTCGGGGTTGAGGTCTTCGCGCTTGGCGACGTAGTGCATTTCATCGGTAATGATGCCTTTGCGGGCGGCTTCGAGTTGCGTCATGGGATTCACTCCATTCAGGCGAATTCTGTGGGGCAGACATTCTTGTCTGCCGTGCCCCACGTTGTCAGAATGGCAGGCAAGAATGCCTGCCCCACAAATCACGTCACCGTTTTTAACCACGGACTGACGAGACTGTAAAACCAATCCCAGCGGATGTTGAGTTTCACGAGCCACAGGAGGCCATTGAGTCCGAGGATCACCAGCACCGGCAGGTAGATGTAAATGACGAACAGGCTGAGGCCATGCATCAAATCGTCCATCGCGAAGAACAGCGTCAGAATCCAGACCGCGGCCGGCACATAACCGATGTAAACGACCATGTGAATCAGGCCCGGCGTCAGTTCGGCCCAGTCGGCGAGCATATAATCGACGAAGACGAACCCGGCCGTGACGAGGCCGAGCACCAGCGAGCCGACGAAGGAGCGCGTCCAGTATTCGTCGTTTTCCATGTCGATGGGCTTGGTGCCTTGCTGGATTTTGAAAGCGAAGGCGAGCAGCGGGGCATTGAGCGGCCAGAGGCAGGCGATGGTGGCGGACCAGGCCAGCGTGCCGCGAAAGAAGTTGTACAGCTCCATGATCGTGATCGCTTTCCAACGCCGGCATGATCCGGATCAGGTCCCAGGGTCTGCTCTCAGCCTGCCAGCGCCGCTGGCGGCCAAGGACGTGTAATTTATTAACTTCCCTGTTTCGTCGGAACGGCACGGTAGTTCCCTGCGGGGAGTTCTTCATCGAAGACGATCCGCATGTTCTTTTTGTAGTTCTTGGGAGCTTTTTGTCCGGTGGGGTATTCTCCTTCCAGGAGATGGACGGTGGTGGTTAATCCCTGGGCGGTGCGGGTTTGCGTCGTCCTGCCGAATCCGACACGCTCGCTCCAGGCATTGGTCAAGAAAAGGACATTCGAGACATCCAGCCGAACAGCGCGAATCCATGCCGTGGCAGGGGCCAGCCTTTTTTCGATTCGTCCCAAACCGATTGGACTCGGCCCAGTCGGCGGTTATATTAGGGGACCGAACACTTGGCCGCGTTGGCCGTACTTCCTTTCACCCCTGTTGGACCTCCATGACCATGCCATTCTGTCGCCTTGGTTGCCTGTTCCTGTTAACCCTCCCGGCAACCGCAGGCGCGCAAGAGAAGGAGCCGCTCGAAGGCCGTTTGCGCCGGCTCGAAAAGACCATCGCCGCCGTGCGCGAGCTGAGCTTCAAGGAGCCGGTCAAGGCGCGGATCATCGCCCGGCCGATGGACGCTGGGCCGAAGCTGCAGGGCTACTACAGTCCCAAAGAGAAGTCGCTGTTCCTGTACGACGATCTCAAGGACAACTACGAGAACGGCGTGCTCATCCACGAGATGGTGCACGCCCTGCAAGATCAGCATTTCGACCTAACGAAAATGAAGGCCCGTCTGCACCCCCCCGGCCCCCCCTTGCAAAGGGGGGGATGGGGGGGTGACGCCGAGATGGCCCTCGCCGCGCTCATCGAAGGCGATGCCACTTTCACCATGATCGAGGTGCTGAAGAAGGACCAACCCAAAGTCGCCGCCATGCTGGATGTGCCGCTGGAAAAGGCGAAAAACCTCGACAATGCTTTCTTGTATGCCCAGGGCGCTCGCTTCGTGAAAGCGATGAAAGAGCGCGGCGGGTGGAAGACTGTGAATCAGTCTTACGAGATGCCGCCGCGCAACACCGCGAGCATCTTGCACGGAAGCGTCGTCTCGACAATCGACCTGGGCCCCGGTAAAGTGCAAGGCGAATTTAGGTTCATCAAGCTGCTGGCCACCAACGGCGCCACGCGCGCGCTGGCGTTCAAGGCGGTCGATGGTTGGCGTGGCGATCGGGTCATCGGGCAGGACCCGCGTGGCGCCGGCTGGGCCGTGGCGTTTGCGAAGGAGGAGAATGCCCAGGCCTTCGCCCAGGCGCTGACCACCTACAAGGCCGCGCAACATCCCGATTACACGCCATCGAAAGTCGAGGCCGTCGGAGTCCACGCCGCCCGGGGCAAGAAGGACGAAAGCTGGACTGTGGCTCAGCGCGGCAAGCGCGTCATCGCCATCGACGCCGTCCACCCCGACATCGCCCGCAGCCTGCGCGATCAGCTCGAAGGCACGGTCCCGATGATCGTCTGGCCGCAAGGCAGCAAGGATCGCGCCGCCGATTTCGGCCAGATGATCGAACGCTGCCTCGAAGCCGATGTCATTTGCATTGGCGAATCGCACAACGCCGAACATCATCATCGCGTCCAGCTTCACATCATTAAGGCGCTCTTTGCGCTCGACGATCGTCTCGCCGTCGGTCTGGAGATGTTTCAGAAGCCGTTCCAGGAACCGATCGACCGCTACATCAAGGGCGAGATCAACGAGGCCGAGTTTCTCAAGGCGACGGAATACGCCAAACGCTGGGGCTACGATTGGTCGCTGTACCAGGCGATCGTCGAGTTCTGCCGCAACAATCGCATTCCGATCGCCGCACTCAACGCTCCCAAGGAATTGACCGCCAAGATCTCTAAAGCCGGCTACGCAGGTTTGTCAGACGACGAGAAGAAGCAACTCGGCGCCATCGACTTCACACAAAAGAAACACCGCGATCATTGGCTGGAAGAGTTGCCCAAGCTGCACGGCAACGCCAAGGCGACGCCGGAGCAGAAGGAGCGCTCGTATCAGGTGATGGCGACGTGGGACGACGTCATGGCCCAGAGCGCCGCCCAATTCCAGAAAGAGCGGCACGTGCGGCGGATAGTGATCCTCGCCGGCAGCGGGCACATCGATCATCGCTTCGGCATCCCGGATCGCATCGCCGGACGCACCGGCGGCCGCGTCGTGACCATCAAACTCGCGCCCAGCGGGCCGGCCAAGGTGACGGGCGAAAACGCACCGGCGGATTGGGTCATTGGCTTTTGATTCGATCGACATTTTCACGAAGCAGGGGTTGGATCCATGCGAAAGAACTTTCTTGTTCTGATTGCATCGCTGTGCATGTTGCCCTGGCTCGTCGCCGGGGTAGCGGCGCACGAGCCGCCTCGTTCGGTCTTCATCGGCTGGCTGGACGACGAGCATTGGCTGGCGGCGCGCGCTGGCCGGCTGTTCGAAGTGGCGGCGCTCAGCGGCAACGAGGAGAGGTTCCACGGCATCGACGGCCGGCTCACGCGCGCTGACGATGTGTTGGCCGAGCGCGCCGCGACCATCCTCGCCGCGCAGACAGCCGGCACGACGCAAGAGCATCCCGGCGACCGCCGCTACATGACCACGCCCGAGGAGAACCCGAAGGGCTACGAGGCGAGTTCAGTGATCGCGGCGGCCAAGAACCTGCACGGCAAACTGCTGCTCGTGCACGGCATGATGGACGACAACGTCCACATGACCAGCACGATCCAGCTCGCGGACGCCCTGCAAAAGGCCAACCTCGATTTCGAAATGATGCTGTATCCGCATGCGCGCCACGGCATCGGCGGCGCCCACGTGCAACGCGTGCAGAACGATTTCATGAAGAGAGTGTTGCAACCTTAGCAGCGCGCCGATTCTTGGTCGGTGCGTGGCCGGAGCTGAGAGTTTGTGAAAAAATCTCTCGCAAAGTCGCAAAGACGCCAAGCAACAAGAAAGATAGCCATGAATTCTTGGGGATTCTTGGCGCCTTTGCGACTTTGCGAGAGACGGTTTTGATTTTTTCACATGCTCTGAGTCATGTGCTCACCTAAAACCGGCCCAGATGATCACTTAACTTTTCAGCACAACTTGCTTCCTGTCGTGGACTTCCGAGCACGCTCCGAGCGCCTCGAGGCCTGGTTCAAAAACGCGCGGTTGAGGGTGCCAAGCGACTGTGCAATCGACTGGGCCATTTGGCCCCCTCGTGCATTGTCGCGTCCGTAGCGTAACT
>ORMF012253251.1_pt1 | contig 30535 bp, 26 predicted proteins | sample 1779871 | NCBI WGS metagenome assembly ORMF01 (sample SAMEA104232316, study PRJEB22302) | groundwater metagenome | biome: forest; feature: aquifer; material: groundwater | place: USA | collected 2011-08-07 | depth 5.4 m | reverse complement strand
TGCTGTATAGCAACACCGGGGTCAACCCCTTGCGGGGTTGGGCTGCTCATTTCGTGGTTTACCGTAGGTTGAAACCTACGGCTATTCACGGTCAGCCCCTCCGGGGCTAAACTGCAGCGCTATACAGCAACCCCAAAATTGCTCTAGAATCCGCCTGGTGCGGAACGGAAGGGGCTTTGAAGATGGAATTAAGACGGCGCTGCAAGGAATCTTGGGCAGCCCGAAGTTCCTGTTCCGGGTCGCACGCGACCCGGACACGCGGAACGGAACGGCTCCCGACACATCCTATCGAGTCGGCGATCTGGAACTGGCCTCCCGGTTATCTTTTTTCCTCTGGAGCGGGATTCCTGGCCGGGATTTGGTGCTGGTGGACTGGATTTGACCGGCGGTTCTCGCCGGCGCCTCTACGCGTATTCTGTAACAGCGACCACACGTCTCATTGAATGACCTCAATATAGCCAATCTTACTGCCTGCCCACCAGACGCGGTTCGGATTGGTGGGATCGACTTTGACACTGGACGGCCTGACATCCGCGGTCGGCAGCGGAAACTCCGCAAACGAATTGGTATCGATGTCATACCGGCCTAGCTGATGGGCATAGCTTTCACCAAACCAAATCACGTTTCTCGTGGGATCGCCATCCACTATGTATGGTCCGGAATCTTTGGTGGGAGGTTCGTACTCACTCATTTTCCCCGTGCGATAGTCCACCTTTACGAGTACGCCGGAATCCTGCCCCGCCGCCCAGAGGTTACCTTGTCTATCGACGCCCATGCGCCGCGGTCCGAAATGTTTTAGTGGAGGTTTGTAGTGCGTGAACTTGCCGGTGTTCGGGTCCAGCCTTACGACTTCGTTGTCGTACATGGCAACGTACCAAATCTTTCGATCTCCGCCGATCCCAAGTCCAAACGGGTGCGAGCCCTTCAGGACCGGGTATTCGGTGATCTTGCCCGTATCCGGCTCCAGCTTCACAATCCGGCTTCCTGAATTGCCCGCGCCCCAAAGATTTCCATTCAGGAAACGAATGGTATTGAACGGTGCCCTGTATTTCGGAGGCGCCGCAATGTTGTAGGTTTTGAACGCTCCATTCGCGGGATTGTATTGCAATATCTTAATATTCGGTTTGGGTCCTCGGTCGACGAGCCATACATGGTCTTGCGGGTCTATCGCAAGCGAGCCTAAGAAATGGGGGAAATTCGCGGGCGGAGGAGCGACATGGGTGTATGACAGCCTCTTGGGATCGAAGCGGCCAATCATACCCGTGCCGATTGTTTGCTCGCTGACCCAGGCGATTCCGTGCGAGTCTGGCGCAATGTCATGGACACCGTCCCGGCCCACCTTATCAAACTCCATCGCGACAAACTTCGCTGCTGCTCCATTCAGCAGCACGCGCGGCAGATGCCTCTCGGGGCTCTTATCACTGACCACGACGAGTCCATGCCCGACCTCCTCGGACCCCTCTCTCCGAATCCGCGGCGAATTGGGCCCGAAGTTTTTCGTCACATAGTCAAAGATCATTTTCCTTTCGTGCTCGGTGAACGGGCCGATATGGTATTTGGCCTGAATGTCTGGCCTGGACTCCACGTAGCCGAACATTCGGTCCAGATGGTCGCGCCAATCCTCTGGTTTTTCGCGCGCCGGAACCACCCGCTCCAGGCCGTGACACAGTAAGCAGCGCGTCGAGATTAGTTGCTTGGCCTCGCCTTCCGGCATCATCTTCACATAATCGTCATCCGTCAACCTTTTTTCCGCAACATATGGTTTCCGCTCGGTGCTCAGGACCAGATCCATCTTCGCTTGTGCGCCACTCGTCACCTCCACCGGCGCACTAACGCCGCTTTGGTATACGCCCCCAAAACCCTGGGCGGTATATTTTCCCGCAAGGAGATTTGGTGTGCTGTAACGGCCTTGTGCTTGGCTGACCACCAGGAAGCTAAAGCCCAGGTCCGCGCTTTTTACTTTCACCAAAGCTCCGGCCACCGGTTGCCCGGACGCGTTTTTTACGACCCCTGTAACGGTGGTAACCTGGGCTTCCAATGGAGGGAGATTGGAACCCATCGTAAGAAAAACCATCATCAGAACCACGGCTCCCCGATTTCCATTTGGCAAAAGAACATGCCTGAACATAGGTCTCTCTCCCTGTAATCACGATGCCTTGGCTAATCCCCGGCTCCTCGATCGTCTCCACTCACTCGCCATCCTTTGCTCCACCCACATCTTTCAGATATAGCTCCTTCTGTTCGTCCTGGCAGATGTTGTAGTCCATCATTTCCCAGTCCGGTCTTAACTTAAACACCTTCTTTCCGGACCACGGTTTCGCATATGCCTTCGCATCATCGAAAAGGAAATCGATGGTCAAAGTGTCATGGTCGACGCGCCGGATGCGTTCTTCCACGCGAAGAGCGTCGCTATGCACATGACCGAGCGCATCGATCCTGGCATAACCGCCGAGTCCTTCGAGACCCACGGTTTCCACTACAAGCGTGTCCCCGTCCCACTTTCCAGTCGAATGCCCGAAAAATGTCGGAGGGGCTCCCTCGGGATGTTTTCGCCCGTCCAGGTAGATCCGCCGTACTTGGTTATTCGCTTCGAAGAGCATATATAACCTGCCGGGAATCTGAACGATTTCAAAAGGCGGCGTGTGCGTAAACACCCTGGGGAAACCGTGCGGCATACAATAGGGAGCCAGGATGGGGTCCGCCTCATTCAGTGTTCTCTCGGTGGACGTCTGTGTGCCCTGCCGGAGTTTCTTGAAAACCTCTTCGGCCCAGGGCTGCATCGACGGTTGCTGCGTCACGATGAACCCTCCCGGACCGCCGAGGGTTGCCGACTCCCAGATTCCGCCGAAGTCCGGCGTGGTTTTCGACGCTGCCCCGCTCTTTTGTGCAAGCGATTCGCGTGGGATGGAAAGTACCGCAATGGTTACCAGCAACCATGCAACAGCACAGTGTCTCATTGCTCCCGCCTTCATTCACGATGAATTAAACCCGCTGACTGCGGGATGATCTATCCAACCGGAGCTAGCCAAATCCCGTCACGGAACCGGCGGACACGCCGTTATTTCGCATTGCCGGACGCTAAATAAAAGTAACCCACCTTGTGGTTCCCGGTCGTGCCATACCAGAATCGGCCCTGTGCATCGAGAAAGAATTCCCGCATATTAATGGAGTCCGTATAGGGTGAGGGATAGACGGTGACGTGTCCGCTCTTGGGATCGAGCCGTCCGATAATGGACTGAAATTCCGAGGAGTACCAAATATTGTTATTCGCGTCGATGCCCAACGCGTACGGCGTGGCGCGGTCGCCGGGCAGAGGATATTCCTTGAAGGATTCCGTCTTGGGATCGAAGCGGCCGATTTTTCCAGCCTCAAACTCGCCGAACCACACGGTTCCGTCGGGATCGATTTGAATGCGCCGCGGTTGAGCATTTGGCGTGGGCGGCGAGTACTTCGTCAGCTTCCCGGTTTTGATGTCCACCTTGCCGATCTGCCCGTCCTTGGTGTATTCCGCGAACCAGAGACTGCCCTCCCGGTCCAGGGTAATTCCGTAAGTGTGGGTTGTTTCCGAATACGGAAAGAACTTTTTTGTCTCCGGATCGAAGCGAATCAGGGGTCCGCCGCTGGCCCACACAAATCCCTTCGGATCGATTCGGACGGTATTCTCGGAGCCTTCTCCGGGGTTCTGATACTCGGTAATTGCCTGTGTGCGCGGATCCCATTTGCCGATTTTTCGCGTACGATTTTCCACCAGCCACACCGTTCCGTCCGGCGCGGCCACGGCCGAATGGACTCCAGCTACTCCCTGATTGGGCACTTTGAAATCCTGAATTTCGCCCGTATTCGGATCCAATTTGCCGATCGCATTCGCATTCTGATGATACGGAATCCAGACATTGCCATGCTCGTCGGGGGCGGCGCTCCATGCGAAACGGTTCGCCGCGGGCAATTCGTAATCCACGTACACAATCTTGGTTGCCTCGCCGCTCGGCGGATTGTGCTTCACTTTCTGATATTCCGGCAACTCCTCCGGGGAGCGAGGCAGTTTGGAGTTGGGACCGAAAACAGACGTCAAGTACGAGAGAATCGCGGCATTTTCCTGATCGTTTTTAAACGATCGCTCCGGACCCACCATTTTCATCAGGCTCATGACGGCCCGCCAGCCGGCTTCGTCGCGCCGCTTTCCGCCCGCGATCCGGTCCTGAAATCCGTGGCAGCCCGTGCATTGCCCCAGAAATTCTTTTTTACCGGGACCTTCGGGCAACAGCGCCTCGGCCTGCGCGTTATCCAGTTCGCTCCACTGAACCATACTCTTCTGCAGCGTGAACTCCACGGACGGGGGAACGCCGGCAACCACTTTCACGCCCGTCCGCGGCTCGGCCTTGTATCCGATCGCGGTGGCCCAGACCTCGTATTCTCCCTGTGAAAGGTTCTCGATCCGGTATCGCCCCTGCTGGTCGGACAAAACATTGAATGTGATTTTCTTTCTCGCTTGATTCCGCGCCCGCACGAAAGCTCCCTCAAACGGCGCGCCGCCGGGACCTTTCACAATTCCAGAGACGACTCCGCCGGTAGCGCCGTGCGCCACGGAAGCCAACAAAAATAAAATGGCCAGCATTGCTAGACCCGTTTTCAGGTTGGCGTAAACCGAATAGTCGCCCCCAAAACGACGGTTGTCATTCTGAGCGACCTGCGCCCCAGAGTCCTGGGGCTTCGGCGCGCCGCCCAGAGGCTCTGGCCGACGGGTCGGACGCCGGGGCGAGCGAAGAATCTGCTTGTCCTGCGTGCCGAGTGGGTTACAGAAACCTGAAGAGCACCCCAGCATTGCCAGACGATTTTCCCGGCAGTTGTATCCTCTTCCGGAACCCCGGAAGAGGCGCAAGGTTCTAGTTCCGGAACCCCGGAAGAGGCGCAAGATTCTAGCCCACGGCGTGAGCCGTGGGACATCGCAAGGAACACCAACAAGCCCCGGAGGGGCGACAGAAACTCTCCGTCGATTCCGGCTCCGATTGCGAAGGATACACCGTTTCGCAAAACGCTCTAACAACTTCATGGTCTTGTTCCTTTCCGGGTCGCCGCCCAATCCCGCTGGTGCATTCTTGCAGCTAGCGTATAGCGCAATCCGGTAAGCCCCGCAGGGGCGATTGAAAGTAGCCCAGGACGTAAGTCCTGGGTCACCGGTCTTATCCCGACCAGTCCCGCAGGGACGGCTGAACCCTTGCTTTACACCAACACGAAAACTCCCGCTTGCGCCGGCAAAACTATCATCCGCCTCTGCCTGTCCACATGCGCAGCGTGCCGCCGGTCAAAAAACCACCTTCAAGGCAAACTGAAGCTGTCTTGACGCCGCCTCCGTCGTGAGGATTCTGGCCGAACTGGCTACGGGCGCTTCACCGTCTCTGTTACCCGCAAAGACTTTTGGAAAGCCCGGACCGGGCACGCTGAAATTTGGACGATTGAGAATATTAAAGACCTCGGTGCGAAACTCCAGCCTCCCGTTCTCTCCCAGGAATCTGAGGGCTGTATTCTTTACGAGCGAAAAATCGAGATTAGCCAGCCCGGGACCGCGCAGGATGTCGCGCCCAGCCGTACCGAGGAAACCAGCCGGTTGCAGTGAAAACGCGCAAGGATCGAAATACAGGTCGGGACCGCCCAGTTCCCTGCCCGCGGGGACGCCGGTACACCCGGTGGATTTTCCGCTGACGATGTTGGAATTGCTCCGGCCCGCCACTAAATCGGGCCGGTCTTCCGGACCATCGTTCAAATTGGCCTGCGTGCGGGAGCGGTTCGTGGTGACTTCCGGCGTGAAGGAATATCCCGATTGTAGGGAAAGAACCCCCGTCGTCATCCAGCCGTTCAGAATTTTTGCCGAGAGACTATTACCCTCGACGATCTCCGGGAGTCGGTAAATCGCGTTGAACCGCCAGTTTTGGGTAATGTCGAAACCGGCTACACCCCGATCCGTTTTGCGATCGGAAGGATCGGCCGGCTGCCGGCTGGTCTCCGAGGAGACCTGGCCCTGTGTCTCGTCGATCGCCTTCGACCAAGTGTAGGAACTCTGGAACTGGAGCCCGCTGCCGATCCGCTTGTTCAGTCCGAATTGAAACGAGTTGTACCAGGAATTGCCGGACGCGGTGGTGAGCGAGATGCTGCTCCAGTTCGGATTTCGCAATGGCTCCAGACCGGTCCAGAACTTGCGGCCATCCGCCAGAATCCGCGGCACCGTTGGGTTGCCTTCTCTCCGCTGGATTAAGTTAAGGCCCCTGGACCCGGCATACGCCAAGGTCAGCCCCATGCGGAAGGGCAACTGGCGCTCTACTGTCAGGTTGTACTGCAACATGTGGGGTTGTTGCATGTGGTAGTCCACGATGCGGACTGCTTTGCCCTCCGATCCGGGAGGATAAGTAAAGGGAAGCGTGAGCACGAAGTTGCTATTGGCGGGAACACTCACGCTGCTTTGGCTGGAAAACGGCGGCGTCGAGAGCACGGCGCTTTTCAGGGCCGACGAAAACGCGGCTACATCGTAGAGCAGTCCAAACCCTCCTCTCAGGGCCGTCTTCCCGTCTCCCCGAACGTCCCAGGCGAAACCAAATCGCGGACTGAAATTCTTGAGCGAGGGATTCTCGAACGGAGGACCCAAGGTTGCGGCGGCGTCGCTGATTACATTCCGAATCGCGGAACTCTTCCCATACCGCTCGGTGTATTCGCTGTGGAATTCATAACGCAGCCCGAGGTTCAAGGTCAATCGCGAGCTGGCCCTGAAATCGTCTTGGGCATAGAACCCCGCTGTGGTGTACCGGTACGATTTGAACAGGCTCGATCCAGGCGTTACCGAAACATAGCTCAGCGGTCTTCCCAGCAGCAAGAACTCCAGGCTGGAAAACCGGAGTTGTCCCCGTGCGTTCGTGCCACCGATCAGCGACGGCTGAAAACGGTTGATCAGGGTCCCAAACTTCAGCGAGTGCCGGCCCTTCGTATAGTAGATGTCGTCGCTATAACTGAAAACATTCTGATTGCTATAGGTCGCCTGCGTGCCATTTCCTATGTTAGATAGACCCGTGACGGAAATTTGTCCCATCCCCAGGCCCGTCACAAAGTCATACTGCGGGCCGGTTTCCGAAGCGCCTTCCGCACCGATCTTGGTGCGGCTGAACGAAAATCGGAAGGTGCTTAAAACGGCCGGCGAGAAAATATGGGTTTCCGAAAGCGTGGCATACTGCAACCGGCTCTGCTTGGAGGAACTAATCCCGTCCATCAAGGGCGCGCTGGTTACCGTCTCGGAATCGATGGTATACCGGCCAAATAAACTATCTCTCTCCGATAGGCTATGATCCGCGCGCACTTGGCCGTAATAATCGTCGGTGGGCTGGCTGAACGGATATGTATATTGATCGTTGGGCAAATTGGGATTCGGATAAAGGGCCAGTATCGGTTTGATGGAGGGGGCAATCTGCGGCACGACGACACCGTTCGGCAGCACCGCGGGTTCCCGCTTCGCCGAGACCGGAACCGTGTTTGCGATGATCGTCTGCCCCAGCCGCTCTCTGAGGTTTTCGTATACCAAAAAGACAAATGTCTTGTCTTTCTTGATCGGTCCCCCGACCGAGGCTCCAAATTGATTCCGGGTAAATGCCGGCAGGCGGCGCGGAGTGGAAGCCGTCTTCCGGTCGAAAAAGTTCCGGGCATCCAGAGCGCTATTGCGCAGATACTCGAAGAGCGAGCCGTGCACCGTGTTGGTTCCGCTCTTGCTCACAATGATCATCTGGCTGCCCATCCGCATGCCGTATTCCGCGCTAAAGGAATTGGTCACCAGGCGGAACTCCCGGATGCCTTCCACACCCAGCGTGGTCCGTCCGCTGGTGGCCGCGCTGGCGTCCCCGCTGCTCTGCAGGATGGCTCCATCCAGCATGAAGTTGTTGGACCGCACCGGCGCGCCATTGCTGCTGAAATACTGTCCCGCCGTGGCGCTTCCTCCGCCCTGTGCCGGTCCTCCGGAAGCGGAGGTGGATCGTTCCGGCTGAACCCCGGCCTGCAAAAACGCCAGGTCCACATAGTTCCGTCCGTTCAAGGGCAGCTCGGCAACCGTCCGTTCGCTCACCAGCCCGCCCAAGGAGCCGCTGGTCGTATTCACCAGAGGCGCCTCCGCCGTTACTTCCACCGTCTGCTCAACCGTCCCCAGTTCCAAAGCGAAGTTAACCACCGCTTCTTCCTCCACCGTCAACGTCAGTCCGGCGCGGATTCCAGTGTTGAATCCGGGATGCTCCACCCGAACCGCATACCGGCCCACGGGCAACGCAGAAAACCGATAGGATCCGTCGGCGGCGCTGGTGGCGGTGCGCGTCTGTCCCGTCTCCTCGTTGCGCGCCGTCAGCGAAGCCTGCGGCACTACCGCCCCGCTGTTGTCGCGCACGATCCCCAGAATGGTGGCTGTGGGCAATTGCGCCCAGGAAGTCACCGCCGTCGCCCCACAGATCAGAAAGAGGACCACTAACATTACGTGGCTGATCACGCGTCCCGTCCGCTTTCTCCCATTTCTTGTCTCCGCCATGTAATCCCCCTCGCCTGGATTTCTTGCCCCGCCTGGTTCTTGATTTCTTATTTTGAAGCCGAGGTAGCCACGGCGAGCGCTTTTCTCGCCGTGGGCTCGTTCCGAATTCCGTCCGGTGCCGTCCTTCTTCCCCCGCTGACTAGCGCTTTTTCACAATTGGTGTAGACCATACCAAGTGGCTGTCATCCCGAGCAAAGCGAGGGATCTGCACTTTCTTCGTCGCTCTATCGCAGTAAATCGTGGTCTAAACCAATACGAGAAGTGCTCCAGCGCAGCCGCTATGAGTCAGCCCTTTACTCAGCCCCTTCGGTAAGGGTCTGGCCGCTGGGGGCGACGAGCTTTCGGATACTCATGAACTTGGTGCCGTCTTTGGCGGGCCACCCGGTGACGGTTACCTGGTCTCCGCGCTTCAGGGAGTTCCCGTTCCAACCCGACCGGTACAGCCGTTGCGGAGGACCGGATTCCGCCGTCCATACTACCGTCTCGCCCTGCGCGTTCTTGGTCTCGATTTGAATCCTTGCATGTGGATTGACGAACTGGTAGGTCGCAACCGTTCCCGTCACCGTGACCGGATGATCCCGGTCATAAAGACTCCCGGCGTGATGCGCGAGGAGCGGCGCCGAAACCGCCAAAATACATACGATTGCAACCAGCGATAATTTCATCTTTCCCGCCATCATCGCTCTCTCCTCCGCCAGTTCTTGAAGAGTAGAATTTGCCGTTGACTTAAACGGAAAGCAGTTCGAGTTCGCCGGTGCTGTCCCCCAGGCTTTGCACCGGAACGCCTACGGCGTCCAGCATGGTTACCAGAAGGTTCGACATCGGCGTATCCTCCGGATACCGTACATGGCGGCCCATCTTGATCTTGCCGCCTCCGCCGCCGATGACCAGGGCCGGCATGTTGGTGAACAAATGCAGATTGCCGTCGCTCAGCCCGCTGCCATAAAGGATCAGGGAATGATCCAGAAGTGAGCCATCGCCGTCCGGTGTGTTCCGCATTTTTCCCAGCAGGTACGAAAGCAGCTTGACGTGGTAGGTATTGATCTTGGTTACCTTGGCGATTTTAAGCGCGTCTCCCTGATGATGCGTGAGAGCATGGTGCGGGTCCGGAATGCCGATCTCGCGATACGAGCGGTTGCTGAATTCACGGCTCATCATAAACGTGCTGACCCGTGTCAAGTCCGATTGGAAGGCCAGCGCCTGCAGGTCCATCATCAACTTCGCGTGATCCTCGTATGACTCCGGAATGCCGGCGGGCCTTTCGAGAACCGGCAGTTCGCGGGAGGATTGCTCCTCGGCCATTTGAACCCGCCGTTCCACGTCTCGAACCGCATCGAGATACTCGCCGAGCTTCGTGCGGTCGCGGGCGCCGAGTCCGCTCAGGAAGCGCCCCGCCTCCTGAGTCATCGAGTCCAGGATGCTGTGGTTGGTCTCGAGCCGGGCGCGCCGCTCTCCCGCGTCGGTGCTGTCGCTATCGCCAAAGAGCCGCTCGAAGACAACACGCGGGTGGTTCTCCATCGGTATGGGAGTGGTGGGACTGCGCCAGGAGATCGTGCTCGTGTATGCGCAGCTATATCCGGTGTCGCATCCACCCAGCGTCTCCGTGGGCTCCAGCGTCAGTTCCAGCGACGCCAGTTGCGTGTGCTGGCCAAACTCCTTCGCGGCAATCTGGTCCATCGAAACTCCCGCGTGAATATCGGCGCCCTCCGTCGCCTTCGGATGGACGCCTGTTAGGAACACCGCGCACCCGCGTGCATGTCCCGCGCCGCCTTCGCCCGGCAGCGCAAAAGCCTTCTTGTGGCAGAGTCCGCTGATCAGGAGCGTTTGGTCTCGAAACGGAGTGAGCGATTCCAGTATGGGAGGCAGTTCAAACCCGGCACCCTCCTTGGCCGGCGTGAACTTCTCCATGATGATCCCGTTTGGCACGTAGAAAACCGCCAGGCGCCTGGCCTGTTTTGCCGTCACGTCGGCTGTCTTTGCTAACGCCGGGACCATGCCGTCCAGCAGCGGCAGCGCCAGAGTGGCGCCCATGCCGCGCAAAAACGCGCGCCGTGGAATGGCTTTCTTGAAAATCACCATGATATTCAGTCCCCTTCTGTGACGTAGCGCGCTTTCGTTTCAATCTTAAGAAGCTGTCGCAAGCCCTCTTGGAAACCAGGTAAGGGCACGACTTTAGTCGTGCCGCGCAATGCCATAAGAGGGAGGCTTTAGCCCCTGAGGTGCGTCCTTCGCCCTCAGCGGCTGAAGCCGCTTGCTTCACGACTCCCTTTCGGCACGGTTAAAACCGTGCCCTTACAACACGCTAAAACAGGTTTTGCAACAGCCTCTAGAATTAGCGACGGTCAGCCATTGCCGTTTTCTCGGCCGCTGTCCTCATCTGGAATGGCGTGCTCTCGATCACGCCGAGTATCAGCGACGACCAGCGGTAGTCGTTCGCCGCCGCCTGCCGCACGATCTTGCGAACAACCGGCTCATCGTAATATTCCACTCCGCGGCCCAGTGCGTACGTAAGCAACTTTTCCGTGACCGTAGTTACAAATTGTTCCGGGTGGCTTAGCAATGCCTTCCGAAGCTCGGCGGGACCGCTGATTTTGGTGCCGTCGACGAGCACTCCCGAGGCGTCGATTGGAGTGCCGCCTTCCTTGGTTCGCCACCCGCCGGTTGCATCGAAGTTTTCGAGCGCGAAGCCCAGAGGGTCCATCCGCGAATGGCAAGTCGCGCAGACGGCGTTCGCGCGATGCTCCTCCATGCGCTGCCGCATCGAAAGCACCTTGCCGTCCTTCTCCGGTTCCTTCAGGGAGGGAACGTTGGGAGGCGGCGGCGGAGGCGGCGCGCCCAGAATATTTTCGAGCAGCCACTTGCCCCGCAGAACCGGCGAAGTTCTGTTGGCATAGGACGTGACGGTGAGCAAGCTACCCTGCCCCAGCAAACCTCTCCGGTTCTCATCCGTCAGTTTTACGCGTCGAAAATGACTGCCGTATACATCCGGAATGCCGTAATGCCTCGCCAGTCGCTCGTTGACGAACGTATAGTCCGCATTCAGCAAATCCAGCGCGCTGCGGTCGTCGCGGAGCAGGCTCTCGAAGAATAGTTCCGTCTCTTTCTGAAATGCCTGGCGTAGGTTGTCGTCAAACGTGGGAGCGACATCCGGATCGGGCGATAGAGAAGGAATGTTGCGGAGATACAGCCATTGACCGGCAAAATTTTCGACCAATGCCTTCGAGCGAACATCGGCGGACATGCGCCGCACCTGCTGTTCCAGCACGGAACGGTCTTTGAGCTTGCCGCGCGCCGCCAGGTCAATCAACTCGTCGTCGGGGATGCTGCTCCACAGGAAAAACGACAGGCGCGAGGCCAGTTCGATGTCGCTGACGGGGGAAATTGAGCCGGGCGCCGCTTTCACCGGTTCGCGCTCGATGCGGAATAGAAACTCGAGGGAGACCAGAACTCTTTGCAGCGCCACTTCAATGCCCGCTTCGAACCCTCCTTTGCTCTTGCCCTGTTTGTAAAACCCAAGCAGAGGCTCCACGTCCCGGTCCGCAACGGGACGGCGATAAGCGTGGCGCGCCAGCGTCGAGAGAATTTTCTCGGCGCAGGCTTCCTCGTCCTCGCTGCGAGTCGGATGGCAGACAAAAATCCTGCGCCGGCTCGGAGTATCGCCCGCTCCTTTTGCGTCGTAAGGTCCGCCGATGGCGACGCTGGTCACCGCCGGGTCGCCCGCTTTGTAGTATTTGCTGAAATCCAAAGCTTTCAAAGGAGGACGCAGGACCTCCTCGGGTTCCATCGTCTCCTGCAGGAATGCCACTCCGAGCACATGCGGCCCGGCCTTCGCGGCGAAGCGAACCTCCAACCCCGCGTCCGCCAGGCTGCGCTCATACGATTCCTGTTCGGCGCTCCCTAGCGCGAATGAATTGGAAAAAACCGCCCCCGAGCTGCCCTTGTGCTCCCCTCCCACCGTGAAGAGCTTGATCCTTTCGCCGTCCAAAAGCACTTCGAGCTGGTGCGGCTCGGCCAGCCCGCGGACGTATCCAAACGCGTTTCTTTGCAGTTTGATTTTGACCACGTACTCGCCGTCCAGCGGAAATTGCTGATGGATAGCCGCCCCGCCCCGCGATCCGAACGGCAGGTCCTCGCTGACGCGATCCTCCTGCATCAGGAGCGCAGGAACGTTATAGGTCGCAAACGCCGGGCGGACCGCCGCGTCGCCAACCGCCAACCGGCTGATCTTTCCCGCTGCCAAGAGATACCGCTCCAGCAGCGTCGGCGAGACGGAAAGGACATCGGCGACATTGTCGAAACCGTACCCGGAATCGTCCGCGGGAAGTAGCGACGCACTGTCGATATCCAGCGCGACTAAGTCGCGAATTGCGTTCGCGTATTCGGCGCGATTCAGCCGATGGAGCGCGGGGCTGCCGGGAATTGGCTTCGCCGCCGCAGCCCGATCCAGTTCGTTCTCGAGGTACGTCGCAAAGGAGTCGTACGTTGCATTGTCCGGCCGGGGAGCGCCCGCGGGCGGCATGGCTCGGGTTCGCAGTTTCCGGATTACCTTCTCCCAAACGGCCGCGCTATCACCGGCGTTCTCCACGTCGGTCTTGTCCAGCATCAGTCCCGCCGTCTTTAGCTTTTCGTTGTGGCAGGCGACGCAGTATCGATTGAGTACGGCGCGGTAGGATGACGGATTGGACCCGGAGGAAGATGGCGCGTTTGCCCTAAGCGAACCGGCTGCGGCGAACACGATGATGGCACAAACCAATATTCGCTTTAACACTGGAACGCGAACTCCTATCTCGGACGACAGGCCGCTGTTCTTGGAAGTTGCGGCATAATCTCTTGGAAACTCCGTAAGGGCACGACTTTAGTCGTGCCGATCGCAGCTTCGTAAGAAGTGGGCTTTAGCCCCTGAGGTGCGTCCTCGGCCCTCAGCGGCTGAAGCCGCTTGCTAAACCGCACGCTTTCGGCACGGTTAAAACCGTGCCCGTACAACACAAAAAACAGGTTTCACAATAGCTTCTAAGCTAATCTCGCCATTCCGGGTGCTGAGGAATTATATCACGCCAGGAAACATGGGTCCGTGAGAAAAAACCCGGAACGCCACGTTTCGTGGACCCTGTTGCGCAATAGCATTTTCACGAAAGGCGTATGCCTTTTCGAAGCCCCGGAGGGGCGATTGATAGTAGCCCAGGACGGAGTCCTGGGAATAGCAACAGAAAGCAGTCCAGCCCCGTAGGGGCGGCTGAAATTCTCTGTAATCGGAATCAAAGCGGTGCAACCAGGGATACACCTATTGTGAAAATGCTTTAGAGAATTGTATTCACGGAGCCATTTCGGAAGCCCGCTACGGGCGCCCAGTTTGTGCCATTGCGCCGCCAGTTAATTTGCGAAGCAACTCCACGGTATTCTTGTGGACGGCCTTGCCGGCGGGATTCTCGGCGATGCTCAACGGGGTTTGGCCACTCTTGTCCTTCACATCCATTTTGGCGCCTTTGTCCACCAGAAACTGGATGATTTCGTTGGCGCCCATATCGGCTGCGCCGTGCAATGCGGTCTGGCCCGCCGCATTCGTGGCATTCACGTCGGCGCCGAGTCCCGCGAGAATTTTAACTGCTTCCAGCGCGTTCTGTTCCTCTTCCCGAGGCCGGTCTTCGACGCGTCCCACACCGGCCGCAACCATCAGAGGCGTCGTATTGTCCTTGGTCGCGAGCAGCGGGTCGGCGCCGGCTGCGAGCAACGTACGCATGATGCCGACATCGGAAACCGCTGCCGCCAACAACAACGGCGTTGCGCCAACCAATCCGAATTTCGCTTTGTAACCGATGCCGAACCGGTATAGGTCCTTCCCGATTCGAGCGTTCGGGGTAGCACCATGCCTCAGGAGCGCCTTCACCAAATCAGCCATGTTGGGCCGGAACAAGTAGTAAAGTTCGGAGTCCGACTTGATGCCCCGGATCTCCGCCATTCCGTTCTGCATCGCATAGTGCATAGCGGTAATCCCATTGGCGTCCGCGGCATTCGGATCGGCGCCATTGTCGAGCAGGAAAATTGCGAATGCCTCATTGCCGCTGGCACTCGCCATAACCAACGGGCTCATGCCGTCAACCGAAGCTTCGTTCACCTTCGCGCCGGCCGCGAGCAATATCCGCGCGGAATCCAAATCTCCACGTCGCGCGGCAAACAGAAGTGGTGTAAGTCCGCCATCGGTATGCTGGCCGCACCGTATGGGAGCGTACGCGCCGCGATCGCGCGCAGGAAGATCGGGATCGGAAGGGTTCACCATTACGCAGTCGTCTTTGGCGGTTCCCTTCGAACGCTCATTGACATCGGCTCCATGCTCCACCAGAACCCGCACCACATCCGAGTGTTCTTCCGCCACCGCCCACATGAGAGCGGTCTGGCCGCCTCGTGTCTCTCTCGCGCCGAGCTGCGCACCATGGTCGAGGAGTGCTTTCACCGCTTCCGCGCTGCCGGAGCGCGCGCATGTCATCAACGGCGTCTCGCCTGTCAGCAACGCGGCATTGGAATTCGCTCCAGCCTTCAACAGCTCATTGACCATTGGAGCGCTGCCATTCGTGCAGGCCAGCGTTACCGGAGTGACGTTGTTGCTATTGGCCGCGTTCACGTTTGCGCCAGCCTGAATCAGGAGTTGCGCGATTTCGAGATTGTCCCAGTGTGCCGCCCAATGCAACGCCGTAGTTCCATCACCTTGGATGGCATTCACGTCCGTGTGCTGTTTCAGGAGTGCAAGCACCGCATCCTTATCCCGGCTCTTGGCAGCCTCGATGAGTCGAAGGTCGGACGCGGCAACGGCCAGGCTGCTGGTCGCGAGGATAGCCAGCACGCAGCATCCACAGAAACGCATCCAAGTCATTTACACTCTCCCGCCCGCCGGGGCTTACCGAGGATTTACCATATCGTCCCCATGAGGTCAAGAAATTACTTGGCGGGGAAGCCCGTTTATCGATGGGAAGCGCGCCCGGCCGCCCGGGCATCTCGCCGTAGCGCGCAACCAAAGGGCGGCTTTCGCATCCAATCATTCTGCGCCCGTACTGGAGCGATTCGACGGGCGGCACAGCGGCGGAAAATCTCTCAATTCAGGCCAATACCCGAGGAGGTGCGCATGGCATCCGATTCTTCCGAGCTTCGTTCGGTTTCGAAAGTTGTGGACGGTGTTGCGACAATGGAAGGCGAGGGGTTCCTCGTCCACAGGCCCTTTCCATCGAGGGTTCTTTCCGACTTCGATCCGTTTCTGCTGCTCGACGAAATGGGTCCCAGCGATCTCGGACCAGGCCAGGCCAAAGGCGCTCCGGACCATCCGCACCGCGGTTTTGAGACCGTCACCTACATGCTCGATGGACGCTTCGAGCACAAGGACTCGCGCGGGCATGCCGGAAAAATCAATCCCGGCGACGTGCAGTGGATGACGGCTGGCGGCGGCGTGGTGCATTCCGAAATGCCGGAAGAGGAGTTCACTCGAACCGGCGGACGGATGCACGGCGTGCAGCTCTGGGTCAACCTGCCCCGGCGCGACAAAATGATGCAACCCCGATATCAGGAGATTCCATCGGCGAAAATTCCCGTGGCCGAATCGTCCGATGGACAAGTGAAAGTCCGTGTGATTGCGGGAGAGTCGCTCGGCGCACGCGCCGTCATCGACACGCGCACGCCCATCCTCTATCTGCACTTCCTGCTCCAGCCCGGAGCGAAGATCGAGCAGCCGGTCCCCGCCGAATACAACGCTTTTGCCTACGTGCTCGCGGGCGAAGGGCTTTTTGGAAGGACTCTGGAGCGGGCGAAAAAGTCTCAGATGGTCCTGTTCGCGCGCGATGCAACGGCGGTATCCATGATGGCTCCCAAAGCTGGGAACGCGACGCTCAGCGTCTTGCTGATTGCCGGTGTACCGCTCGGCGAGCCGGTGGTGCGCTACGGGCCGTTCGTGATGAACACGGAGGGAGAAATCCGCCAAGCCATTGAGGATTACCAGAACGGGCGCATGGGTGTCATCGAGCATTGATGGCGAACTCTCCTGGGCGAAATAGGATTAACTCAGTCGTTGGATGATTGTGCCGCGCCCCGCCACCGGAAGAAAATCCGCCTGTCTTGCCTGTGAAGGTGCGAAAATATTAATCATGTAGCGCGAACGATTCGCTCCGTTTCAGCAGCCCATGGCGGGGATTGCGGTGTACGCTGGGGAGTAGCCGGACGGGAGAACCGCGACAGGAGAAGGTCCATGAAGACGCCTTTGAAAACAGGAAACAGCACGACTGCAAGCCGCCCCGCGCGGGCAGACCAGGCCCAGGCAGACGATGCCGCGTCCCGATCTCATCTCTGTCAACTCTGCCTGTTCCTAGCGTTCCTGGCGGGATTTCCACCACCGTTGCCGGCGCAGGACGCGTTGCATCAGTTCAGCAGTGCCGTGGAAGAACTGACCCGGCGCGTGTCGCCGAGCGTTGTTCAGGTGCAGGTGACCGCATACGCGCCCTTCACCGATGCCTCAGGGAGCGAGTCCGGCGTGGTGCTGGGAAGGCAGCGCAGCATTGGCTCGGGCGTGATTGTGGACCCGGACGGATACATCGTCACAAACGCTCACGTGGTGAAGGACGCGCAACGCATCCAGGTGGTAATCCAGGCACACGCCTCCGATACCACACCCATTCGTTCGCTCATCAACCGCGGACGGATGCTGGATGCGCGCGTCATCGGCCTGGCGGAAGAAATTGACCTGGCCGTGCTCCACGTCGAAGCGCACCAGTTGCCGGCCCTGCCCATGGGCAACTACGAGCGGGTGCGGCAGGGCGAAACGGTTTTCGCCTTCGGCAATCCGGAAGGCTTGCAAAACTCGGTGACGATGGGCCTGGTCAGCTCTGTCGCGCGGCAGCCCGATCCAGACAGCCACATGGTTTTCATCCAAACCGACGCCTCCATCAATCCGGGCAACAGCGGCGGCCCTCTGGTGGACGTCGATGGCGCCCTGATCGGCATCAACACTTTCATCCTGAGCCAATCGGGTGGCAACGAGGGTCTGGGCTTTGCCATCCCTTCGGCCGTTGTCGCATTCGCGTACCCCCAGCTTCGAAAGTACGGCCACGTTCATCGCGGAGCGATCGGGACTGTCGTTCAAACCATTACTCCCAGCCTGGCCGGCGGGCTGAACCTCCCCATGGACTCCGGCGTGATCGTCTCCGACGTCCTGCCCGACAGCCCGGCCGAAAAAGCCGGACTGCGAATCGGGGATATAGTGCTGACCGTGGACGGGAGGCCCTCCGAGAGTCTTCCGATCTTTACTTACGCTCTGTTTATTCACGGACCGGGCGATCGCGTGAAGCTCGGCATCCTCCGCGGAAAGGAGCGGCTGGCCCTCGATATTCCGGTCATCGAGCGCGAGCATGATGTCGATCGTCTCGTGGACCTGGCCGATCCGCAAAAGAACATGGTGCAAAAACTCGGCATTCTGGGCGTCGAAATCGACAGCAAAATCGCCGCCATGCTGCCCGACCTTCGGGTTCCCTCCGGGGTGATCGTTGTGGCCAGATCCTCGGGAGCCGCCGGCGCCGGAAATTCGCTCGTCACCGGCGACGTGATTCACGCGTTGAATGGGTCGCCGATTACAAGCCTCCTGGGTTTGCGAACGGGCCTGGAAAATCTGCCGCGGGAAAGCCCCGTTGTATTGCAGATCGAGCGCGCCGGAGGGTTGACGTTTCTCTCCTTTCAGACGGATTAACAAACCGGAGGCGGAAGGCGATGGATTCGGTGATCGAGAAAATTTTTGTCGCTCCGGCGGGCGGAGTGAAGATGCAGTTGGTGGAAGAAGTGGAAGCGCTCGCTGGCGCCGGTCTGCGCGGCGACCGCTATTGCGAGGGCTGCGGCTATTACACCGACGTGGACGAATGCCAGGTCACGCTGATCGAGGCGGAAGACCTGGAGACGATCGCTCGCGAAAAGGGCCTCCGCGTCTCGAACGGCGAGCACCGGCGGAATCTGGTCACGCGCGGCATCCGGCTCGAATCGCTCATCGGGAAACAATTCCAGGCGGGCCAGGCCGTGCTCGAATTCGACCGCCCGCGCCCTCCCTGCCGCTATGTCGAATCCATCACCGAGCCGGGCATGACCAAGGCTCTGGTCGGCCGCGGCGGCATCTGCGCCCGCGTCGTTTCTCCCGGCCTCATCCGCGTCCGCGACCCCATCGTGATTCTGTAAATCAGAGCCGTGAACGAATCCGAGCCGAGGGAGGAGGAGTTGTTCCAAGGACCCGGGGCAAGGTGCCAAAAGATATCACGCGGACTTTTTTTGTGCGGGAATTCTAGCAAAGGCCGGAGAATACGTCTCAATCGTCCGCATGGCTTCGGGATCATAAATTCTTTCGCCGCACTTCGGGCATTCATAGAATCGCAGATTCGGCACCGAAAAGGACTTTCCCTCATACCTGCCGGTCCATTTTCGGCGGACCCGCTTGATGTCGCTGCTGCCGCAAGTAGGGCAAGCAAGTATCCTGACGGTTCGTTCTGCCATGCCTATAACGCCCTTTTCGAAGAAACCAGGAAATAGTATGTCTCCAAACCCGATTCGGAAACAAGTTTGCCTTTGGAGTAAATTGGCAAGCCGCGGAGATTCGTGCTTTGGATCACATAAAGATATTCTCTGGATTGTTTCCGAAACGGGCTTTTGAACGAAGTCTCTTATAGATCGCCACGGCATTGAGGATGGACTCGGCGACGTCCAGTTCCGTCAGCCGGTCTTCCTCCATCTCGAAGCGAGCCTTTTCGCTGAAGACATATCGGCCCGTGAGCACCGCGCGCTTGATTCGGATGAGGACATCGCTCATCGCCGTGTATCCATGGTCTTAATTTGCTCCGAAGCGATGCAACAGCTTACTACGGCGCCTAGAAAAAATGACAGGAGAACCAAAAAATCGTGAATTAGACGCGAGGAGGGAAGCCCGGTCTTGGCCGCCCTGCACGACGCCACCAGTAGAAATAAATTCCCAGGTTCCCGACGAGCACGATGGCCGCGGCCAAGACTAAACTCCACTGCGGCGCGTCGAGATAGACGAGCTTGTTCACGTAGTGCGCGATGAAGGCGTCGTTATACTCGCCTCGCCCGGCCTTGCGGCGCAGGAACTGCTCGATCACCGTCAGCGGGCAATACCAGTAAAACACTTCGATCATTACGCCGTAGGCCATCGAGGCGAGATGCAGCGCCATCCAGACGCGGCGGCGGCGGCCTAAGCTCCGGTGCACCAACGCCGCGCCGAAGATCACAAACAGAATAAACGTTAGATGAGCGAGTGCCGTGATGTCGGCTGCGATTTCGAAGAGCACAGCGACATTGTATCGCGTCTGGCCAAGACGGAATCAGAGACGGAATCAGAGACGGAAGCGCTCCACCGTTTTCCGTTTTTCACTACTGTTGCTGTTGCTGCTGTTGTGGTGGTGGCTGTTGCTGTTGCGGAGGGGGCTGCGGCAGCACTGGCTGGGGCTGGACACCGGGGGGCAGGCCGGGAATGTATGGCACGGGCTGGCCACCGGGCGTAATCCCTTGCGGGAAGAATGGCTGCCCTGGCTGGGGCGGCACTCCGGGCGTGACACCGGGAATAATAGGCTGGCCCGGCTGTGGAAAGACGCCCGGCTGCGTCGGAAATCCCGGCTGTCCGGGTTGGAACGGCGCGCCCGGCTGCCCTGGCGCGGGCTGGGGAACAAACGGCTGCTGGGGTTGGGCCGGCGCGGCAGGAAGCCCCAGGAGTTCTTTCCCGAAATAGACGGAGTTCGAGGCGTACAATTCGGCGGGCGAAAAGCGGACAACGTGCGGCCGGATCACCAGCAATAATTCCGTATCGCTTTCCTGCCGGTTTCTCGTTCCGAACAAAGCCCCCACCAGCGGCAGGCGCGAAAGCAGCGGATACCCGCTTACCGACCGAGTCCGCGAGCTCTTCAGAATCCCTCCGACCACGTACGTTTCACCGTCGCGCATCCGCAACTGCTCCGTCAATTGGTTGTTCGAAAGGATCGGGGCGCCATTCAGATTTTCCCCGCTCACGGCGCGGAGCGCCAAGTCGAACTTCAGCGTCAGTTCCCTCCCGAAGTGCAGGAACGGCGTCGCCTTCATGGTGACTCCCACGTCTTCGTACTGGATCGACGGGAAAAAGCCCGTGATCGCGCTGGCGGTGGTTTGCGAGTTCGTCTCCGCGTTGAAGCTCGAACTCACAATTCCGTTCAGGATGGGGACCCGGTCGCCGACGAGCAAGCTGGCCTGTTGGCCGTCGGAGGCGCGCATTTGGAGTTGCTGCCGGGAGCGGACCGCCGAGGAGGAAAACGTCAACGGAGCGCTGGCGCCCGCCAGTTGCACGGCGAACAGCGCGGAGCCCGCTCCCAAGGCGCGGAGCGGCACGCTCTGTGCGGCGGATAGTCCTTGCGACGTTAGTCCCTGGAAGATCAGTTGAAACGGCTGCGGGGGAAGGATTCCGAGCTGCCGCGCGCGCTGGCTGTCCACCTCCAGAATGTCCACGTCCACCATCACTTCGCCGCGTTCCATTTGAACGGTTTCGACAAACTGCCGGGCCGCCCGTACCTGGCGCGCACGGCCCAGGACGCTGATCCAGTTGGTGCGCGTGTCCTGAGCGACGCGCCGCAGGTCGAGCAAGCTCCGCAGCGCCGCGCTGATTTCGGCGATCTGCTGCGCCGAGGTCTGCTCGGCAACCGTGAACGAACCCAGAACCTGGCGCTCGTACTCGCCCCGCTTCTCGGCGGTGTCGGCGGCCACGATGCCGGTATGCTCATCGAGCGGCGCAACAAAAGTGCGCGAAATGTTTCCCGTTGCATCGAGCGCCTGTTTCAACGTGACGTCTTCCAGCTCGAAGCTGCTCACGGGCCGAGACGACGTCAAGTCCCGGTCGTAGACCAGACGGATTCCGTAGGCCTGTTCAATGGCGGAATAAATGGCCCGCAGGTCGGTGTGCCGCAGACGGAAACTCGCCCGCTCCACTCGCGGCTGCAAGTCGAACTCGGCCGAGGCGGCGTAGGGAAGCGACGACTCTTCCGCCGCTTCGCCCACGGTGCTCGCTGCTTCCTGCGCACTCGCAGCCGCCCAGGAGCCGAGCGCCCATAGGACCGCCACCCAGGTTGCCGCGCCGCGGAGCCACCAACATTTACTCATATCGTTAATTCTACGGGCGTGGCAGCGAAAACGCCAACCGTTTCTTTCCGGCGCGAACCCATACGGATACTCTTCGACACGGAGAAACGAGGCAGTTACCGTACCAGCGCTTGCATAACCGGATCGAAAGAGGTAGAAAGGAAGGAAATCATTCGCGAGGCGGAGAGCCATGAAAGAATCAGCCAATCACTCGAAAGACAAAGTATCGAAAGCCAAAATCCCGAACGCGGACGGCGCCCTCTTTTGGGAGGCATGGGATTCGCCGTTTGGAAAGATCACCGTCTCCTGTTCCTCCAAAGGAGTCCGCGAAGTGCAATTGGCCTCCGGCAAAATCCACGCCAACGGGAACGGCGCATCCAGGAAGGCGGAGCGGGGAGAGCATGCAGCCGCGAAATTTGTTCGCGCCGGCAGCCGCTCGGACGTCGGCGCACAGATCGCACGCCAAGCCGTCGCCGAACTGCGCGAGTACGCCGCCGGCCGCCGCCAGCGTTTTTCCCTGCCCCTCGATCTGGAAGGCACTCCCTTTCAGAGGAAAGTCTGGAAGGCCCTCTGCGCCATCCCCTACGGAGAAACGCGCTCCTACCAGCAAGTCGCCCGCGCCGTCGGAAACCCGCGCGCCTCGCGAGCCGTCGGCATGGCCAACCACTGGAACCCGGTCGCAATCATCGTCCCCTGCCATCGCGTGATAGCGAGCGACGGCACGCTCGGCGGCTACGCCGGGGGTCTGGAGATGAAGGCGCGGATGCTGCGGATGGAAGGAAATTCCTCTCCCCGTGGCTGACTTGCCGAAGCTCGCCGGGTGAACCTTTTTTTCTCTTACATGCCAGTGCGTGCGGAAACGGCTGGAACAGCGGCGAATTTACCGGGCACCTCCGCCAGCGGAGGGGTTTCCACTTTTTTCGGCACGCTCTGCTTGACCGCCGGTTCGCCGCCCTTCTGGATGTCGATGCTTCCCTTGAAATATGCGCCTTCTTCGATGATGACGCCGGCTACCACCAGGTCGCCCACGAGCGAACCGCTCTTGCGGATCGTGACGTTGTCGATCGCGCGAATATTACCTTTGACCGAACCGACAATGACGACCTTTTTGGCGTTTACATTGGCCTTCAACTTTCCATTCTCGCCGACAGTCAACTGGTAGTCAGGCAATTCGATGGTTCCCTCCACAATCCCGTCGACCACAAGATCCTCGCTGCCAATCAACTCACCCTTGATCTGAACGGACTTGCCGATATGCGCGATCGAAGCCTTGGGAACTTGGTGGTCCATCTCCGCCATTCCCTCCGGCATCCGCGGGGCCGCCGGCGCATTTTTTCCTTCGTTCCATGGATTCCCCGGGCTGGCCGCCCGGCCCGGATCGCGAACCGTATCGTCCTGACGTTTCCACATGAAATCCGACCTCCTTAGCTCTATCAATTTCTCATCAGAGTTGCCTCGAACTTCATCGCACGCCTCCCTCTTACGCAAGTTGAAATAAACGGGAACTCTAGCAAGCGAATGGCCACGTCCGATTTTCTGTTCCGTGAACAAATCGGCGAGAGCCCAAACCGGGTGTTATCTCCTTGCTAGTCGGGAGATTCCCTTCATCGAGGTTGCGGATTTCCGGAGGCAATGTACTTCAGATGACAACCGGGGAAACTCGGGATTCCGGGGAAATGTTTCCGGGAACTTCGTCCTCTGGCGGCCACCCGTGGAAGGTTTTCCAGTCTGCGGAGCAAAAGAAGGATATTCTCTTGAAACGATTACTTCCGAGGCGTATGCTCTTGGCCGAAGCCAGCGTTGCAATCGCCCGTTCCGAACGAAAAAGGGAGGAGACCGATGGAACTGAAACGCCGTGAATTTCTGACTGCTACCGCGACCGCGGCAACCTTGGCGGCAGCCGCACCGCTTCTGGCGCAAACCAATCCCTCTCCGGCCACCGCCGCAGCTTCTCCGCCCGCGCCCGCGCAATCCGCTCCAACCTACAATGCGCCGACCGAGGTCAAAAAGATCGAGGTCATCAATCTGCGCGAGCTGGAGGCGGAAGCGGAGAAGATTATTCCCAAGGGCGGCTTCGGATACATCCAAAGTGCGGCCGGCGACGAATGGACGAAGCGGGAAAACGAAGCGGCGTTCAAGCGCGTCACCATCGAGCCTCGCTATCTCACCGGCTACGACGCTGCCGATCTGACGACCAGCCTGCTGGGCGCGAAGATTTCCATGCCGGTGATTACGACGGTGATGGGTGGCCACGGCCTGGCCCACGTGTCGGCGGAGGCGGGCACCGCGAAAGGCGCGCACGCCGCTGGCACGTTGTTTACCTCCGGTTCGCAATCCACCTTGCCGATGGAAGAGATCGCGCAGGCGAGCCCCGGTCCCAAGTGGTTTCAGATTTACATGCCTCCCGATCCAGGCGTGGCCCGCGAGTTGCTGCAACGAGCCAAGGCGGCAGGTTTCCTGGCCGTGGTCCTGACCATTGACGCGATCGAGGCGGGCAACCGCGAAACGAATATCCGGAATCGTTTCCGTTCGCCGCTGCCCAGCGGCAACTTTCCGGGCGGAAGGTCGGGTCGCGAGGGAGGGTCCTCCAAGTCGAACCTCGGCTGGAACGATGTCGAATTCATTCAAAAAGTGACGGGGCTTCCGGTCCTCATTAAAGGCGTGATGTCGCCGGAGCAGGCGGCCGAGGCGGTCGAGCGCGGCTGCGCGGGAATCCAGGTCTCGAACCACGGCGGACGCCACCTCGACGATGTTCCCGCCTCAATCACCGTTTTGCCGCGCATCGCCGAGAAGGTCGGCGGGCGCATCACCATCGTCCTCGACGGTGGAGTGCGGCGCGGACAGGACGTATTCAAAGCGCTGGCGCTCGGAGCCAACGCCGTCGCCATCGGGCGGCCCATCCTTTATGGGCTGGCGCTGGGAGGATGGATGGGCGTTCAGGCCGTCCTCGAGCATCTCCGCGACGAGTTGAAGATGACCATGCGCCTGGCAGGCGTAAAGTCCGTTGCGGAAATATCGAAACGCCACTTGTTCGGATAGCTGGACAATTCCCGGGTAGGGTGTGATAGGGGAGTTGAGGATTCTTGAAGGAGGCTGCGCTGCCTATGCTTTGCATACACAATCGGGCAAGCGATCTGCCTGAAACCGATCTCGCGCAGGCCCGCAAGATCGCCGACCGCAAGGGCATCGGCTGCCAGACCCTTCTGAAAATGATCGTGCGCGCGGGCCTCGTAGGCGAAGCCCGCCGCGGCTGAGATTATCTTCAGTCTGAAGTCGAGCGGACAGGATCAAGGAGCGATGAAGCCGAAAGTCTACGTGGAGACGAGCATACTGAGCTATTTGGCCGCACGTCCGAGCCGCCACGCGATTACGGCAGGACGGCAGTTGATCACGAGGCGCTGGTGGGAGACCGAGCGGAAGAAGTACAGCTTGGTCGTATCTGAGGCAGTCGAGGCGGAGTGCGAGCGCGGCGATCCTGAGAAGGTCCAACGCCGGCGGGAGCTGCTGGAAGAGACGTCGCTTTTCCCAGTGAACGAGAGGATACTGGAAATAGCAAGGCTGCTAATTGTTCCCGGCGCGATCCCCCAGAAGGCGGGGCCGGATGCAGTGCACATAGCCGCCGCGGCAGTCGAAGAGTGCGAGTTTCTTCTGACTTGGAACTTCCGCCACATTGCGAACGTTCGTATCCGGCGGGAAGTGGAGAGGATTCTGGCGAATCATGGCTACACGAAAACGACCATCTGCACCCCGGAAGAACTTGTTTGAGCGGAAACCCTGGGAAGACGCAGTGTTGCGCGAAGTCTATGCGGCGCGCGATGCTTATGCAGCCGAGCACGGCTATGATCTGGACCGGATCTATGCGGACCTGAAGCGCCGCGAGGCCAAAAGCCGCCTCCGCCGGGCAATGGGCGCACGCTCACGCAAGCGCATCGCTTGACCCTGCTGGACAAGTTGTGGATGCATCTGTACAGCCCCGACGATAGCACCGGAAAGTTCCAACTCCTCCCCGTCGTGTAGTGCTATGAGGCGCGCGCCGCGGTCAGGACGTCTTCAAAGCGCTGGCGCTCGGGGCCAATGCCGTCGCCATCGGGCGGCCCATCCTTTATGGGCTGGCGCTGGGAGGTTGGATGGGAGTTCAGGCCGTCCTCGAGCACCTCCGCGATGAGTTGAAGATGACCATGCGCCTGGCCGGTGTAAAATCGATTGGGGATATTTCGAAGCGCTACCTGTTTGCTTAGCCAGGCGGGGCTGAAATTGACCTCACTATGAAATCGAACAGACAAGAGGGTGAAACTCAAGGGGCGAAAGAACCTACTGAAAATGATCGTCCGCGGGGGCCTCTCAGGCGCAGCCCGCCGCGGCTGAAGTTAGATTCGGCCTGAAATTGGGTGGAAAAGGCGGTGGAACTTCGGTCCGCGCATTCCAGGTTTGTTTTGATCTTTGGAAGCGAGTCAGCGGCCGGGAGGATAGTATGAGTATTCGCAATGTGCTTTGTAGGCCCCTTAGGCTACTCATTGTTTCGCTCGTGATCCCAGCTTCGTTTATAGCCATTCACCAACAGCCGGTAGCATACGCCGCCAGCCACGCCCAAATCGTGCTGCTCGGAACCGGGAATCCTCAAGCGGACCCGGACCGGTCGGGTCCCGCTACAGCCATTGTCGTGAACGGTACGCCGTACCTCGTCGATTTCGGCGCCGGCGTGGTGCGACGCGCAAAGGCAGCCGTCGTGGACCGGGGTATCAAGGCTCTCGAACCGACAAACTTGCGGGTAGTGTTCGTCACGCATCTTCACTCCGACCACACCGTCGGCTATCCCGACTTGATCTTCATGCCCTGGGTGCTAGGGCGCCGTGTGCCTTTAGAGGTCTACGGTCCCAAGGGCGTAAAAGCCATGACCGCGCATATCATGGAGGCCTACAGCGCGGATATCGAGGCACGGACCAAGGACCCGTATGCCACTCAGCGGGACTTTCCTGAAGGGTACAAGGTCAACACGCACGAAATCAACGCTGGAGTGGTTTACAAAGATGCAAACGTGACGGTCACGGCATTTCCAACGAAGCATGCACTGGAAAGCTATGGGTATCGGTTCGATACCCCGGACCGCAGCATCGTCATCTCGGGGGACACGAACCCCACACAAGCTACGATTGATGCCTGCCACGGCTGTGACGTATTGATCCATGAAGTACAGACATTGGAGTCGTTGGCGAAGCGACCCGATTTCCAGGATTTTGCAGCCCACTACCACACGACGACTCAGCAACTCGCCGAGCTAGCTACGAAGGCGAAACCACGCCTGCTGATTATCTATCACGCCTCGATTGCCCTGCGTCCTGTCGTTAACCCGCAGGCTTCATCGCCGGAAGAATTATTAAGTGAAGTGACGGCACACTTTTCGGGGCACGTGGTCGTCGGTCGCGACCTCGATGTCTACTGAGCCGCGGCCATGAAGATACTCGTATCCAAAGCGATACGACGGTGACGCCGGAGAAATGCGCGGAGGCGGTTTAGTCCCAACTCTGGCGTTCCTTTTGGAGATGGGTGCTGGAGTAGACGCCGCGAGCCAAACCGCGGATCGCGGCATGGTGGGATTTGGGTTTTTGGAGGACAATCACCCTCTCGCCACGGACAACTACAAGCAGTTTGTCTCCGGGCTTCACCTGCAAAGCCTTGCGGGCCTCGCGCGGGATCACAATCTGATTCTTTGTTGAAATGGTCGCTTCTGTCATCGCTTTACATCATAAAGTAAAGAACCCATTACTCCGAAATGAAGGACGGAATCCTTCCGGCCCGAGAGGGTTGCCGTATTCCCTACTTCTTCCTGTAGGTTCCCTGTTCGTACTTGGTGAGTTTTCGGTAGAGAGTGGTTTTACCAATGCCGAGCATCCGCGCCGCCAGGACTTTGTCGCCGCCGGTCAGGGTGAGGGCGCGCTCGATCGCCTGGCGCTCCATCTCTTCGAGCGGGATGACGGCTTCGGAGGTGTCGTGCAAGGCAGCGCGCGCGGGCGATTGCAAAGTGGAAGGCAGGTCCTTCAGCACGATCAGCGGACCGGAGCACAGCGTCACGGCGCGTTCCAGGCAGTTCTCCAGCTCGCGAACGTTTCCCGGCCAGTCGTAGGTCAGCAAGCGGTCGAGCGCCTCCGACGAGAGCAACCACGGCGCGTTGGCGCGGTGCCCGGCTTCAGCGCCGGAAAGCTTTTGGAGAATCTGATCGGCGAGCAAGGGAATATCCGCCCGACGCTCCCGCAGCGGCGGCAGCGTGATCGAGACCACATTCAACCGAAAGTACAAATCTTTGCGAAAAGTGCCTTTCGCGACGGCCGCTTTCAGATCGCGATTGGTGGCTGCAATGATGCGGCTCTCGAAGGGGATCCGCTGTGTGCCGCCGACGGGGCGAAACTCTTTTTCCTGGAGCGTGCGCAGCAGGCGCGCCTGAAGCTCCACGGGCAGCTCCCCGATCTCGTCGAAAAACAACGTTCCGTTTCGCGCCGACTCGATCAACCCCGGTTTGCTCGCCACCGCTCCGGTAAAGGCTCCGCGAACATATCCGAACAGTTCGCTTTCGATCAGCGTGGGAGCCAGCGCCCCGCAATCGAGCGGCACAAACGGCCTGTCCCGCAGCGGTCCCAGCTCATGGATCGACCGCGCCACCAGCTCTTTGCCCGTCCCGCTCTCGCCCAGAATCAGCACCGGCGCCCGGCTGGAGGAAACTTTCTGTATCACCTTGAAGACTTGCTGCAACTGCTGCGACTGTCCCACGAGCTGTCCGAAGTGATTGCGCGATTGCAGCCGCTCGCGCAGGTAGCGATTCTCGTCCTTGAGGTCGAGCGCCTGGGCCAGCCGCTTGATCAGAACCCGGATTTCTTCGGTGGTAAAGGGCTTGACGATGTACTCGGAGGCACCCAGCTTCAGCGCCTGGACCGCTTTGGGCACGCCCGCTCCGCTCGTCATGATGGCGATCTCGACCCGCGGGTTCCTGGTTCTAAATTCCCGGAGCAAATCCGTTCCCCCGATTCCCGTTTTGATGTCGGCGAGAATCATATCGACCTGTTCGCGCTCCATCGTCGCGAGCGCTTCATCCATGGACTCCGCGCCCAACGGACGATAACCCAGAAACTGCACGACTTGGCCGCAGGCGTCTCTCACGGTTTCCTGAGGGTCGATCACCATAACCGAGATTTCTTCCCGATCCCCTGCCGTGTGCGCGGCGGGCATTCGACTTCTGGAATTACTTTCCTGATTCATAGCTGTTGCGAGACGATCTGAAAATGACTCGGAGGGAAATGACTCCTTAACTTCCCAGGCGGAGGGGAAAAACAAACCTGCTTGCGGGCCGCAGTATCGCTGCTTTCCGATTCTGTCACGGTTGGAGAGGAATATCCAGCGAATTCGTTCCGAGGCAGTGTCTCGGTTTTCGAGTAGGGACAGGCTAGAAAGCCTGTACCTACGCGAAAGCCGTGGCCTTCGCTCAAACTACACCACTACCGCAAGGGGAATACGCTTGACTTGATATATATACTCATGTCTATACTTCTATACTAGCGATATGAATCACGCCCGTGCCAAGCTGTTTCAGAACGGAGGAAGTCAGGCGGTCCGGCTTCCGAAAACCTGTCGCTTCCCCGCCCAGCGGGAGGTCCTGGTGCGACGGGAAGGCCGCCGCGTGATTCTCGAACCGGCCGATGAGTGGCCGGATGAGTTTCGCGCCTGTTTGGGCGCATGGTCCGAAGAGATTCCCCGTCCGAAGCAGCGCCCGGTCCGCGATCTGCGGAATCCGTTTGTGTGATGCCTCAGTACATGCTCGACACCGACACGGTCAGCTTCGCTTTGGGCGGCCGCGGAGGTGTCGCTTCGCGCCTCCTGGAACATCGCCCGTCGGAGATCTGCATCAGCTCGATTACCCTCGCGGAGTTGCGCTTCGGCGCCGAGGCGCGGCGATCCCGTAAGCTGCACCGGCTTATTGACACGTTCGTCGGTTCGGTCGCCGTAGTCCCCTTCGATCAGTCCGCGGCAGACCGCTTTGCGCCCGTTGCCGCCTCCCTAGCCCGGCGCGGCGAGCCCATAGGCACGTTCGATACACTGATCGCTGCTCACGCGCTGTCGCGTGGCCTGACGTTTGTGACCAACAACTCGAAGCACTTCCAGCGAGTTGTGGGACTGAAGATTGAAAACTGGGTCTGAGAACAGCCCGTAGCTCGAAGGGAAACGAATAGGAAAAGACCGGCTCCGCCGGTCGCTAAGGCATTTCTCCTCTTGGTGTAGCTTGCTACGTGGCAATGAAAAGCAGGTCCTTCGCTCGCCCCGGCGTCCGACCCGTCGGCCAGAGCCTCTGGGCGGCGCGCCGAAGCCCCAGGACTCTGAGGCGCGGGTCGCTCAGGATGACAGCGTTAGGGGTAGGACTTTTCTCGCCCTGGTGACCTGATTACATCATCAGCAGAAATGCGCCAGCCTGGATTATTCATGAAGAATCGGGCCAGCAGCCCCGGAGGGGCGGTAGATTCTAGCCCTGGGCGTCAGCCCAGGGTCCGGGCGTGTCACACGCGGAGAAGCCCTGGAGGGGCGGCAGATGACTTTGCTGGCGGGTTGATCGAACCACACGGTAAAATTCTGTCGCCCCTTCCGGGGCTTGTCTGCATTGTGGTTAGCTTTCCCACGACTTACGTCGTGGGCTAGATTCTGCCGCCCCTCCGGGGCTACTAGAGCGCAATATCACGAATAATCCGGGCTAGACCATCTATAACGACGTCGGCGTTGTCAAGGCACACGTGTATTGTTTGAAGCCGGGAGCAGAGTCAAGGGCGGTCCGACGCTGTTTGTCGGACCGTTCATCTCGACCCTTGACGCTGCGGACGGCTCCGCAGAATG
>ORMF010868888.1_pt1 | contig 30577 bp, 16 predicted proteins | sample 1779871 | NCBI WGS metagenome assembly ORMF01 (sample SAMEA104232316, study PRJEB22302) | groundwater metagenome | biome: forest; feature: aquifer; material: groundwater | place: USA | collected 2011-08-07 | depth 5.4 m | reverse complement strand
TTTAGGAAACCGCTGCTCTATCCATCTGAGCTACGGGGCCAATGCGACATAACCCCATTATCTCACGTCAGTTTACGGAGGCGGGCACTGCGCGAGAGTCGTGATTTAGTGTCCCGCGCGCTAGGGCGTGATGGAGAACACGGTGCTGGCTCCGTCCGAACTGTTTTGGAAGACCTTGTCTCGGGCAATAACGCGCACGCGCACGTCGGGAATGCCGGTGCTCGCCGGCAACTGCCAGTTGAAGCTGCGGACAGCCGCGCCGAGATCGGTCACCACCAGGTGCCAGGTATGTCCGCCATCCGTGGACGCCTGTATGTCGAACGAGCGCAGCCCTTGTGCCGCCGAAGCGTTCCACGTGATGGGAATCACGCTGCCGCCGGAAAATATCGACCCGGCCGTAGGTGACGTGACTTGCACCACGGGGGCTTTGAGACCAAACGCGCGATCCGGGCGAATCGAAAAGTAGGTGTCCGAGAAAAACCATTCAAGGTCGTTCGAATTGGAGGAGGAGAGAACCGCCAGCCGCGCGGTGTCGGTGCTCAGGATCGGGAGTTTCGCGTGTCCTCCGAAGAGGCTGATGAGCCCGCCGTCGGATTCGAGAAAGATGAAAGGTTCGGTGTTGCCGTTGGTGCTTCCCGTCCATGCAATCGCGGGAGCTTCGTGGCCTCCGATGAAGGTCTTGCCCGAATAATCGGAGGTGATCTGAATGTTGCCGGTGATAATTCCCGAGGGCACGATCAGGGGAGTCTGGTCCCAGTCCTGTTGTCCGCTCGAATCGATCGCCACAATGCGAAGGAATTGAGGAAGGTTGGTGGGTTGAGAGGCCACCGGGGGAATGGTCACTTCCAGCGAACTGGTCGACGGCGGAAGATTATCGGCGAGAACAATGGGGCTCCCGAAGGCGTCAAAAATGGAAGTCGCGGGAGAGAATAGGATGCGCTGCTTGGCCACCGTGCTGCTGTTCGACACATTCCACCGCAAAATAACTTTTTCTCCGGCGTGCGCCATGAACTCCGGCGGCCGGATGATGGTGGTAATGCCATACCAACTGAACCCAAAGGGAACCATCCGCACCACGGGCGGATTGTTCGAGATGTCGGGTGGCGAAGTCAGAAATGGCTTGAAGATGATGGAACCCGTGATGGGATCGCCCTGGCCCCCTGGGTTCGAAGGCGTTTTGGGCCCAGTGGGAGATCCCCAATAGTTGAGCTGGGCCGGCGCCGTAGACCCGTTATTCACAACCGCGGTACCGTTGCCCTGAAACCAGTTTCCCGTGAAATTGGGGTCGCTCATGACCAGAGTTCCTGCCGGGGTGGCTTGCGCACCGGTCGTGTTGTTGAACAGGCGCGTTTTGCTCAGAGTCAGAATGCCGGAACTATTCGTATTCACGCCAAACTGGTTGTTCTCGAAGAGCGAATTCGAGATCTGTAGGAAGTTGTCGGAGTTTATCACCCCAAACTTGCCATTTCTTACAACGACGTAATCCAGGTGTGAGCCTTCCGTGTAATTGGTAGCGAATAACAACCCGCTCCAGGGCGCCGCTGGGTTAAGCGCATCGAAGGTGATGGGCGCATCTGGCAGTCCGTTCGCAATCAGCCTCCGTGTGGATACGACGCTCAGGCCGGCGAAACCGGTGACCGTTGGGTCGAATTTCACGGTTACGCCCGGATCGATGGTTAACGGTCCGCCACCATTGATTAGGTTAGTGACCAGGTAAGGCAGACCCAGGTTGGCCCAGCGCATGACTCCCTGGCTTCCGCCGTTGTGAGCCCAAATCATGTTGTTGATGTTCCCGGTCAGCGGCACGAGCGACGACGGCAAAAGCCCGCCTTCTACATCCACCGGATAGAGGTTTCCCTGAAGCACGTTCTTCGAGCCGAGAACAAAACTTCCACCCGTCAGGCTAATGCCACCTCCGCTGGATACGTTCTTGGCGTTCACGCCATCCACGAACAGGGGCTGAATCGCCTGGAAGGTTTCGCGAAGAATGGCAAGAGGCTGGCCGTCAAAACGATTGGTGCCGGCCAGGCGAACGTATCCGCGCAAGACCTGCGTGATGGTGTTCGTAAAGGTGGAATCCGTGAGCACCAGGTAGGAGTCCGTAATTTCCATCAGAGAATTGGTGAATTTGCAGCGGGTCAGCTTGATGACCGGGGGCAAAGACGGAAGAAAAATATCGAGCGTGAAGATAAGGCCATTCGGCCCGGTGAAAGTTGAATCGGAAATGGTGAGTTTTCCCGGTCCCGGCCGAATCTGCCCGCCCACATCCGTGAAGGACATCACCAGCTTGCCGCCAGCGACTTCAATGGCCGGAGGGAAGACTGCTTGCGCAGTAATCACAATGTGGCTGGCCGATTGACCTTGCGCTTTCAGGGCGCCCGAAACGATCAGGGTGAATCCCTGAAACTCAACCTGTACGCCGGGCTGGACAATTACCGTCCCGCGTTTGGGAATAGTGAGATCCGCGCAAATCTGAAACGGACTATTTGCGGCCAACCACGTGACGGTTTGTCCCGGCGCAGGAATGGGAGGCTGGTTGCAGACTGCCGAGGCGTAGGTAGCCCCCAGCACGCTGATTGCGAAGAAGAGAAGGGTGAACTTGGTGCGATGAATGATCGGATAGAGCATATGTCCTCACCTTATGTTGCGAATCAAACGTGCTTTCCACTGACCAAGGGCTCAAAGTTTCGAGCGGGTGTCGCCGCCCGAACCGTCCACCCGCGCATCCGCCCACTCAAGGCCCCACTGTCAGTGTTACCACCGGCCCCGCGCCATCTTTCCCGGAAGCCCAGAGCTTGACTGATCCGGTGAAGATGGTGCTCGCCTTCCCTACGAACGTTACCCGCTTCGCTCCTGCGCGAACTGTGACGAAAGCCTTCACGGTTACCAGTGCGGCGTTCGTGTTGGATAAGTCCACAATCAATCCGCCCGGGGGAGCCGGTCCACTGAGAGTCACTTTCCCGGTCGTCTTACCGCCCGGCGGGACCGGGTTAGGGCTGAACGTGAAGGAAGCAATGATGGGCTGCGCCGTCGGATTGAGACGGAAAATCGTCCCCTTATTGTTCGCGCCACCAAAAACGGTAGTTCCGTAGAGGTTCCCATCATTCCCCTGGAGCAGGCTCCCGTAGGGCGTTGCGCCGTCAGAGCCGGTGAAGGTGCGCAAGACGTCGACTGCTCCGTTTGCGTTCATGCGGAACACGGTGCCCTTCACATTGGAAGAATTGACCGGCAGGCCATCGAGCGAATTGGTGCCGTATAACACTCCGTTTGAAGCTTGCAGTAGCCCCGCTTCCGACCTCCACCCCTCCGGACCATAACCAGCGGTGTAGAAACTGTGGAGCGTGCTGTAGTTACCATTCGTATCGATCCTAAACGTCGCTCCGCCCTTGGAAAGAAAGCTCCCACCCTGGGTGGTTCCATACAGAAACCCGTCCGTCCCCCGAATCAGCTCACCGGCGGGCTTGAACTCCCCAGCGCCAAAGTAGGAAGCGCCAAAGAACTGAAGGACTGTCACGTTGCGTGCAGGATCCATCTTGAAGACGGTTCCGCAGGTATTGTCGAAATCGGGAGGCAGGTTGCAGCCCGAAAAACCGCCGAGAGAAGCTGTACCGTAGAAGTTGCCGAGATCGTCCTCGACCAATGGCCCGTTGAGTCCGAAGCCCTCGCGGCCGTCGAAGGTGTGTAGCGTGGTGACATTGCCCGCAGTATCAGCGCGATAGATCGAGGAGTATGTCGTGCCGTAGAAAAAGCCGTCGCGGCCCAGCAGCAGACCGCCCGTGGGATACAGCCCATCGGTGGTTCCGAAATTGTGCAACAAAGTGAAATTGCCTGCGGTGTCAATCCGAAACAGCGTGCCGCAGGTATTGGCGAATCCGCAGCCGGTCGGCGATCCGGTCCCGAAGCGGGACGCGACGCCGTACAACAGGCCATCCGGGGTTTGCACCAGCCCCCTCAAAAACCCGCCCTCCAGTGGGCTCATCAGGTGCAGGACGGTGTAGTTTCCTGCCGTATCGATCTTGAAGATAACGCCGCACCCGAACTGATCGGGGCAGCCGTTGGGAAGCCCGCCAAAAGCTGTCGTCCCGTAAATGTCGCCATCCATACCTTGAATCAGACGGGCTTCAGGAGCAAGGCCATCGGAACCGTTGAAGGAATGGAGTACCTCGAAAGCCTGTGCGAAAACCACTTGCGCCAGGCAAACTGTCAAGACCAGAGAGAGTAAGTTCTTGGTTCGCTTCATAATGTCCACCTCGCCGAGTTCTGTGGACGCGGGGTCTAACGCAGACCCCGCGCCCCCAAAGTGATTACTGAACGGTGATCGTCACCGCGGCCGTCTTGCTTAACGCCAAACCGTCGTTGGCCTGATAGGTGAAGCTGTCCATGCCTATGAACTCCTTGGCCGATTTGTAGATGAGTCTTCGCTAAAACTTTGGGAGTGCAGAACCCGCGAGCACGCCCACCGTCTTGTCGAAGACCAGCGGCGTCTTCGTCGCGTTCTCCACGATGAACGCCTCCGTCCCCACCCCGCAGGGCCCCTTGAAGTTAAACTGCACGACTCCGTTGGCGCCCGTGGTCCTCGATACGGTGCTCGTGGTACCCGATACGAGCGTATTCGTCCAATACTGGTCCATGAACCGGCCGCTGACGACGACTCCGCTCAGCTTCGCGCCGGTCTCACTGGTGACGGTCGCTGTCGCCTTGACCAGGTTGTACTCCTTGTTGTTGCCGGGGCTGCAATGGCCCGGATCGGCCGGGTCCTGATGGAACGTGGCGCTGACCACCAGATTGCTCACCCTGATGCAGGAGGTCCCGCAGGGCGTAACCGGCGTGAGCCGCACCAGCCTCCCCGCCAAGCCCACCCAAATCTGGCCCAGGATCTGGTTCGACGCGTTCATCGGTCCGGCGCTTATGATCGCGCTGTTGTAGGCGGGTGAGAACAAGGCGTCCAGAGGCTGGTTGATTCCGTCCGGCCCGTAGGCGATCTGCGCGCCGCCCGAAACCGTGTTCGTTATGTCCTGGGCGTTGTTGATCGAGCCTATCCCACCGGGCGATTGCGGCCCGGTGCCCGTGAAATCAATCTGCTGCCACGTCCCTGTCCCTTCGTGGTGGTACCGGAACATGTAAGTGAAAGGATGCTCTATACCGATGCCCAAGCCACGGGCCTGGTCGCCCGCGTCATTGATGGCAGCGGGGCCGGCCCCAAGGAACCAGCCCCCCGGGGGGACGGGGGCCATGGCGGTCACGCTCGCGGGGTCGCCCAGGTGATACCAGTAGCGGAACGTGGCCACCGTCCCACCGCGGCTGATCCCGACCGGGGTCTCGGCTGGGAATCCCTGCTTGGTGAGGTCGACCATGCCGCCGGCCTCGGTCCACAGGAACGCCCCGCCTGGAGGTAAGTTGGAGGGTGAAGAGAAGCCGACCACTCGCCCCAGGTCGTCAATTCCCTTGGCTGCGGAAAGCATGTTGGTGCCTGGCAGGGTACCCAAGTCGATGACAGTGTAGGTGTTGCCATTCGGCTTCCACACGACCGCCTCGGGAAAATCGAATGAGCCCGCGTACCCCGAGATCCAGCCCAGATTGTTGATGCCGGTGACGGCGGTGCCCGTGAAGCCGGGCAGGGAGGGCAGGACGATCCGAACGCCGGCCTTCCAAACGACCGTTTCGAGCGGCGGCAGGCAGTTGGGGCCGCACCCGGTATCTTTGTAAGAGGTCCCGGCCATATCGCCCGCGTTGTTCATTGCCACGCCGTACGCGACTGCCGATACGAAGTCCGGCGCGTAGATGATCTGCGCGGCCGCCTCGGAACTCCCTGCTAGAACCGTGGCCGGTCCGACGAGAGCAAAGGCGATGGCTAATAAAGCGGCTGAAATTCCCTTCATCTCCTTCATATTCTTCATACGATTCTCCTTCTGCACTATGGAATGGATCGCCAGCTAACAACGCATCCTCAGCTCTCACTGCACCGTGATATTCGCGGTGGCGGTGTTGCTCACGGCCAGTCCATCACTGGCCTGATAAGTGAAGCTATCGGGCCCGACGTAGCCGGCAGTGGGCCTGTAAAGGAAAGACCCATTGGGGTTGAGCTGTAATATGCCGTGCCCTGGTTGACTCAGGGCTTTGGCAGAGAGGAAGTCGGCGTTAGCGTCAGTGTCGTTGGATAGCACGCCGGAATTCGGTCCGACCACAAGCTGCTTGTCGGCGCGTACCGTACTGGCGCGTACCGTATAGCTGTCATTGAAGGCCACCGGCGCGGAGTTGGGCGTGCCCGAGGCGCAATACAGGCTGCCTTGCTGCGTCTCAACGTAACCTCCCCAGATGATCATCTGGCTGCCTGTCCAAACCGTGCTCCAACGGCCCCCCCCTCGTACAATCGGGGAATTGACCAGGGTCGTGTCTTTCCACGAGTCAGTCGAGGGGTTGTAGCGGCCGCCGCTCGAATCATCAACTCCACCCCACAGCAGCATCTCTTTGCCGGTCCAGACCCCCTGAGGAATGCGGGGAGCGGGCGCATTGAGAAGGCTGGTGATTGTCCAGGAGTCAGTCACCGGGTTGTAGCGCCCTCCATCGTTGAGGTCCCCGAGAAATAGCCAGTCGTTGCCGCCCCAGACAATCATTTCCGTGCCCGTCCACACGCTCAACGGCCACATGCGAGTCTTCGGAGAACTGGAAACGTTGGTCGGGTTCCAGGTGTCGGTCGCGGGATTGTAGCGGCCTCCGGTGGGAGTAATCCCATTGTTGATGAAGCCGCCCCAGATGATCATCTCCGTGCCCGTCCAGACCGCGCCGTGGTGATCGCGAGGGCCGGGAGCTTTCGAGCCCGTAGCGTTTGTCCAATGGTCGTTAGCGGGGTTGTATCGCTTGGCGGTGGAATCCGTACCGATCCCGCCGAACACGATCAACTCCGTGCCCGTCCACACCGTGGTGTGGCCGAGGCGTTCGCTGGGAGCATTGACGTTTGACATGCGCTTCCAGGAATCGGTGACCGGGTTGTAACGCCCGCCGGGGTTGCTCCCAACCCAGAAGATGGCTTCGCTGCCAGACCACACACCCTGGCCATCCCCGCCCCCGAAGTTGCTGAAAGCGCTGATCGTCTTCCAGTTATCGGTGACCGGGTCGTAGCGCCCACCGTCGCTGAGGACGGTATCGCCAATTCCACCCCAGATGATCATCTCGCTGCCGGTCCACACGGCAGAATGAAAGCTGCGAGCGGCGGGAACATTCATGGTCGAGGTGCGCAACCACGAATCGGTCACGGGGTTATAGCGCCCGCCATCATTGTGGAAGGCAAAGTTGTCGTCCAGCCCGCCCCACACGATCATCTCCTTACCCGTCCACACAGCGGTAATACCCTGGCCATTGTTCGCGCCATTGGTGGGGTTGGTTGGCCTCCAGGTATCGGTCGCCGGGTTATAACGTCCGCCTACGGAATGGTCAGGGGGGCCACCAGAGCCACCTTGGATGATCATCTCCTTCCCGGTCCACACCGCAGAGTGCAGCCAACGTAAGGATGGCGGGTTGACTAGGCTGGTTGGAGTCCAGGTGTCGGTGGTGGGGTTGTAGCGGCCACCACTCTGATCGAAGACAATCTGGACGCCACCCCAGACGATCATTTCGCGTCCCGTCCATACTGCTGTGTGCCAGAAGCGGGCGCTTGCGGCGCCTGTCATGTTGGTGAGCTTCCAGGTATTCGTGGTTGGGCTATACCGAGCGCCGTCATTGTAGACTTGTCCGCGGGTGATGTCGTAACCGGCCCAGACAACCATCTCGGAGCCGGTCCACACCGCCGGCATGTAGGCGCGCGGAGCCAGCGCCACTGGTGGCAACGCTGTCCACTTGTCCGTCGTCGGGTTGTAGCGGGCCCCGGTATTCACGGGAGAGGAGAGAATTCCTCCCCAGACGATCATTTCTTTCCCGGTCCACACCACGGCCGAGTATTGCTGGCCCAGCGGCGCGCCTGCTTGACTGGTAGCCTTCCAGGTGTCAGTGACCGGGTTGTAGCGTCCGCCGGTGGTATCGCCCCTGCCCCCGAAGATGACCATCTCCTTGCCTGTCCAGACGGCGGAGTGGGCTTCTCGTGCGAAAGGTGCACCCAGGGACGCGATCAGCGTATAGGTGTCAGTGGCGGGGTTGTAGCGGCTGCCGTCGTTGTAGTAGGTTCCGACAGAGTTGCTGCCGCCCCACACGATCATTTCGGTCCCAGTCCACACCGCCGTGTGCCAGTAGCGGGGATCCAGCAGTTGCATCGTGGGTTTCCAGCTGTCGTCCCGGCAGTTGACATTCGGAGCCAGGCGGGGCATGACGTAGTTGTAATTGACGGGTGTCAGTTGCATCGGTAGTTGCTGGCGCGTCGTCGGCCACCAAGTATCAAAGGAGACTTTCGGCCATTCGATTGAAGCCAGGCGCACATGGTCTGTGTCCTGCGCTATCACCGCCACGGCGTAAAAGCGATTTGCATCTTCGCGCAAGCTGCTGATCCGCCCCAGCGTCAGATTTCCCGAACGATCGCCGAGCGTGCTGCGCAAACCACGCACCCGCTCGTCAAACTCGCCGGATTCGAGCGCCATCACCCCCGGCTTAAGCCCGTTGCGGCCGCGCTGCCACTCCATCTCCCGGTATTGCCCGCTCATGTTCTTCATTGTGGCGGGCGCGGTGCTCGCCAGTTCAGCTTGCACGCGCGCTTTCAGTTCACCATGCAAGCGCTGGTCGCTGGCGAAGTACGTTTGGATCAGCCGGTCAACCAACAATGGTCGGGCCAGGCACTCGGCTGCTGCCTGCGGATCGTTCCCCACGGCCGCGAACAACTCAGCTAGCACGTCGGGTGACTTTGAGTTGGCGGCCATTCGGTCGAGTTCCGCTTGCAGTTGTTCGCCGGCGATGGTCACGCCCCAGTAGCGCTGGAGGGCCAGCGATTTCAGAACCGCATCTTCCGCGCTGCGACGGATGACTTCCTGGGGGACAGCCTCCGCGAAGGAAAGCTTGGACGTATCTTCGGTGGCTGCGGTGCGGTGTCGCCAGTACACTTCCTCAATCGCGGTCTGACAGGCGATGCGTTCGCCAAGACTTACCTGGGGCGCATTTGCGGGCGAAGTCTGAGCGCCCACCGAAATCGTGAAGAATAAGGTAACAATCAAGAACGCCATCAGAACCCGTGCAGCCATCAGGAGACCTCCTTGAAAGAGCTTCAGAACTGTCGTCTGAAAGCCAGCCAGCACATCGATATCGCTGGCCCGCCCTGGCTTACTGCCGGCGAATCTACGGCATCCACGCAAGCTTGGCTGTTTCATTGCGACATCACTACCTTCCCCCTTCGGGGGAGCCCGTACCCACCTCTGAGTTGCCGGGCCCCCAGTTGAGGGGCACTGCCCCTGAACCCGCGTGGATCAACAGGGTTCAGATCCGAAATGCGCCACGGCCGGAACATTCATTTCACGATGTCCGGGAGTCCGACGATCTGTCTCCGCCGGTTCCCCGGCAATCGGCACCGGATCAATGATGAGCGTCTTGCTCGAGTCGTACGCGCCCACCGCGAAGCCCACTCGGTGTTTGTGTATCCGCCTGTAACGCGCTTGCACGACCCGTCTGTTTCCTCGGTCCTTTTGGTAGGCAACCGGCTTGTGAAAGCAGATTTGGCCGCGCACCGTTTCCAGCACCAGTTCTCCCCGAGAACTTAGGCGGATGTCTTTCACGCCCGTGAATTCGATCGCGATCGTTTTCGGGCTGGTGCCGGGATGCAGAACGAAGTCGTATTCCAGCTGTCCTTGAATGGCGTGAAAGACCAGATCGATTCCCGGATAGATGTCTTCGTATTGCACCTTTCCGAAATTCGGAATATTGGTGTGCCACTTCTTGGGATCGCTGCCAAGGAAGTAGCTGCTCCTCCCAGGGAGTTCGTCTTTTCCGCTAATCTGGGCGGCCGGGTTGGCGCCCACTACATTCATCGTGACGACGTCCGATTCCTTCGGTTTAAGCTCATCGTCTACACTGGCGTTTGGAAAGGAAAACACGGCGTTGCTAGGCGTAAGGAACAGGTTGTATCCCGACCCGCGAGCCATGAATTTCACCCGGCCGTCGGTCTGGCCCTGGTTGGGTTCGAAGCTGATGGGGGCCTGGAAGTGGTTGGCGAGTATGCCGTGTGGCTTGGGACGCGCAGGTTCGTCCTGAGCTGTTGCATTCAACGCCGTCCATGCGAGCAGCAACATTGCAACAATGAAATATGCAAAACTTTGCTTCTCGGCTCGCATGAACTTTCTCCTTGGTTGCCTTGGGGCTATGGAACGCCTTCACCTGGATGCGGTCACGGTCATTTACATTCAACGAGGGGCGCGGCGCAAGCGATTGCTTGGTGAAACTTATGTGACTACGTAAGCTGATGAAATGGTGTGCACTTGGGCCTACATTGGCGCTGGGCTCCGCGATGTGACCGGGTTGGCCTTGGAACAAAATTTTGGCAATTCGAACGGGCGAATACGAGTTAGACTTGTCAACAAGGCTCTGGGCAGCCTGTTTACCCAGTGGAAGAACAAAAAGAAACCACTGAAGAATTCTCCGTTCCGACCGGCCTGGTTCGTTTCGGCCCCTACGGTGTCGACCGACGCACGGGAGAGGTCTGCAAGCACAATCTACGGATCCGGTTGTCGGGTCAACCTTTCGAAGTGCTCAATCTTCTGCTGGAGCGCCCGGGCGAGGTGGTGACGCGCGAGGAACTACAGCAACGGCTGTGGCGGGGCGAAACCTTTGTTGATTTTGAACGCAGCCTGAATAGTGCGGTCAAGAAGCTACGGCGTGCGCTGAACGACGATCCACAAAACCCCCGCTACATCGAAACCCTGCCCAGAAAAGGCTACCGGTTCATTGGCGTCATTGAGCGGCAACGAGCGACGACGGCGGAGTCTATCGCCGAACAAGAGTCGTCGAGAGCCGACTTGCTGGTCCCCACGGATCACGCCGTCGTTTCGGAGCCCACGGTCGAGCTGAGTTCTAAGCGCCGGATATGGATAGTCGCGGTGGGAATCGCAGCGTTGATCGTGGTCAGTAGCTTCGTTATTTATCGAGCCACTCGCAGGAAGCAGCTTGCACCGGTAGTTGCTCCGTCCAAGAATGTAAACTCGCGCTCCTCCATAGCTGTACTTGGGTTCAAGAATCTCTCTTCCGGGCGCGATGCCGACTGGCTCTCGACCGCGATCACGCAGATGCTCTCAACCGAACTGGCCAGTGGAGGGAAAGTACGAATCATTCCCGAAGAAACCGTTGCCCGGGCGAAGTTGGATCTCGGCTTGAAAGAGAAAGACGGCTACCCGCGCGACAGCTTGCGCGCACTTCGCGCAGATCTGGGCAGTGATTACGTGGTGGCAGGCTCCTATGTCGCTCTGGGCGACAGGAATTCCGGCCAGGTTCGCGTGGATCTCCGGCTTCAGGAAACGATTTCGGGAGAAACCCTGGCCAGTATCGCTGTAAGCGGAAAGCAATCGGAGATTTTCGATCTGCTGGCTCGAGCCGGTCAAGAGATGCGGGTTAAGCTGGGAGCCACGGTTCCGCCGGAAGGGGATGTGGACTGGCGAACCGTGCTGCCGTCCCATCCCGAAGCAGCACGACTGTACGCGGAAGGCTTGACGCGGCTGCGGGTTTCCGAGAATTTGCCCGCGAGTGAGCTTTTGCAGAAAAGCCTGACGATTGAACCAAACTTCGCGCTGGGACATGCAGCGCTGGCGGAAGCATGGTCGGCGCTTGGATACGACGCTCGCGCACTCGCATCCGCCCAGAAGGCTCTCTCCCTGTCGAACGGACTTCCCGAAGATGAACGTTTAGAGATTCAAGGCCGCTACTACGAATTGAACCATGATTGGGCCGGCGCGATTGGCGTCTATCGACACCTCTGGCAGGATTATCCGGATGATCTCGAGTCCGGGCTGAAACTTGCTGCCGCTCAGACAGCAGCCGGTAGTGCCAACGAAGCGTTGACGACTCTGTCGAGCCTGCGGTCTGTTCCAGCTTCTCATCGAGATGATCCCCGCATCGACCTGGCGGAAGCCTCCGTCGCAGCGCGCAATGGAGACTACAAGCGGGAGCAGGCACTCGCCGAGCAAGCAGCCGGAAAAGCGAAATCCTCCGGAGCCCGTCTGTTGCTGGCGCGTGCTCAATTGGTGAAAGGATGGGCGCTCGACGATCAGTCACAATTGAAAGAAGCCAAGGAGGCGTACGCGGCAGCGCGGCAGATCTTCGACGAGGCCGGGGATGGGAGTGGAGCGGCCACCGCGCTGAACGACCTAGGCATTGTGTTGCAGAAAGAAGGAGATCTTGCCGGAGCCGAACAAAGACTTGGCCAGGCACGAGATTATTTCCTCCGGGTGGGGGCTGAAAACAGCTTTGCTGCGGCACTGACAAACCTGGGCGAGGTCTATCGCTCGGAAGGGCGGCTCACTGAAGCCGAGGATCTCTACCGTCAAGCCTTGCAGATTTTTCGCAAGACTGGTCGAAAGGACAACGAGTACGTCACCATGAATAATCTCGGTGGCGTTCTCTATCAGACGGGTGACTTCCGAGGCGCCAGGAAGCTTTATGAAGACTTGCTCGTGCTTCGGAAAATCGCAGCCGACCGGAACGGAGTGGCGTTTGCGAAGACAAACCTGGCAGACGTGCTCCGGGTTCAAGGCGAACTGGATCCGGCGGTGACTTTGCATCGGGAGGCGCTGGCGACTTTCAAGGAGTTAGGCGACAGGTCCACCGCGGCAGCCGTCCAATTGTCTTTTGCGCGGGCCCTTATGGCAACCCACGATCTCACTGCTGCCCGCCGGACTTTGGAGGAAGCGCTGGCTACGAACCAGGAGATCGGCGCCAAAGGCGACGCTGCGATGGATCGTGTGATGTTGGCGCAGGTGTCACTCGAAGAAGGCCACCCGGAACAATTTGATGCATCGGTGCGATCATCGATTGAAGAACTCAAGGCCGAGCGTCGTGGCGCCGATGAGATGGAAGCTCTTGCGATGGGCGCAGAGGCGCTCCTGAGTCAAAAGAAGGTTGGCGAGGCCTGGGACACTGTGCAAAGGGCCCAAACGATTCGCAACACCGACTGGTTGGCGAGATTTCGTCTTTCGGTGGTGTATGCCCGCGCGGAAGCCGCGCGTGGAAATGGCGCATCCGCAAAGCGCAAGCTCGATGCTTTAGACGCCGATGCAAAACGAGTCGGCTGCGTGTCTTGTCAAATTGAAGTTCAATCCGCTATCGCCAAGAGCCAGAACAGCCGCGCGCGCGTCATCCAAGGTCCCATCACCAAGTCCGCGCATCAAAATCGAACCCAATAGCTGCATCCATACTCGTCAGAGGATGGCTACTTCAAGATTTGGAATCGCTGGTCGTTCCGGGGTCATCACAGGATGCCGTGGATCGCACGGGCCGGAATTTGCCCGTGTTGCTTGAGGAAGACTCCGAAACAGAAAACTACTGTCCCGAACGCTGTCCTTTAAGCGCCGAATGAGGTCCCATCAGGTCAGATTTCGTGCCGGAGTGCGCCTGTAAGTGATTGGGGTTACGTCGCGCAGCGTCAGTCTGGAATTCAGGAAACCGCTGCTCTATCCATCTGAGCTATGGGGCCCACGCGACACAGCCCAATTGTCTCACGTCAATTTTGCCTAGTCAGGCAGTCTCCTGGAATCGTGGTATGGTGCGGAACAGGTCCCGAGACTGTTTCAGGGGCCGCGTTTCGTTCGAGTCCTTACTCGGTCAGGGAGAACCGTAATGTCCCGAACTGTAATCGCCTTTCTCTCACTTTTTCTTGCTGTTTCCTGTCTTGCTCAACAAAATTCCGCGACGCAGGCTCCGGATGCCGCACCCGCACGTGCCGATGACCAGGCTCCTAATAAACCATCGCGGCCGCGCATCGGCGTTGCCCTCGAAGGCGGAGGCGCGCTCGGATTCGCGCACATCGGCGTCTTGCGATGGTTTGAAGAGCACCACATCCCGATCGACTACATTGCCGGGACCAGCATCGGAGGACTCGTCGCGGGCCTCTACGCGACCGGAAAGACTCCGCAACAACTCGAAGATTTTGTGCGGGAGCAAGACTGGGAAACGATTATCGGCGGGCAAACTCCCTATGAGGATCTTTCGTATCGCAGAAAAGAGGACCAGCGCGCCTTTCAGAATTCCATCGTTCTCGGCTTGAAGCATCGAAAGCTGTCGGTGGCGTCGGGGTTGAATACGGGCCACGAGGTCAGCATGCTCATCGACCGCGAGACGCTGCCGTACTCCAAGCTCGATTCGTTCGACAACCTGCCGATCCCGTTTCGCTGCGTGGCCACCGATCTGGTCTCCGCAAAAGAAGTGGTGTTCTCGGAGGGCTCGCTGCAAACGGCGCTGCGCGCCACCATGTCGATCCCCGGAGTGTTCTCGCCGGTGCGTGACGGCGAGAAGGTCTACGTGGATGGTGGCCTGCTCGGAAATCTGCCCACCGATGTGGTGCGCAAAATGGGAGCGGAGATCGTAATCGCCGTGCATCTGGAAGTGGCGCCCGTCGATCCGAACCAGATTCAATCGGTGTTCGATGTTCTGGGGCGCGCGATCGATGTGGTGATTCGCGACAATGAAATTCGCGGCATGGCGGGCGCGGATCTGATCGTGAACGTCAACCTGCGCGCTTACACCTCGCTGGATTACGCCCAGGCAGAAACGATTGTCGGGATTGGCGCCGAGGCGGCGGAATCGAAGGGGCGGGTTCTGGCGCCCTATTCGATGGACGAGCACTCGTGGCAGCAATACCTGCAAGAACGGAAGGCGCGCGAGCGGCACGCGGTGCCCGTCCCCCAGTTTGTGAAGGTGGAAGGTACAAACCCGCAGGCCGCCCGCCACCTGGAAGAATTTCTCGAGCCGCTGGCTGGAAAACCCATCGACGACGCCCGCGTGAATAAATTGCTGACGCGCCTGACGGGGATCGGGAAATTTGACTCCGCCGACTACCGTCTGGCAAACCGCGACGGGCAGGATGGGCTCATCATTACGGTCCACGAGAAGAACTATGCGCCGCCAATCCTACAGGTCGCTTTCGGAGTGGATGGCTCGGAAAACGACGACGTGACGTACACGCTGCTGACGAGGCTGACCTTGATGGATGTGGCCGGGTATCGATCCGAGTGGCGGACGGACGTGCAATTCGGGAACACCTACGGGGCGGCAAGTGAACTCTATCGGCCCTTCACGGCGACGAGTAAATGGTTTGTCGCGCCGCACGCTGATGCCTCGAGCACAGCCTTCAAGATTTTTCACAAGAACGACCCGCGTGCTGACTACCGGCTCTATCGGGCTGACATTGGCGCCGATCTGGGATACGGATTCAACCGGTTCACAGAAGTTCGTGCGGGCTACGAGGTCGGGTACTTCGACGCCAGGCTTCGCCTCGGCACGCCGGAGTTTGCGTCGTTCTCGGGCCGGACAGGTGACACGCGACTGCACTTCCTGGCGGCGCACACGGACGACCCGATCGCGCCCCGAGACGGCTACAGCTTCGAGACCACATTCCGGTGGTTCGACACGAATCCCGGGGCGACCGGTTCCTTCCCGTTAATGCAGGCACAGTGGATGTACTTTCAGCCACTGACACAGCCGGCGTCCATCTTCGTGCAGGCGGAAGGTGGTACAACCTTTGGGTCGAAGCGCATCGGTGTGCCGCAGTTCTTCCTAGGGGGACCAGGCCGGCTCAGCGCGTATGGCACGAACGAACTTTTCGGCAATCAGTTTTACTACTTTCGCGCCGGCTATTTGCACGACCTGCTGACGCTGCCGCCGTTCGTCGGCAAAAAGGTGTACGCGATTGGCGCTTACGAATTCGGCAAGATGTACGATGTGCCAACCGCGAGCAAATTTCCCAACGACGTGGCCGTCGGTATCCTGGCCGAAACGGCGTTCGGACCGCTCCTGATTGGCGCCAGTGTCGGCGACACCGGGCATCGGAAATGGTTTTTCCAACTCGGGCATGTGTTCTAGCGGAAGCATAGAAGTCGCCAACGACGGTCATAATCTGTTCCCGGCTGCCCGGCTACGCACTTCACGGGACGTCTCCCAGAAGTTACTTCGATCGCGCACCTCGCTGCCGTATAATGCTTGCCAGTGCTCAAATACTCCATCGTAGTTCCTCTCCACAACGAACAGGAGAACGTTACCGACCTGTACGCGCGGCTGAAGTCTGTCATGGAAGGGAGCGGCGAGACCTTCGAAATGGTTCTGGTGGATGACGGCTCCGACGATGGCACGTTCCCGTTGCTGCGCGAAATTGCCGCGGTGGACAGCTGCGTGACGGTCGTAAAGCTGCGCCGCAACTTCGGTCAAACCGCCGGCCTGGCAGCCGGTTTTGACCATGCCCGGGGCGAATACATCATCGCCATGGACGGCGATCTCCAGCACGACCCGGCCGATATCCCTGTGTTTCTGGAAAAGATTGCCGAGGGATACGACATCGTCAGCGGCTGGCGCAAGAACCGCGTGGATAATTTCTGGCTGCGCCGCTTCCCCTCGCGTTGCGCCAACTGGGCGATGGCCAAACTGAGCGGCGTGGATATTCACGATTTCGGAACGACCTTCAAGGCCTACCGCCGCGAGATTCTGGAACAAGTACCGCTCTACGGAGAAATGCACCGCTTTATTCCCGCGCTGGCGTCGTGGCACGGCGCGTCGATCATCGAGGTCCCCATCAAGAATGTGAACCGGGAGCGCGGCGCTTCGCACTACGGCATTTCCCGCACCTTCCGCGTGTTCTTCGACCTGATGACGATCCGCTTTCTGCTGCGGTATCTGGCGCGGCCTCTGCACTTCTTCGGCACAGTCGGGATGGTCAGCATTTTTGCTGGCTGCTCGGTCGCAGGCTGGCTCATTCTACAAAAGCTCCTGCACCAGGCGGATGTCATGGTCCAGCACGGTCCGCTGATGTTGTTCTCGGCGGTGCTGCTGCTCGCCGGATTCAACCTGCTGGCCATCGGTCTGCTGGGCGAGATGCAGGTCCGGCACTATCATGAGCCGGCCCAGCGGGCGCCCTACTCAGTGGAGCGGCTCCTGCGCGCCCAGAGCGAAGAAAGCACCATCTCCGAGTGATTGCAGAGGTAGAAGACCCGTTGGTGCCTGCGGAGCGGTGAAATCCGGGGGGTTCCGCAACCTGATTTTCAAACTGCTGCAAGTGTGTTTTGACCTCTGCAATCTGACCGCTGCACTTCACCAAAGCGTTATAATGCCATCCGCCGTTATGGAACCCACAACGCTGTTAGATCTCCGCTTGGCCAGCCGGGTGTCACGGCTCGGCACCGAAACTGCCTTTGAAGTCCTGAACCGGGCGCGCGCGCTCGAAAAGCAGGGCAAAGAGATCATTCATCTTGAGATCGGCGAGCCGGACTTTGATACGCCGTCCAACGTCATCGAGGCTGGGGTGGATGCGCTACGCAAGGGCTGGACCCACTACGGCCCTTCAGCGGGATTGCCTGAACTACGCCAAGCTATCGCTGATTACGTCAGCCGCACGCGCAAGGTGCCGGTTTCAAGCGACGAAGTGGTCGTTGTGCCAGGTGGCAAACCAATTATTTTCTTTACGATTCTTACATTAGTTGAAGCAGGAGATGAGGTTATCTATCCGAACCCCGGCTTCCCAATCTACGAGTCGATGATCGAATACTCGCTCGGCCGGGCAGTCCCCATTCATCTACGCGAAGAGCGCGACTTCTCCCTGGACGTGAAGGAACTGGCATCGCTGATCTCCGACCGCACCAGGCTGATCATTCTGAATTCGCCACACAACCCGACCGGGGGGGTCCTGAGCAAGAAGGACATTCTCGACATCGCGGACGCCATCGGGGACCGCAACATTCTGGTTTTGTCGGACGAGATCTACAGCCGCCTTATCTACGACGGCGAGCACTTCTCGATCATGAGCGTGCCCGGCTTCAAAGACCGCACGATTCTGCTCGACGGCTTTTCGAAGACCTATGCCATGACCGGCTGGCGGCTGGGCTACGGAGTGATGCGAGCCGATCTCGCGAACCACATCACGCGCCTGGTAACTAATTCAAATTCCTGCACCGCCAGCTTCACCCAGATTGCTGGGATTGAAGCACTGCGCGGAGACCAGTCCTCAGTCGACAAGATGAGCAACGAATTCCGCCGTCGCCGGGACGCGTTCGTAGCCGGTCTGAACAAGATCAAAGGTTTTTCCTGCCGCCTGCCGAAAGGCGCCTTTTACGTCTTCCCAAACATCACAAAGACCGGATGGTCGTCCAAGAAACTGGCCGACGCTTTGCTCGAACAGGCCGGCGTCGCCGGGCTGGCCGGGACGGCTTTCGGAGCCTACGGCGAAGGCTATCTGCGGTTCAGCGTGGCCAACTCGCTCGAGAACCTGAAGAAGGCCCTGGCCCGAATTGACGATTGGGTAGCGAAAAACCTGCGGTAGCGTTGGAAAATCATTGAACCGCGGAGATCGCAGAGGGCGCAGAGTTTTTGGAGTTGAAACTCTCGCTGCGAACTTTTCGGTTAATGTCAGGGAAGTTCTTAACCACAGAGGACACGGGGAACACAGAGGTTCTTCAGATCGCATTTCCTCTGCGAACTCTGCGATCTCTGCGGTCAAATGCTTCTGCTTTCACCTCCCGTTGACATCGGCGCGCCCAAGTTGGTGTAGACTCTTGCCGATATGACACACATCGAGCAGCATCCCGCGGGTTCCTTCTGCTGGATTGAACTCGCCACGACCGATCAAAAGGCCGCCAAGAACTTCTATGGCGCCCTTTTTGGCTGGAGTCCGCAGGACTCACCGATGGGGCCAGACGAGTTCTACACGATCTTCAAGCTGGAAGGCCGAGACGCTGCGGCCGGCTATAGCATGCGTCCCGACCAGCTTGCGCAACGCGTGCCTCCGCACTGGATGCCCTACATCGCAGTGGACAACGCCGATCAGGCCGCCAACAAAGCCCAGCAACTCGGCGGCACCGTCCTGGCCCCGGCCTTCGACGTCATGGAGTTTGGGCGCATGGCCGTGCTCCAGGATCCCACCGGAGCGCACTTCTGCGTGTGGCAGGCCCGTAAGAACACTGGAATCGGGATCGCAGGGGTCGCAGGCACGCTCTGCTGGGCCGATCTGAGTACGCCCGACTCCAAGCGCGCCGGTGACTTCTACTCCGGCCTCTTCGGTTGGCAGTTGATTCGCGATGAAAAGGATCCTTCCGGCTACCTGCACATCAAGAATGGCGAGCACTTCATCGGAGGCATTCCGCCCGCTGCGCACCGCCCCGCCGGCGTGCCTCCGCACTGGCTGGCCTATTTCTGGGTTGACGATGTGGACGCCTCGGCCGGTAAGGCGAAGCAGATGGGCGCCAATCCTATCGTGGCCCCGATGACCATCGAGGGAGTTGGACGGATGGCGGTGATCGCCGACCCGCAGGGAGCGGTGTTCGCGATCTTCAATTCACCGAGGCACTAGCGGGAAGCTCGCCTCAGGCAGGCATGATACGTTTCCCAATTCCGCCGGGCATAAGCTCTTCGAGAGCCCGATAGGTCTCCTCCGGGAAAGAGAACTGACCGCTGCCGGCGGAGAACCCGCCGTCAACCACCAGGGTGTGGCCCGTTACAAAACTGGATGCTTCCGACGCCAGGAACAGAAGCGGCCCGGCCAGCTCTTTCGGATCGCCCAGACGCCCCAACGGCGCCGCGGCACAGAGGCGCTCGGTCAGCGGCCCCATGTCGAACAACGGGTTGGTCATTTCGCTGGGAAACCATCCCGGGGCAATGGCGTTGACGCGGACGCGGCGGTCGCCCCAACTGCATGCCAAGTTTCGGGTGAGGTTGATCACCGCCGCCTTCGTCGCCTGGTACGCCGGCGGATTGTCCCGCCAACCGGCCATTCCGGAAATCGAAGCAATATTGATGATCGAGCCGCCTTTCCCGTCGCGCAGCATGGAGGCGCCGATTTCACGGCAGCAATACCACACGCCGAAAAGGTTGATTCGCACTGTCTTTTCAAACAAGTCGTGCGGGACCCTCTCTGGCATGGCGCCGCCCTCGGCAGCGACTCCGGCATTGTTGACGAGAATGTCGACTCGGCCAAATTTCTGAAGAACCGTGGCGGCCATCTTGGCCACTTGCGCGGAGTCGCCTACGTCGCAGGTAACCACCTCGGCAGTGCCGCCCTGTTTCTTGATGTCTTCTGCCACGCGCTGCAGCTTGTCGACACTGCGCGCCACCAAGGCCACTCGGGCACCCGCCTGGGCCAGCGTTTCCGCCATGGTCACGCCCAGACCATAGGAAGCGCCGGTCACGACCGCGGTTTTTCCGGCGAGATCAAACAACGATACATGGTGGCTCATTCCAGCGTCCTCCAGCAGAAGGCTTGAGGCGACCACTATACATCCGCGGCGGAAAGATCCAATTGCTCGCTCGCGCCGGGCCCGAAACCGATTCTGCTGGTAACCCATCACCCACGCTTGTGACTGCCCTCACTGATCGCTGCGCATGGGCAAGTTACGCTCACGTTGCAAACTTATGCGCCGTCTCAAGTCCCGCCCAACGCCGGCGCCAACGAAGGAGCAGCCCCATGTCCATTCGGAATTCGACGACCGGTGAGGTACTGCGTGCTTGCAGCGTTGAAGAACTGAAAGAACAAGCCAACCTCATGCGCGGCTACAACCTGGTGGCCCTGTGTGCCGCCGGGTCGGGCCATGCCGGCGGCACGCTCTCGATCATGGATATCACCGCCGCGCTCTACCTGCGCGTCGCCGACCACGATCCCAAGAATCCGGAGTGGCCCGACCGCGATCGTATCGTCTGGTCCACCGGACACAAAGCACCGAGCCTCTACCTTGGCCTGGCCTTCGCCGGTTTCTGTCCGAAGGAAGACGTAGTTTACCTGCGCAAGCTGTATTCGCCGTATCAGGGACATCCGCACTGGTTGAAGCTGCCGGGAGTCGAAGTTTCCACCGGCTCATTGGGGCAGGGGTTGAGCGTCGCCGTCGGCATTGCGCTGGCCGGCAAGCTGAACCAGAAGGACTATCGAACCTTCTGCATCATGGGCGACGGCGAGCAGCAGGAAGGCCAGATCTGGAAAGCCGCGATGGAAGCCGGTCACTACAAGCTCGACAAGCTGGTTGGCATCATCGATCGCAACCGTCTCCAGATTGACGGCTGGGGGAAGGACGTGATGAACGTCGAGCCGCTGGAAGAGAAGTACCGCAGCTTTGGCTGGGAAGTCGTAAACGTCAACGGGCACGACATGCAGCAGGTGGTCGTGGCGCTGGAAAAAGCGAAAGCGGGTTGGGGCAAGCCGATCGTGATCAGTGCCGACACGGTAAAGGGCAAGGGCGTCAGCTTCATGGAAGACATCGCCGGGTGGCACGGCAAGTCACCCAACCTGGAAGAGATGAACAAGGGTTTGCACGAACTGGGCCTTGATGGCTGCATTCCCGTTGAACAGTTGCTTGAGCGCGCGAAGCAGTACCAGGCGGTAGTCGAGCGGAGACTGGAAGCCAAGATGCCGCGTTTCCATCGTAATTACTGGTGGAACGCCGACGCCAAGATGAAAGTCCAGATGAAGCCCACGCGCCTGGGATTCGGCCAGTCGCTGGCGGCAAATGGCGACGACCCGCGCGTGGTCTGCCTGGGCCTCGACATCTCCGGCTCCATCACCATCAGCGAGTTCTACGCCAATAAGCCCGAGCGCAAACCGCGCTGGATCAGCATGGGGATCGCCGAGCAATCGGCAACCTCAGCCGCGGCGGGGTTAGCGAAAGAAGGGAAGCTGCCGGTCTTTGGCACCTATGGCACTTTTGCCGCCGCCCGCAATCTCGATCAGATTCGCACCTCGATCTGTTACGGCAATTTTAATGTGCTGATTGCCGGGGCGCACGGCGGCGTCAGTGTCGGGCCCGACGGCGCTACCCACCAGGCGCTCGAAGACCTGTTCGCCATGTGTGGACTGCCCAACATGAACGTGGTCGTCCCCTGCGACATCGTCGAGACCCGCAAAGCCACCGACTACCTGCTGCTGAAGCATGTTGGGCCGAAGTACATTCGTTTTGCGCGCGAAGCGACCCCGATCGTCACCGATGAGAAAACCCCGTTCGTATTCGGCAAGGCCAACGTGATTCGGCTGCGGAAGGAGGCCGACAACTTCATCGATGCCTTCGAGACCAGGCTGGAATCCGAATATCGCGACGAAGGCGAAGACCTAACGATCATTGCCTGCGGGCCGATGGTGCCGGAAGCGATGCGGGCGGCGTGGATCCTGAAGTCTGATTTCGGCTACGAAACCCGCGTCCTGAACCTGCACACGCTGAAGCCACTGGACACCGAGGCCATTGTGCGCGCGGCCCGCGACACCAGCGTCGTCGTGACCGCTGAGGAACATCAGATTGGCGCGCTGGCGTGGCCGGTCGCGAGCGCGATCACGCAGGCGCCTTCGCTCTATGGCATTCCGGTGATCACGGGAGCGATTGGCGTGAAAGATCGCTTCGGCGACTCCGGTGCACCGTGGGAGTTAATCAAAGAATTCGAAGTTTCCGCCGAACACATCGCCGCCAAAGCAGTTGAGCTGATGGGTGTGAAGAAGCTGCGGAGTGGAGAGCCGGCGTCGGAAGTGCATCTGACGGCTTCTCATTGAGACAAACCACAGGCTCCTTTCGGGCCTCATTGTGGACAAGATTGGAACCTTCCCTGACGGAAGGGAAGAATGGCGCGCCCTGAGAGATTCGAACTCCCGACCTTCTGGTTTCCACCGGAGGCGGACTCTATCCAACTGAGCGTGCGGGCGCGAGAATGCGCTTGAGCTCCTCGCGTCCCTGGCCGGATTTCAGAAAACGTTCTCGTTTCATGGCCTCGGTTCGCGTCAGGAACTTCTCTTGATACCCAAATCCTAAGGACCGCAGTTTCGGGTCGAGGGAGTGATGCCCCGGTTGTGCTGTCCTAGCCTTTGCTCCGGATAGGCGGTAAGGGCGGTGTAGTTCCCTCCGGTGGTACGGCTCCGCAACGCGTAGACGAAATTGGCGCGCCCTAAGGGACGATTTTAGAACTCGGGCAAAGACCCATGCTGGATTTGATATGAATATTCGGAGGAGTCTTGGAGTCTGCTACCGATTTTAGGAAGAGGATTCCTCCGCAGATTTTCCAACAACGCAGGGTACCACCCTTCTTTACAGTAGGTTACGTTAGCCTCTGGACCTCTCCCGTTCTTTGGCCTCGTAGTTGCGAGCCCAAGCAGAGCAGCAGTTGGTAGGTCCTTCCCGGGTCCCATCAAGACAAAAGGAGTCCATCATGAAAAAGGCGGTGGTGGTGCCAGTATTGTTGTTGCTTGGCGGGTTGTATACCCAAACACTCTCGTCCGCTAGGTCCGACGAGCCAAAGGTGTTGGAATTCGACACCATGTTTGGGGTGACAGGTCCGTTCCTTGGCGCAGCGAATGCGATCCAGGGGGTTCCGGGGGCTGGCGCTCCTTGGACGAACCCTACGGTCGAAGGCGAACTCGGATCGGATGGGAAACTGGAGATCGAAATACGTGGTTTGGTTCTGGTCTCCACGGGAGCAAACCCGGCGGCTACGTTTCGCGGAATTGTGAGTTGCCGGAGCATTGACGCCTCGACCACCCCGCCCACGGCAACCACTGTGGTGGTGGTCACAGGCGCCTTTCTGGCCACGACGACGGGGAACGCGAAAATAGAAGACACCGTGGTGCTTCCCAGTCCCTGTGTTGTCCCCATCGTGTTCGTGGGCCCAGGCACTGGAGCCGTACGGTGGTTCTCGGCGACGGGGATTGCCACAAACTAAGGCTTGCGCGGCAGCACAGTCAAACTCTAGGCCAGCGCACAACTTCGTCGGAAGGTTCCTGGTGTGCCGTCACAGTTTCGTGCACAGGGGCTAAGGCCCCTGTAGGGGCGCTGCTGTTGTCCGGCGTTCGCCCGCGGCGAAAGAAGGATGTCTTACCCCTGAGTCGAAGGGCTGTGCCCCCGCCATTTCGAGACCGCTTCTCCGCCTCCAGGTTCTCACGGTCGGTGGATTAGCCGTGGCTGGGATCACAGGAGGCGGTGGAGGAGCAGGGATGTGTCCGCCACCTGCGTTTCGCCGAGCCGCTGCTGGTGGGATGAACGGCAAGGCGCGGGAAGGGATGATTTTTAAGCCGGGCCTTGGGGCGGGGGTGGATTCGAGTGGAGCGGCGGCGCTTCAGAAGCCCAGTTTCCCGAATTGGAAATCCCCCACCCCTTCGTGCGGCCGCGACAGTCCCGAAATTCTCGACTTCTGTAGGCCGGAGCGTTCGTTTCACCGAAGAGAAGTGTATACGCGAGGTAGGAAACAAATGGACACTTTGCTGCCGCGGCGGTTGTAACGCGCGAAAAGTCACAGCGCTTAGTGACCCGGGTCACATATCTTGATGCGCTGCAGCGTCAATAATGGGCCCACTGACACCACTTATTTTCTCGTTGCTCGGCCGTCTTGCACGGGGGTGTAAATGCCGAAGCCGCGTACTCTATTTGCTGCCGCGATCGTTACAACGATCTTTGCGGTCGTGACTGTGACGATGCCTGGCTCTGCCGCGTCTGGGAAAGCCAAGGACAAGCAGGCCGGGCAATCGAAGTATCAGCCTTCCACCGATCCTTCCCAGTACGTAGGAATAGAGGTCTGCAAGACCTGTCATGAAGACATGCCCTCCAAGGGCTTCTACAAGAATTATGAAGACTCCCGCCACTTTGTGACGACCCTCGACACGAAGAAGGGGCCGGAATGGCACGGCTGCGAGGCTTGCCATGGACCCGGCAAAGAGCACGTCGAGGGCGGCGGAGATAAATCGAAGATCTTCACGTTCAAGGACGCGTCCGCTAAGGAAATCAGTAGCCGCTGTCTGAGCTGCCACACCTATGGAGAAGAGCACAGCAATTTCGCGCGGTCGGTCCACTTGCAGAACAACGTGAGCTGTATTGACTGCCACTCGCCGCATCATCCCAAAGAGAACCAGTTCCTGATGAAAGAGAAGGCGCCGAAGCTGTGCTACGGCTGTCACCAGGAAGTGAACCAGCAGTTCAACCGTCCCTTTCGTCATCGGGTCAACGAGGGGTTGGTGCGGTGCAATGACTGTCATAATCCGCACGGCGGATTTCTGACGCGGCAACTTCGCGCAACTTCAGGGCAGGACACCGGCTGCTTCAAGTGCCACAGCGACAAGGCAGGACCTTTCGTGTATGAGCATGAAGCCGTCAAGGTGGAAGGCTGCGTGGGCTGCCATACGCCCCACGGCTCGTCGAATGCTCGGCTGCTCAAGCGCGCGCACGTGAACTTGCTCTGCCTCGAATGCCACGCATTCTCCGCGGATGAGGGAGCCCCGGCGACCCCGACGTTCCATAACCAAGCACTGAAATATCAGGCTTGCACGATGTGCCACGCGGCCATTCATGGATCGAACAGCAACGGACATTTCTTCACCCCCTAAACTGAGAGGTTGCGATGCCAATACCGGGACAAGGACGAGAGTCCGAGAGGAAGCGTCGAGTCGTATGGGCACGCGTGGCCGCTCTGAGTGCGCTGCTGATGCTTTGTGCGTCAACGGCGTCGGCGCAACAAGAAGACGAACAGAAGGGTGTAGAGCAGGATAACTACAACATCAAGCAATCGATCGAATTCGGAGGCCGGTTCACCAGCACCTCCGGGGATTCTCAGGCCTACAACACATTTGTCAATCTGCGGCAAGGGGCGCGGCTGTTCGGATTCACGACGGAAATGCGGTCGCTCAATCATCATGGAACGCTGTTCGACAACTTGTATTTCAATAACTATGGGTACGGCGGCGACCCCTACGATGTGTCGCGGCTGCGCATCGGCAAGAACCGCTGGTACAACTTCGGGGCCATGTTCCGAAAGGACCAAAACACCTGGGATTACTCGCTACAGGCGAACCCGCTGAACCCGACCACGCCCTTCGCGAACGGCCCGGCCGGCTACGGAGGCACGGCGTGTACGGCATGCGTGCTGAAGACTTCGCCGCACCTGCAAAACACCCGTAGAAAGCTGGGGGACTACAGCCTGCTTTTGCGGCCCGAGGGCAAGGTGCGGCTGCGGTTGGGATACGCGCGCAACATCAATGAAGGCCCGGCGTTTTCCACCATTCACCAGGGCACCGACCAGCTCCTGCTACAGAACTGGAAGACCACTGTGAACACGTACCGTGTGGGAGTGGATTTCAGAGCCCTGCCCCGGACCAACATCAGCTACGACCAGATTTGGAACTTTAACAAGGCAGACAATGTACAGACTGACCCCAACCAGAACCCATTGTTTCAGTTAGCAAACGGACAAAACGTGGATTTGGGCGTGCCCCTGAATGCCGGAGCGAATCAGCCTTGCAGCGCGACGTTTCAGGCAGGGACGGGCTTTGTAAACCCGGCTTGCAATGCCTACTTCAGCTATCTGAATCACGGCAGAACGCGCACGAATGTGCCGACCGAGCAGTTCAGCTTGCAAACAAATTATTGGAAGGCGTGGGATTTGGCAGCGCGCGCCAGCTATTCGGGCGGCGATACCGATGTTTTCGATTACATCCAATCTCCCTTCGGCAGGGAATCGCGCTCGAACCTGAGGAACCAGACCAACACTGGCCCGATCCACGGGCGGCGCGTGGCGGCAAGCGCGGATTTTGGCGCAACCTGGCACATCACAGGCCAACTCAGCTTTATCGATTCGTTCCACTACTCAAACTGGCACAATCCGGTGAGTTTCGTTTCCACCGCGTGCTCGTTTTTCAGCGCCAGTTTGCTGACCCCGGCCAACGTCTTCAGTCCTACCGCCACGGTGCCGGCATCGTGCGCGGCGCCGGCTGATGGCACGCCGGGAACGCCGGTCCATACCAACAGCTCCGCGCCGGATGTGGCGGTAGTCGTGAACAGCAATCTCCTGAAGCAAGATGAGAAAACCAATCTAGCGGAGCTGGAATATCAGTTCTCTTCGAAGATCGGGATGCGCCTGGGCTACCGGTACCGTCATCGGGCGGTCGATGACGGCTTTTTCAGCACCACGAATGCCATCTTCTTTCCGAGCAATGCCGCCCGTGGCGCGTGCGCCCTGCAATCTGGAGTATTGCCGGCGGAATGCACGCAGAACGCGGATGGTTCGATTTCCCTGGTCTCGTCCCCAAGTGAAGACACGGGAGAGACGTTCATCGACGAGCATGGAGCGGTCTTTGGAATTTGGGCAAGGCCAACCCGGAACTTCCGGATCAGCTTCGATACCGAACTGATGAGCGCGGATAACGCTTTTACGCGCATCAGCCCGCGGCAGTTGCAGGAATACCGGATCCGCTCAAAATACAAAGCGGCGGACTGGTTGAACCTGAACGGATCGGTTACCATCTTTGAAGGCCGGAACAACGTGTTTCAGATCAACGATCTCAATCACAATCGCGCCTACGGCTTCGCGGCAATGATCCAGCCCAATGAGAAATTGGGGATGGAGATCGGTTACGAATACAACGACGTTTTCTCTCAGATTCTGATTTGCTACGTCAGCGTGGCGGCGGGACAGCCCGGACCGGGAATTCAACCTTGCCCGGATGTGCCCGGGCTGGTACAGCAGCTCTCTACTTACACGAATCACTCGCACAACGGCTATTTTGATATTACGGTGACTCCAGTGCGCCGCGTGACGGCGCGGCTGGGCGCGAACCTGACGGGCACGAGTGGCAGCGAACTGCGCCTGGACCCCCAGGCCTTGATTCCCAGCGCAGTAACCGGCCCGCTCAATTCGAAGTACCTGCATCCGTACGGTGGGGTGGATTATCGCTTCGCGAGATACTGGACCGGGAAAGCGTATTGGGATTATTACGGTTATCACGAAGACCCGACGGCGGGAGCGGTGCAAGACCTCTTCGCGCCGCGAAACTTCCGCGGAAATCTAGTCACGCTTTCAGTGAGATACGCATTCTGATGTAGAAGAAGGCGCACCAGCGGAGAACCGGATCACGAGGAAACAGAACTACATCGCCCAACTGGCAGCCGGCAGCCCAAATCTTCGTCTCTTTCCGTTATAATCTTCAAAGCATTTTCCGCACCTGTGCGCCCTTAGCTCAGTTGGATAGAGCGTCTGGCTACGAACCAGAAGGTCGGGAGTTCGAATCTCTCAGGGCGCACCATTCTTTTCCCTTTCTGCAATGCGATCCTCGCACCGAGCGGCCGTCAACCCGAAGCTGGAACCCAGCGCTGGCTGTGGAAATCCGTTGGATCGCCCGCCAGACAACCGTCAAGAAGCGTAAAAGTTTCCTGCCACGCGCAAAACCTACCCGTTGGGGTGTGGTAAACGTCCACACTGGCAAGGGTTTAGCAATGGCACACCAGATGCTTCTCTCGGAACAGACGAAGTGGCGCGCAACGGGGTACTCGGAAAACACTTCGGCCAGAGGTAGATCTGGGTGCCCCTTTGCATAACCGGTTCGCCGACACTCCGCTTCGTTTCCTGACAGCCTTCCCCCGATCATTCCTATTCAAAGACTGAAAGGGATGCGGGGCGGGGGTGTGGGAAAAACAGCCTTCAGCTCTCAGCCGTCAGTTTTCCGGGCCCGCAGTCGTCCCAGGCACGGTTTGAAATCCGACATTCAGGCGAGAACCAGCTTGTCCTTCAGGTCGAGGCCCGCCTGGCGCAGGAGGCGGGCGACGTCTTCTTCATTGAGGCGGGAGGCGTCGAAAAGCACGCGCACAGAGCGGTCTTTTTCGTTGAACTGCATGCGCTGGATACCGTAGACTTCGCGTACGCTATCGAGCGCGCGCAGCTCTTTCTCTCCTGGCTGCGACTGGTAGCGGAACGCGATCTCGAGGTACGTCATCGTCTTCTCTCCCTAAAATGCTAGATTCGCAGTTTACCCTTTGAGTATCTAATAAGGGCTGGATTCCGCCAAGGGCGATCTGGCGAGCGACAGCGATGGACCACACTCACACAGAGAAGTCGGAGAGCGTTAGGGCAGTGGACCCGGTCTGCGGCATGAAAGTGGATACCGCGACGGCGAAGTTCAAGACACAGCATGACGGCGGGGAGTACTTTTTCTGCTCCGCCGGGTGCCTCGCCAAATTCCAATCGAGTCCCGAGAAAATTCTTTCTTCGCCGCCCAAGCCCATGGGATCGGGGCTGGTGTCGCTGGGAACGGGGCCAGCGCCCGCGAAGCCCGCAGCAGCGGCTGATGGGGCAGGGAAGAGCGGTGCGCGGATCTATGTGTGTCCGATGTGCGCTGAAGTTAGGCAGGCGGGGCCGGGGCCGTGTCCCAAGTGCGGAATGGCGCTGGAGCCGGAGTCGCCCGCGCAGCCTGCGGCCAAGACGGAGTACACGTGCCCGATGCATCCAGAGATCGTGAGGCCGGGGCCGGGGAGTTGCCCCATTTGCGGGATGGCGCTCGAGCCGCGCACCGTGACTCTTCTGGAAGAAGAGAATCCCGAGCTTCGGGACATGACGCGACGGTTCTGGGTCAGTGCGGCGCTGACGGTGCCGCTGCTGGCGATCGCCATGGGCAGCATGCTTTCGCCGCACACTTTCATGTCGGCGCCGTGGAGCCGGGGACTGCCGTGGCTGGAGCTGTTGCTGGCGACGCCGGTTGTGCTCTGGGGCGGATGGCCATTTTTCCAGCGGGGATGGGCGTCAGTGGTGAACCGCAGCACGAATATGTTCACGCTGATCGCTATGGGCACGGGCGTGGCCTACCTGTACAGCGTGGTGGCTACACTCTTTCCGGGAATTTTTCCAGCGTCATTTCGCAGCATGGATGACCGGCCCGACGTGTACTTCGAAGCGGCGGCGGCGATCGTAACACTAGTGTTGCTGGGACAAGTTCTGGAACTGCGGGCGCGCAGCCGGACTTCGAGCGCGATCCGGGCGCTGCTGGATTTGAGTCCGAAGATGGCGCGGGTGATCGCCGCGGATGGATCGGAGCGCGACCTCCCGCTAGATCAGGTGACGGCCGGCGACAAGCTGCGGGTGCGTCCGGGAGAAAAAGTTCCGGTGGACGGGGTGGTGCTCGAGGGATCGAGCGCGGTGGATGAATCCATGATCACAGGTGAGTCGATTCCGGTGGAGAAGACTGCGGGCTCGCGGGTGATCGGCGCGACCGTGAATGTCAACGGGTCGCTGGTGATGCGTGCCGAACGCGTCGGCAGCGAGACCATGCTGGCGCAAATCGTCCGGCTGGTAAGCCAGGCGCAGAGGACGCGGGCGCCGATTCAGCGGCTGGCGGACCGTGTCGCAGGGTGGTTTGTTCCGGCGGTGATTGCGATTGCAGTTCTAACATTTATTGCCTGGGCGTTCTTCGGGCCGGAGCCGCGGTTTGCGCATGCGATTGTGAATGCGGTGGCGGTGCTGATCATCGCGTGTCCATGCGCGCTGGGGCTGGCGACGCCGATGGCGATCATGGTGGGCACGGGCCGCGGGGCGCATGCCGGCGTACTGATCAAGAATGCGGAAGCGCTGGAGACGCTGGAGAAGGTGGACACCATCGTCTTCGACAAGACGGGGACGTTGACGGAGGGGAAGCCGAAGGTCAAAGCATATAGCGAAGCCGAGGTGCTTCGTGTCCCCGCCCGCGTGGGGCGAGCGGGGCAACATCCGGCGGCGG
>ORMF010447277.1_pt1 | contig 30611 bp, 32 predicted proteins | sample 1779871 | NCBI WGS metagenome assembly ORMF01 (sample SAMEA104232316, study PRJEB22302) | groundwater metagenome | biome: forest; feature: aquifer; material: groundwater | place: USA | collected 2011-08-07 | depth 5.4 m | reverse complement strand
TGAAACAGCGGCCGCAAGCAGCGACAACGAGTTTGCCCAGATTGTTCAGCAACAGAAGCGACTACTGTTTCAAAGTTTTAAGCATTAACACTTCCAGCGCGGCGATTGTATTTCAGTATCATCTCTTGATTAGAATATACTGACCTAAAAAAGTAAACGTGATATAATTACAGATATGGGAAAAAGACGTAATACACTAGAGGAGCCTCGTTTATTTGAAGAACCAAAAGACCCTCTTTGGGATGCTTCAAAAACCGAGAAGTCAGAATCCGCCAATCAGTATTATGCGCCAGGATTAGAAGAAGATGAGGAAAAAAAGAAAGGAAGAAGACCTTGTCCTTCTGGACCTTGCGGTGCTTGCGAATGGACCGGCTATTTAGATAACGATAAATGACCATAGGCATAGAAGCCGAGCGGGCCAACAACCCAATTAAAACCGGGGTGGAGCATTATGCCCAGCAATTAATTCTCCACCTCGCCCAAATTGATCGGCAGAACAACTACATTTTGTATTTGCGCAGCAAACCAGAGCACTGGTTTTTTACTTTGCCAAAGAATTTCAAAGTTAAAGTAATGCCGTTTCCGCTGTTCTGGACGCAAGCAAGAATTAGTCTGGAAATGCTGTTTCATCCGGTTGATGTGTTGTTTATTCCGGCTTCGGCTTTGCCGCTGATTCATCCAAAAAACAGCGTGGTCACTATTCACGATTTGGCCTGGAAATATTTTCCCGAGGCATTTACCGGGTTTATGAGAAATTATTTGGAATGGTCGGCTGGCTTTGCCGTGCGCAGGGCTAAAAAAATAATTGCGCCGTCGTTTGCTACTAGAAATGACGTTGTCAAAGCTTACGGCGCGCCGCCAGACAAAATTGCAGTCATTCCGCATGGCTATGAACCGAACCAGACGCAAGCGGAAAAGGTCAGTCCGGATTTAGCAAAACAATTGCCGGAAAAATTTATTTTGTTTGTTTCCACCTTGCAGCCGAGAAAGAATTTAGAGAAGTTGATAGATGCGTTTCGGAAACTAAGACAACAGCACCCTGAAATTGCACATAAACTTGTCGTCGCAGGCAAGCCAGGCTGGAAGTTTGCCGGCATTTTAAAAAAGATTGATGAAAATAAAGACATTGTAGTTTATTTAGGGCATGTTGATAATCAAGATAAATGGGCGCTCTACCGCAAGGCTTCAGCGCTGGTTATGCCTAGTCTTTATGAAGGTTTTGGCCTGTGGATTTTAGAAGCGTTTGACGCCGGGGTTCCGGTGGTTACTTCCAACATTTCCAGCATGCCGGAAGTAGCAGGGGACGCGGCAGTATATTGCGATCCCAACAGTGAAGCGGACATTGAGCAGGCCATGGTTAAAGTCTTGACTGACTCTGGTTTAATTGAGTCACTGCGGCAAAAAGGTCAGGAGCGGCTGGCCAGGTTTGGCTGGAAAAAATGCGCCGAGCAAACTTTAGAGTTATTTAATAGTTTGAACAGTTAATTTTTCCAATGGCTGACAAATTTTTCATAATAAAAAAAATAATGTTGCTGCTTCTGCTCTGGCAGTTTATTTCTGTCCTACTCATGGCTCTGGGCGTGTGGCCGGGCAGTGTGGCCTGGCTAAATTTTGCCTTGCTCTCGGTGTTTGTGATATTTTTCCAGCCGTATGAATCTGTGTTGCTGTTAATTTTGTCTGCGCCGTTTTATGTTGTTTTGCCAAACCGCTACTTGGACAGTCTGCCCGCTTGGCGGCTGTTGTTTATTGAGTTGTTTGCGGTTTGGTTTATTCATTTGGCAATAAAACAGAAAGCTTATTGGCAAAAGTTATTTTCTGAAGGGAAAAAACCCAAGCCCAATTTAGGAAAAATATTCCTAGCCACGGCCAGAAGACTGGAAAGCCGCTTTTTGTCTTGGGATAAATACGTGTGGTTGTTTTTAATTTTGGCTCTGGCTTCCACTGTATTTGCGCGCTTTCCTTGGCAGGGAGTAAAACAAGTAATATTTTTTATCAATGTTTATTTGTTTTACATTGTGTTTATTAACGTGGTTACCACACGAGAGAAAGTTATTGAGGCAGTTAAGTATATTGTAATCTCCTTGGGCATAATTGTGGCGCTGGGTTACATTCAATTTGCCGCCACGCTGTTTGTGGCCCAGTATTATTTTTGGCAATATTGGGCAATTATGGTGTCGCGCCTTTATTACGGACTGCACCTAGCCAATGTGCTTGCTTATTCCAATTCCTGGTTTAGTTATGCAGGCAGCCAACAGTCTTTGCGCATGTTCAGCATTATGCCCGATTCGCATTCTTTCGCCATGATAGCCGCTTTGTTTATTGGTTTTGCTCTGCCCTTCGTATTTTTGACTGGTCCTTTATATAGGCGGACCAAAAATTGGCTCGTCAAACCGTTTACTAAAACTTACGCTCTTTGGACAGCAATTCGATTTACCGGATTGGCTATAATTTTGTCTGGAACTCGGGGCATGTGGGTGGGCATGCTGCTGCCATTGCTGGTCAGCATATGGCTATACGCCAAAAAAATAGTCAGGCCGCTGGCCAAAAAAGCCTTAATTTCTTTTTTGTTAATATTATTCTTTTTTGCCCTTTCGCCGTTTATCAACACGGGCCTGAATTGGTTTAGGCTTACCTATTTTAAGGAAAATTTTCTCCAGCGGGTTGCCAGCATTTACGATTTGCAGGAAGAGAGTAATGTGGGCCGGTTAATTATTTGGGAAAACAGTCTAAAATATTCGGTTAGCCACCCTTTGGGGGTTGGATATGGCAACTTTATTGTTTCCTTGGTTCCAGATATTCCCGCCAATGCCAGTTTCCAACAAGTGGCGGAGCAGAAGAACTTGCGTTACAATTTGCCGCAGAAATTCGTCACGGCCCATAGCTTGTACTTAAATTTGCTGGTAGAGTTGGGCTTCTTTGGGCTGTTAATTTTCGGCTTGTTTGCCTTTGAAGTGCTTTGGGTCATGTGGCTATTTTTGCGCAAGCACGCCGGTGACGTAAATTTTTATACAATGACCGTCTTAAGCGCCATCTTAACTTGGCTGTGGTTTTTGGGTTACAGTGTTTTTGACGTGACAATTTTTAATGACCGCGTTTTAATTTTCAGTCTCCTGGGCCTGGGACTGGCCGGCATTATAACCAGGCGCTATGAAAGCTTTAAGGAAAAATAATTTTTTTATGCCCAAAGTTACTTTAGTGCAATTGGTTTATAATGGCATGGAATATTTACCCGACTCTATTGGTAGCCTGGTGGTGCAAACCCATACTAACAAGGAAATTATTGTTGTTATTAATGGCAACGAGGATGGGAGCAAGCAATATATAGAAAAAAACTTTCCAGAAGTCAAAATTATAGACCCTAGAGAAAATTTAAAATTTGCCCGCGGACATAATTTAGTTTTTGGTTCGCAAGATGCAGATTTTTTCCAATTGGTCAATCAGGATTTAATCCTGGAACCAAATTATGTAGAAGAAATACTTAAAGTTTTTGTGAACCCAAAAGTCGGCGCGGCCAATGGCAAAATTTTTCAATACGATTTTCGGGCCAAAAAAAGACTTCCTACTCTAGATACTACCGGAGTGGTTGTGTATAAAAGCGGCCGTGCCCGCAGCCGCGGTCAAAACGAACTGGACACGGGGCAATTCAACAATGCTGTGGAGCTTATGGCAGTAGACGGTGCCGCGTGCATGTTTAGAAAAAGTGCCCTAGAGGCGGTAAAGTATAAACGACCTGACGGAAGGAATGAATATTTTGACGAAGATATGGACATGTATTGGGAAGACGTAGATTTGTCCTGGCGTATGGTCAATGCCGGTCTTGCCTGCCGGTTTGCTCCTGGGGCTATAGGGTTTCATGGCCGAACCGCCAGCGCTAGCCCCGGCGGCTACAAAAAAGTTTGGTCATTTGTGAAGCATCACAGAAAAATTGCCCCGTGGATTCGGAGGCTAAACTACAAAAACCACATTTTTTTGTTTTTGAAAAATTGCCCCAAGTTATATTGGCAATTTTTTGCCCGGGAATTCTTTTACAATATTTACGTACTAATTTTTGAACCCTCAACGCTGAAAATTCTGCCAAAGTTTTTTCGGCAGCTACCTAGTATTTGGCAAAAACGGAAATTCATAAAAAATGAGCGGAAAATTAGCCTAGCGGAAGCAGAAAGACTGTTTTCTTAAAGGGGAGTATGCTATTCTCTATGAGTATGGATTTGTCAATTATTACCGTTCCTTACAAAGACAAGGACAAATTGCGGGTAACCCTGGACGCTTTATTTGTTTCAAAAACTTCTTATTCCTATGAGGTTGTTATTGTAGATAACGATTCGGGGGACGGCACTATAGAAATGTTGGAACAGGAGTATTTGTATAATTCTTCTTTGTCTGCAAAGATAACCTTAATAAAGAACACCAACGAAGGTTTTAGTAAGGGTAATAATCGGGGAATAAAAATAGCTAAAGGCCAATATGTCTTGTTATTAAATCCCGACACCAAAGTTGCGCCAGAGACTTTGCAGGTAATGATGGATTTTATGAAGCAGCACTCGGAAGTCGGGATAGCTACTTGCAAGCTCGTCAGAGCAAGCGGCGAACTGGACTGGGCGGCCAGGCGAAGTTTTCCTGACCCGACCACGGCTTTTTATAGACTTTCGGGGTTATCTAAACTTTTTCCCAAAAGTAAAAAATTTGCTTCCTACAACCTTACTTATAAAAGCGTGGACGAGGAAACGGAAATAGATGTCTGCGTTGGAGCGTTCATGCTCATTAGTCCCGCATGCCTCGCAGCAATAAAAGGGTTTGACGAAGATTTTTACATGTATGGCGAAGACATAGACCTTTGTTACCGGGCAAAACAAGCCGGGTTTAAAATTTGGTATTATCCGAGGACCACAACCATTCACTACAAGGGGCAATCATCGCGCAAAGCTCCCACAAGGTCCCTGTACGCTTTCCATGACGCCATGTGGATTTTTTACAAAAAACATTTGGCAAAAAAATACAATCCACTCTTCAACGCTTTAGTTTACTTGGGTATTTGGCTGAGGTACTATCAAAAATTATTTTTTAATTTTTTTCGGAAAGAAAAATTTGTCAGTAAATGACATTGCAAATGTCATCCCGGAAGCTACGAGCATCAGCGAGGGCTATCCGGCCCGCCTGCCGGACGGGCAGGGACCCAGTAATGTAAATTCCCGCCTCGCCCGCCTCAGGCGGACAAGCGGGAATGACAGGAATAAAATACATGGATAACGACGCAAATTTAGAATCAAAGTCAACTGCTCCTCAAGAACCGCATCATAACAAATGGCTGGCCAGCTTTTTGCTCGTGCTAATTTTGATGGTGGGCAGTTTTAGATTAGGTTTGACAGCCGGCCGTAAGGGCCTGACTTTTTCGCCCAAGGAATTTAAAGTCATTAACCAAAATGACCAGACAGCTTTGGTGGACTATAGTTTGCTGTGGCAGGCTATTAAGACTGTATCGGATAAATATATAGAAAAGGACAGCATTGACCAAAGAAAAATTCTTTACGGTGCCGTGCGCGGCGCAGTTACAGCGGCCGGGGATGAGTACACTACTTTTTTTGATCCAGAAGATTACTCCAGTTTTAAGACGGATTTGTCAGGTAGTTTTGATGGGATTGGCGCAGAAATAGGGAAGAAGGACGGCAATTTAGTTATAGTTGCCCCGCTGGACGGCAGTCCGGCGGCAAAGGCCGGCCTAAAAGCTAAAGATATTATTTTAAAGGTAGACGGACAAAGTACCCTGGATTGGTCAGTGGAAGATGCAGTTCGTAAAATCAGGGGGGCTAAGGGTACTGCTGTGACTTTAACTGTTTTTCGCGAAGGTAATACCAAGCCCCAGGAGTTTAAAATTATCCGCGACACTATTACAGTAAAGAGCGTGAAGTTGGATTATAAAACAGTCAATGGCAAAAAAATTGCTGTACTGACTTTGTCGCGTTTTGGCAATGACACCAAGGCATTGTTTAACGATGCGATTAACCAAATTTTATCTAGTTCAGCACAAGGCCTGGTGTTAGATTTACGCAATGATCCGGGAGGGTTCTTAGAAACCGCAGTGGACGTTGCTTCCAACTGGGTGCCAAAAGATAAACTCGTGGTTACGGAATCACAAGAGCAGGGCAAGAAAAACATCCCTTACAATTCTTACGGTTATAATCGTTTAGCAAATATAAAAACTGTTATACTAATAAACGGCGGCAGTGCCTCGGCTTCGGAAATTTTAGCAGGCGCCCTTCATGATTACAATATTGCCAAACTTATTGGCGAAAAAAGTTTTGGCAAGGGCAGTGTCCAAGAAGTGGTGGATTTGCCTTATAATACGGCGGTGAAAGTTACTGTAGCCAAATGGATTACCCCGAGCGGTAAAAATTTAAATAAGGACGGCCTGCATCCGGACATTGAGGTAAAAATTACTGATGCAGATGCAGCGGCCGGCCGCGACCCCCAGCTGGACAAAGCCTTGGAAGAGGTTACTAAGTAGAAGAACCCCCCGAATTTACGGGGGGTTTTAATTTTGGTAAAATTTTAATATGCAAGTAGAAAACCAACCCAAATATCTGACAGACTCAGATCCATGGATGTTAGCTGAAGACATTCCAGATTCCGATATTTTTTTCTTCCAAATCCCCATGTCCTGTTTTGTTAGTGATACGAGCTACCCATTTTTAAAAAACTATAAAAAAGTATTGACCCATTATAAAAAGTTCCATATGGATCTTTATTTTGGACAAAAGGACTCTTTTAAAGTCGCGGAAAGTATTTTGAAAGCCTTGGTAAAAAGAAAGGGCCTAGGAACAGATATTAATAGAAACATTGTTAAATGGTCCAATAAATTAATTGATTTTGCTAAACACGTTTCGCGGTTACCTTTGAAAAGCTATTCCAACAAACAACTATGGCAACTTTATGAAGAGCACGACCAAATTCATACCAAACTTTATACCTATGGCTGGTTGCCGGTTTCGGTAGATATGTTCCACAATAACCTGACCAATTATTTGAAGTCTTATCTTTACTCTGTCTGCAAAAGCAAAGAGGAAGCAGAAAAAGCTTTTATAGTTTTTACTACTCCTATAAAGAAAAGCATTGTGGCTAAGGAACGAGAAGAATTTTTACAAATTTTTAAGAAATATAAAAGCTCGCTAACAATCACAAACCCTCACTTTATGAAGGCCTTAGAAAGACATAAAAATCGCTGGGGGCATACAGGCTACATTTATGCAGGCAACGTTGAACCTTTTGAAGTGAAGCATTATTTAAGGGAAATGCAAGAACTGCTCAAGTCATATGTAGATGTTCAAGCTTTGCTGCGCAAGGAAGCCCTTAGTCTTAAGCAAGTGAAACAAAAGCAAACGCTGTTGTATAAGAAACTGCGAATAAAGCCAGTTTACAAAAATTTATTCAAAATATCAGGTGATTTTGCTTTAACAAAATTGGTGCGGCGCAATACTCAGTTGTTGGATTTATATTTAATGCACATCTCTTTACTTACGGAAATTGCCAAACGTCTAAAGTTGAATCGTTTTCAAGTGCAGTTCATGCTCAAAGATGAGGTAAGGCAAGCCTTGTTGAATGGTCATTTTAGTGCTAAACTTTTAGGCTTACGCCTAAAAGAATGTGTACTTTACACAGAGAAAAATTTTGAGAAGATCTATATTGGTAGACAAGCCAAGACTTTAACTGACAAGCTTAAAAATTTAATAGATAAAACTAAAAAAGAGCTAACTGGTCAAACCGCACAGCCGGGAATGGCTAGGGGAAAAGTAAAAATAATTATTCGTGCTAAAGATATGGGCAAGATGAATAAAGGTGATATATTGGTTAGCATTGCCACAGACCCAGATATTGTCCCAGCAATGAAGAAAGCCGCTGCAATTGTTACAGAACAAGGGGGGATAACCAGTCACGCGGCGATTGTTAGCAGAGAATTGGGCATACCATGCATTATTGGTACCAAAATTGCAACCAAACTTTTTAAAGACGGAGACATGGTGGAAGTAGATGCTAACAAAGGGATTGTTAAAAGGTTGAAATAGAATTTGGTTAATGTTATTATTCAAGTGTCCAATTCCATGGAATTGGACACAGGACCAAAGAAGTAATTATGGTAAAAAGTAAAAGTTTAAAACGGTGGGCTACAGTATACCGCGGGTTGGGTAATCCTTCGCGATTAAGGATTTTAGAGTTGCTTAGAAAGAACAAGCAGTTGTCAGTTTCGGAGTTATCTAAGGAGCTGGGCATAACCTTAAAAAATACTTCCCGAAATTTAGGTATTTTGCTAAATTTGGAACTGGTAGAATTTCAGGGCAAACACGATAGAGTCTACTATAGCTTAAATCCGAATTTACATAAAGATATCAAGCAAATTTTAAAAATATCTATATAAAATTCTCTAGTGTCCAATTCCATTCAGCCTTCGTAGCCTAATGGTTACTTCGGCGAAGTAGGCTGGAATTGGACACTAGTAAGATAATGTTAAAAATAGTTTCGTCAAATTTTAAGGACTTGTTGGAACCTAACATGGAAATTAGGGCTTTTCCGGACGGGGAAAGGCATGTTCGTATTTTAAATTTTGAAAAATATAAAGATCAAAAAGTAACCATTTACCATAGGCTTTACCCGGACCTGCACACTTCTTTAGTTGAACTCTTATTTATTTTGGAAAGTTTAAAAAATATTAATTCCGAAATTACGGTTTTCACACCATATTTACCTTACTCCAGGCAAGACAAAGTCATGGTAGAAGGTGAAATAAAGAGTGCAGAAGCAGTTTGTAAACTGTTGGCTGACGCTGGCTGCAAAAAATTAATAACTTTGGATTGCCATTTTTCTACCGCTGAAGGAGAATTTAATTATGGCGGATTGATCATAAAGAATATTTCCCTGCACCAGGAGTTGGTCAATTATGCAAAGAAGTTATTTAATGGCGAAGAATTTGAAGTCGTTGGCCCAGATGAAGGCGCAAAATACATGACGCAACTTCACGGCGGTAAACATATGCGGAAAAGCAGACAGGGCTATGACCAACAGGGAGTAGCGTATAGGAATATTGACACTATGGAAACTGATCACGAATTCAGTAATAAAAACGTGTTAATCTTAGATGACATAATTTCCACCGGCGCAACTATGCTAAAAGCTCTAAAAATAATTAAAGACCAAAAGGCGAAAAAAGTAATTTGTGCCGCGACTCATGGTTTATTTGCTGGTGATGCATTAGAAAAGTTGCAAAAGGTTTGTAATAGTATTTTCGTCACAGACTCTATTCCGAATGAAGTATCCAAAGTAAGTATTAAAAATCGACTAAATGATTAACGATTTTATTACCAAAGAAGATTTACCTAAAGAAGTAGCGGCAATTTTAAAATTTGCTTACAGTGTCTACTTTCCTATTCTATAGAATGGGAAAGTGCTAAAAATATGTTTACGAAAACTTTTAAGGAAATTTCAAAAAAAGACGTGGCTATTGCCGGGGGCAAAGGCGCTTCTTTGGGAGAGCTTACAGGGGCCAAAATTCCGGTGCCACCAGGGTTTGTTGTCTTAGCCAGTGCCTTTGATCGCTTTTTAGAAGAAACAGACTTAGACGTAGAAATTGAAGCCATTTTGAAAAAGGTCAAACATGCGGATATTAATTCTGTGGAAAAAGCTTCAGAAGAAATTCGCGAACTTATTTTGGAGGCGAATTTTCCTAAAGACCTTGCTAAAGAAGCATTGAAGGAATTTGTTAAATTAAAGTCTACATTTGTGGCTGTAAGAAGCAGCGCCACCGCAGAGGACTCCGCCGTCGCTTCCTGGGCTGGAGAACTGGAAACTTACTTGAACACTACAAGAAAGAATTTGCTGAAAAATATAAAACTTTGCTGGTCTTCTTTATTTACACCGCGCGCAATTTTTTACCGCTTTGAAAAAAAGCTGCACAAAACAAAGGTTTCAGTTGCTGTGGTAGTGCAAGCTATGGTGCAGTCTGAAGTCAGTGGCATTTCCTTTACCGTGCACCCGGTAACTAAAGATTATGACCAAATGGTTATAGAAGCGGGTTTTGGTTTAGGCGAAGCAATAGTTGGAGGGCAGATAACGCCAGATACTTATGTTATTCACAAGAGTGATTTTTCAATTTTGGACATTAATGTATCGGAGCAAAGTTTTTATTTAGTTAGGGGTAAGGCAGGGGGAACTATTCCTGCCTTTGGCAGACAAGCGCGCCTGCCCGCCTCCGGAGGGAATAGTTCCAAGGTTAAAATGGGTAGGCAGAAACTTACTGGTAAACAGATTGTGGAGCTGGCCAAAATATGCAAGCAAATAGAGAAACATTACAAAAAACCACAAGACATTGAATGGGCTATGGTGAAAGGCAAGTTTTACATAACCCAATCCCGGCCAATTACGACGTTATGATTATTGACAATTTCTTTTGGTCATGGTAACATTTTAATACTTAGTATTAACCAAGAACCTATTTTAAAAATCCTTCTTGCCTGCATTTGCGGAAATTCGGCTGCAAACAGCTCATCGGAATTCGTCGTAATTTAAGCCAATTACGCCTTCATTCCTCTTTGCCGTTTTCGCTTGAATTTTCGCAAATTCGTCTAAAAATTATTTTTCAAATAGGTTCCCAAATATATGAAACGTACAACTTCATTGGTAACTATTTCATTACCACCGGAAATGGTAAAGGAATCTGAAAGAGTGGCCATGGATAAGAATATGACACGCTCAGAATTATTACGGAGCGCGCTGCGGCTCTATTTAGAAGAAGCTAATAAAAGGCCTCTTCTTAAAAAGAATCTTTACCTGTTGGGAAGAGAAGATAAAAATTTATGGCGGAAGATTGAAAAAAGCTTCCGTCAAACGCGAACTGTCTTAATGAAGGAACGGTATCCTTATCTCTATGAATAAGCAGTCAGTTTTCGTGGATTCGAGCGTATGGATTGCCGGTATTCTTTCTAATCGCGGCGCTTCGGCTGCGATTTTAGCATTAGCAGAACAAAAAGAACTGCAAATAATAAGTTCTCCAGACGTTTTTGAAGAAACCCGTCGAAACCTAAGTGAAAAGTATCCCTTGAGCGTTCAGCACTTTTTAGATTTGTTCGGAAGCATCCATCCAAGATTAGTGCAGCCGAGTAAGAAAGCAATTCTGAAAGCGGTAAAATTAATTAATCCAAATGATGCTCCAATCCTGGCAGCTGCGATGAGAGCCAAGCCTAATTTCCTGATCACGTTGGACCGTAAACATTTTATATTACCTAAAATTTCCAAAGATGCCGGGCTTGAGATACTAATACCAGCCGAATTTTTAAGACAGTATAGAAGAGGAAAGTGAACAGTAAACCGGCAAAGATTTGCAAGCAAATTGAAAAGCATTACAAAAAACCGCAGGACATTGAATGGGCTATGGTGAAAGGTAAATTTTATATTACCCAATCTAGACCAATAACGACTTTATGAATTTAAAAAAGCTCCGGAAAGACAATTATTTGTTAAGTTTTTGGGTACAAGGAGTCAGCGTATTTGTTACCGATATTCATCGTGTTGCTTATGCTGATTTGAAAGTTTTGTATATAATTGATCACGGAATTTTTAAACAGTATTTTGATGAAAGAGCTTATCAAAAAGCTCTTAATGACGGCGTAAAGTTTTATAGCAGTAAAACCGCTTTCAAAATTTATCAGAAAAATTTAAAAGATCATTGTAAAACGTTTCAAAATTTTTTTGAGTTTAAGATAAAGAATAAAAATTATATTTCTAAAGAGACTTTGAGAAAGTTTTTTGTTTATACTATAAAACTCTGCAAAGAATATAATCAGATGAATTTTGAGCGTACGGACAAAGCCTTCGCCTTGCAGAATAAGAACAAGATGATTAAAAAAAATCTCGTTACTCTTTCTAAATTTAAAGATCAAATTAGAGATTTTATGAATACTGTGCTGTTTGGAGGTAGGAGTTATTCAAACCGAGTATTTAGTTTACTAAGTAAGCAGTTTTTTCTACCGATTTCAATACTTGAGAACATGACTCAAGGTGAATTGCTGAATTTATTTTATGACAAGACTCCTAATCTTAAGAAGATAAAGCAACGACAAAAAGCTTTTATCTCAATTTATAGCCGTATCACACCTTATGAGGGCAATGAAGTGGAATTAATTCTGAAAAGATTTAAAGAGAAAATTCCAGCTACAGGTCAAGTAACAGGACAAGTGGCTAATAGGGGAAAGATTTCCGGAAGGGTAAAAATTATTCCAGTTGATTATAGTAATTTTGCTCTAATTAGCAAAGAAATTTCTAAAATGGAAAAAGGAGATATTTTAGTTGCCGAGACGACTGCGCCAGAACTTATTGTGGCGTGCAGGAAGGCGGGTGCAATAGTCACCGATATGGGTGGACTAATGTCACACGCGGCTATAGTCTCACGTGAATTAGGTATTCCTTGTATCGTTGGCACAAAAGTAGCTACAAAAATTTTAAAGGAAGGAGATTTGGTTGAAGTGGATGCAAATAAAGGAATTGTGAGGAGGTTATGAAGGAAAAAGTTTGGAAAAAACTCTGGGCAAGGAAATACGCTCCTTTTATTGCAGAGTCGTACTTCCTTACATTTCTACATAATAGACCGGAATGGAGCGCGTGTAAAAACAAGTTGTTTGTTCCGGAAGAAAATTTATATGGCTATTATTACAGCGAACTTGAATTAAAGAAGCTCAACGAAACCTTCCGAAATTATTTGCTTAGGCAATCACCGAAGCACTTTGCCCAAAAATACGAAAATGTATTTAAGGAATTACTAGTATGGGCAAAAGAATTTTCTCGTCGTGATTTTATCAAATTGTCTAATCAAGAATTAGGAAAGTTGGCTTTACAAATAGCAAAAAGGCTTATTTATTAGGGTGAATGGCAACTGTTGTCATTTATTGCCTTAGAAGGTTTAGTTACAGAAACAGAAAATATAATTCGTTCATTGCCTCATGGATCGGAAATTATTCAGGCTATTTCAACACCACCAAGACTCACCCGCATGGCCAAAGCCAATTTGGATTTATTACGGATGATTGTTAAAAACCAAGTTAATCCAAATTCTTTGCAGGTTTATGCAATAAAATACGGTTGGTTGTCTATGTATGAATTTATTGATCAACCTCTTACGATTAAAGAACTTAAGGCCAGATTACTTTCTTCTGCGGCTGCAAAAAAAGAAATTCAAACCTATTTTACTAACAGGAAAAAAGGCTTGAGATTATATAATAGATTTTTAAAATCCCTAAGTCGTCAGCCGCGGCTAAAAAAGATGGCAGAAATCACCCACCAATTTGCCTATCTTAAGGATATGAGAGATGATTACAGAAGGCCAGCATACCTAGCTTTTAGGCCTTTTTGGGAAGAAGTAGCTAAAAGAACCGGCCTAAATTTAACTGAAACAAACCAGCTTCTAGCTAAAGAATTAGTAATAGCTTTAAATAAACCCTCTAAAAAATTTAAAGAATTAGCCCGAAAAAGAATATCTGCTTACGCTCTTAGACTGTATGACGGCAAATTTAAAATCTACACTGGCAAAACAGCTTCTTCCAAAATCGCCAAACTGGTATCAACGAAACATCAAACTAAGATAATTAAAGGTCAGATAGCATATGGCGGTAAAATTACCGGTAGAGCAATAATAATTAACCATCAGTCAGAATTTAAAAAATTCAATAAAAGCAATGTGTTAATTACAGTTATGACTCACCCAGAATTTCTGCCTATTATGCGCCAAGCAAAAGCTATAATAACTGATGAAGGAGGTATTACTTCTCATGCGGCTATTGTTGCCCGCGAGTTTAAAGTTCCCTGTATCATTGGTACACGCATTGCCACAAAAGTTTTCAAAGACGGGGATTTGGTGGAGGTGGATGCGAATAAGGGAGTTGTGAGGAAGATCAAATAATATGCCAGATTTTTCATACATTTATAAAACTAAATTTAGAAAAATGGGGAAATGGAATTTGTTGCCAGCGGATAGTAATGGCAACTGGCATTCTGAAGAAACCTCGATGTATTTCAAAAAGATTTTTGGTTTTGGAAAAGGAACATTTATAATCCAGACCTTAGACGATGATATTCAACATGCATATTTTCCTCAATTTTATATTGACAAAATTTATAAATATATACGGGATACAAATAATAGGGACTATAAAGAATTTGAGAAACTTTTGAAAGGATTTTATAAATTACGAAAATTGGCCCGAACAGCCATACCTAAAACAAAGGGAATAAATTTGAAAAATCTTTCAAATCGCAAACTTCTGAAAATCTTTTTGTATAATCGCGATTGGGCACATAGGGTAACTCCATATGATCAGTTTGGCTGGATCGCGGAGGATTATTGGAATCCGATAATGGAAAAGATATTATTGAAATATGGTTTGAAAAAAAACTCTGAAGAGTACTTACGGGTACTTTTCGTTTTAACCAAGCCAGAAGAAATTTCAACAACTTTAATTGAAAAACGATCAGTACTTGATCAAGCAATTAAGATTAAGCACAAAAAGACCGACCTGGTTTCAGCGAGTAGAAAATTAGCTGACTCGTTCGGTTGGATGCCTGTTTTTACCTACGGTACTCCTTGGGGTAAAGATCATTACATTCGAGAACTGAAAGAACTTTTGAAGAAAAGCTCTCGTGGCCTTGGAAATGAATACTCAAAACTTAAAAATTACGGTCAAATTCGGAACCAAGAAGTGAATAGAGTAATGAAAAAATATCAATTTGGAAGTGAGGATTTACAAAAGTTTGTGGACTTTAGTTTAGCTTTGGATACGAGAAACGAAGCAGAGTATTTGGTTAGTTTGGCAGGATTTTATTTGTTGCCAATTTACGACGAAATAGCTAGAAGGCTTTATGTCTCTGTGAAGCAATTAAGAAATCTTGTAAAAAAGGAAATTATTGCATGTTTGGAAAAGCGGGCAGATGCAAATGATATTTTACAAAACCAAGGAAAAGTCATCGGTTGGGTTTTTGATAGAAGTATGATCCACATGAAATATCTTACGTCCAAGGAAGCCCAAAGATTTTTTGACTATCTAAATAAAACTGCAAACGATCTTCAAGGTAACGACGAATTTGTGGGCATATGCGCCAGTCCAGGAAAAGTTAAAGGTAGGGCAAGAGTAATTTTTTATCCAAACGAAGGCAATAAAATTAAACAGGGAGATATTCTTATTACCCACGCCACGACCGTTGATTTCTTGTCTCCGATGAAACGAGCCTCTGCCTTTGTCACAGAAATCGGAGGCCTAACTTGTCATGCTGCAGTCGTAGCTCGTGAATTTGGTGTTCCTTGTGTTGTGGGACTGAAAAACGCGACTAAAGTTATTAAAGACGGGGATTTGGTTGAAGTAGACGCGAATAAAGGAATTGTTAAAATTATCAAAAAATAATCAAGTGTCCAATTCCATGGAATTGGACAGTAGCAAAAATAAATTTTACAATTTTAACTTCACTAATTCACTTGACTCTCCAAACATATGTGAGAGTTTTGATTTTTTAGGTATTTGTTGTAAAATAAAGGCTATGACCCAGTAGTACAGTTTCAATAGCTTGCTTCGCAAGCAGCTACTGGAATCAAAAAGACGAATTTAATTTATAAGTCTTTCGGATGAATTAAAACTTATCTGAAAAATTTATTGAAAGTGACGTACTGGGTATGACTGCACAGGAATTACGCCAAAAGTATTTAAAATTTTTTGAAGGTAAGGGGCACGTTATTATCCCTTCCGCTTCTTTAATTCCCGAAAACGATTCGTCAGTGCTTTTTACTATGGCCGGCATGCACCCACTTGTGCCTTTTCTAATGGGTCAGACACACCCGGCAGGTAAGCGTTTAACCAATGTTCAAAAAAGCATTCGTACTATTGATATAGAACAAGTGGGGGACGATATTCATCTTACATTTTTTGAAATGCTGGGGAGCTGGAGTTTGGGGGATTATGGCAAAAAACAAGCGATAGAGTGGTCGTTTGAATTTTTAACAGGCAAAGAGTGGTTAAATTTACCCATCGATCGCTTGGCTTTTTCTGTATATGCCGGGGACGAATTCATTCCTAAGGACGAAGAGGCAACTGGCTATTGGAAAAGTTTAGGCGTTTTCGAAGAACGTATTGCTTACTTAGGAGAAGAAAATTTTTGGATTGCAGGCAGCACAGGCCCAAGCGGCCCCACCACAGAAATGTTTTTTTGGGCGGATAGCGGAACGCCGGCACCAAAAAACTTTCAAGAAACTCATACCGACCCTCGCTGGGTAGAAATTTGGAATGACGTGTTCATGGAGTACGAAAAATTACCAGACGGTAAAACTGTTCCTTTAAAGCAAAAAAACGTGGACACTGGTATGGGGCTGGACCGGACACTCGCTGTGCTAAATGGGCAAACATCGGTTTATGACACGGAATTGTTCAAACCCTTGTTTGATGTTTTATATTCTTGCCTGGAGAGAACAGATCAAATTCTGACTGGTGACGAAGTACGCAAAGCGCGCGTTATTGTGGACCACGTACGCGCCAGTGTCTTCATAGTAAATGACGGAGTAGAGCCTTCCAACAAAGAGAGAGGATATGTTCTGCGCCGGCTCTTGCGCAGAAGCATGGTGAATGCCAGGTTGCTAAATTTGAGAGGCCACTGGCTGGAAGCTTTGCTTGGAGTAATTGTGACGACTTATGTGGATGCATATCCGGATTTGCAGGATAATTCTGAAAAAACTTTTGCAGTAATTTTGGCCGAACAAAAAAAGTTTGGTGTTACTTTAGAAAAAGGGCTCAAATTATTAGAATCAAGAATCCAGACCGTACCAGTGTCCAATTCCATGGAATTGGACACTGGTCAAGAATTAAGCTTTACGGGCAAGGAAGCTTTTGATCTTTATCAAACCTACGGGTTTCCTTGGGAATTGACCAAAGAATTATTGGAATACATGGGTCAAGAAATAGATAAAGCAGAGTTTGAAGAAGAATTTAAAAAACATCAAGAACTTTCGCGTACGGCCAGTAGCGGCGAATTTAAAGGCGGACTTGCCAACCATAGCGAAAAAGTAATCAAGCTTCACACTACCACGCACCTCATGCACAAAGCGTTGCGCGACGTTTTAGGCAAAGACGTCTGGCAAAAGGGGAGCAACATTACCGAGGAGCGCACCCGCTTTGATTTTACTTACCCGCAAAAAATGACTCCGGAACAACTAAAACAAGTGGAAGATTTGGTTAATGGCTGGATAAAACAGGACTTGTCAGTAAAAAGTGAAACCATGCCTTTGAGCAAAGCGCGCGAACTTGGAGCCATTGGTCTGTTTGGCGAAAAATACGCCGATACAGTTTCTATTTACACAATTTACGATAAAGACACCGGGGAAGTGGTGTCCCGCGAGTTTTGCGGCGGCCCGCACGTGGAACACACCGGCCAAATTGCTGGAACGTTCCGTATTGCCAAAGAAGAAGCGGTGTCTAGCGGCATCCGCCGCGTGAAAGGAGTGATAGAATAGTTTTGTCATCCTGAACTTGATTCAGGATCCATTATATGAATTACTATGTTTACATTTTAGCAAGTAAAAGAAATGGAACCTTGTATATAGGAGTTACTAACAATTTGATTAAGAGAGTCTACGAACACAAAAATAGTCTTGTTAAGGGGTTTACCGAAAAATATAAAGTTTATCAACTAGTCTATTTTGAAGAAACTCCTGATGTTTTGAGCGCGATTGCAAGAGAAAAACAGCTAAAAAATTGGAAAAGGGATTGGAAAATAAAATTAATTGAGGAAAATAATCCGGAGTGGAAAGATTTGTATAAAGAGCTAAGCAAATAAATAGATTCCGGGTCAAGCCTGCCTGTCGGCAGACAGGCCCGGAATGACAAAAGTTATGCAAATAGAATTTTTTAATTCACCAAAGCCTGAAGAGTTTGACCCGAGTATTTTGCCAGTGGAAGACCCGGCGTTTTTATCTTATGTGCCGGACTGGGGCCTGATTCAAACCACGGCTGTAAAGTATGAAAAATATCAAAACATTTTAATTATTGGCCATGGCGGCAATATAACCAGTTTTTATGGGTTCTATTCGGCTTTGCGCGAACAAACAAATAAGCACGCTTATTTTTTGAGCACGGTGGATCCGGACTACATTTTTAGCTTGAAACAGCAACTGCTTAAAGAAAACACTTTGGTTATTGCCATTAGCAAGTCCGGCGAAACTGTTACGCAAATTGAAGCGCTCATGCAGTTTATAGAATATCCGTTGCTATTTGTTTGCGGGAAAAATACTCCGTTGCATGCAATTGCGCAAAAACTGAAAGGCGAGGTAGTATTTCATCCGTCAATTGGCGGAAGATATACCGGACTGACTGAAGTGGCTCTGCTGCCAGCGGCAATTTGCGGACTAGGCGTCCAGAAAATATACGAAGGAGCGAAAAATATTTTTCAAAATTATAAGAGCGACAACTTAGCCTGGAAAGCCGCCAGCGTGCTCTGGCAACTGGAACAAAAAGGTTACGTAGACGTGTTTATTCCAATATATTCGCAGTATTTATTTCCCATGAGTGCTTTAATTGTGCAGCTCTGTCACGAAAGTTTTGGTAAAGCAGGTCTTGGGCAAACTTACTTTGCTCACCCCGCCCCGGAGTCGCAGCACCACACGAACCAGCGCTTTTTCGGCGGCCGGAAAAATATTGTTGGGTTTTTCCTTAGTTATGACGGACCAATGCATTCCATTATAAACACAATTCCTACGGAGCTCCACAGCATTCAAATTAAAAACCAACCCCTATTTACTCTAAATAAAATTTCTTTGGAGGACTCGCTCCGTTTTGAAATGGAAGGCACTATAGAAGACGCCAAAATAAACGGTATTCCTTTGGCCCATTTAAGTATTGTGTCTCGCACTCCGTATGCCATAGGTGAATTCACTGCCTTCTGGCAACTTTACGCCATTTATGCGTCCTTGCTCCGCGGTGTAAATCCATTTGATCAACCCGAAGTAGAAGCCAGCAAGGAAATTAGTTTTAGCAAACGCCTGGGCCAGAAGGGACTTTTATAACTTGAATCATGGACCATGAAGCCTGAACCATAACCCCCTGTTACAGGTTTTAAGTTTCATGCTAAAATGAAGATGTCATGACAAAGACTCTCTACCTAAATTTAGAGGATGATATTGCCAAAATTACCAACAAACTCAAGCGCGAAAAAGCCTCTGAGATAGTTTTGGTATTCCCGAAAAAAAGTTTCCTGTTCTCCGACAGCATTAATTTGAGGCTGTTAAAAAAGCAGGTGGACCTTTTGGGCAAGAAGGTCTTTATTCGGACCAGGGACGACATGGGGAAAGCCTATGCCAAGGAAGCCGGTTTTGAGCTGAAATTTTTGCCCAAAGCAAGACCGGGTGGACGCTTTTCCGACATTCGCCGGCCCGAGCGGCCACAACCACCCGTACCTAAACCCGTAGCCAAACCCCAGTTTTCGCTAAGCCAGAGACTTACGCAATTAAGTAAAGTAATGGAACCCTCACCAAAGGTTGCGAGCAGTAGCGCAACTAGTAAACCGCAATACGCTGCCAAACCCCAAGCACCTCAAGGCCGCGGCGTAAAAAGATTGGTCGTGAGTTTTGTGGTACTGTCGTTGATTGTAATTTTACTTTTAGTCCTAGTTATTTTGCCAAAAGCTGACATTATTGTTTACGCTAAAGCGCAAACAGTTAGCCGCGACATAGATGTGGCGCTTTCAACTTCAGCCACCGATGCTAACGCTGCCAGTTTGACTATGCCGGCAAAGACAACAGACAAAACCGTGGACGGTAAAAACACTTTTGGAAGTTCAGGTAAGAAAGAAGTTGGCACAAAGGCGCAAGGGAGAGTGAACATTTACAATCTTACCGGCAAGCCTATAAATTTAAAGTCCACCACAACTATTTTAACAGTGGGCAATAAAAATTATTTTTTGACCGTTGACCAAAACCAAATAAAACCCAACCCGAATGTCAACGATACCTCTACAAATTTAGCCGACGTAATTGCCGAAAAGGGGGGAGAGGACTATAATTTGCCGGCTGGCACCCGGGTGGAAATTAGCAATCAGGTTTTTGGCAGCCAGCCGCAAAAATTATTTGCCAAAACAGTCAGTCCAATAATTGGCGGCACCTCGCGCTTTATTTCCGTGGTCTCTAGCGATGACATAGACAAAGCCAAACAATCGTTGAACAATTCTTTGGTTGAAAGCTTACGTAGCGATTTAGCCAAAGACAATTTGGTCTTGCTTGATGGGGCGTTTAACTTGCAACAAATGGATTTTACCACCGACAAACCAGCCGGCACGGAAAGTTTAAACTTTGAAGTCGCTTCTAAAGTTCACATTCAGGGTTTGACATTTGATAAAAGCGTGCTGGCTTCGCTAATTCGCCAGCGAGTGGTACTGACTTTGTCATCCGGTAAAACTTTGCAAGACGCCACAAAGGACACTTTGTCTTTTGTGGTGAAGAACTTTGACTTTACCGGCGGCACTTTGGCCTTGTCCGTGCATTATGAGTCGCAGTTGGACAGCAACTTGCAAATTGGCGACATGAAAGCGCAAATTGTGGGCAAAAGCAAACAGCAAGCCAGCGAAATTTTATTGGCTGACCCGGACATAGACCATATAGACGTTACGCTTTACCCAACCTGGCAAACCAATATTCCCAGATTCGGCGCAAAAATAAATCTGACTGTGCAGAAACAGTAAAATAATTCAAATATAAAAAGATTGAGCCGGCAGCGATGCAAAATCGCTGCCGGCTCGTTATCTGTCGTTCAGTTACAGATCAAGATGGTAGATGGTTCACTATTCCGTGCTTGTGAGCAAGATAATAGCCTTCGGCCATCCATACTCCTTCATACAGAACATAGGTCATCTGCGTGACCTCCGGCGGACTGTTCAGGCAAACAAGATTAACCGCCAGTCGATCAACCAAAGCTAGGGCGTTTTCGATCGCAGCTTCAGTGAAAGTCTGTCTGCGACCAACTTTGAACTTAAACAAATAGTTGTTGTCCCAGCCCCTTTCGCATAGGATATTGGTTCCTTCCAGTCTGGCTTTAAGTTTGAAGAGATGCTCCTGACTGACTTTGTAGTCATTCGTCTCGCTTTTTGAGAAGGCAAGAGTCATGCCCGCAAAACCGTTTTCCATTTTGTAGGAAGTCGCCACGATTTTGGTGATATAGAGACTGCACCCATAGCCATCTTTGAGGAAAGTGGGAATGGGCTCCTGCCAACTGTAAGAACCGAAATCCTGAAAATTTTCGCGCACGACAGGCGCTTTGAACCACGCTACTTTGGTGTATGTCCTCTTTTTCATTGTGTCTCCAAAGGCTGCCTATGGAACTTTCGATCAGATGGAGCTTTAGATCGATTAAGTGTCTGGGACTCACCCAGCTCTTTTAGAAGCAGCTTTATATCTCCAGTTTTACTTAGGAATACGAAGCTAATTCTAATTTATAATTATAGCATCATTTTATTCTTTTGTCAAGACAATTTTCAATAAAGGTTTTTATTGACATATTCTATTTATGTGCTACAATAAAGCGAACTTCTTAAATAATTTTAGTTTAGTCTTCAGAATACAAGATTTTGGATAGTGAGCAGAAAAATAAACAAGTCATTGAACTTGAGGGCAAAGTTGTAGAAAGTTTGCCTAACGCTATTTTCCGCATCCAATTGGAGGCGGGACAGATTGTTTTGGGTCATTTGTCAGGGAAAATGCGGATAAATAAAATTCGCGTACTACCTGGCGACAAAGTTCTTATGGAAATGACGCCGTATGATTTAAATAAAGGCAGAATCACTAGAAGACTTAGATAAATCACGGATACACAGATAGCACGGATAATACAGATAATACTATCCGTGAAATCTGTAAAATCAGTGTATCAGTGAATATATATTATGAAGGTACGAGCATCAGTAAAACCAATGTGCAAGAAATGCAAAATTGTCAAAAGATTTGGCAGAGTTTATGTTATTTGTTCCAACCCTAAACATAAGCAGCGTCAAGGCTAACAAATAATTAATAATTGATTACTTATAACGTACAGTTATTAGTTATAAATTTATAGTTATCAGTTTAAACAAATATGGCTAGACTCGCAGGAGTTAACATTCCAAACGAAAAAAGAATTGAGGCGGCACTGCCTTATATTTATGGTATTGGCTGGACGCTTTCCAAGAAAATTTTGGAAGCAACTAAAGTTGACCCGAACAAGCGCACTAAAGATTTAACCGAAGCAGAGCTTGCGCGTTTGAGGGATTTTATAGAAAAGAATTACAAGATTGAAGGCGCTCTGCGCCAACAAGTCTTGCTGAATATTAAACGGCTTAAAGAAATAAATTCTTACCGCGGGATTAGGCATATGCGAGGCCTGCCTGTGCGCGGTCAGCGCACCAAGACCAATTCCCGGACGCGCCACGGCAACGTGAGAAGGACTGCGGGCAGCGGACGCAAGAAGTCGGCGGAAAAAACATAAACCACGAATATGCGAATGTCACCAATTTTGCAAATAAATGATTCGTACGATTTGTATTATTAGTAAATTTGCGGTCAATTTATGGAAGAACAAGCTACAATTCCAGTGGAAGCTGAAAATAAAATTCCAGATGCCGAAGCAAAAGCTCCGGTTATTGCTGATGTGACTGCTAAAATTAAGTCTAAAAAAAAGAAAGCCAAGACCAAGGTTGCCCGGGGCAAGGTTTACATTAACTCCACCTATAACAACACCATTATTACTATTACTGACCCAGCTGGCAGCGTAATTGCTTGGGGCAGCGCCGGCCGCACTGGTTTTAAGGGTTCCAAAAAGTCCACTCCTTATGCTGGCGGTAAAACTATGGAAGACGCGCTCATGCGCATTAAGGACCGCGGGCTTCAGGAAGTTGATATATTTATTAAAGGTATAGGTTCTGGAAGAGAATCAGCCGTGCGAGCCTTGCAAGGGTCTGGCTTAACTGTGTTGTCTATAAAAGACAGAACGCCAAGTCCGCATGGCGGAGTGAGACCGAAGAAAGTTAGACGAGTTTAAAGATTGATTTATGAAGTATGAATTAAGAATTATTAAATTAAACCAGTTTTCTGCTTGGGCTGAAGCAGAGCGGAAGTTAAGCAGAAAACTGAGAGGAGTACTTGACGAAGACTGTAGCAGATTCGCTGTAAGCGGATATGCGAAGGTCGGAGACAAGTAGGACGATGAGATACACGGGACCAAAAGTAAGAAAAGCAAGAAGGCTTGGCATGGTGTTTACCGCCAAAGATGCCAAGATTTTGCAAAAGCGCGCTTATCCGCCAGGACAACACGGGCAGGGCCGGAGCCGGATGAGTGAATATGGCCTGCAGCTTCGGGAAAAGCAAAAAGCCAAAATTAACTATGGCATTTTGGAAAAGCAATTTTTGCGCTACTTCAATAAAGCCCAAAAGCAGGCTGGCGTTACCGGGGACAATTTACTTAAACTTTTAGAATTGCGTTTGGACAACGTAGTTTACCGGTTGGGCTTTGCGCAAACTAGAGCGCAGGCCAGACAACTGGTCAGTCATGGATTTTTTGAAATTTCTGGCAAAAAAGTCAATATTCCTTCTTACGCGTTGAAACCAGGTGATATTATAACTGTACGAGCTAACAAAGCCGCTTCTAAATATATGGAAAGTTTGAAGGAAGCACTTCAGCACACGCAAACTCAGGAATGGCTAGAACTGCAGGGGGGCAAATTATCTGGGAAAGTGCTTTCTGTCCCCAGTCCGGAACAAATTGAAAACACCATTGATACCCGATTAATTGTAGAACACTATAGTCGGATATAATAAACTAATAACTAACTACTTATAACTGATAGCAACTTAGTTATCGGTTATCAATTATCTGTTATAAGTTACTTGGAGAATATTATGGACCAAATCCAACTACCCAATCACGCTGAAGTAACTAACCAGGAAGGCAATAAGTATGTTTTAACTTTGGAGCCGCTTTACCCTGGTTATGGAGTTACCATTGGCAATGCACTGCGGCGAGTGCTGCTGTCTTCTATGCCGGGAGCAGCAGTTACAGCAGTGAAAATAAAATTTGTGGACCATGAATTTTCCACTATCCCAAATGTTAAAGAAGATGTTATCCAGATTATTTTAAGCTTGAAACAGCTGCGTCTAAAGAGCCACAGTACTGAACCGGTCCGGCTGGCCTTACGCAGCAAAGGTGAAGGCAAGGTAACTGCCGCGCAAATTAAGACCAATGACCAAGTGGAAATTATTAACAAAGATTTGCATATTGCCACGCTGGATAACAAAAATGCTGAACTGGACATGGAGTTAATTGTAGAACAGGGGCGGGGTTATGTGCCAGTGGAAGTTCGGGAGAACCAGAAACTGGAAGTTGGCATGTTGGCCATAGACGCTATTTACACGCCAGTGAAATCGGTTTTTTACGATATTTCCAATGTTCGTGTAGGCCAAATTACCAACTTTGACAAATTGGTTCTTCATATTGAAACTGACGGAACCATTACCGGCGAGGAAGCCATAGATATTGCCTCTCACATTGCAGTTGATCATTTTACCATGATGTTTAAAAAAGATTATGCAGTTACTCCGGCAATTGCTTCCTTAGAAAATTCAAATTTAGAAGAACCGAGTATTGCTATGGTAGAGCAACCGGCCAATGGCCAGTCTTTGGAAGAGTTAAATTTGTCTAACCGCGCTAAGAACGCGCTAACAAAAAATGGCATTACCACAGTAGAAGCGTTAAGGGAGTTGAGCAATGAGCAAATTAACGACATTTCAGGCCTTGGAGAAAAAACCATTGCGGAAATTTTAACGGTTTTAGGCAGAGTTTAAAATAAGTTAAAATGCAAAAATCAAAGTGCAAAATTTTAGGGTCCCTGTCGGGACGACTATAACAGACATCGCGAAGCCTGCCTACCCTGCCTACCGCAGGCAGGCGGCAGGTAGGCGATACGATAACTTTACATTTTGATATTTAAACTTTTGAATTTTCTATGAGGCACAGGAAAAAGAAAAAATTTGGGAGAGGAATGGACCATCGCAGGAAACTGCTGCGAACTTTGGCTTCCTCGGCAATTCTTTACGAACGCATAGAAACCAGTTATTCAAACGCCAAGGCCGTGAAGCCTTATTTGGAAAAGCTTATTACCAAAGCCAAAACCGATACTCTGCATAACCGCCGCCAGGTTTTTTCTCAGCTGACCAAAAATGCGGCCAGCAAAGCCATGGAAGTATTGGGGCCCAAATATAAAGAGCGAAAAGGCGGTTATACCCGGCTCATCAATTTGGTAGATCCTCACGCAGGCAAATCTAAAACTGTATTGGAATTAGTAGAGTAATCCTTGGAGGGGTACACCTATCCAGCCTTCGTAGCCGAAGCTACTTCGGCGGAGTAGGCTAGGTTTCCCCCTTCCAACGCGAACTAACGTTCGCTCCTCCCGCTTCCCAGTTGTTGCCTCGGACGCGGAGTGAATCCGCCGTCCTCGGCACTATCAAATAATTAAGGATATATGAAAACTTCTTTACCAAAAACAATTCAGCGGCAGTGGTATGAAATAGACGCTTCCAGTTTGACTATGGGCAGAGTGGCCTCCAGAATTGCCACCATCTTGCGCGGCAAGCACAAGCGCAATTTTACTCCCCACATGGACATGGGCGATTTTGTGGTCGCGGTAAATACTGACAAATTGAAATTTACCGGCCGGAAAATTGAACAAAAAAAATATTACCGACACTCCGGATACTTGGGCGGACTTAAAGTTAAGTATTTAAAAGACGAAATTATTACTCACCCGGATACTGTTTTGCAAAAAGCAGTTTTTTCCATGATAGACGATATTAAGTTTCGAAAAAAGTTAATGTCCAGACTGAAGTTAGTCAGGGGGTCGGAGCACAATTTTAAAATTGATAAGAAATTAGCACTCTAAATTTATGGCTTTAAAAAAGACCCCGGTTGCCAAAAAGGCAACCAAAGTTACTAAACCGACCGTCCGCAAAACCAAACCGGTAGCTGTTAAGCATCATGTTGTCGCGGTCGAACATAAACCCGCTAAAGCAAAAGCGGAAGCCGGTAAAGGCAGGTATGTGTTTGCCACTGGCCGGCGTAAAACCGCAATTGCTAATATTCGTTTATTTGCCGGCGCAGGAACAAGCACTATAAATAAAAAAGATTTAGAAAAATATTTTCCCCATATTATTTACCGCGACATTGTAAATGAACCCTTCAAATTAACTGGCTTGGCTAAAGATTTTTATTTTACGGCGCACGTTTCCGGCGGGGGAGTAATGTCGCAAGCTGGCGCTTTGCGCCATGGCCTGGCCCGCGCTTTGGCTCTAGCTAAAACTGATATCAGAAAAATTTTAAAGAAAAATTCTTTACTGACCCGGGACGACCGCAAGAAAGAACGCAAGAAACCAGGCCTAAAGCGCGCCCGCCGCGCCCCCCAGTGGGCAAAGCGTTAGGCGTAATCACCTCAATTCATTAGGAAAACCCTACGAAACTACTCGAAAACGAGTAGTTTTTTGTATGTTTAGCCTTGATTATTTCAGCTGTTCGTAGTATAGTTTAATGTTACAACGAGGTCGGGGGACACTATAAAACAACAGGAGTGAAATGCTATGGTTGATCAAGAACAACGCAACAGCCCGGAAGAAAAAAATCGCCTTTGCGAGCTCGTCAATAAAGCGCTGGAAGAAATAGACAAGGTATTCGGTTATGGTTTCCAGCTGTGGGATTACCCGTGCAAGCCTGAAGGGATCAAGGACTTTGTTCCAGCACACGAGCCTTTGTACGACAAGCGATTGTTGTACGTTGAGGACACACTCAATGTGTTGGAGATACTGGTCTCTCGTCTCATCGTAGTCACAGGTGGGAACGCTTCCTTCATTCTTCAATGCGAGGAGAGCCTGCCAGAACTCGTCGAGAAGATTTTAGCCAATGATCCCGATGTTTTACTCCTTGATTACAACCTTGAAGGTTTTACCGCTAAGGACGTGATCACGGAATTGTGGAAGCGCAATTTCAAGGGCAAAATCATCGGCACTAGCGGAGACGCCGGCAATCTCGAAAATTTCCGTGATATGGGCATTCCCGCCGTGGACAAGGACGTGGTGGAAGCAGAGAAGATGTTGTCGGGGATAGCGCAACACATCATTGCGAACAGGCGATACCTTCTCGGTCAAATGTCCGATGAGGAGTTGGCAGCTCACGAAGTGACATTCATGAATGACGCGGCGTATGAAGAATATGAACTTGTTGAGCAACAACTCATTGAGGAGTATTTGGATGGCGCCCTGTCTGATCAAGAAAAGCTGCTTTTTGAGCAAAACTATCTTCATGACTCACCCGAGCGGTTAGAAAAGGTGGCGATAATGAAAGCTGTCAACCAGACCATACGCGAAAAGGGAGATAAGAAGAATTCCTGAGCATGCGTTGCCGCTTGCTCTTAGACACTGCGGCCTACCTCGATTGTTAAAATCGGAGTAGGTCGTTTATTTATTGGAAAGTTTATATGCTACAATATTTCTATGAAACCTATTGGATTAGTGCCGGAATTAGCTGTATCAAATTTAAGAAAGAGTCTCGATTTTTACCGAGACTTATTAGGTTTTACTGTTGTATATTCACGAGAAGAAGAAAATTTTGCCTATCTTCAATTAGGGAATGCTGAAATAATGTTAGACCAAATAGGATCTACTAGAACTTGGGAAACCGATAAACTAGATCATCCCTTTGGACGTGGAGTCAATTTTCAGATAGAGGTTGAGAACATAGACGGGTTGTACCAAAAATTACAAACACAAAACATTTCTATTTTTCTCTCAGTTGAAGACAAATGGTATCGCAAAAACGATAAACTATTAGGCCAAAGGCAATTTGCGGCACAAGATCCCGATGGGTATCTTTTGCGGTTTTATCAAGACCTAGGGACGAAAGAATAGGACAACGCCTAATCTAGAGTAATTGTAGGTTCTTATTTTTTGTGCTAAACTATGTGTATAAGTCCGAGTGTTTTCTTGTATTGAAGAGTGCTGTTAGCTCGCCACAGTGGGCAAAGCGCCAGAATAGTTTTTAGTTTATAGTGATTAGTATTTATAAAACCCCCGAATGGGTGTTTTTGGTTTTACAAGTAGTCGTTTCGCGTGCTATTATATAAGTATGACGTCTCAAACTAAACAATTTATTGTTTCTGTACGGCCGCGGCCGAAGACGAAAAAAAAAGCCACCTTTTTTCAGCTCGCCAGTAAAGATATCGTGAAAAGCAAAAATCGAAAGAACAGACACCTTTCTGAGCAAGTTGACCAGATTGTATATGGAGTTTAAAAACAATTGACATTGGCATCCGCTAGGGCGCCAGTTTTTTATATTTCCACTGACTGACCCATTGTCGGAATGGTAACCGGAAGTTCGGGAAAATATTTCTTCAACAAGTCGCGGAATATCGTGGCCTGCGGAAGTTCCGTGTGCACAAGGGCAAGTTGTTTGGGCAGGGGAATGTGCTCTAAATAGTTCAATAAGCTTTGTTGGTCAGCGTGGGCGCTGAATTCATCAAGCGTAACAATTTGCGCTTTAACCTGAAAAGCCCGGCCAAAAATATTTACCGGACTTATGCCGTTTTGAATTTTGCGGCCTAACGTATGCTCGGCTTGATAGCCGGTAATGAGAATAAGTGAATTGTGGTCGCCAACGTTGTTTTTTAAGTGGTGGAGTATCCGTCCCCCTTCCATCATGCCAGAAGCAGAAATTACCATGAACGGTCCGGGCGCGGCATTTAAAGCTTTAGACTGTTCAATTGAGTTGACATAAATGAGATTGCGGAATAATAACGGCACCTCGTTGTTTTTACCAAAGTCAGTCCAGGCCTCTTTGTTAAAATCTTCCGGGTGGCGTAAAAATACGTCACCAATATTAGTGGCCAACGGGCTGTCAATATAAATGGGAATGCGCGGAATCTTATTTTCATCCGTGAGTTTATGCAAAATGTAAATGAGTTCCTGGGTGCGGCCAAGCGCAAATGCCGGGACAATAATGCGGCTATGATGGGTTATAGCGTAATCAGTAAGCTTAACCAATTCTTCCGCGGCCAGGTCAAGCGACCTATGATTACGGCCACCGTAAGTGCATTCCATGAGGAGAGCGTCCAGGGGTTCTGTTATTAGTTCCGGGTCATGCAACAAAGGTGCGCCGCCTTTACCCATGTCGCCGGTAAAGCCAATACGTTTTGTTTCGCCGTTTTCTGTTATTTCTATTACTGTAATTGCTGAACCCAAAATATGGCCGGCATCGTAAAATTTAAAACGAATATTTGTATTGATGTTTGTCCAGGCGGGTTTCAATCGGAAATATGGCGTGGGCTGAAAATGAGAACTAACAGCGGTCGCATCTTCTTCGGTGTAAAGCGGTGCAATAGGGTCTGCGCCCGGAGGAAGGTTATCGTTAAAATATTGGCTGTCCTGTTCCTGGATTTTAGCTGAATCGCGCAAAATATATTCAGTAATATCCGTTGTGGCGGAAGTTGCGTAAATTTTTCCATGAAAGCCTTGCTTTACCAAAACAGGCAGCATGCCGCAATGGTCAGCGTGCGCGTGGGACAAAATTACAGCGTCAATCTTTTTTGCAGAAAAAGGCAAGTTTCGGTTTAGCACATTTACCTCTTGCCTTCGTCCTTGGAAAAGACCGCAATCCAGCAGTAACTTAAAGCCGTCAACCTCTATTAAATGTTTGGAACCGGTGACATTTTGCGCCGCGCCAAAAAAAGTAATTTTCACCCCGTTAGACCTTTCTTACAAAAATTAATAATAGTGATAACAGTGAAAAATATTTCTTCCCGCTGACTAGAAAACTAATAGGTCTAACGGGGTTCATACATCAATTATACCAAACTTCTAAGATCCTGGCTTGGGTTTTTTATTTCTGGGATTATTGCTATACTACTAGTAGTAGATTATTAAATAAATTTTATGGAAAAAATGCTTCCAAAATGGTTAGTCTGGGGGCTGGGGCTGTTGTTGATAGTCTATGTCGGGCTATTGGCCATGGACAAAAGCTATTCGCTGAAACAAACAATTGAAAACAAAAATCCGAAAAATACCATTTCGGTGACTGGTCAGGGCAAGGTTAGCGCCACTCCGGACTTGGCCACGGTTAACTTGGGCGTGATTACCAACGGCGACACTGCCAGCAGCGTGCAGGACGAAAGTTCCAAAAAAATTAACAAAATTATTGATTTCGTCAAACAGCAGGGCATTAGCAAAGAAGACGTTACTACTTCGGGCTTTAGCATTTATCCGCAGCAGGACTACCAAGGCGGTAAAAGTACTATTACCGGTTACCAGGCCAGCCAGACCATTACCATTAAAGTCCGGGGAGTGGATAAGTCTACGGACAAACTTAGTAAAATTTTGGGCGGAGTGGCTGCAACTGGGGCCAACCAGATTAATGGTGTATTTTTTAGTTTTGACGATCCAGATCAGCTAAAAGGGGAAGCCAGGAAACAAGGGATTGAAAAAGCCAAGCAGAAAGCCGTTGAGCTTGCTGCAGCGGCGGGGTTGCAATTGGGCAAGGGTATAAATGTTTCGG
>ORMF010338712.1_pt1 | contig 30614 bp, 14 predicted proteins | sample 1779871 | NCBI WGS metagenome assembly ORMF01 (sample SAMEA104232316, study PRJEB22302) | groundwater metagenome | biome: forest; feature: aquifer; material: groundwater | place: USA | collected 2011-08-07 | depth 5.4 m | reverse complement strand
TCGGCGCGGGTCACGCGCCTGCTGCGATTGCTGCGCGGCCATAGCTTGCTGCAAAAAGTGCCCCACACGCACCGCTATCAGGTCAGCGCTCAAGCCCGGACCACGATCCTGGCCCTGCTCGCTGCCGCCGACGCAAACCCGGACCAACTAACGAGCGACGCGGCATAAAAAAATCCTCGCAAGAAGCGAAGAAATCAGGACAAGAGTAGTACACTTGACACCCCCCGGAAATCGGGTATCTTTTGGGTAGCCCTCCTGTAAGTCCCTCCAGCAATGTCCGCCTCGTTTGCACACTTTTTTGTCCTGGGAGTACGGTGGATGACTGCTTCCCGCCCCACCTGCTTTGGCGTTGGTCTGCTTGTGTTCTTCGCCGGCGATCTGTGCGCGCAAACGCCGCTGACCCAACGCATCGACCAGGAAATCAAAAAGGGGCTGCAAGGCACGCCGATCGCCGCCACGGCAAGCGATGCGGAGTTCCTGCGGCGCATTTATCTCGATCTCACCGGCGTCATTCCATCCGCCGTCGACTCACGCACTTTCCTGAATGACCAGACGCCCGACAAGCGCGCCAAGCTGATCGACAAACTGCTCGCCGGCGACGGCGCCGCCCGCCACCTGCAAAACACCTTCGACGTCTTGCTCATGGATCGCCGGCCCGACAAGCATGTCAAGCGCCCCGAATGGCTGGCGTTTCTGCGCGATTCGTTCGCCGCCAACAAGCCGTACGATCAGCTGGTGCGTGAGATTCTGTCGGCTGACGGCGCCGATCCGAAGTTGCGTGCCGCCGCCGCGTTCTATCTCAACCGCGACGGCGAACCGCATTTGCTCACCAAGGACATCAGCCGCTTGTTTCTGGGCATGAATTTGCAATGCGCCCAGTGCCACGACCATCCGTTGGTCGATGCGTACAAGCAGGACTTTTATTATGGCGTCTTCGCGTTTCTCAATCGCAGCTATGTGTTCGCGGACAAGTCCCTGAAGATGTCCGTGTATGCGGAGAAGGGCGAGGGCGACGTCAGCTTCCAATCGGTGTTCGTGCCGAAAGTGACTAAATCCAGCGGCATGCGCCTTCCGGAAGGGAAGCCTCTGGCCGAGCCGAAATTCGACAAGGGGCAGGAATACGTCGCCGCGGTCAAGCAAGGCGAGCGCGGCACGCCGAAGTTCAGCCGCCGCACCCAGTTGGCTGGCGCCATCACCAGCGCCGACAATCCGCGTTTCGCCCGCGCCGGCGCCAATCGGCTGTGGTCGTTGGTCTTTGGCCGGGGCATCGTTCATCCCATTGAATTCGATCATCCCGCCAATCCGCCGTCGCACCCGGAGTTGCTCGACGCGCTGGCGAAGGACTTCGGCAGCCGCAAGTTCGATGTGAAGGCTTACCTGCGCGACTTGGTGTCCAGCCAAGCGTATCAGCGCTCCAGCGAGTTACCCAAGGGCGCCAAGGACGTTGAACCCGCGAAGTTCGCGGTGGCGGCGCTGCGACCGCTTTCGCCGGAGCAGTTCGCCTGGAGCGCGCTGCAAGCCACGGGGCAGCTCGACGCCGAACGCAAGGCGCTGGGCCCCAAGGCGACCGAGATAGCTTGGTACGCCAAATACGCGGGCCAGGTGGCGCCGTTCGTGAATCTGTTCGCCAGTCAACCCGGCGAACCGTCCAGCGGCGATTTTGAAGCGACGCTCGACCAGACGTTGTTCCTGCGCAACAGCGATTTCGTGCGAAACCTGCTGGCCCCGCGCCCCGGCGACCTCGCCGACCGCTTGAATAGCATCAAGGACGCAGCGCCGCTCGCCGAAGAATTATACCTGAGTGTGCTGACGCGCCTGCCCGCGTCGGAAGAGTCGAAGGATGTCGTCGATTATCTTGGCCGCCGCAATGCCGACCGGCCGGTGGCGGTGCAGGAGTTGATTTGGGCGCTGCTGACGTCGGCGGAGTTTCGATTCAATCATTGACTCATTGCCCGATGTTCAGCAATAATAGGCGGCCATGATCCGCAGCTTTGCTGACAAGGAAACGAAGCGGCTATTTCAACGTTTGTCTTTAGAAATTCAACAAGCAACTGCAAGTTGCCGCCTATGAAAAGCTGCTGTATCTGCAGGTGGCCGGTTCGCTGGAAGACTTGGCAACTCCGCCAGGCAACCGACTCAAGAAACTAAAGGGCGACCGGAAGGGCCAACACAGTATCCGCGTTAACAAGCAGTATCGGATCTGTTTCTTGTGGAACGACGGCGCTGCGGACGAAGTTGAGTTGGTTGATTACCACTGAGGTCCCGCATGGAAAAGACTGTGATGCCGCCCGTGCATCCCGGCCATTTGCTCGCCAAGGATTTTCTCAAGCCAATGGGGATCACGCCTATCGGCCTGGCCAAAGCGCTAAATGTCCCTCGGCGAAAGATCGTCGAGATCATTCGAGGCCAAAGGGCGATTTCCGCCGATTTGGCGTTGCGACTGTCTCGCTTTTTTGGAATGTCGGATGGGTTCTGGATGAACCTGCAATCGCATTACGAGCTTGAAGTGCAAAGAGACAAACTCGGTGATCGCCTGAGAAAAGAAGTCAAGGTCATGGCACGTTCCTAGTGACGATGCTGCCTACTTGAAATTGGGGGGATCCAATGCAACCGTTCTACGCCTGCAACTCGCCCGAACACGCCCTGTCGCGCCGCCAATTCCTGACCGGCTCGGCGACCACGCTTGGGCTGCTCGGCTTTAAGGGCATGCTGACGCCCGCCAACGCCGAAGCGATTCGGCGGCAGGACAAACGCGTGCTGGTGATCTTCCTGTCGGGCGGTTCCAGCCAGCTTGAAACGTGGGACCCCAAGCCGGGCACCAACACCGGCGGGCCGTTTCAGGCGATTCCGACTTCCGTGCCCGGCGTCCATATCAGCGAACTCTTGCCCTACACCGCGCAGCAGGCGCATCACCTGGCGATCGTCCGCGGCCTCAATACCGCACAAGACGACCACGGCCAGGGCGCTTACATCATGCAGACCGGTCGGCGGCAGACGCCCAGCGAACGCTTTCCGCATCTCGGGTCGGTGGCGGCCAAGCTGCTCGCCGCCGCCGACAATCCGCTGCCGGGCTACATCCACATTTCGCCGCGCGACGGCGGCGGTGGTTTCAATCGCAACGACGCCGCCTTCCTGGGCCCGCGCTATGCTTCGGTGACGCTTGCCGACGGCAACCCGCCCGCCAACCTGTTCCGGCCGCCGACCCTCACCGAGTTGGCCGACAGCCAGCGCAACGACATTCGCAACCGTGTCAACGGCCGTTTCTTGCAAACGCGCCGCAGCGCCGACACCGAAGCGTACACGAACTCGTTCGCCCAAGCCGAGCAGATCATGAGCCGGCGCGACCTCTTCGACCTCAGCCGCGAGCCGACGCATCTTCACGACCGCTACGGCCGGCACGAATTCGGCCGCCACTGCCTGCAAGCCCGCCGGCTGCTCGAAAACGGCGTTACCTTCGTCAAGGTGACGCACTCCAACTACGACACACACCACGAGAACTTCGACTTCCACATTGAACAACTCGGCGAATTCGACCGCACTTTCGCGACGCTGCTCGACGACCTGCACCAGCGCGGCATGCTGGAGCGCACCCTCGTGATCGTGATGGCGGAATTCGGCCGCACGCCGACCATCAACCGCAACTACGGCCGCGATCACTGGTCACGCGCCTGGTCGGTGGCGATGGCGGGTTGTGGCATCAAAGGCGGCGCCTGCATCGGCCGCACGAACGATAACGGCACCGCGGTCGTCGATCGGCAAGTGAACGGCGGCCATTTGTTCCACACGTACTTCCGCGCCCTGGGCCTCGATTCGCGCCGCAACCACTACCACGAGGGCCGGCCGATCCCCATGGCCGACCCGCAGGCCGACGCGATTCAAGAAGCTCTTGCATAATGCCGCCCAAAGCCCCAACGCGAGCAACGCGAGCGTTGGGGATCTCACCCCGAACCCCCAAGGCTCGCGTTGCTCGCCTTGGGGCGTGTGACCGATGATGATTCCCGTCGACCCAACCCGCACCCGTCTTGCCCTCGAGCTGCGTCACACCAGCCCGCTGATCGGCTGCCGCTTCGATCCGTCGGGGCGATTTGTGTTCGCTTCCGCACAGGACAACACGATCCAGCGCTGGGAATTGGCGAATCAGCGCAAGACCGCGTTTGCCGGCCATCGCAGTTGGGTGCGCGGTCTGACATTCGCCGGCGGCAAATTGCTGAGCGCCGACTACACGGGCAAGATTCTCGTCTGGCCCGTCGATGGCGACACGCCGCAGCCTGAGCGCATCATCGACGCCCATCGCGGCTGGGCGCGAGCCATCGCCGTCAGTCCCGACGGTCGGCTCTTCGCCACCTGCGGCAACGACCAACTCGTCAAGCTTTGGTCGGCGTCCGACTTTTCACTCGTGCGCACGCTGACCAGCCACGATTGCCACGTCTACCACGTCGCCTTTCATCCGGCCGGCATGCATGTCGTCTCGACCGACTTGCACGGCGGCACGCGGGTGTGGAACCTGGAAAACGGCACGCAAGTGCGTTCGCTGGATTGCTCCGTCCTGTTCCGCTACGATCCGACCTTTCGCGCCGATCATGGCGGCGTCCGCAGCATGGCCTTCAATCGCCACGGTTCGCTCCTGGCCTGTGCCGGCATCACAAACGTCAGCAACGCTTTCGCCGGCGTCGGCAACCCCGCGATCGTGCTGTTCGATTGGCGGCTCGGCCATCGCGCCGAAGTGCTGCGGCCCGCGGCGGCGTTCCAGGGCACCATGTGGGGCGTCACGTTCCTGCCCAACGGCCAAGTCGCCGGCGCGGCGGGCGGCAGCGGCGGCTCGCTGTGGTTCTGGAATCCCGATCAATCCGCATCGTTCCACACGTTCGCGCTGCCCAACAACGCCCGCGATCTGCACCTCCACCCCGACGGCCGCCGCTTGGCGATTCCGTTCTTCGACGGCGCAGTGCGCATCTACGACATGAGTGTTTGACAGGCGCTCGAGCCGCTATAATTCCGTTGGGCTGCGGCAAACACGAGGGACAGGTTATGCCCATGCACGATTGGTCTAAGGTGCCCGCGGGCATCTTTCACGCTTTTCATCATGAGTGGATTTCTGAAATCGGCCGGGCGCTGAACCGGGGTCTTCTGCCAAACGACTTTTACGCTTTGGCCGAGCAGCAAGCCGCCGGCTTTGGACCCGACGTGCTAACTCTGCAAGATCAACGATCCGCAGACGAGGGTGAGCAATGCGGTGGTGTTTCGACGGCAACGGCGTTGCAGACCCGCCCCCAAACCCGATTCATGGCCGAGACGGACGCGGAATTCTATCGTCGCAAGAAAAGCTCCATCGTAGTCCGTCACGTCAGCGGCGACCGAATCGTCGCGATGGTCGAGATCGTCTCGCCTGGCAACAAGTCAACGCGGCACGCATTTCAGGCACTGGTGCAGAAGGCGTGTGAGCTGCTCGAGCATCGCATCCATTTGCTAATCATCGATCCACTTCCGCCCGGTCCGCGCGATCGCAACGGTGTCCACGCCGCCATTTGGGCGGAAGTCGAGGACGAACCTTTTCAACTTCCGACGGACAGAATCTTGACGCTGGTCTCCTATGAATGCGACTTGACAACTCGGGCGTATATCGAACCGGTGGCCGTTGGCGAGATCCTTCCCGAGATGGCCTTGTTTCTCGCGCCGCATGTCAGTGTGCAGGTGCCATTAGAAGCAACCTATCAAGCAGCCTTCGCCGTTATGCCGAACCGGTGGCGCCAAGTCCTCGAAGCACTCCGATCGTGATCGCAGCGGAGAAGACTCTTATGCCGGGTGTGCCTGTCGTTGTAGTTCTTGGGGGATGCTTGTTGGCATTCCCGGCAACGCTGCACGCACAGGAATGGCCCCGCTTCCGCGGCCCCAACGGCTGCGGCGTCAGCGCAGCAACCGTCGCCTGGACCGAAAACGACTGCGTCTGGAAAGTGAAACTTCCCGGCAAAGGCCACGCCTCGCCGGTGCTTTGGGGCGACCGGCTCTTCATCACCAGCGGCGACGCGCAGACCGGACAGCGGCTCGTCAACTGCCTCGCTCGTACCGATGGCCGCACGCTCTGGACCAAGGCGTATCCCGTCGCCAAGCATCGCCAGCACGAGGACAACAGTTGGGCCTCAGGCACTCCCACCGTCGATGAGCGGCACGTCTATGTGCCGTGGGCGTCGCCGAAGGACTACCTGATCGTCGCGCTCGACCATACCGGCGCGGAAAAATGGCGGGGCGATCTGGGACCCTTTCAATCAGGCCACGGCTTCGGCGTGTCGCTCATTGTCCACGACGGTCTCGTCATCGTGCCCAACGAACAGGAAGGCAAAAGCGCCATCGTTGCCCTCGACCGCGACACTGGCAAGACTCGCTGGCAGGTTCCACGCCGCAGCAAGACGACCTACGCCACGCCGTTTGTCTTCCAGCCAAAGGGACAGCCTGCCCAGTTGATTTTCGGCAACTACGAGCACGGCGTGACCAGCATCGATCCCAAGACAGGTGCGATAAATTGGGAAAGCGACGTGTTCGACAAGGGACACATGGAAACCTCGATCGCCTCGCCGCTGGTGGCCGGCGATTTTGTGATTGGCTGCAGCGGTTGGCTGGGAGTCAAAAAAGAAGTAATCGCGATCCGCCCGCCGGCGCCCGGGGGCAAAGCGCAAGTGGCCTTCAAAATCACGCGCGGCGCGCCCCTCGTGCCAACGCCGCTGGTCAACGGCGATCTGCTGTTTCTGTGGGAAGACGACGGCGTCGTCACCTGCGCCGACGCACGCACCGGCAAGACCCATTGGCAAGAACGTGTCGAAGGCAACTACTATTCATCACCCATCTGCGCGGGCAAACGCCTGATCAACATCACGCGCTCTGGTGAAGTCATCACGCTTGCGGCCAGCAAACAGTTCGACGAGATCGGCCGGTTTGCGCTGGGCGAAGGCAGCTTCAGCACGCCTGCCGTCGCCGGCAATGTCTTGTATGTGCGCACGTTTCACCATATGCTGGCATTCGCCGGCAAGAAGATCGAGGGGAAATAGCTGCGAGGAACTCGTCGATGTCGCAATCTTACATACGCGCGCTTACAGTTTGTTGGATCCTTGGCCTGGCGCCGGTTCACGCCGAAGAGAAGGTCATCCGTTTCGGCGACAAGGCCCCAAACCTCACGTTCAAAGACACCCGCTATCTGCCGCGCTCCCTCGACGATTTCGGAAAAAAGAATGCCTTCGTCCTCGTCTTCGCCACAACCGGCTGCCCACTGGTCGAACGCTATCTGCCGGTTTTGCAGAAGCTCGAAACGACGTATCGCGCTCAAGGGGTGCAATTCCTGGCCGTCAACGTCGGCGCCGACGATTCCATCCTCGCCATGGCCACGCAAGCCGTCGAGCACGGCGCCGAGTTTCCGTTTGTAAAAGACTTCGATGCCAAATGGGCGCCGGCGCTGGGCGTCACGCGCACGCCGGAAGTCGTCGTGCTCGATGCCGAACGCCGGCTGCGCTATCGTGGCCGCATCGACGATCAATATCGTCTCGGCGGCAATCGTGCGGCGCCGACACGGCGCGATCTTCAGGAAGCGCTCGAAGAAGTGCTCGCCGGCAAAGACGTGACCGTTCCGCAAACGCCCGTCGATGGCTGCTTGATCACTCGGCCCCAGCCGCAGAATTCGAATAAGGATGTCAACTACACCGATCACGTCCAGCCGATCCTGTGGAAGCATTGCGTTGAATGCCACCAGCCCGGCACCGCCGCGCCGTTTTCGCTGCTGACCTATCAGCAGGCCAAAGCGCGAGCCGCCACTATCGCCGAAGTCGTGCTAGACCAACGCATGCCGCCCTGGAACGCCAGCCCACGCTTTGGACATTTCGTCAATCGCCGCACCTTGACCGACGCCGAGCGCGAGTTGATCGCACCATGGGCGGCCGCCGGGGCTCCGCGCGGTGATGCCTCCAAACAGCCGCCGACGTTGCCGGAGAAAAAAGACGGTTGGCTGATCGGCACGCCCGACCTGGTGATTCAGGATCTGGCCACATACACCATCCCGAAAGAGGGTGTCGTCCCCTACAAGTACACCTTTTTGCCGCATGTTTTCGAAGAGGACACCTGGCTGCAGAGCGTGCAGATTCTGCCCGACAATCCGCGTGTCGTCCACCATTGCAACATGGCGTACCTGTCGGCCACGGGAACCTTCAAGATGTCGAACTTCGTCACCGGTTTCGTCCCCGGCGGCGAACCAATGGTGCTGAGCGACGGCGTGGCAGTGCGCGTTCCCGCCAATTCCGTGCTCGGACTGCAGATCCACCTCGTTCCCACGGGCAAGGAAGAAAAATGCCGGCTCGCCGTCGGCCTCAAATTCGCGCGCGGCAATGTCAAGCAGCAGCTTCGCTTCCACCTGCTCGTCGATCACCGTTTCGCCATCCCGCCCGGCGCCCCGGCCCATCCCGTCCAGGCCTCGCGCGTGCTGGAAGCCGATGCCATCGGCGTCGGCCTCTTCTCCCACATGCATGTGCGCGGCAAAGACATGACTTTCAAGGCCCGCTATCCCGACGGCAAAAGCGAAACGCTGCTGCTGATTCCCAACTACAGCTTCGATTGGCAAATGCCCTACCGCTGGGAGTTCGGCAAACATCGCTTTCCCAAAGGCACGCGCCTCGACTGCCTCGCCCACTACGACAACTCGAGTTTCAACCCCTACAACCCCGATCCCAAAGCCACGGTGCGCGACGGCCTGCAGACCACCAGCGAGATGATGAATGGCTTCTTCTTCTATGTCCGCGCCGACGAGAACTTGAAGCTTACCATTGACGGCAAGACCGGCCGCGTGGCACGGTGACTTGCGTTGAGAATCCCAAAGCCGCTGGATGAGTCCGCTGCGGCGGACGATTTCCATGGTTACATCGCTGAACCGAAGGGTCGCGCCGCGTGTCCTCACTTGGAATTGACAAAAAACGCTATCCCACTATCCTACAACGCAGACCCGGGGTGTAGCTCAGCTTGGATTAGAGCGCTTGGTTCGGGACCAAGAGGTCGTAGGTTCAAATCCTATCACCCCGATTACTTACGTCGACGACGGGCACCACTTCGGGCACCAAAACGTGCAATTCTACCTTGTTTCGGGCACCAATCCCGGGCTTTCGCCTGCCGTCAGTCAGACTGATGCAACAACCACAACGCTCCGAACTTCAACCCGCCCTGCGATTTGAAACTTTGGTGCAGTAATCGGTTATGGCGGGACGATTTCGTTTGGCTGCGCTGGATCCTGCTGGAGTGTCCGACTTCGTAGCGGCAATCGTTACATGGTGCGCTTTGCTGAGACAAAGCAGTCGATTGCGGCAACGAGAGCGGACACTGCTGGGATTCATGACAATTCTTGCCGCGGTTCATGAATCGCCACCGGCAATCGAGAGAAAACGGGAAGAAGGAGTGTGCCTTAGACTTCCTTGCGTCGGCCACAAGCTTGGCGCACACGTGTGGCTCGGGCATGACGAAGTGCGGGAGGTACTCGGCCAGCCGCAACGAAGGAATGCACAGGCGAAATGCCACAATCCGGCAGACGATCGAAAACTAGAAATCGAGGATGTGGCCTCCGGAATTTTAGCGGGTTGCTGTCGCTTGAAATGGCGCGTGAACGATCGAATTGCATCCCATTTTAATCTCCGACGGAATGCGGGCCAAGGCCGCCGGAAGGCGGTGCTGCGAGCGGAGGGTTCGCAGGACCGACATCAAGCGGCGCGCATCGTCGTAGACGCGATGGGACCCATGATTCATGTAGTTTCCGAATCATCACTGCTGGCCGATGACGGCTCGATGTTCTCCGGGAACTCGCTGGCTTGCTGTCGCCGAACATGGGGTGAGGGAATCGAGGCGATTCCTTTTTCGCCTTCCCCGGAAAAGACTCCCGACTCCTTTGATTTTCTCGAGCAGACGCGGTTGCCGTGCCATGCTTAAAGGGTGAATGGCAGGGTAGCGAACGGCAAGCAGAAAAATGAACTGACACCGGTTTTCCCCGCTGCTCTACTTCTTCCACGGAACCACCGCAGCCGTCGTGTCCCACGGCTTGGCTAAAGAGCGGGCCGTGCCGGCGAAAGAAATCGACAGGGCCATCTTCCACAAGGAAAGATTCGAGCAGGCCCCCGACGGCCATTCATACGAAGAGGAAATGTAAAGATGCTCAAGAAAAAGAAAACAACCACGGATGCTGTGGAAATTCTTCAGCGCCGTTACTACGAGGGGAAACCGGAACGACTGGCCGCTCTGGAAGAGGCCCGGGCAAACGACGAGGTTGCTCGCAAGATTTATGCCCTGCGGACCCAGGCCGGTCTCACACAACCGCAGCTGGCCAAACTCGTAGGCACGACCGCTTCGGTCATCTGCCGGCTTGAGGATGCCGACTACGAGGGGCATTCCCTGGCCATGCTCCGGCGCATCGCTGCCGCTCTCGATAGACGGGTTGAAATCCGCTTTCTGCCGCTGCGAACCAAGAGCGCCTCCACTTGAGCTGGCGACTGTGGTATCTCGTTTGAAACTGTCCGCGTCCACTTTTCTTCTTTGAGCGCGCTGGTCGTCGCGGCCCAGTACGGCACCCTGGTCAGCGACGAGGAACTGAGGTGGAATTGCGTCTTGCTGCTGATCGACGGCCACGAGACAGTCACGGACCTGATCGGCAACGGGCTCCTGGCGTTGATGCGTTTCCCGAACCAGTGGCAGTGAGCATCGTCGGGGATGCCGTGGACCGAATGGCTCGGCCGGTTTGCGAAGCATCGCTGCTGGCCGTCGTCGAAAACAGGGGGCCGGCTATTGCCCCGGTTGATGGCGTGATAAACTGATAAACCAAGCCGTCGGCCACAAGTCGCAGAGGGCGGCCCATGGCCTTGGAGAGTGCCAATCAGTCGCGGACAAGGCAATAGGAAAAATAAACTGACATCATTTTCCATTCCGATACCTTCGATTCCACACCCGATCAGGGCGATTCTATCGGCAGTTGGCTGCGGCTGCAACGCTGCGACTGAGGCGCGACTCGCGAACATACCGCCGAAGTCAGCCCGCCCCATTGCATTCAGTCCCCCAACAAAGAGCTACGTCCTCTTTATTTTTCCCGACCCTTTTGATTTTCCCGGACCAGGTCGCCCGCCGCCGGCACCTGGCCTAATGGCACAACGTTGCCAGAGCAGATATGAATTCGTTCCCGGGAATTGGACAGTAGTCGTGCCATGCGTCAGCCGCCTTTCTGAGGGCCTCGATAAGGTACGGGCTGGGCCCGACGTAACCTCTGAGGCGGCGGATCGCGAATTCACTATCCAGTGCATCCGCGATTCCCCGCGCCACCGCGGCCAAATGCTTAAGCGCGGGTCTGGTCAACGTGAAATCGACAAGCGTCGTAAGAGGCAAACCTACGAAGGGGGAGGGGATGAGGGAGAAGGCTAACGTGTACCCAATGGTTTTAAGGCTTAGTTTGAATCCCATGCGAGCTAGAACCAAACTATTATAGGCGAACGTTGTCGAAACGTCATCCGCCGTGAGCGCGGCGTATTGCAAGTCCAAGGCGGGTATCAGAATCTTGTCCCTAACGACTATGGTCGTGAATACCGGGGCCACATGCTCAACGGTGTGTAACACAGTTAGCGATATAATTGCTTGGGTCACGCTTAGTTCGACTAAGGAGAATCGTCCGCTCGGATCGCGGTTGTCCACCGGATTTCCGTCAGCATAAAGATACTTGTGAAGCGAGAGCGGCCTCTCGAGAACGCCGGCAAACGGGTCCACCGTCTGGAAGCGCCCGCTGGACATGTCATAAGACCGGGCCCGGAGGTAGTAAGCCTGGAGGTTGCGATCGAACTGCTCGCCGGCATACAGGTACACGGTATTGAAGCTTCCCGTCTGGTCAATCAAACGCCCAAAGGCGTCGTATGTGTATCCGGCAATACTGGTTCCAGTTGCGTCCGTTATGACGCGCGTGCTGCCCAGGGCATCTACGAGGTAGAAAGCGCGCGAACCGCCGCGATCCTGCGCGATCAGCCGCTGGCCGTAAACATAGTCCACATTGACCACGCCCGCGGCCGTGTATTCCTCGACTACCTCGGCAATGGGGCGATTGCTGTCGATTAGGTAGCGTGTTTCCGCGCCGTTGACAATGGAGGCCACGCGGATTCCGTCGGCGTCATACTGATAATCGACGCGCTGTGTGTTGCTCGGGGTTGTCGTGGTTTCTTCTCGAAGCCGATTGTGGAAGTCCCATTGATAGACCACCTGGACGTCGGCATTCTGCTTGCCGAGGGTATTGCCATCGGCATCGTAAGTGTAGCGCGATACCTGCGCCCCGAACGTCTCCGTCTGTAGGCGGTCGTTGTCGTCGTAAGCATAGAGGGTCGAGCCCTCGGCCGAGTCGACGCGCGCCAAGCGGTTCCCGGCGGGATCGTAGGTATAGCTGATCGCGCGGTTGCCGAGAGCCGGATCGACAATCGACTCGGTAACGAGCCGGTAGAGGGCATCGCGAGTGTACTGGACCCGGCGACCGCTGGCCTCCTCGACCATGGTGCGGTGCCCCGCCGGGTCGAGAGTGTAACGGTAGCTGGAGATCACCCCAGACGGGCCTCGGTTTTCCAGGAAGACGAGCCGGTTCAAGGGGTCATAAGTGCGGTTTTCCACCGTGCCGTTGGCCAGCTCGGTTCGTACCAGGTTGTTGGCGGCATCGTAGGTGTACCGGGTCACTCCCATGACGGGGTCGGTCACGGTCACCATGCGGTTTAAGGCATCGAAGGTGTAGTTGGTTGTCCCCGAGGGAATCGTTATCGAAGAAATGTTCCCGGCCGCGTCGTAGGTGTAAACGATGGTGCGCCCATCGGGGTCGGTCCGGGAAAGGAGGCGGTCGCCCTCGTCGTAGACATAATTGGTGACGCCGCGGCTGTCGGTCACGGTCCGCCGCTGCCCGGTGGGCGTGTAGGCATACTCGATCAACGTGCCATCGGGGAAGCGCTCGGCGGCCAGGCGGTTATTGCCGTCGTATTCCGAGCGGGTGGTGTTGCCGTTGAAGTCGGTGGTGCTGGCGACGTTGCCGGTCGCGTCGTAGGTCTGGCGCGAGCGCTGGCCCAAAGGCAACACGGTGGCGACGAGTCGGCCAAGCGCATCGTACTCGAAGCGGGTGGCGTGGCCATTGGCATCGACTCTCCGGATCAGGTTGCCTGCCTCGTCATAGACAAAGCTGGTGCGCTGACCCAAGCCATCGACCACGGCAGTGAGCCGGGCCAGGGAATCGTACTCAGAGCGTGTGTTAATGCCCCCTTGATCGGTCTGAGCCACCAGCAAGCCGCGGACATCATAGTCCGTGAAGGTGTTCGTGCCATCCGCAAAACGGGTTTGGATTACGCGACCGAGGCTGTCATGGATGAAGTCAGTGGCGCGGCCCAGCGCATCGACCGTGCGGACCACTTGGCCCGCGGCGTCATAGCTGGCCGTGGAGACGTTACCGAGCGCGTCCCGGGTGCTGATCCGGCGGCCGGCAGCATCATAGCCGAATTCGGTCCGGCGGCCCAATTCGTCAATTTGCGCCGTAACCCGGCCAGCGGCATCGTATTCTGCGCTGGTGCTCGTGTTGTCCGGGTTTGTCGTGGTAGTCAACCTTCCCAGCGCGTCGTAGACAAAGCGGGTCGTTCGCCCCGCCCGATCGGTGGAGGCGATCTTTCGGCCGGCAGCATCATACGTGGTCAACTCGGTCGTGCCGTCGGGGTAAGTGGTGCCGACGAACTGCCCTTTCTCGTCGTAACGGTACTCGGTGCGGCGACCCAGGGCGTCCACTGTGGCTGTCCGGTTTCCCAGGCTGTCATACTCCGCCCGCCCGGTGTTCCCCGCGGCGTCGGTGACGGCAATCGGCCGCCCGTGCGCATCATAGTCAATCGTGGTAAGCACTACCTGCGAGCCGGTTGGGCCGGTCACCGTGATGGTCTGGGTAAGGAGGTTGCCGTCGGCGTCGTAGGTATTGACCGTCGGGTTGCCCAGCGCGTCGATTTGCCGCGTCGGATGCCCGCTGCCGTCGACTTCATTGCGCGTGACATTGCCGGCCGGATCGGTCATGGAGGTCTGGTTCCCGGCCGTATTATAAGTGATGCTCGTGACGTTGCCGGCTGCGTTCGCGCTCGAAAGCAGATTGCCGCTGCCGTCGTAGGTGTTGGTTATCGTGTTGCCCAGGGGATCCGTGGTGCTAAGAAGATTGCCGAACGCGCCGTAGGTCGATTGGGTCACGTTCCGCAACGGATCCGTCTCGGTGAGGACGTTCCCTTGACTGTCGTAGGTCGAGCGCACCGTGTTGCCGAGCGGATCCGTTTCGCTGAGTTGGTTGTTGTTCGCGTCGTACGTCCGGCGCGTGATGCCGCCCAGGGCGTTGATCGCCGTGACGATGTTGCCACGGGTATCGTACTCATACGTGGTGGGATTGCTGAGCGCGTCCAGAACCGTCTCGGTGGAACTGCCGGGATCGAAGCTGACTTGGGCGGTATTACCGGCGGCGTTCGTGATCCCGATCATGCGGCCCTGAGCGTCGAACTCGGTCCGCGCCCCGGTTCGGCCCAGCGGATCGATCACCTCCTGCAGGTAATGGGCTGGGTTCGGGCGGTAAACGAAGCGCGTGGTGTTGTTCATTCGGTCTGTCACGCCAACCAGATCCCGCTGGGCGTCGTACTGGTAGCGAACCCGTTTGCCCATCGGATCGACGAGGGCGACGATGTGTCCCTGCGGATCGCGCTCGAAGGTGATCTGCGGGCCGGCGGAGCTGATGATGCCGCCATCAGTGAAATGAACGGTGTTGCCGTTTCGGTCGCGGACGTTGAGCATCTGCCCGCGCATGGCGTCGATCTGGTATTCGATGCCTTGCTTGGTCGTGAGCTTGAAAGCGCCGCCGAAGTTCGCCTGGTCGGCGGGGTTGAAGGGGACGCCGCGGAAGGGGTCGATAAACTCGCCGTCGCGCTCGCGGAGGCGGACCTGGTAGACGCCTAGCTGGGCCCTAAGCCCGAGGACGGCCCGACTCTGGGCGCTGGGGTCGAGGTTGTTGATCTCAAGCCGGCTGGTAACGCCGGGGTCGGGTTGAAAGAATGGCACGAAGAAGCGCGAGGCGAGGAAGAACGTCACCCGCGGGCGGAAGGTGAAGCCCTCGCGCTTGCCGCCGGGCAGCGTGATGTACACGCGGCTGCCGTCGCGGTAGCCGTTGAAGATGCCGTCGTTTTCCAGGCCGGTAAGAGGCACGCTGGTCCGCAGCCGCACGTCGCGGAATTCGAGCCGCCAGCCGAAGCCGAGGTCGCCGCCGGCACCGGCATTGAGCGTGTCGTAGCTGCGGATGACCGTGATCGGGATGCCGGAGACGGGGACGGTCATGTCGCTGAACGACAGCGTGAAGTTGCCGAGTTTCAAGTCGCCGGCCACACTGAACGGCAGGTCGGTGTTGGTGGTGTTGCCGCCGGAGTTGGTTGCCGAGATGCGCAGCGTGTAGTTGTCGTTGGCCAGCACGGATGGATCGATCGTTCCCAGCACTCCGTTGGTCACCGGGGTGGTGCCGCGGGCGATTTCGCGGAACGTGTTGCTGCCCAACGGGGCCACCGCGAGCGTGTAGAAGAGCAGGTTGGCGTCGTTCACGGTGCCGATCACGTTGACCGGGGCGGTGATGACGCCGTCGCCCGGCAACGGCATCGCGGACACGGTCGGGGCGCCCGTGACCGTGGGATCGCGCACCACCAGTGTGGCGGTTGCCTGCCCGGTGTTGCCGGAACCATCTTGGGCAGTGGCCCGGATGTCGAACGCGCCGACGCTGTTCATCGGCACCGAGGCGCGGCCGTTGGCATCCAGTGGCACGACGGTCCCGCCGACGGTCAGCATGAGCGCGGTGACGCCCACATTGTCCGAGGCCGTCACGACCACGGTGGCCATCGAGCCGACGTCAACCGGATTGGGAGTGACGGACAGACTCACCCGAGGCGCCAAGGTGTCACCCGCGACGGTCACGTTGAAGGACTGGGTATCCGACAGTCCGCGCGGGTCAAGCACCCGGACCCGCACGGCATTCACGCCCGCGGCGCCGAAACCGGGAGTCCAGCGCAGCCGGCCGAAGGCGAAGGACAGTTTTTGGCCGTCCGCCGCGCCCATATCGAGCGTCATGCCGGCCGGACCCTCAACAAGGATGTAGCGCAACTGGTCGCCGTCCGGATCAACGGCCTGGATGTCGTAACGGTAAGTGTTGCCCGCGGTGCCCGTCAGCACCGGCGTGGAAGTGATCCGCGGCGGGCTGTTGTTCTCGGCGACCTGGACCGTAAACCTCTGCTGGGCCGTGGCCCCCGCCGCATCGCGGGCGGCGATGGTCACCGTATTGGCGCCGACCTGGGCCAGCGTCGGCACCCAAGTCACCTGCCCCGAGGCCGCGTCGATAGCCATGCCGGCGGGGTTTTGCAGCAGCAGATAGGTCACCGCCTGGAGCTCCGGGTCGGTGGCCGTCACCTGGTACTGGTACGCGATGGCCATGATGGCTACTACGGGCGGCGCCGAGGTCAGCACGGGCGGAAGGTTGGCGGGCGTCGCCGCGACCACCATGGTGTAGGTCTGGGACGCAGTCCCCCCTGCGTAGTCGTCCACGGCAATCGCGACGTACTGCGGGCCGACCTGGGTGTCGTTCGGCATCCACTGGATCAGGCCGGTGGCCTGGTCGATGGTCATCCCGGCCGGGCGGCTGGCCAGGGTGAAGGTGAGCCGGTCGCCGTCGCGGTCCTGGGCGGTGACCTGGTAGGTCGAAAGCACGCCGACCGCGGCCTCGGTGGGCGGGATGGAATTGATCAGCGGCGGCGTGTTCACCGACCGGACCGTGATCTGGAAGCTCTGGCTGGCCGCGCCACCTTGCGCGTCAATGACCTGGACCACAACGTCCTGTATGCCCAGTTGTGCGCTGGTCGGCCGCCAGCGGATGGTGCCAAGCTCGGCATCGATGGACATGCCCCGCGGCGCCACCGCCAGGGTGTACATCAGCGGATCGTGATCGGTGTCTGTGGCCTCGACGTTGTAGGCGTACAAGCGGCCTACCACGGCGGCCTTCGGCGCCTGGGAATTGATGACGGGCACCTGGTTTACGACTGGCGTGCTGATCACCTCGATGCTGAAATTTTGAACCGCGACTCCGCCGCGGCCATCGTCGACGCGGATCGCCACCGCATTGGCGCCGAGCTGTGTTGCCGACGGTTCCCAGGTGACTAGCCCGCTGGCGTCCATCGTCATGCCGGCGGGCGCCGTTGCCGTCAACTGGATCGTGAACGGATCGGCGTTGCGGTCAAAGGCTTTCACCTGGTAGACGTAGCGGCCGCCGAGCTGGATGAGAGTGCGCGGCTCCGACCGGATCTCGGGCGAATCGTTGGCCGGCGCGGTCGCCACCGTCGTGAGCGTAAAGCTCTGCCTGTCCTGTCCTCCGCGGCCGTCACTGACGCTGACCGTTACCGGAATGAGCGCCGGAACCTCGATGGTCCCGGCTTCATAATGAGCCCGCACCTGATCCGCGGACAAGACGCTGCCATAGACGGCGACCTCGTCGAGCGCTCCCTTCCAGCCGTAACCCCCCTCGCCCGAGCCGATGCGGAAAGGTTGGGATGCATGAGCGATCGGCTGGTTGTAGGCCATGGAGCCAGCCAACACACCGTTCTTGTAAAGTCGGATCATCATCCCGTCATAGGTTCCCACTAGGTGGGTCCAGGTGTTGGCGGGCAGAGCGGTCGCGACCAGGCTGGCGGAGTTGCTGTAGCTGTTCACGAAGAACTCGATCTGGCCGGCGACGGGAACGGTCAGGCCGTAACCGTCTTGCCAGCTCGAGTTGGTGGCCTTCATCACGACGGTGCCGTAGACGGGGTTGTCGGCGGCCGAGTTCACCCAGGCCTCGACCGTGATTTGCGCCGGCTTGAGCGCCGGACTGTCCGGCACCAGGACCACGCCATTGGTGCCGACAAAGCGCGCCGCCGTGTCCGGGTCGACCACCAGCGCCCCGGCCTCCCCGAGGGTGACGCCGCCGCTGTAGGTCCCGTCCCTGCTGTTGCCGGACGAGTCGCCGGCCGTGGTGCCGGTGGTTTCACCCAGGCGCCAGTAGCCGACCGGATTGTCCTCGGCGATGATGCTGGCATACCGGGCAACGTCGCGGCCGGACGGCGTCCAGCTTAGCAGGCCGCTTGCCTGGTCGATGGTCATTCCCGCAGGCGCTGTCTCCAGCTGGAACGCGAGCGGGCCCCCGTCCGCGTCCTGGGCGCGTACCAGGTATTGATAAGGCTGGTTGGCGGCCGCCCGCAGCGGGGCGACCGAGGTGATGACCGGCGCGGTGTTCGGGTCGCGCACGGTGACCTCGAAGGGCTGTAGGGTGACGCCGCCGTGCCCGTCCCGTGCCCGCACGATCACCTGGTGAACGCCGACCTGGCCGGCGCCCGGTTGCCAGACGATGTGCTTGCCGGCGGCGTCGATGGCCATGCCCGCCGGACGGAGGGGCAGGTCGAACTCGACCGGATCGTTGTCGGGGTCGCTGGCCGTCAGCACGTAGCGATACAGGACGCCGGGATCGGCGAACGGCGGCGGCGGCGAGGTGAAGACCGGCGGGCCGTTGGCGGCATCGGCGGTCACTTCGAGATCGAAGCTTTGCGTCGCCTGGCCGCCGCGCGGATCGCGCACCGTGACCGTGATCGCATGGACGCCGACCTGGGCCGCGCTCGGCCGCCAGGTGATCCGTCCCGTCGCGTCCATGGTCATGCCGGCCGGGGCGGTGGTCAGGAAATACGCTGGCCGTTCGCCGTCCGGGTCGGTGGCGGTCACGGGATAGCTGAAGTCGCGCAAGACCACGGCCCGCCGTGGCGGCGTCGAGGTGATCGCCGGGTCCTGGTTCGTCCCCGCGCTAATGATGAGGTCGTAGGTCTGCGTCGTGATCCCGCCGCGGTTGTCGGACGCCTCCACGGTGAACTGATAGGTGCCCGGCGCGGACGGGACCCAGTCGATCAAGCCGGTGCCGGCGTTGATGACGGCGCCGGCCGGGCCTTGCAGCAGGCGGAACGTCACCGGATCGTTGTCGGGGTCGATGGCCCGGACAGGATACTCGTAAGTTTCGTTGACCGTGACCGGGATCGAGCCGAGCAGCCGACCGCTGTTGGTTTGCACAAACAGCAAGTCGAAGCGGTGCGGTGCCGCATTCCCGGTGATGCGCACGTTGAAGCGCGCCAGATCGTTCACGGCAACGCCGGTCAGCGGGCCGGTCAGGTTCACGAAGGTAACGGACGGATCGGAAGGGATGACGTCGATCACGTCCCGGAGGACGGGGCTCAAGACCTGGACCGTGAAGGTGTCGGCGTCCTCGTTGCCGGCGGCGTCGCGGACGGTGACGGTGACGATGTACGTACCCTCCGCGGCGAACTGGTGCGCGCCGGAAACCGTGCCGGCGCCGTCGAGCTCGTTGACCGTGCCTGGCTGCGCCGGGCCGTCGTTCCAGTTGATGACCGCCGTGTGGTTGGAACGCACGCCGGGATCGGTGAATGTGGCCGGGTTCAAGGAGAGCGTGTCGCCTGCAAAGATGGTCCTGTCGGGGCCGGCATTCACCGTGGGCGGCAAGGCATCGCCGTCGCAGGGATCGCTGGCGAGGAACAGGGAAGTAATATTGTTGCCGTACCGGCCGGTGCCCTCGTGAATGATGAAGGGCGGCTGGGCGTAGGAGCCGCCGACGATGAACTCGGACAGGCTGGCCCGGTTGGGCGCCTGGACCGAGGAAGTCAGCCGGATCCAGGAGACGTTCTGCTGCTCGGCGAACGAGACGGTGCCCGTCCCGGTCGTGCCGAGGTCCAGGGTGATGCTGAAGCCGTTGGAGAAGGTCAGGGTGCCGATGCCGTAAAAGCCGGAGTTGTTGGCGTTCTGGTTCTGGATGGTCACGCTGCTGACGCTGACCGGGAACGGGAAGCGGACCTTGTAAAAATCGGGGCGCGGATCGATGTTGTATATTCCGCCTGGTGGCGCCCATAGGCTCCCCGAGTTGCCGTCAATGCCGTTGTAAACCCCGACGTTGGGTGTCCCGCGGTTGGAGGGCTGAAGTCCGCTCCCCTCCGCCCAGGCGTAGGGCAGGAGAGACAGGTTGCTGGACGACGTTGGGCTGGGGCTGGGGGTTTCATTCACCGTGACAAAGATCCGACCCGCTGACGTCATGGCCCAGGGGGCGGTCACGTCTTCAAAGTCGCCTGGGAACAGGACGCGCGTGGTCCGGGCGGTGCCGATCAACGTGCCGCCGGCGGCCGGGTCGCCGAGGTAGAAGTTGACCGGCACGCCGGAGCCCACTTGCAAAGAGCCGCCGTTGCCGATGCGGGCCGTGATGGCGCCGGCCGGGCAATTGCTGGCATCGACCGTGACCAGGGAGACCGACAGGTCCGGGGCGGCGAAGGGGTCGAGCCCCTCGATGGACGCCTGCGCCCGCTGGCTGTTGTTCAGCTGCCAGCTGTTGCGAGCCACCGTTGGGATGCCGGCGTCTTCGTCCACGTTCGTCACGGTGTACTGATACTGGTTCCAGATGCGGCGGGCGTGGACCCAGTTGCCGTTGGCGTCACCCAGTACCACAAAGCCGCTGAAGGGGCGCGTGACGGTCGAGGCAAAATAAGCCCCCGACGCGGCGGCCAGGATCTCGGCGTTGCCGTCGTTGTCCACGTCCGCGATAACCGGCGGCGAGGCGTCCTGGAAGTCGTTGGCGGAATTGGACAGGCCCATTTCAAAGAGGGTCGTGCCGTCCCTGCCGTCGAGGATGGCTAGCGTCTGCTTGCTTCGGAGAACGATCTCAGCGGCGCCGTCGGCGTCGAAGTCAAACGCCGAGATCGCCGGGACCTCCACGGACCCACTGCTGAGGGGTACATCCTTCTTTAGCCAGCGGGTGGTGAGGGTGGAGCCGTTCAGCCCCACGACCGCCAAGATATTGACGGTGTCGGTGTTCACTGACGACCCGCCCGCGCCGATGAGGAAAGCGATCTCCGGCCGGCCATCGCCGTCGAAGTCCGCGACTGTGGGTGGGCCGAACTGATCCAAGACCTGCTGGCCACGGGCTGACGCGGGCAGCGGCGAAAAGGGCCCGGCCTTCAGGGTTCCGTCGTGGTTCAAGACCCAGATGGAGGGCGCGGTTCCCACGAACCCCGCTCCCGGCTGCACAAGGACGATCTCGGGGAACGGGTCATCATCCAGGTTGGCGACGGCCGTGAACCCGTCCGTCAGTAAATAGGGATTGGTAGGGAACCGATCGGGAGTGAACTGATCGGCCAGGCTTCCTCCGTTTCGGGCAAACTGGGCGACGAGGTCGCCGCTGCGGTCGCCGCGGGTAGTCCAGTACCAGAGGATGTTTCCTTGATTGTCGAGGGCGCTGGGCCCCGCGACGATCTCCGGCGTGCCGTCCATGTCCAGGTCGGCCACTTGCCGCGCCCCGGTATAGGTTACTCCGCCGTGGTATTCGTCATAGTACCCGCCGGGGCTGCGGAGAATGGTGCTCACAGAATCCCAGCGAAGTGTGCCGTCGTAGTTGTAGACCGAGGTTCCGGCCACAATCTCGGACTTCCCGTCGCCGTCCAGATCGGCCAGGGTGACAGTACCCTGGACATTGAGCCCGCGGACCACTCCACTGGCACTGGCCCATTTGAGAGTGCCGTCGTTGTTGAAGGCGAGGAGATTATCCGTATTCGCAACGTTTGCCACGATGATCTCGGGCTTGCCGTCGCCATCGATGTCGCCCACGGTAGGAACCCTGGCATTCCCATAGGAAACCGCCGTGTGTAACACGGTGGTAAAGATCTCCTGGCCGGTGTCTCCGCGCAGGGCTACGAGTCGGGCTCCCAGGTAGTAATTCCCGATGCCGAAGATGAGCGCGGGGACATCCCGTTCGTTGATCTTGCCGTCGCCGTTGGTGTCGATGAGCGGGGCCACCGCAGGCGGGCCGGAGACGTCGAAAGTTGAGAAGGGAGCAGGCGCGTCGTAACGCCACTTGACCACGGGCAGCCAGTCGCCGGCGGGCGGCTGGTAGATGCTGTCCAGGCCGCTGGCCGCCGTGTTGTTGGTCTCGTCCAGCTCGGCAATCACGTTGCCGCTGTCCACGAAGACGGCAATCGGCTTGTCCAGGAACTGCACGATGCCGGATACCGTCACGTCCACGGTAACGGAGGCGCCGCTGGCGATGTTGCCGACGAAGCGTTGCGTGCCCAGCTCAGTATCGATGCCGCGGTCAAAGGCCAGGTTGCCGTTGCGATCCTCGAACGCCAGCACATCGAAAGCGCCGGCCAAGGCGCTGGGACCGCGGTTCTGCACCTGTACGTGCACCGTGCCGGCCACCGCCAGCGCCGCGGCATCGGTGGTCAAACCGCTCGCGTCCACGTCGGTCGGCGTGAGATCGATCTGGCCGGGGTTGAAAATGGACGGCACGCGCACCGTGACCTGCTGCAGGCGCTGCTCGCCGGTGCCCAGGTTGATTTGCTCGGGACTGACCTCGCCTGTCGCGGTCCCGGAAACAGCCACGGGAAACCCGGTCACGGGATCGCTAACGATCACCGGAGGATGGTTGTCCGGCTGCGGGTTGACGCTGACGATGAACGTCTGCGTCGCCATGCCGCCCTGGCCATCGGACACCTGGAGTGTGACGTCGTTCGTGCGGAGCTGGCCGGCAGCCGGCGCCCAGGTGACCAGCCCGGTCGTCGCATCGATGCTCAACCCCTGGGGACCGCTGATAACCGAGAACGTCAACGTGTCGACGTCGGCATCCGTGGCCGTGGCCTGATAGCTGTACGGCGTGGCGACATTGGCATCGACCACCGGTACGGAGGTGAACAGCGGCGGCCGGTTGGGCGGCGGGACGATCGCTGACACCATGTACTGCTGCTCGTCGCCGCCGCCGCGGCCGTCCTCGACGCGCAGGGCCACGGCCTGATTGCCGAGGTCGGCGGCAATCGGGTTCCAGGTGACTCGGCCGCTTGCCGCGTCTACCTGCATCCCGGCCGGCCCTTGCAGCAGCGAATACGTTCGTTGGTCGCCGTCGAGGTCGGTTGCATCGGCGTCGTACGCATATGGCCGGCCCACGAGCGCTTCCACGTCCGGGTCGGTGGTGAACACGGGCGGCCGATTCAACCGGCCCAGGAACGCGAGGTCAAATGTGAACTGAGTGCCGTTGGGATTGAAAAATGAAATCGCGTCGAAATTCGAGGCTTGGCTCGGTTGTAACGTGTTGCCGCCGATCACGGTCGAGTAGTCGAAATACGGCATGCCCTCCGGCGTTGTCCCATCGGCATTGCGCACGCGCACGGTCGGATCGCTGAGGTGGGCGATGCCGACCAGCAACGGCGCGTCCACTGGAAATTGTCCGGCATTGCGGACGGAGAGTTCCGCAGTCACGACGTCCCGCTTGTCATGGGCGGCGGTTTGCCGATAGATCGGTTGCATGCTCGCCGTGACATCGGCCAGCGCCGCGAAATCGATGATAGTTGGAGGCAGAGCGCCAAATGCCGCCGCGGACGCCGCGCCTGTCGGCGCGGGACCCGGGGCAGCAACCAGTTGCACGCCCGGCAGCTGCACGGACGTCTCGGTGTCGCCGTCGTTGTTGGTCAAGCGGAAAACGAGCGTGGCCCGGCTACCCGCCGGCAGGTTGGCGAGGTTCACGGTGACGATGCCGCCGGCGCGGGTGACGCCCGTGGCCATGACCGGCGCCTGCCCTTCGCTGATATTGAAGAACGCATCCTTGCCGGAGCCGATTGTGAAGGTCAGCGGGTTGCCGACATCGTCGAGCACGGCCGCTTCGAAGGCATCATGAATCCGATTCGTCGCCGTGACATCGAAATTCGGTCCGACATACGCGAAGCGCAGCGCCGAGGGCGCCTGGGGAATCACGAAAGTCCGCTGCAAGGCGACGCGAAACGAGTTGCCTTCGCGCAACTGGGCGACGCCGGCCGTTTCCGTAACGGTTCCCATGTCGGTCGCCGTGCCGCCTTGTTCGCTGACGGTCCAGCCGGTGAGATCGGTGGGGAAGTTGCCGGGTGTCTCGCGCGTCACCGTGACGGCGGCGGTGCGCGCATTGCCGGCTGCGTCTTGGCCCCGCACGACGAAGACATTGGCGCCGACCTGGAGCGGCACGCCTTGGAATTCGTAATGTCCGGTCGGGCCGACCGTCGTCTGGGCGCCAGTGTTTTGCAGCGTGAGCGTGGCGCCCGCTTCCGCTTGGCCTTCGAGCGTCACGGTCGCAAGCGTCGTAGCGCCGTCGCCGACCGGGGCGGTATCCGATGCCGCAGCAAGTTGCAGACTCAAGGGCGTTACGATCGTGTCCAAAACAAACGAGAATGAACTGAGCGCCGAGGTGTTGCCGAACGCATCGCGCGCCAGCAAGCGCAAGGTATGGGGTCCATCGGGCAGCGCAGCGCCGTGCAGTTGATCGATGCGGCTTGGATTGAGCCGGAACCGGCCATCGGCTTGCAGATCGGCGCGCACATCGACGAAAGCCTGAACGGGATCATCATCGAGCCCGGCGCTCAGCGTGGCGATGGGGCTGGCGTCGATGACCCGGCCGGTGAAGGTATCGTCGCTGGTCACGCGATCGCCGTTGACGCCGCCGGGCGCGGTGTCATTGGCAAGTTGGACATCAAAGACGGGCGCCGTGTGATCGCTGACAGTCCCCCGCGGTGTCGCATAGCTGACGCGCACGACGAAATCGTTGAAGTCGCGGTCGCCGCCTCCGTAAAGGTCTTCGAAGCCATATCTCCCCTTGCCAAGCCAAGCTTGGTGCGCGACTCGGTCCGGGTTGGCGCCGACGAACGAGAAGAACGCCATGGGACGGCGCCCGGGTTGATTGCTTGGATTGGCGGCCAACCATCGCGCTGAACTTGAATTTTGGATGAGATAGAAGCCGAAGAAGGCGCCGCTTGGTAGCGTCACGATCGTCTTGGCGCCGGCTTGACGAGCGCGGTTGAAGATGACACGTCGGCCGGGGAGCTCCAGTGCCGCCTGGGCATACTTGGGATCGCCGGGGTTCAGATTGCCAATCCGGCCGCTGACGTCGTCCACGGGAAAGATGCCAAGCTCGTTGCGATAGGCGCTGTGCCGCTGTACCATCACGAACGTGGTCGCCACGGTTTGGCCTGATTGTCCGGGCGTCGGCTGATTGGCTTGCGCAAGGGTTGCAGCCCGCGCCGCCGCCTGAGTGTCGGGCAACACGCGGACGCTGGCGGAGTGGTCGAGCCGCTCGTTGAGTCCCGCCGGTTCGGCGACGAGGTGCAAATTACCCGCCATGAGGACGCGTGCTTCCAGTTCCTCGACAAACAACCGCGTTCTTCGCAAGGGCAATTTCGGCTGCGGCTCGTTGGCCGCGCGCCGTTGACGTAGCCGACCCTTGGCAATGGACCACCAGCTTGACATGGAAGTGCCTTTTTCGAAGGAAGGAGCATGACGGCGCCCTGTGCAGGGTGGGTGATGCACGTGTCGCGCTTGGGCAGCTACAGGCGGGACGCCTGCACAAAAACTGTGCCGCCACGGGTTGCTGGATTACTCACCCAGACCCGGAAAAGGCCGGTTCGCGCCGCGCGAATCTGCGAAAGCTGGAGAATTACTTCTGCTGGGGCGGCGTTACCTTGATTTCCAACAGGTCCGCGGCTTCCGTGCGAAAACGCTGAAGTTCTTCGTTAGCAACCTTGCGCTGGTCCATCCGCTGGGCAGCGCGGTCGTACCATTGGCGTGCGCGCTCCTTGTCATCAAGTTTCCAGTGCGCCATGGCCAGGACGAACCAGTCGTAAGCATCGCCGCCGTCGCGGAGTTTCATGGACTTCTCCAGCGCGGCGACTGCCTCTTTCCAGCTCTCAGCCCTGTAGTAAGCGAGCCCCAAGGTGTTCCAATTGTCGCCTTTGGGATCGAGGTCGACCGCCTTGCGCGCCGACTCCACCGCACGCTCGGGGTTGCGCTGCTTCAAGTCGGGACAGGTGACCAGCATCCAGGCCAGTTCATTGTGAATGGAAGCCGGATAGGTCGTCCCATACGTCGGATCGGCCTGCTCGAACAACGTGTCGGAACCGTCCAAGGCTTGGCGAAATGCCGACTCCGCTTCCTTCCATTGCCCCCGGTTGTTGAGCGCGATTCCCAACGCAAAATGGCTTCGGGCAGCTTCCATTCGAAATACCAGCCGATCCGGAAAATCCACGGCAAGCCGAGCGCACAGCTCGATCGCGGTCCGGTGGTGGCGCAGCGCCGCTTCGATCTCCTTGGGTTGCCTCCGCAGCGCGATGCCAAGATAATTGTTGGCGCGTGCCACGAAGAAGCGATAGTCGCCTTCCTTGGGGAATTCGGTCGCGAGTTGCTCGGAAATCGTAAGGGATCGACGAAACTCTTGGACCGCTTCCGAATGCTGGCCGGCCTTGTCCAGCAGGGTCGCCAGGACCGCATGCGCCATCGCCAACGCATGCCGGTTAAAGGGGTCGTTGGGCGCATCCTCGGCCAGTTTCTTCGCCAGCGCCAAGGATTTGCGATAGGCCAGTTCCGCCCCCTTGAGATCCCCGGAATCACGAAGGTTAGCGGCCAAGGTGGTCAGCAGATGCCGCTCTTCGGTCGTGTCCTGGATCTCCTCCAAAAGTCGGTGGACGATCTCCCGCACCGAGCGGCGCAGCTTCAACACCTCATCGGATGGTCCTTTTTTTGCCAAGACATTGGCCAACTGTGCGTACGACTCAGCCAAGCGTTGGCGGTAGAACCAGAGATTTGGAAAATGGGCGACGTGGCGCTCACCGAGGGCAATCGACGTCCGTACGGCATTTTCCGCCTCCCCGGCGCGTCCATCGGCGAGCATCAAGCGCGCTAGTTCACAGTAAGCGGCAGGACAAAGATCGCGAAAATGAGTTTGTTCGAGTGCATCGTGGCTATCTTCAAATAACTTCACGACTTGACGGAAGGCTTCTTCGGCCTGTGGGCGACCACCGGAATGCGCTCGAATCCGACCCAAAACAAAGTAACAGCCCGCCAGATTTCCGTCCACGCGCTGCGCTCCGGGCTGTTGCGCCGTTGGTTCCCGGCCTATTTCGATCGCCCGACACGTTAATTGCGCCGCTTCCGTCGGCCGATCGGACATGATGCCAGCTATGGAACAATACGACGTCATAAGACGACGACGGTTTTCCACATCACCTGGGTAATCGGCCACAAGCCGATCGTTCAGCGCCAGTGCTTGCCGCAAGTGCCATTCGGCCTTTTGAAAGCGTCCAGCTCCAAGCAGGATGCTCCCCAGGACGTCATGGGCTGCGGCCAAATCCTTGCGGCGTCTCGGATCCTGGGGCAATTCCCCGGCAAGATCCTCCAGCGCAGCAATTGCCTCGTGACATGACTTTTCTCCGCGCCAAGGCTCGCCCAGTTGAAATTGAATTTGGCCGACCCGGAGGATCGACTCCCCAATACCCAACTTGGTCGCGGGATTGGCGCCTTGACGCTTGGAAAACTCCCGATGAAATGACAACGCTTTCTCGATCATCGCCCGCTGGTACGGTTGGATCTGATGCACATAGGGAAGATCCTCCGAAACCTGCGTGTGCATCACGTCCACAGCCTGGCGCGCCAGTTCGAGATAGGCCTCGGCGTCGTCGTAGTTGCGCTTGGCTTCCTTCAACGCCGCATCTTTGTCCCGTTTCTCGGCAGAGATATAGATGTTCGAGACAACAAGCCCGGCCAGGGTCAGCAGCAAGAGCGCCAGGGCAAAGATTCCCGACGCCGTCACGACGGCTCGATGCCGGCGCGCCCACTTGCGCGTTCTCTGTACGAGGGTCGGGCGCCGCGCGCGGATCGGCTCATCCTTCAAGAATCGCTCGAGGTCGTCGGCAAGCTCCTGGGCCGTGCTGTATCGCTCAGCAGGATTCTTGGCCAGCGCTTTGAGCACGATCGTTTCCAATTCCGTGGGCACGCGTCGGTCGACCCGACAAAGAGGCCGCGGCTCCTCGAACGCAATCTGGCGCAACAACTCTTGGCGATCCCGCCCGGCAAAGACAGGCTCCAAGGTCAGCGCCTCGTAGAGCGTGGCCCCCAAGGAGTAAATGTCGGAACGATGATCGATGACCACGCGTTGAGCCAGGGCCTGCTCGGGGCTCATGTAACGCAGCGTACCGACCAAGTCGCCGGTCATGGTCAGGCGCGCATCGTTCTGAATGTGCGCCAGGCCGAAATCGGTGATCCAGACGCTGCCGCCATGGTCGACGAGCAAATTGCCCGGCTTGATGTCGCGATGGATGATGCCGACTTGATGGGCGTGTTCGAGCCCCTCGGCGGCATGAACGCCAAGGCGGGCGACGGTCCGATACCATGCCGGGTCGCGGTGGGAGCGCTCGGTGGAGATTCCCGCCTTGGTTGCCGCCTCCATGGGGGCATCGCGCACCGATTCTGGAAGGGCTGTGCCCGGCGCGAAAGTGCCCGTCACGTTGCCTTGATCTGCGGACCCGGCAAGCGCGGGCGAATCCGCTCTTGGTCCCGTGCGCTGGCAGCGCAGCTCTTCGATAACGTCGGCCAGCGTTTGCCCGTCAATGAATTGCATGGCGTAATAGCTGACGCCGCGTTCCTCGCCGACCGCGTAAACCGGAACAATATGCTGATGGTGCAGGTGCGCCGCCGCGTGGGCTTCATTCTTGAAGCGTTGCAATTGACGTGGGTCGAGTGTCGCGGCGAAGGGCAAAACCTTGAGAGCCACGCGTCGGCCCAGCGACATCTGCTCGGCCTCATAGACGACCCCCATGCCGCCTCGGCCAATCTGCCGCAGAATGCGAAAGTCTCCCAGGGGCTTGCCGGACAAAACAGTCTCATCGGATTCGGCCGCCGGATCTGCCTCTTGGAGCTTGGGCCCAGCGCGCTCGATGAATTCCAGGCCATCCAGGCATGCCGCCAATTCCGCACTGATCTCTGGAAAACACTGCAGGAAGCGCGTTCGATCGACCGGCTGCCCGGCCCGGGCGGCCGCCAAGTACTCCTCAAGCGCCTGAACCATGCGCGGGTCGTCCTGCGGAGGAGGATTGGCGGGACCACTGGTCTCCACCCAATCTTCCGCCGCGGGGGTGGCGGGTTTCATGGTGCTTCTCCCAGGGCGTGACGCAGCCGTCCCAGGCCGCGCGCCCATAGATTTTTAACGCTGTCCAAGCTTCGTTCAAGACGCTGGGCTATTTCTGGAAAGCTCATTCCTTCCAGGTGCCGCAGGATCAAAACTTCCCGATAGTCCTCCGGAAGCCGTTCCAACGCCTGCGCCAAAAGGACCGCCTGCTCGCGGCGCGCCGCTTGCTGGCTCGGCGTGCTGCCGGGAGCCGCCAGCACGACCTGCATTCCTTGCGAGGAACGGTCGAGATCATCCAATACTTCGCGTTCGAGCCGAACATTCCGGCGTTGCGTCCCCAGGTAACGCCGCAGCAACTTCGCGATGCGCGACCCCAGAATCTGCCGCAGCCATGCGATCCATTCGGCTTCGGTGCGTCCCTGAAAGCCGGCAAAATTCCTCTGCGCCTGAACGAACGTCTCCTGCACCAAGTCAGCGGGATCCAGCTTGCCCTGAAGTCGGCGCCCAAGCTGCACGCGCGCCAACAGCGTCAAATAGCTCGTGTAGTGTTGCAACAGCTTGCCCAAAGCCGAGCTTTCCCCAGCCTTGGCAAGTTGCATCAGTTGCTCCGGGTCAAGGTCGTTCATCGAAGGCTCTCTTATACCAAAGACCCGACGCAACCTCAATTCGCGCCGTGGAAATCTCGGTCCGTTCTTCTTTCATGACCTTAAACTTGATTCGACTCACGTTGTTGTCTCGATCATGGCCGCGAACCTCGATTTGCCACGAGGCGATGGCGACTCGCTGATTACCGTCTTCGTCTGTTTGGTTCGGTCGAATCAGGATGCCGATGGCCACTGGACGCCGTACGCTCATGCCGTCGCCAACACCCTACCGCAGTACAATTCTCAGTCCCCCATCAAGTCTTGCCGCAACTGGCTGACCCGCGCCGGGCTCAACGGGTGCCTGGTGGCCGGTGGCCACGTCAAATGACCAGTCGCCGACAATGAGGTCGTCGATGGTCCGGCGGTCACGGTTCGGGCACGCTTTGCGTCTGGATGGGAAATCGATCCAAAAGGCAGCCTGGTCATCCGGTGGCGTCGGGGTGCTCTCATGGAAAACGCATCGCCAAGTGCATGCTGAACATCGAATCCGACTACTTCGTGGCCAACGTCGACGATCCAACCTTGCATCAGTTGGATGCCATTGGCAAAGAGTTCCACGTTCGGTTTCGGAACGAATACGGCGGGCTTTGAAATCGAAGACGATGCAGGCCCGGCATCGAAGTCGAGTCGGCGGGCACCACCTGGGCACCAAAATACAGAGAGACTTGAGAATTCATGGAATCGTGGTAGAACGTGGAAAGTCGCAACGTGCGAAAACGCAGCGGTTTTGCAGCATTCGTCGTAATGGCCGATTTATTCGGGACCAAGAGGTCGTAGGTTCAAATCCTATCAGGTGAATCCAGAAAAATAATCATCCCATAGAATGGTTCGGTCAGCTGATTGACAGCTGGTCACGGAGGAGCCATTCTCATGGAATTCACGGACGGAATCAAGCACTACTTGCAGGCTGGCGTTCAAACGCTCCAGGGTAG
>ORMF010283270.1_pt1 | contig 30708 bp, 24 predicted proteins | sample 1779871 | NCBI WGS metagenome assembly ORMF01 (sample SAMEA104232316, study PRJEB22302) | groundwater metagenome | biome: forest; feature: aquifer; material: groundwater | place: USA | collected 2011-08-07 | depth 5.4 m | reverse complement strand
GACGAGTCCCTTGTTTCCGATATCGAACCGCCGACACCGAATTGTGGAAAGGAGCCCTTACTTGGTCCCGGTTATCCCGGCGTCCCCTCCAGGCTCATCTTTCAATTGGAATGTGCTGGATCGCCCGCGTCAAAAAGCGAGCCTGCCCGCCAGCAGATACTCCTCGAACCAGGCCGCCCGACGCCTCCGGAACCGCTCCGCCAGCCGCACCTCCCCATGGCCGCGCTGCCCGCATACATGCCACGCCGCCGTGTCGCAGAAGCTCTCGCACAGATACTCGCGCCACAACAGCGTTCGCTTCTTCCAGTCTCCCTCGGCCAGCTGCTCCTTCCGGATTTCCGAGGACCAGCCCATCTCGCCTCTCGCCCCTCGCTCCATCTCGGCCGCCACCAACGCCTCGTACCCGGCCCGCTGCCTGTTTCCCGCGCGCAGCCAGACGAAATGGAATACCTCGTGGACGAAAATGCGTTCCAGTTCCCGCGGCTTTGCCAGCAGCTCCCGCTCCAGCACCATCTCACGCTTGCGCAGGAATGAGCCCGCATGCACCTGCGATCCTCGTCCGGTGCCGGACTCCAACCGGTTGCCTCGTGAGGTTAGCCGCGGCAGAAATCGCACGCGCACGGGTGCTCCCGCGAGTGCCGGCAACTTGCGCGCCGCTCGTGCCAGTGGCGCCGGCCAGCTATTGGGCGACGGCACGGGCAAAGGCGGTCTCGTCCGGAATCAGTATGTCGAACCCCTTGCGATGCCCATCAAACCAGGCCTGGAATCGGGCCTGCCGGATCTCCTCGTAAATGGAGTCCTTCACATCTTCCCACTTCTGTTGCTCAATCGTGTCCACCCGGAACACGTAGTATCCGTTGGGAAGCTTCACCGCATCGCTCACCTCACCCGGCTTGGCCGCGAACAGAACTTTGCGGATGCTCTCCGGTACCGTCGCGTCATCAGCTCGCACCGGCGGCATGTTCCCGCCGTTGGCCTTGGTGTCTTTGTCCTCGCTGAAGATGGCGATCATGTTTTCAAAGTCAGCTCCCCCGCGCACCCGCCGTATCACGTCGTTGGCCCGCGCCAGCGCCTCCTCTTCGTTCAGCACCTTCGGCACGTTCGGATCAGTGTGCGGCGGCGGCGTCAGGCTGTAGGAGATGTAGCATACCTTGGCCCGCGCCACCCGGAACCGGTCCAGATGTTCGTCGTATCCCTTTCGCTGATCCTCCAGGCTCACCATGATCTTGTTCAGGTAGTCATCCACCTTGGCCTGCATCAGAATCTGATACCGGTCATAGTGGAGCCGCCCGGCGTAGGGTTGTTTCTTGTCCCATCCCTCCTTCGTGGCCCAATCCGCAGCTTCTCCCAGAATCAGGTATTGCTGGAAGAACTCGGGTGGATAGCGCACCGCGTTGGCGCGTACCGACGGCGGCAGCGCCTTGAGCATGTTCGTGTACTCCTCCGCCGTCAGGTCCTTTCCGTTCAACACCGCCAGCACGGTTTCGCCCTTGATCTCCGGATTGCCCTCCATCGGCTCCACTCGTTCCGGAAACGGACCCGCCCTTTGCTGCAATTCCAGAAAGAACTTCTCCTCCACAATCTTCACCTTCATCCGCGCCCGCAACTCGTTCATCCATGCATCCACTTTTTGCCGTTCGGCTTGCTCCCGGATCTGGTCCCTTACCTCGTCAATCGGCTTCAGGTTGAACGACACCGTCTGGAAGATGTAGTAGCCTCCGTCCTGATGTATGGGCTCGAGCACCTCCCCGGCCTTGCTCGCAAAGATCGCCTTCCGGATCTCAAACGGCAGCTTCGTGCTTTCGCTGATTTCGCCGAAGTCGCCATTCTTTTGCGCCGATTCGGGATCTTCGGAATTCAGCTTGGCCAGTTTGCCGAAGTCCGCTCCCCCGCGCGCCTGCTTCACCAGCGAAGCCGCCTTTTGCTTGACCGTGGCGTCGTTCTTGTCATCCGAGGACAGGTAGATCAACTTCACCTTCGCCGTTCCGAACTTCGATGGATTCGCCTTGTAATATTCCTCCAACGCGGCCGCATCCACCCCCGCTTCCTGCCGCTTCTTTTCCATCGTCGCCACCATGAGAATCTGCTTGCGGGACCAGTCCAGCCGGTCCTTATAAGGACTCTTCTGGTCCAGCTTCTCCTCCATCGCAAGCTTGCCCAGCTTCTCAATCAAAAGCGTCCACTCCAGGAAGTCCTTGGGCCGTTGTATCGCGCTCTGCCGCGCCACCTCCGGCGCCCCGCCCATCAGCGCGCGAAGATCGGCCACCGTCACCGGCTTTCCGTTGACCGTTGCCACTACTTGGTCAGGACTCAGCGCCGCCTGCGCCGCCGATCCGGACAACTGCACAGCGCCAGGCTGTATCTGCACCTGTGCAAACGAAAATGGAATCAGAAGGAGGGAAAGGGATATGGAACGCATGAAGTGAAACTCGTTGTTGAAACAATTCTATTCTACCGTGGATTGCGCAACCGGTTGGAATCTGTTAGATTTGGCCAAGCTAGAGGAGAACCTATGAACCACGCCAAACCTGATCGCCGCCAGATGCTGGAACTATGCATTTCGCGAAGCCTCTTGGTGGCAGGCGCTGCCTCCATGAGCCAGACCCAGTTGCTCGCCTTTTGGCAGGGCGCCGAAGCCGCCTCCCATGCTCCCACGAAAACCGAAGTGCTCGGTCCCTTCTTCCGCAAAGGCGCTCCTGACAACAAGATGCTTCGCGCATCGGGGGATCCCGGAATTCCGCTCAAGGTCACCGGACGCGTCATGAATACCAAGGGTCAACTCGTGGAAGGCGCAAAGGTGGATCTCTGGCACGCCGATCACAACGGCCTATACGATACGCGCGGATACAGGTACCGCGCCAAGCTCAGCCCGAATGAAAAGGGCGAGTACAGCGTGGAGACTGTCATGCCCGGTCATTACTCGGACCGCCCCGCGCAGCACATTCACTATCTGATCGCCGCGCCTGGCCACAAGACGCTCATCACGCAAGCCTATTTCGCCACTGATCCGTTCTTTGAAGGCGACCCCGGGAAGAACTGGAACAAGCGCGGCATCGCCGCCAACAAGGAACTCATCCTTCCGGTAAAGCTCTTTGAAACGGGCCCCCGCACCGAAATCACTTTCGACATCATTCTCGAAAAGGCCTGACATGCGCACACTCCTATTTCTGGCCGCGGCAGCCACGCTCTCCGCGCAGGCTGACCGGACCATCACGGCCGGCGCGGTCCCCGGCGAGATGTACTTCTCCTCCAGTGGTGAGACAATCACCGCCCTCTGCGCCGATCAACATATCCGCACCTGGAACGTGGCCAGCGGAACACTGGTCAGCGACAAACCCGTTACCGCCGGCACGACCCTGCTCTCGGCTACGCGTGCCGCCGAACGGCCCGCGAAAGGTTCTGTTCGCATCTGGGATCTCACCGCCGATGCGCAAGTCCGCCTCATCAACGGCGCGCCCAACGGCCGCACGGCAATGTCGGGCAACGGAAAGCAACTGGCCGTGGCGAGCGCCAACGAACGCAATGTCCGGCTGGTGAACCTGGAGACCGGCGAGCAGCGCCACCAGCTCGAGGACGGCATCGGCGGCACGGCCGAGCTCGTTTTTTCCCCCGACGGCGAGTTTCTAGTGAGCACCAACTACGACAACGATGTCCGCGTGTGGAAGACAAGATCGGGAGAGCTGGTTCGTAAGGTGGAAGATCTCACCGGCGCAATGTTCGCCGGCGAGTTTACCCCGGACGGCAAGCATCTGGTCTTGGCCGGCCTCGACGAAACCGTCTATATCTATGATGGGCAGTCCTTCCGCGCAACTAAAGCCCTCAAGGGGCATGGGGAAACCATCTCCGCGCTGGCAATCTCGCCCGACGGCCGCACCCTGGTCACCGGCGGCTTCGATGTGATCACGACACGCAATCCGGTCAAAGTCGCCTTTTGGGACCTGACCACCGGCAAGATCATCCGCACGGTAAAATCCCCGCACAGGGTGGTCTCGCTCGCTTTCTCTCCGGACGGGAAATGGCTCGCCATGACGGCCAGCGAAAAAGAGATCAGCCTCTGGAAGGTCGCCGCGTCCAACTAGTGTTTGGAGTCCGCTGCCAGCGAAATCCCACGCCACGAGATGCAAGAATAATCGTTTCCCCACCAGTTCCTCTTGAAAGTTCACTCAGGGCGCCAATTCTTCTTTGGATTATCAAAGACATTATGAAAAAGCGCGACAAATTACGAAAAATGTGGTTACAGCGAACGCACTTCGGTGTATACTGACCTCATTCAGAGACCACCATGGAAATCGTGGCGACTGCCGGGCTTCGGAGGAATCTTTTCGGGAGGATGTTTAGCGCTGCCGGTTGGTTAACCATTTGGTCCATGAAACTCTGTTTGTGGATATCTTAGCGCTATGGGCAAGATTGTTGCGGTCGAGTACAGAATGACCTCGGGTGAGGGCGCCCACTGGACCCAGCTAGCCCCGATTCTCCAGCAGATCCGCGTGAACTTGGAACAACTTCATTCGAGGGTCATCAATAAGAATGCAGATCTCATTCTGGTCAAGACCTCCCACGCGGTAGCTGAAGAAGCAGTCACTTTTTGCGGGGACTTGCGGCGGCTTACGAACCTTCCGATTTTTGTGATCGCAGACTGGTTCTCCGTGGACTGGTTGATCGATCTGCACCGGCGAGGCGTTACCGACATGATCGGGGAGGGATCAAAAGTAGAAGAATTCAGAGAGGCCTTGGAGAGAGCGGGGCTTCTTGAGAGTGAAACAAGAGCCGGGGTGAGGACGGAACCGACTTTAGTTGGCCGAAGCCCTAAAATCCGGGACCTGCGGGAGTATCTTCAGAAGATCGCAAATTCTGACGCGAGCGTGCTGATCACCGGTGAAACGGGTACAGGTAAAGAAGTAGTCGCGGAGTTGATTCACTCCCAGAGCAAACGGAGAGATGCCGGCTTCGTGGCCGTCAATTGTGCGGCGCTTCCGGATAGTCTGATGGAAGACGAATTGTTCGGGCACGAGAAGGGAGCTTTCACTGGAGCGGATCGCGGGCGCAACGGGATGATTCAGGCGGCCGATGGCGGTACTCTATTTCTCGATGAGATCTCCGAGATGTCTCTCTTTGCGCAGGCCAAACTGTTACGGGTTCTTGAGAAACGGACTACGCGGCGGATTGGCTCGGAGAGAGAAATTCCAGTGGATTGCCGGGTAATCGCGGCGTCGAATCGCGATGTGGAGAGGGGCGTGCGGGAGAACCAGTTCCGGGAAGACCTGTTTTATCGCCTCAACGTGGCGCGCGTTGAGTTGCCCCCGCTGCGCGACCGCCTGGAGGATATACCACTCTTGATCGAGCATTTCCGCAGGAGCGGCGGATCCGACAGCTCCCTTCCAACCTTGCGTCTGGATGACCGTCTGTTAGAGCGGATTTTCGCCTATGATTGGCCGGGGAATGTGCGGGAGCTGCGCAATTTTATCGAGGTATTGGCGATCGCCGGGGGTGGTTTTGAGAACGTAGGGCAGCTAACACTCGGGGATCTTCCCTTGCAATGGCGGGACCGATTGGGAAGGGTCACCAACCGTGGGGAGCTGGAGCGCTCGCGGTTGCTTGGCACGCTGCGTTCGGCGGATTGGAACCGAAGCGAGGCCGCCCGCCGGCTTTCCTGGTCGCGCATGACACTGTATCGCAAGATGAGGGCATACGGAATCACAAAGGAGATGTCGGCATAGCGGGGACGTCCTACACGCCCCTGACCGCCGGCTTGTTGGTCCCCTCGCCTACCTGAAGTCTGCCGGTGTAACCACTTGTCACAGCGCAGTGGCTAGTCTGTATCACCGGCTGTAACGGAGCCGTTAGGTTAAGGCTCGAAGCTCGTGCGATTCGGAGCGATATCAGCGAGATGCGGTGATGGCCTGTCGCGTGCAACAGCTGCTCCACATTGGCAGAAACAGAACCAATGAGCAGCCAAGATCAACGTTCACAACCTGGGAACTACGCGAATTACTTTGAAGTCCGCTATACGCCGGCCGAATTTATTTTCGATTTCGGCGAATACTATCCGGATGCCGCTCCTCCTATGTGCCACACGCGGATCGTTACCAACGAGGAATCCGCCCGAGCTTTCTGCAAGCTGGTCGGCAACGCGCTAACGCGTTTCGAGAAGGAGCCGCCGCATGGCGGGGAGGCCAAATAATAATGGCAAGCTCGCTCGCTATTGCCGCCACGGGGCAGGCTGTTCTGGGTATCCTGGCGAGCGCCTGCCCGCGCGACATCTTCCCGTCTGCTCAGTTTGAGCTGTATCAGTCGCGCAACTTCCAGTCGCCAATGGAAGAAGGAGTGTCGCTGTATCTGCACCGTGTTACACCGGCGAACAACATCCGGAACCTGCCGCCCCGTGTGGCTCCCGACGGGCGCCGATACCGTCCCGCATTGCCAATAGACCTGCACTACATGATGACCGCATGGGCGCGAGATTCCACGCAGCAAAACAAGCTGCTCGGCTGGGCCATGCGCTGCGTCGAGGATACCTCGAATCTTCCTTCCGGCGTGCTGAATGAGTTCAGTCCAGAACCGGAAGTGTTTCGTGTTGGGGAGAGCGTGGATCTGATCATGGAGACAGTTACCGTACAGGATCACCTGGCTGTGTGGGAAATCGGAAAGCCAAATATCCAGCCGTCGATCTATTACACAGCGAGAATGATCATTCTCGAATCCGCGCTAGAGCTACACGAGAACGCGCAGGTGCAGACACGCACCTTTGATGCGGGCCAATTGGTGCTCAAATGACGAATCCGGTGCGTGTTCTCGAAACCGTCAGCTTGGTCGCTCCACTGGGAGTGCGTTTCTGGGATACCGCCTTGCAGCGGCCGGCCGAAGACGGTTTGACGGTTACGTTAAATCCGGAATCCCAGCCGGGCCGCAAGCAAGGGGCCACAAGCGGCAAATCCGGCGTTTACAGTTTTCACAAAGCGCCGGGATTGGCGAGGATGGAATATGGATCCGGCGACGCGCCGTGGTGGAGCGCCAACACAGGCGTGCTCCCGTTTGTGCTGGAGGTGACCGATCCGCTTGGCCGCTATCTTCCCTACCAGGTACGGCTTCGCCTGCCAAACCGGGGGCTTTTCGGGCTGAACACCAGTCCGCCGCAGATCTCCCTCACTCCGGACTCCACGTGGCTGCCCATGTTTTCCGCGCCAGCCAGGAACCTGGACACGACGCTGGCGGTTGCTCGCGGGTCAGTAGAGGACACGATCACGGGCCGGCCAGCGTCCTTCGCATTGATGGAAGTACGGGTGGATTCCATCACCGCGTACGGAATGGCGGACGGGCGCGGCGTGGTTTCGGTGTTCTTTCCGTTCCCGGAGCCTCGGAACATGGGGCTTGGCTCTCCGTTTGGCGGCCGCACGCCATTAACGGAACAAAACTGGACGGTTTCTGTGCGTTTGTTGTTTGGCTACCCGGCCTCGGTTCAGGAGGTTCCCGACTTGACCTCGGTTTTGTCACAACCGACAGCCGCTGTTTGGCGCGACAACAGCTTGTCGTCGCCGTTTTCGCAAGCCACCCTGCAGTTCCAGCAGGAGTTGGTGCTCCGATCCTTGGACGCTCCCAGTGGGCGCCCTCTACCAGTTCTACTAATAACCGCGGCGGTATCTCCGCCGATCGCACCCTAGGAGTTGAAGCATGCCCGAGTATCTTGCGCCCGGCGTATACGTTGAGGAAGTCTCGTTTCGCGCCAAGTCAATAGAAGGAGTAAGCACGACGACTACAGGATTCGTCGGACCCGCCCGTTTTGGGCCCGTGCGCCTTGTGCCGGACGTGGTGACCAGCGTTGGCGAGTACGAGCGTATTTATGGCGATCGCCAGCAGATGCAGTTCGACGGACAAGGTCCCACACACAACTACATGTGGCACGCCGCGAGGGCATTTTTCGAAGAGGGCGGCAAGCGCCTGTACGTGGGGCGCATTTTCCGGCCGCTGGATGCGGAGGTGAATGCGGCCAATCCGGGCTGCGCGGCGGGCATCATCACAGGTCTAGGAGGACGCAGGCTGACGATCCGGGCGCGTTTCCCCGGAAACGGTGGGAACATGCGCGTTCGCGTCACCGTACGATGCAGCCCGAACGTGCTGGCCCAGGAAATTGTCGATGGCCTGCCCCGATCCGCCGTCCGAGGAGTGCTGGAACACGACATCATCTTAATTGACCGCGCCGGAAGTCCGCCGAACGACCCGCAGCTAGCAGCAGCGGAAGGCTTCTTCGACACGACGACGCAGCGTCAGTCCTGGCGCTTCCGTCCGGCCACCGGGAATGCTGTCGAGCTGACCACCCTCAATGCGAATCCGATCCCGCTGGCGGGGGACCGTGTGCACGTTTTAACCATCACAGTCACGGTGTTTCCGCCGGATCCCAACTTGCCGACGCTGGTATGGGACAGCCTGGCGATCGATCGCGGCCACCGGCTGAACGGAACGCCGGATTCCCTGGAGGACTTTTTTTCCGAAACGCCGAATAGCCTGGGCCTGGCCCGTTCGCTGCCGGTCGTGATCACGAACACGAACGCAACCAACGGTCTGGCCGTGCTGCAGACCCTGTTCGAAGCCGCCGGCACGCTACGCGACGCCGTTATTAACCAGGAATCGAGCGATGTCGAGCGGTCCATCGACGTGCTGCTCACGAATGGCAACGACGGGCAGGCGCCAGATCCGGATACCTACGAAGGGCTCGCCCCGGCCGACGGCACGTTCAAGACGGGTCTTCGCGCTCTTGAGGACATCGACGACATCTCGATCATCGCGGCGCCGGGCAGTACGGCCGGCTATAACGGCAATCGCGCGGAGAGCACCGCGATCATCGGCTTGCTGATTTCCCACGCCTCCCGCATGCGCTACCGGATCGCGGTGATTGACAGCGGCGATGCGCAGTCAGTGGCCGATGTGCGGCAGATGCGCGCACAGTTTGATTCGACCTATGCCGCCTTCTACTATCCCTGGGTCACGGTGGTGGACCCGGTGACGCGCCAGGAAATCCAACTACCGCCGAGTGGATTCGTAGCTGGAATCTACGCCCGCAACGACATCAACCGTGGAGTGTACAAGGCGCCGGCCAATGAAGTAGTGAACCTGGCCACGGGCTTTGAAACGTTCCTGAACAAGAGCCAGCAAGACGTGCTTAATCCACTCGGCGTCAATTGCTTCCGCTTCTTCGAGGGCCGGGGCATGCGTCTGTGGGGCGGCCGGACAATGAGCTCCGATCCGGAATGGAAGTACGTCAATCTGCGCCGCTACTTCGCATACCTGGAGCACTCCATCGACAAAGGAACCCAGTGGGCGGTTTTCGAGCCAAATGGCGAGAGGCTGTGGGCCAACGTGCGCATCACCATTGAGGACTTCCTGCTCAACGAGTGGCAGAACGGCGCGCTGCTCGGCGACAAACCTGAAAAGGCTTATTTCGTCCGGTGTGACCGTTCCACCATGACGCAAAACGACCTCGACAACGGACGTTTGGTGTGCCTGATTGGCGTGTCGCCCTTGCGCCCCGCCGAATATGTAATCTTCCGCATCGGCCAGTGGACCGCCGACCGCAAGTAGTCCAGAACTTCGGTGTAAAAGGAGAAATCAATGGCTGTTCTAAGAGAACGACCCTACGTCCAATTCAACTTTTTGGTGGACATCGGCAATGGCAACACGGACGGTCCGGAAGCCGGCTTCCAGGAGGTCAGCGGGATGGGCATGGAAGTAACTGTGTCCGAGTACCGCACGGGCAACCACAAGGAAAACAGCGTGATGAAGATCACGGGCATGAACAAGTCCGCCGACGTGACGCTCAAGCGCGGGGTAATCGGTTCACTGAACCTGTATCAGTGGCTTCACGACATTCGGAACGGCAACCAGAACGCGATGCGGACGGTAACCGTCCAGCTCCAGAACGAGGATCATTCCGGAGTGGTCGCCACGTGGAAGCTGCTCCGGGCCCGCCCCATCAAGGTCACCATGGGTCCCTTGAACGCCAAGGGAACCGACGTGGCAATGGAGGAGATGGTGCTGGCTTATGAACGCTTGGAGATGCAGTAGCCGATGTCGATGAAGCGGCCGCTTCCAGGGGTTCGGTTTGAACTCCGGGCACCTCGCCCGAAGGAAGTCCTTCCGCGCATGGACGTGGCCGTATTCGCCGGTTTTGCCGCCAGTGGGCCCATCAATGAACCGGTGGCGGTGGAAGACATCGCGCGGTTCGAGGAGATCTTCGGACCGGATCTAGTCCTGGCGGCGGGAAACCGCAAAGGCGAAACGCTGCGAGCGTACCTGGCGCCGGCGGTGCGGGCGTTCTTTCGCAATGGAGGGAAGCGTTGCTGGATCATCCGCGTAACGCAGTGTGAGGTCAACCGCATGCGGGATACCAGAGCTCACACGCATCAGTTCCAGATTCCCGGTTTACTGGAACTACTACCTGGTGGCGGCCTGCGTCCGGCGCGGGCGATGGCGCGCAGCGCAGGGAGCTGGGCGGGCGGTCTGCGAGTCTCGACAAACCTGGTGGCCACTTCGATTCCCTTGCTGCGTTTTCAGGGAACCCCCGATCTGGTGATATCGCCGCGATCCAGGGATGAAGTCCGGCCGGGAGACTTGCTGCGAATTCGAGGCGCAATGCCGGCGATGTGGGTGGAGGTGGCGGAGCTGTCGCCGGTGGATTGGCCGTTGGGTCCGGTCACGGGTTCCGGCGGCGCCTGGCGGGGTCGCGCGGGGCGAACGTTTGAGCAGGTGGATGCGGTACCGCCGGGCAGCCCACCATCTCTTGCGCCAGTAGCGGAGAAAATCACGTTCGACTTGCGAGTGCGGGATGGACAACAGCGCCAATGGCGGCTTCCTCAGTTGGGGTTCGCGCCCGATCATCCACGCTACTGGGCGGCGTTAGCAGGCGACCAGGACATGTTTCGGGCGGACTACACGCCAAGCCGTCTTCATGCGGCGCTGATCGAACAGGCATCTGTTCCTCGCTTTCCCCTCACCGGTGGGGGGCAAAGCCTGTATCTCCCCTTGCATATGGGGACCGGCGATAGCGGGGAAGCCACCGCGGATAGCACCGGTCTGACCAACCTCGAAGAGGACGGCTTGGAGAGCTTTGCATCCTCCTGCTTCCTGGATCCCGCGATCAAGAGTACATTGACCGGTGATCTGCTGAATACGGCCGATTTCCTGCGCTACGCAATCGATCCACCGATCCGTTTGGCTGGGATCCATGCAGCGCTAGAGATTGAAGAGGCCACTTTGATCGCCGTGCCCGACGCCGTTCACCTGGGTTGGGACCGTAGCTCGGAGTGGATGCCCGCCTCGCCTCCGAACTCGCCTCCGCCGTTACGGCCCGAGTGGTGGAGCTTTCTTCCTTGCCCACAAACCAAGCCGGTGCCTCGCGTCAGCCAACGCCCCGGCGAGGGATTTCTTGCTTGTGATCAACCAGACACATCGGCGATGCTGCTGACCGCGTCCGCAATCGCGCCGGATGGCGAGTTCACGCTTTCCTGGGGTGGCACGGCCGGCGCGGAAAACATTTTGGAGGAAAGCCGGCAGCCGGATTTCGCCACGCTCTCGGAAATCTATCGAGGCGCAGACTCCTCACGAACCGTATACGGCCGGAAGCCTGGCATCTACTACTACCGGGTATCGCGGATTGCGGGTAATTCACACAGTGATTACTCGAACACCCTGCTGGTAATGATTCCGCCAGCCACGTCATGGACGGAGCGAGCTGTTGTCTCTTACGACGATACACATCTCCTGGCGGTGCATCGCGCGTTAGTCCGGCTGTGCGCGGCCCGCGGGGACATGGTGGCCGTGCTGCCGCTGCCGCGTCACTACCGGGAGTTGGAGACTCTTGCCTATCCAACACGATTGACTTCTCCAGCCATTCAGGGCGCCTCAGATGTGCCTCCGCTCTCCACGGGCGAATGGAACGCGCTCAGCTATTCCGCCGTGTATCATCCATGGCTCACGGGCCGGGAGGAGAACATGCTGGACGAGCTTCGCGTTACGCCTCCCGATGGCGCATGTGCCGGCATTTTGGCCCGGCGCTCTTTGAATCGCGGCGCCTGGATCGCGCCCGCCAACGAGATGCTGCGCGGAGTGGTGGCGTTGGAGCCGTCGATCCGCCGGGCGACCTGGCAAGCCATGCAGGACGCGCAAATCAATCTGATCCGGCAAGAGCCGCAAGGGTTCCTTTACCTTTCGGCCGAGACATTAAGCCCGGAATCGGACCTCCAACCGCTCAACGTGCGCCGCCTCTTGATTCTTCTCCGCCGCTTGGCGCTTAAGCTGGGTCCGCAGTACGTGTTCGAGCCGAATTCGCCCGAGTTCCGAAGACTGGTGGAGCGAGGCTTGGAGGCCGTGCTGGAGGATCTCTTCCGGCAGGGAGCCTTCGCGGGCCGCACGACGGATGAGGCGTTCCAGGTGGTGACGGACCGTTCCCTGAATCCACCCGCATCGGTTGAGCAGGGCCGTTTCATCACGGAGATTCGCGTGGCACCCTCGCTACCTCTGCACTTCCTGACCGTGCGGCTGCTCCAAACCGCGGACCGTACTTCGGTGACTGAAGGGAGGGCCTAGCCGTGGCGGCCGCGCTGCACCCTTTTCCCGCCTTCAATTTCGCGGTGGAGATCAACGTTCCTCTGATCGGAAACAAGTTGTGTAATGCCGCGTTTGCCGAATGCGACGGGCTCGACATGACCATGGACGTGAAGACGATTCGCGAGGGGGGCAACAACACCAGCCAGATCCGCCTGATCGGCGCGGTCAACTACGGCCAAGTGACTATGAAGCGAGGCATCACTTCGAGCTTCGACCTTTGGGATTGGTTCGACGCGCAGCAGCAGGGCACTCCCACCCAGCTCCGGAGCGAACTCCGCGCGGAAGCACAAGTGGTTGTCTTCTCCGCAGACCACGCTTCCGAGCTGGTGCGGTTCATTCTAAAGCGCTGCCTGCTGACCCGTCTGAAGGCGCCCGCGCTAAACGCCAGGGACGGGGTGATCGCTATCGAAGAAATGCAGCTAACCTACGAATCCTTGAGCCTGAAACGGCCGCAGGGAGGCGCCTGATGCCCTCGACCCCTCAACTCGCCAAAGCCGAACTCCGGGAGCTGGACAGCCAGTTCGCCAACGAGATCAACAAGGACAAGTGGACCAAAGTTCAGTTCAACCCGGATAACCTCAAGGTCTCTTTTGCCAACCAGATTCAGCAGCCACAGGGAGGCGGCGATCAGAACGGTCCACAGGCGCAGCAGTTTGTCGGCGCGGGCACCACCAAGCTCGCCGTCACATTGACTTTCGATGTTACGGCGGAGTTTCCCGAAGGGCTTGACCCGGCGGACGACGTGCGCAAGCTCACCCAGAAAGTCGCCTACTTCATCACCCCGCGCGGAGAGCCCGCCAACCAACCCAAGAAGTACATCCCGCCGGCGCTGCGTTTCGCGTGGGGCTCGTTCACATTCGACGGCATCGTCGAATCGATGGAGGAGACGCTGGAGCTGTTTTCTCCGGAAGGCCGGCCGATCCGCGCCAGCGTGACGTTGGCCGTCTCGCAACAGAAAATTACGGAGTTCAAGTTCAACGACGCCAATCAGCCTCCCGGATTCACCCGACGCCGTTCCCCTGGCACCAGCCCGATGACTGAGGCCCCGGCCGGATCATCTCTCCAGAACGTAAGCTCAAATCCCGCCAACGGCTCGCCGGGATCCGGCTTTGGCGGCGGACTGTCGGCGGGCGCGGGCCTTGGCGTCAGCGGCGGTTTCGGCGTCAGCGCCGGTTTGTCGGGGGGCCTGGAATGGCAGGCTGTCGCTTCCGCCAACGGGATCGAAAACCCGCGTCTTCTGAAACCGGGCCAACTGATTGACCTCAATCCACCGGCGGCCCGCATCAAGGCCGGAATAGGAGCACGATGAAATGGCTGTTTTGATTCAGGAAATGGAAGTAGTAGCGGAGAGGCCGTCTCCACCGGCAGCAGGTGCGCCGAAAAACGGTGACGAGATGACACCCGAAGATCAAATACTGTCGATGGGGAAGGCGCTGGCGGAAAAGAGCGACCGGGCTCTTCGCCTGTGGGCGCACTGAGGAGCATGCATGGGAGCCGCCGTAGCCGCCATCCGAGCCGCCCGACCTTCGATCTTCATCGCAGGGAGCGAAGAGTTGTCGCTGGGCCAATCGCTGACCAGTCTCTCGGTTACGGAGAGCACGGCGGGACTGTATCGTTGTGAGGCGGAGTTCGGCAACTGGGGACCTAAGAGCGGAGCCATCGGTTTCCTGTATTTCGACAGGCAAAAACTTGAATTCGGCAAGAAGCTCGAAATCAAATTGGATAACCAAAATATTTTCGAAGGCCGCATCATGGCGCTGGAAGCGGATTTTGCCGAAGGCCGCCCACCGAAAATTACGGTGCTGGCCGAGGACCGGTTACAGGATTTGCGCATGACCAGGCGTACGCGATCATTCCTGGACGCCTCCGATTCCGACGTGTTTGGACGCATTGCGTCCGACCACCGGCTACAGCCGCAGATTGACGTGCCAGGGCCTACCTACAAGGTACTGGCGCAGGTCAATCAGAGCGATCTGGCGTTTCTGCGGGAGAGGGCACGAGCCAGTGATGCGGAGTTGTGGGTGAAGGGCACGCAACTGTTGGCCAAGAAGCGCTCGGCGCGCAACGAAGGCACGGTGAAGCTGGTTTACGGCGGCGACCTCCGGACGTTCAAAGTCACCGCTGACCTGGCGCATCAGCGCACCAAGGTCGCGGTGTGCGGCTGGGATGTTTCCGGCAAGAGCGCCATCAAACAAGAGGCGGTGAAGTCCGTGCTTGCCAGCGAGCTGGGAAGCATGGAAAGCGGAGCGGCAATTCTTGAAACGGCAATCGGAGGGCGCACGGAGACACTGAGCCACCTGGTTCCTCACGGCGCCGAAGAGGCTCAAGCGCAGGCTGAATCGGTTTTTAAGACCTTTGCCAGAGGATTTGTGCGCGGCCGCGGTGTGGCACAAGCGAACTCCAAGATCCGAGCAGGCGCCTATGTGGACCTGCAAGAAATCGGACCTTTGTTCAGCGGCAAATACTACGTAAGCTTCGTAACCCATCGCTTCGATCTGCGCGGCATGCGTAGCGAATTCACAGCGGAAAGACCAGGCTTGGCGAAGGGAGGGGCCTGAGGTGGGCGAAGTGATGGATCAAACAGCGCTCGAAGCGACGCTTGCCAGTCGGGGGGCCACGGGCTTTGGCGGCCGCTGGTTCGGCGTGTACTCAGCGTTGGTGACCGATATTCAAGATCCCGATGGCCAGGGCCGCGTGAAGATTACTCTTCCCTGGTCGGCCGATAGCAAAGGCGACCGCTACGAAGCCTGGGCGCGGCTCGCCACGCTGATGGCCGGCAACAACCGCGGCTCCTGGTTTGTGCCGGAAGAAAACGATGAAGTGCTCGTGGCGTTTGAGGCCGCCGATCCAAGGCGGCCGTACGTGCTCGGGATGTTGTGGAACGGCTCCGACAAGGCGCCTGATTCCCTGGACGGCAACAAGAATAACCGTAAGACGCTTCGGTCCCGCAATGGGGTGCAGATCACTCTGGACGACACGCAGGGAACCGAAACGTTCATCGCTGAAACGCCGGGCGGACAAAAAATCACTTTGAAGGACGGACCCGGATCAGTGGAGATCGTGGATAGCAACGGGAACTCCGTAAAACTTGAGTCCAGTGGCATCACGGTAACGACCTCGGCCAAGGTCACGGTGAACGCGTCCCTGATCGAAGTGTCCGCGAGCATGGTGACGGTCAACGCCGGGATGTCCAAATTCAGCGGCGTAGTGAAAGCCGACACGGTAATCACCAACAGCGTGGTGAGCGCTTCCTATACGCCTGGAGCGGGGAACATCTGGTGATGGAACAGCACGTCGAGTGGACATCTCCGGCGCCTTGGTGGCAGAACGTGAGCGACTTCAACGACCCCGTCCTGCGGCGCGCCTTCCGCACACCCGCCATCCTGCGGTTTGCGCAAGACGAGTTCATGGATGAATTCCTGGCGCTTCTTTCCAACGCGCCCCACCGGCTGCCTGAGTATCTGGCGACGCCGGAACGGTGGGACAGCGCGCGCTTTGAACCTACGCCGGAAGTTGCGGTCACGGGTTTACAAGGAAAGCTGGTCCGCTTGCGGTCCGCGGCGGTGGCCCGCTTGCAGGCTCGCGGCGTCCGGACATTTTCGCTACTTCCTCCGGCCGCCGGCAGCCCCGTGCTCAAGCTGTTCCAGCCATCCCACCAGCGTTACTACCTTGTCACGGCGTGTTTGGTCTGCCGGACCACCGGGCTGCCGGATCGTATTGTCGACACGAGCAAGCAGGAGAGAGTGTCATTCGTCCTGCGGATGCTGCGCGCGGGTATTGGTGTTACTCGTCCGGACACGACCAACTCCACTGAACTCGCGATGGTGAACGGGCTGTGGCAGCCCGTGTCCAACCGCGAGACGTTACTCGACGGCGAAGAGATTCATCCCCTTACGCCCGCCACCTACCAGGAACAGGATGGACGCCGACGCCGGCTATTTGGTGGACTTGTCCCAGTTGCAAAACGCGATCAGTTGTTGGCGGCGACACAGCCCAACGTGGCGGGAGTCCAGCCGACGCCGCTCAGTCCCGTTCAAATGCAATTGAAAATCAAGCTTTTTGAGCCTTGGGCGCGCCTGGAGATTCAGGCGAAAGCAGCGTCGGTCCTTGAGAATACAGATCCGGATCATCCACCCACCGCCGGTGACAAGACCAAAGCCATCAACGCGGCCAACGACCAAATGCAGGCGGTGTCCTACTACATCCTTCTTGATTTTGGGGACTGGCTGCGCGACAACCTCAACGATCTTTGGCTTGAGATTCAGAACAACGGCACCGGAGCCAACCTTACACCGGAGAAGCGCTCAGTTTTGCAAACGCTGAACTCCACCGCCAATCAGGGTACGAGCTTCCGGCAGGCTCTTGTGGCCGCGGTAGCCGCGCGCACACAACTGGAAGCTGTCACCTCCCGCTACACTGCCGGAGCCGCGGGCTGGCCGGCGTTTCTATTCCGCTTCGTGACCGCCGCCGAGGGTGGATTCAGCGGCTTAACTCCAGGCTTATCGCGGACGACGTTTGAGCAACAGATTACGGATGCATTGCCCGTGACGCCTGTCGGCCCGCAACTTCCGGTTCCTTTGGTGGCGAAAGCCAACGTGACGCCGCAAACTCCGGCCTGGTTCGTGATCCGATGTGTTCTCCAACGGCCCAACTGCCCGTCGCTCTCCGCGCCGCTGGTCAGCGAGGCGAGTGCTTCGTTCCAGATGGCTTCATACTTCGACCCGGAAGCACCAGCGCGACCGATTCGCATCGGAATGCCGGTGGACACTACTCCGGCGGGCCTTCGGAAGTTTGATAAGAACACGGCGTTCGTCATGTCCGATACGTTGTGCGGACAGGTTAGCAAGATGAACGGCCTGTCGTTCGGGGACTTGATCCGCTCCGTACTTCCATTCCCCCTGCACGCGGACCTGGACGGTAGTGACATGAAGCCCTGTTCCGAAAGCGGTGTAGGTTTTGGAATGGTCTGTTCCTTGTCCATCCCCATCATTACCATTTGCGCCTTCATCTTGTTGATGATCTTCATCAAGCTGCTGGACATCGTCTTTTTCTGGATGCCGTTTTTCCAGATCTGCCTACCGTTGCCGAAGTTTTCGGCCAAGGAATCCTGACATGGATGGAGGAACACTCTACGGCCGCAGTATCGCATTCCCTCCGAAAATCGGTCCGGACGGGCGTCTGGCATGGTCGGAAGGTGAGACTAATATCCGGGAGTCCATCCGCGTGATTCTGCTGACGGAGCCCAACGAGCGGGTGTATCTGCCGGACTTCGGCGCCGGACTCTCGCGTTTTCTTTTCGAACCCAATACGGTGGCCACGCGGCACCAATTACAGGAGCGGATTACTCGCATCCTTGGGCTGTGGGAGCCGCGCATCGCAGTGATCAACGTAGACGCCGAACCTGATCCGCAGGATGCACAAGGCGCCCTCGCCACCATTACCTACCGGCTGGTGGCTACGCAAATACAGGAGAAGACAACGCTTGCTATCCGTCTGGCGGGATGAGGAATCTCTATGCCGATCACAGTGCCATTTCTCGACAATCGCCGCTACAAGGACTTCGTTGCAGATTCCATCAACCGGATCCCAATTCACAATCCCGAATGGACCAACTTCAACCAGAGCGATCCCGGGGTCACACTAATAGAGGTCTTTGCGTTCCTCACCGAGAGCCTGCTGTTCCGCGCCAATCAATCACCTGAGCGGATGCACAAGAAGTTTCTGCAATTGCTGAGCATACCGCTCCGCCCGGCCGCGGCCGCGCAAGGTTTGGTCACTATCAACAATGCCAAGAACGCCCTGATTCCGTTTACCTTTAACCCCGGCATCGAGCTTCGCGCCGGACAGGTTCCTTTTCTGACCACACGCGGCGTCGAGATTCTTCCGGTCGAAGGGCGTTTCTACGTGAAGCGGAAAATCACCAACCCGGCCCCGGAAGTGGTCGATTACTACAGACAACTGTACGCTTCCTACAGGGGAAGCTCCGCTCCGCTCGAGACTCTTTTGTACGAGGTAACACCTTTCGGGATCCGTGCCAGCGACCCGCTGAACCTGCGCGATACGATTGACGGGGCCATCTGGCTGGCCCTGATGGTCCGCGACACCGACAAAGACCGGCTGGAGGAAGCGCGTGAGGCCCTCTCCAGCCGGACGCTTTCGCTGGGCGTGGTTCCGTACTTGCCCAAGAATTCCCTCACGCTCGCACCTGGACAGACAGGTGTTCCAGCCGTTGGTCTCAAGGTCGAGTGCCCTCAACTTCCGCCCGATGGCGGGCTGCTCGACTCGGAGGGCCGCGAGCCGCGCTACCGCACGCTGGAAACATCGGCTACCGGCGATGTACTTACACTGCCGGGGTTGGTTGAGATTCATCTGCCTTCCAAAGAAGGCTTACTGCTTTGGAACAATCTGGATCCGCTCGAGGCCGGGGTGAACCGGCTGCCTCCGTCACTCGAAGATAGCGCCGATGCAGGTCGCGTTATCACTTGGCTCCGCATCCCTCCCGCCGCACCGACGGAAAGCCAGTTTCTGTGGATGGGCATCAATGCCGTCACGGTATCGCAGCGCGCCCAGGTATTTGCGGAGATCCTGGAGGAAGGAACGGGGGAGCCGGACCAGGTGATCAAGCTATCGCGCGCGCCCGTTCTTCCGGGCTCGGTCCGCCTCAGGGTCACAGCGCCCGGTGAAAATCCCTCGCTGTGGAGTGAGGTTGACGATCTATATTTGGCTGGACCAGAGGTTCCCGTGCCGGATCTTCGCTTGCCTCCGGGTTCACGAACTGATGTACCTGGGCCGAGCCAGGTATTCGTCGTCGACGCCGAGGCAGGCGAGCTGCGGTTTGGCGACGGCGTTCGGGGAGCGCGCCCCAAGGAGTTCACCGTTCTGCAGGCCGACTATGAATACTCGCAGGGCGCGGGCGGGAACGTCGGAGCGAACTCGATCAACAACAGTCCGGTGCTACCTTCCGGATTCAAGGTGGCCAATCCCGTGGAAACCTGGGGTGGCGCGCAACAAGAGTTTGTGGCGGAGGGCGAACGGCAGGTCTCGCGCTACGTGCAGCATCGCGATCGCCTGGTGACGGCCGCCGACTTTGAAACCATCACTCTCCGGACGCCTGGGGTCGAGATAGGACGTCTGGAAGTTCTGCCGACCTATCATCCTGTTCTCAAACAACCGGGCGCGGCCGGTGTGGTGACCCTCATGGTCATTCCCACCGTTGACGCCCAGCAGCCGCAGGCGCCCCGGCCCACTCGTGAGTTTCTGAACACGCTGTGCGCCTATCTCGATACCCGCCGCCTGGTGACCACGGAGTTGTTCCTGCGCGGGCCCGATTACCGCGGCATATGGGTTTCGATCGGCATTGACGTAGTGCCGGGCATCAACGACGCGCCTGTTCGAGAAGCCGTGAAGGCTGCCGTCACGCAATTCCTGGCGCCCACCAAGGGTGTGAAGCAAACTTTGCCGGAGGATCCTTCGGCATTGCTCACGGCGCCGCAGGCGGCTCGGGCCGACAAGGGTTGGCCTTTGGGGAAGGCCGTCAACGCGCTTGAAATCTCCGCTGTTGCCGCGCGCGTATCCGGTGTCCTGCTCGTGCGGCAGCCGGTGCTGTTGGCGGAGGAAGGCTCGGCGGTTAATGAGATTCCGATCAGCGGCCTCGAACTTCCGCGCGTGCTTGGGATTCGCGTCAGCACCGGCGATCCCGTCTCGATCGACGAGCTGCGCGGCAGCACGACGTTGGCCCCGCAAACCAGCCCCGGCGCACAGCCGACTGTGGTTCAGTTGCCGGTGATACCGGAGGAGTGCCGATAGGTTATGGACGCGAACGGAGTCCGGTTCCATCTCGTGCTCGGTGAAGGCGACTGGTCGATGAGCCGGCGTCCTAACGGCGCGCCGGTGTTCTCCGGAGCCTCGCCCTTTTTCTGGAATAGCTCCGATCATAGTCTTACGCTGGCTCCCCGAGTGGCTGCGTTTCCGACCTCGCGCGGCAACCGGCCTGTATCGTTGGATGACCGCCGCGGCGCGGCCGCCGACCAGTTCGGCAACTGGTATTCCATCTCCCCGGACCACTCCTCAATTCAAGTATTCTCATCCGGCTCCCAGAACGCCTCGCGATTCTGGCCGGTTGAAGCTGCCGACGATTCCGAACGCGGCGGATTCATCCCCTGCAGCCCGGAAAGCCCCGTCGGGCCGCGGTTTGCCGGACTCACCGTCACTACCGCGCATTACCTGGTGGTGGGCCTGGCGACGCAGCCAGAATTGCTGATTTTTGACCTGCATCATGGCGGTCCACCCAGACAAATCTCCTGGCCGTCGCGGGACTTCACGCCATTCGACATGAGCGCGACCTCCGACGGCGGACTCTGGATCCTCGATCGCTCGCGCCGTCTGCTGTGGCGCATGGATCGTGCTTTTGCGATCCAGACCCCCAACCAAACTCCGGCAACTCCCGATCCAGATCCGTTCCAACCCATGGAAGGCGCGCCTTCAAGAACGCTTCGGCCGCCCGGGGCGCCTCCGGGCATTCCGGTTCCTGCACAGATCGCGGATCCGATTGCGATTGAATCGCTGCCGGATGGATCACTGCTTATCCTCGATCGCAATCCGGGCTCAGATTTCTCCGCCGTTTACCGTTGGTCGAACGGTTCCGCCGGCGCTCCCTTCTCTCTTTCCGTCTTCCGGGATCTCATCCCCGTGGAAGACCAAGCCACTTTTACCCTCCGGGCGCAAGACTTCGCTTTCACGTCCGAAGAAAACACTGCCGACGGTGTTCGTTTCGATATCTTGCACGTGGTCGCCGAGAGCGGGGATCAATCCTTCGCGTTCCATCTCACGCTTAGCTCAGGAGTAGTCACCTTGAAGCCGCTTGCAAGCTTCCACCCGCTTCGTCTGTACAACGGCAAGGCGATTGTTGCGGCAGGTTCCAAGGTCTATTACGGCTTCAGCGACCGCTGGCTGCCGGTGACTGTCCGCAGGCGCCAGCTCTACGTGGCCGCGGGTGTTTTGGAAACCCCCGTCTTTGACGGCAAAGAGCCTGGATGCGTTTGGCATCGCTTTTTTGCTGATGGCTGTTTTCCGAGTGAGTCCAACGTGGAGGTATGGTCGCGCACGCATGATGAAAAGGACGTGCTTGCTACCGCTGATTGGAGCAGGGAACCAGCGCTTCTTGCGTGCCCCAGTGGATCGGAGCTGCCATGGGAGTGGCGTCAAAAGTTGGCCGGTATCGCCACGCACGAACTGCTGTTCCAGAAAGCAACCGGGCGGTATTTACAACTGAAGATCCAGCTCAGTGGCAACGAAGCCTCCACGCCCAGACTTCGAGCGCTCAGGCTGTATTACCAGCGTTTTTCGTATCTCAACCGTTATCTTCCAGCGGCCTATCGCCAGGACACCGAATCGGCGTCATTCCTCGACCGGTTCCTCGCCAACATGGAGGGTCAATACACCGCGCTGGAAGACCGGATCGCCAATTTGCAGACGCTGATCGATTCCCGCATCGCCCCGCCGGAAACGCTCGATTGGTTGGCAAACTGGTTCGGAGTCGCCCTGGATCCGGCATGGGAACCCTTCCGCCGCCGGTTGTTTCTCCGAAATGCCATGCGCTTCTTTCAGGCGCGCGGCACCATCAATGGGTTGTGGATGGCGCTGCGCCTCGCTGTCGATACGTGTATAACAGACGACGTCTTCCTCACACCCTCCAACACCTCGATTCGTATCGCGGAGCATTTTCGCACTCGGCAATCGTACCTTTTCGACGACGGCGCCGCGAATTCCGACGGGTTGCCACTCAACGTCCGCACCCAGCTGCGCTGGGTCCCCTCGCAAGGGGCTGAAGCCCTTTCCGAACTTTATCAAAACGCCTACGGTCTCGGCCCGGGGAGTGTATATCCGGTTACAGCTTCATCCGTGAATGCGCCAGTGACCGTGGACCAATGGACGGTATTCTCGCGCGATTCGCTCGGCTTTGTTCCGGATCGCACCGCCGCCAGTACCAGTCAGTGGCGCGCTTTCCTGGAGAACCGTTATGGCAATCCGAAGGCGCTCAACAGCGCTCACCGTACGACATACGCAGCCTTTGACCAAGCGCTTATTCCGGATCAACTGTCCTCGAACCCTTCCGTGCTGCGCGATTGGTACGACTTCTTCCGCTTGGCCCGACCCATTGCCAGCACGGCGCACCGGTTCACCGTTTACCTTCCTGTAGGCGTGGGGGATTCGTTCAACACCCAAGCGCAGCTTCAGAAGCTGGCCCTGGTCCGACGAGTGGTGGAGCTGGAGAAACCAGCGCATAGTGTTTTTGACGTCCGTTATTTTTGGAACGCCTTCCGGTTGGGTGAAGCCCGACTGGGGCGCGACACCATCGCGGGTCTCGGCAGCCGGGCCCCCGAGCTCATGCGCCCGATGACGCTTGGGCTCGCCAGTATCGGCAGCGCTTTCCTGGCCGCTGATTCCTGTGGCCGCGAACTCCGCGGCCGCATGATCGAGGCTGCCTGTCCGGCCCCGCGAAGTTCCTGTTCTTGTGAAGGAGATTGATTCCATGGCAAGCACCTTTGCTACCGTGTCCGCCACTCCGGTCTTGCCGCCGGATCCCACCAAGCATGTCAACTACACGCTCGGCATGCTCCTCGGTGTGGACGATTTCCGGCAAGAGTTTGCTTATCTTTCGGCGCGCCTGCGTTGGCTCGCCCGCGACTCCATCGGCTACGGAACTCTCCACGGACTAAGCGTTTCCATGCAGACTGACGCGCGCGGCCCGCGAGTGATGGTGGGAGCGGGCTCCGCTCTCTTGCCGTCCGGCCAACTGGTGTGCGTCAAACCCGCCCAGTGCGCGTACCTCAACGATTGGCTGGCGGCCCATCTGAGTGACCTCCTGCCCGCTGTGGCTTCGCCGCCCGGCGTACTAAGGCTCTACCTGACACTGTGCTATCGCGAGTGCCCCACCGACAAAGTTCCGATTCCTGGTGAGCCATGCCGTTCAGAAGACGATCTGACAGCCGACTCGCGCCTGGTTGACGACTTCATCCTGGACTTCCATTTGGAACCTCCGAGGCAGCTCGAGGAAGAGGGCATTCAGGAATTTTCCGCGTGGCTCGATTCCATTATCGACATTCAGGCCAACGCTCCAACAGTGAATCTGAGCGCATGGGAGGCTGCCGTCCGCGCCGCCCTCCCCACTACGGAGTTCGTGCGCGCGAACGGTCTGGCCCTGCCGTTCGGATCGCCTCTGAACATATTGCAGGTTTCGCCCGCCCAACTCGGGGAAGTGCTGCGGGTGGCTTTGCGGCTGTGGGTTACTTTGATTCGTCCATTGGTTCGTGATGGCTGCCAGACACAGTCCACGGGCTGCGACTGTGATGGATCCTCCCACACGGCCACCGCCGGTTCCGCCATGGCAGACCATCTGTTACTGGCGCGCCTCGACGTGCCGCTCATTAACGTGGGCCCGGGGATCAATCTGCGCGTGGACGACACTCAAACCGTGTTGGTCGATGAATCCGAACGGCCGCTGTTGGCAAGCACCCGCCTCTTGCAGGAGCGAATGCTTGCCGGACAGGGAGCCCAGCCGGAAAACTACCAGGTGTTGGTGGCTGGCAATCTTGGTGCGGCGGGTCCACAGGGCCCGGCAATCGGGTCCCCCTCGGTTACCGTTCCAGGAATTGGACGGGTTGTCATCAGCTCCGCCCGAATCACGGCGCCGGATGCATTTACCGAGTATGTAGTTTCCGCGATAGCGATCGGCGCCGCGAATATTCCGGCGGTCGGTGTGGAGTCTGTGGTGGCGGGCGAAGTCCGTCTTCGCGTGACACGCGCCGCGGTGAATGTCGCGCAACTGGAATTGCAGGGCATGCGCTTTATGGTGGAAGTCAAGAGGATAAGGAGGTAACCGATGCCCGTCTATCCAGGCAACCCGGTGGCAAATACACAAGCGGTGGCCGTCCACTATTTCAACGGCCGGGTGATTTCGGCGGAGGATTTGTCAGCGGAACAGGCCGCCAATCGCGCGCTCGCGAACAATCTTGGAGGAGCGATCGGCCCCGGGATCGTGCGCGGCTACGAAGTCCGGCACAACACCGGCGCCGGAAGCAACGCCTCTCCTGTGGTGACCGTCTCCCGCGGTGTTGCTCTTAATGCGATCGGTCACCTTCTGTGGATGGATCAAGACGTCCAACTGGCGTTGACTCCTCCAGTGAGCGTCGAGGCGGCGGAAAAGGTATTCCAGGTGTGCCAGCAATCGCCCGGAGGAGATTACGTGGCCGCGGGTGGAGCGTATATATTGACGGTGGCCCCGGCCAGCACTCCCCGCGGGCTGGCGAACGTAACCGGCCTTGGCAATGTACAGTCCACCTGCAACATCCGCTTCCGCGCCGACTCGGTGATCTTCCGGCTGATTCAATTGCCGGTGCCCTCCGCCGATTTGAGCAACGCCAATCTGCGGCGGAATCTAGTGGCGTACCACTGCCTGGGTCCGGTGGCAACTCCGGATGCCGTGGTTCGGCCGTTCCTACCCGCCACCCCCAACACTCTTGACAGTCTGCGGCCCGACAAGCTCACGGACTGTGACGTGCCATTGTGCGTGTTCTACTGGACGGCCACGGGAGGCATCCAGTTTGTCGATAACTGGGCAGTTCGGCGCAGGGTTGCGGGCTCCAACATTGACTTCGGCGCTGCGCCCATCGCCTCCGGACCCGACCTGGCTGTGCACGAGGCCATGTCCCAACAGTTCCAGGCCCAGGTGGACGATCTTCTGCGTCTGGAACCAGCCCCCGCGAGCATTCGCGCCAAAGACCGTTTCCGCTATCTGCCTCCAGCCGGCATTGTCCCCATGGCGGGCAGCGCCACCATCGGCTTTGATCCGTTGACTTTCTTCAGCAGCACCACCCGCGGTCTGACCGGTGCGGACCCGCTGTACATTGAAGGCAGCCGCGTCCAGCATCTCTTCCGGACAGCGGCGGCGTTTCCGCCCATAGATCTTCAGAAGCCCGAAATGATTTGGGCGTTCTGGGTGCGCGAAAATATTCAGGCCTTCCAGTCGAACCCGGCTGTTGCTCCGTACATGGTTTTCGCTTCCGGCCATCTCCCGTATTTAGGAGAGCCGCGTTACAACCTATCGCACTGGACTTACAGCAATTTTATTTGAAAGGAGACCACCCGCATGGCTGCCCTTACTACCGTTCAGGCCGGCGATCTGATTACCGCCGACCGTTTCAATGAGGTGATCACCAGGGTCAACGATCTGGAGGCGGCACTAGCCGGGCTCTCCGTGGGTTCGGGTTCGGTCACGGTGCCCAGCCTGTTCGGGCGCACTCTCGCTGAAGCCCGCACCATCATCATGGCGCCATCAGCACAATTGCTGCTCAACGCTGTGCTCGACGCCGGAGGCGCCTTGCTCGATCCGAACCTGGCGGCAAACGCCAGCCGGCTGGTTATTGCGCAGACCCCCGGGGCCGGAGTGCGAGTGTCCCCTGGCTCGTCGGTGAATCTGACCGTATCGGGCACCGGAGGAGGTGGGCCTGTCACACTGCCTCCCACCATTAGCAGCACAAATCCAACTACGGTGAACATCGGCGCAGTCTTGCAGATCTTCGGGAACAACTTTGCTCCGGTCTTTTCCAACAACGTAGTTCGAATCGACACAGTACTCGCGACTGTGCAGTCTAACAGCAACGTCGGCGTCCTCAACGTGATTGTGCCGCCTGGCATTCCCGGCGTGGGTCCCGGCACGCGGTTGGGCGTGCCCGTTACGGTGACCGTGGCGGGGCTAACCCCGGCAACTACCACCGTGAACGTCGCACCGGCGATAGCGGGCGTGCCCACCATCGGCAACATCACCCCTACAATCGCAAGTGTCGGGAATTCAATCACCATCACGGGGACCAATTTCGCTGCTGGAGCCACCGTCGCCTTTGATAACGTCGGTGCAGTTGTTCCATCCAACATAACGTCCACCACGATTACGGTGACCGTTCCCACGGGTATTACTGGATTATCCGCATCGGGAAGCCAGCGCAACAATGTACCGGTCACGGTGACTGTAGGCGGCGTGACGTCGGCGCCGGCTACTCAAATCGTCCGCCAACCTTGAAACACCCAATATTGAGGAGATCCATCATGCTTCCAACCTTGACCAACCGCTTGTGGGCCGTCGTCTTTGGCGGCCTTGTGCTTGCGCCACTACTTTTCGGTAATGCCACGATCAGCGTGACAATTCCCGATCGTACGCCTCTGGTACCAGTAGCCAAAGTCAAAATCACTCTTGAGTTAGGCGGTCCCGCCGCGGGCTCCTCCATAACCATCGGTGGGACCCTTATCAATATCGGCAACAGCGATATTGTGAACGGTGACCAGATCGACTTCGATCCCTTGGTGGGCCTGCCGAATCAAGCGCGGATCACTTTCCATCCCAACAACAATCTGGCCGTGGGCAGCCTTTGCGCGCTTAAGCCCGCAGTTTTGTCGGGGCTGCAAAACGTCACCATCACATTCACCAGCGCCCAAGCCGTCAGCGGCTTCCGTGCCAATTTCTACACGGTGGCCGCCGACATTGCCGCCAATGCGCGTGATTGCGGCCAGGCGCCGCGGCGCGTGAAGACCGCGGTCGGTTCCGTCACATCGACGCAAGGGACGTTTCTGGGGCGCCATCCGCTCGATGTCATGCTGGTCCTGGACAAATCCGGCAGCATGGGTGGATTCCCTCCCGGGGGTGGTCCGGACACGAAATGGCAGATTCTGGACCCAGGAGTTGAGCAATTTATCAGCCTTTGGGAGGCGGCCGACGGCGTCATCACGCCAGGCGGAGGACTCGCCGCCAACCTGCAAAACGACACCATGGCAGTGGCCTTTTTCGGTAGCACCACCATTCCGGCCCTGCCAGCTGGCCTGACTTTCGTAGGCCGTTGTCCCGTGCTGCCTTGTGCCATGAATCCCTGGGCGCCCATCAACACCGCCGTCAACGGCCAGGGCCCAGGCGGCGCTACGGCCATGGGCCCTGGCACCCAACTGGCCATCGACGCCTGGACAGCTTTGCCCATAACAAGGAATGACCCGACCATCGTGCTGATGACCGACGGCATGCAGAACGTCGCGCCGCTCTTCGCAACCGACATGGCCGGCGACCTGCGCATCGGCGCCGGTCCAAAGCTTGCGACTCTCGGAATCCCCATCCTCACTATCGGTGTTGGAGCTCCCGGCGGCACCATTGATACGCAAAAACTGGATCAAATCTCCAAGCAATCCGCTGGAAAAGCCACCATCGCTCTCGATTCTCTGGCCATGATCAACGGATTCAAGGACGCGCTGGTGGAAGCCCTGAAAGGGAACACCATCGGTCTGTATTCGCGCGACGTTGCTACGATGGCCGCCGGCGTTAATAACTCTCCGCCGGTGACGGTCACGGTCGACAAATCCATCAGCCGCATCGTCATCGAACTTCTTACCTTAGACGGCGGCAAGGACGGTTTTGGCTTTGTCACCGCTCGGAATCCGTCCGGGGTGACGGCTGCTCCTGAGTTCCAGCGCGGCGGCGCTTCTTGGCGTCACTTGATCTTCGACAAACCTGCACTCGGTGACTGGACCTTCCAGGTAGCGCGTGGCCAAACCAGGGAGTCCTTCCGGTATCAGCTTTCCATCTTCGCGGTGGACGACTCACTCGCCTACCGCACCGAAGTCAGCAATCCGCGGCCCGGCACAGGGGAAGACCTCCTGGTCACTGCCGAGATCTCATACGATGGGAAACCGCTGACAGGCCTTCTGAATGGTGTCCAGGCACGCGTGCAACGGCCAGGAGAAGCGCTGGGCAACCTGACCCGAACGGCCGGGTTTGACCCAACGCCCAGTACAGGCCCCGATCCGCTCACGCCCGCCGATCAGAAGATCGCCAAAGTGGTGCAGGATAACCTCTCCAGGCTCACTCCGCAGGACGTGCCTGGAACCATTGTCCTCCGCGACGACGGTACCAACGGCGACCTGCGCCCCAACGATGGCATCTACTCCGGCCGGTTTGCCAATACCACTACCCCCGGCCTCTACCGTGTGTTTATCACGATGGATTGGAACACTCCGCAAACCGGAGTGGTGAAGCGCAAGGAGAAGATCGAACGCGACGTTCGCCTGCTGCCCGATCCTGCCTCCACGCAGGTAACAACGCAGCCCATAGCCGCGAGCCCCGGCGCATTCCAGGTGACGGTCACCCCACGCGATCGCTTCGGTAATTACATTGCGCCGGGATTCGGGAGCGTCATCCGTGTCACTCCTACCGCAGGCTTCGTGGCCGGTCCGCCAGTGGATCAACTCAATGGAACCTACGTTTTCCGGATTGACGGTGTTCCAGCGGGGACAACACCTGGAATTGGCGTCATCGCCGATGGCGTCAACATCCCGCCGAAAGGAGGCCCGGTACTGGCGGGTAAACACTCTTTCTTCATTCATGTGGGCCCGAACTTCCCGCATGGGACCGCCGGCAAGGGATTTGGGACCGGCGTGAGTGTGAATCTCGGACTCGAACACAAGTTCACGCCATTGACCGCCATCGAGGCTGTGTACGGACAACACCACCTCAGAGGAAAGGCCTCCAGCGCCGACATCCACCAGCTTTCGGCGAACTTCAAGCAGTATGCCTCCAGCGGCGTCACGCGCCTTTATCTACAGGCCGGATTCGGCGGATACTTTTTTACTCCGGGAGTCAACCGGCCTGGAACAAACGTAGGGATCGGTATTCAGCGGGACATTCTGGGGCGTACCGCGGTGGAGGGAGCATACAACTTCCATTCCATCTTTCTCCCTGGCTCAACGTTTAACATGTCAACGCTACAGGTCGGATTGAGAATCCGGTTTTAAAAGGAGCCGGGGTTCCCCATGACGCCATCACTCGCGGGACAGGAGACCGTCGTTCGGAGAGCCGCCATCCGGCACTCTGGCGGCGATCCCTTGTCCACGCGAATCGGCATCGCGGCGCCCCTTCGCGACCTTCGGCTGCATCCGCCGGCTTTGCCCGCTTCAGCCATTCTCATCGTGCGCCGCCTCACCGACCCTCTACCGCGCACTTTGCCTGCCGGAGTGCGACCAGCCTCCCGTGTCCTGTCTTGGGAGGCGGCCGCTCGCGGGGCTCTGGATGGGATCGCCCGCCGCGCGGCTCGACCCGCCTGGGAATCTCCCGGATCGGAAACGGAGGCGGTTTGCTTTGCCGATCTGGCTGAACTCCTCGCCGCCCTCGCTCTGGATTGGCTGGATCACTCGCTAGGCTCGCGATGGTGGTGGCGGACCTACTTCGGTTCCTCGTCCCCTCATGCTCTGTGGCTGCCTCAATGGTTGCAACATACCTCGTATTGGGTTCCAGCATTCTTGATCCTTGATGCCCGTTGCCGCCTGCCGGACTTCGTTGCCGCGCTGCCCGGGAGTGTGCCGGTGGAATTTCTTCAGGCTGCGAAATCCGCCCTGTCCACGCGTACGGCTCCTATGCCGCGCGCCCCGGCCGGCCCAACCTCCGGGCTCCCTGATTCATCGCCGGTCCGGAGTGTCCAAGAGGCATCTCATCCGCGAAAGCCCATTCCCGCCGCTCTGAAACGCCTCTTACCCGAAGAGAGGCCCCCAACAACGCTCAGTCAGGATGGGTCGCCAATCCCGCTACTGCCCAGCCGCAAACCCGATCCGCCAGAGCCGCCACAGGAGCAAATCGCCTTCGAGCCGCCACCGGAACAATCTCAGACCGGCGCCGCGCCTCAGGCGAAGGCTCACGAAGTTATCGCGACCCGCCGGCGCAGCACATACGCGGCGCCAGCTGTGCCGGTTCTCCCCGATTCGATCGAGGCCGCCCAGCCGGCTCCGGATGTCGATTGGCTGGTTCCTCGGGCCCCCGTCCCGAACGCAACCGATATCCGCGAAGCCTCACCGTCGGTTCCGGCCCGTGCCGATCGCCAGCAGCCACTGAAGACGCGCTCCATCGAAGAGCCGAAATCCGATCCTCACTTTGAGGCGCCTCCGGCCTATCCCATCACGGGCCCTACTTCGCAATCCACTCCATCCGCGCCCGCTGCTCCATTGGGATCGCCGGATATCGAGCCTCCCTACGTCTCGGATTCCTCCCCCGAACCCTCGCAACATGTTGTGGAAACATCGCAAGCG